>Ga0208449_1000595_pt1 | contig 23388 bp, 54 predicted proteins | sample MalvireepMed_s17_FD_184247 | JGI IMG/M metagenome (GOLD analysis project Ga0208449, IMG submission 184247) | Marine viral communities from the Global Malaspina Expedition - Malaspina viral metaG DeepMed_s17 (SPAdes) (version 2) | ecosystem: Environmental > Aquatic > Marine > Oceanic | place...
ATCATATACCATATATGGTATAGGGCCACTATAGATACTATATATGGTATGGAGTGTAATAAAGGCCAAGGTATCGGGAAAGGGTGCTGTCGCAGCTTACCTCTTTCCCGTCAGCCCACTTAGCCCACTCCACCAGGCTAAGGGAAAGATGAGATCACGACGGATAAAAGAAAATCCAGGGAATTAACCCTGGATTAGTATTTTTGGTACCGAGAGAGGGATTCGAACCCACACACCTGTCAAGGTAACGGATTTTAAGTCCGTCGTGTCTACCATTCCACCATCTCGGCTTATCTATCTACCATGAAAACCAGTTACCTATGGGATATTAGTTTTATTGTAGGTCCATCGCACCGCAGTCCCACATATCATTACCGATATAGCGGCAATCTTCATCATGTTCATGGTAAGGCTCATTGACAGAATCATTAGCCAACTTCACGGCCCATGCAAAACCACGTGGTGTGGCAGAGCGTATGTTCTTTGTCTTGAGTCCTGCGCCGCCTAACTTCAGATGTTGAGGGGAATACTTATAATCATCAGGTAGTTCTACCGGTTTCTTTGTAGGCATGGTAAAACCATTACCCGTCCATAAGCATGTCTTCTTAGTGTATCTATCCTGAGAAGGTATTAATTCATAAGGAGATACATCGTCATCAGATAGATACCCGCCATATTCATATGGGTGGAATATATAATCAGGTTTACGCCATAAGGAAGATATAACCGATATGGGATTTTCAATCATGAAGGGAACACCATAAGCCTTAGCGATGTTATAACCTTTATAAACCATATCCATAGCCTTGGCACGGTATTCTGGGTCAACTTGTCGTTTCTTCTCGAAGTGTGCTGCGCCAGATACAGCTAGGTCAGTGCACGGGGGAAACGAGAATAATATCTTTACATCAAAAGTTTGAAAAATAGTGCGGCCAATAGTCCCCCACTCCGAACAATCTCCAGATATTTTGACTGGGTTAATTCCCTCTGCTAGTTGTTGGGTTACTGTTATCTTTGGATGTTGCATATCAAATATAAAACATTGATAGCCTGCATCAACCCAAGGTTTTACCATAGCTCCAGTTAAATCAAATAGTGAAATTACAGCTGCTTTCATAGACACTCCTTCTTTTCTGCTTACTATATAAGTATACCACTTTGTACGCTCCAAGTCAATAGCAGCTATAGTTTGAAGGTCCCATATTGGTTAAGGAAAAGATGAAAAGAAGAGATAAAAAAATCGATGGGCCGAGGAACCCATCGATTTTTCTCATTGTGGGGAACAGAGCTATTAGAACTGTTCACACAAAACTTATAATATAAATTTCGAATTGTCAATATAATTGGTATTCTTAATTAACCGTTTCTGTTCATAGTCTAGGTGGTATTCGCAAAGTGTGCGTCCTGGTTCAATATAATCCTTACATCGACGGCATAAACCAATCTTTGGCCGGTTCATGCGTTTGGCTTGATTTGCACGGGATTGGGTTAGATGTTTATGACATAAAGCATAAGTATGATTAGCTGCTATATAACGTGGCTGAGGACACCATAAGCATTTTCCCGTCGCCTTATACTTTATTCGAGTGACATTAGCCATTAACCCATCCCGTGCCATTATTGGCCAAGAATACGATCTCCGCCTCTTTAATGGGAGTTTCAGTAGCTACCAGCATAAAGGATTCATTCTTATAGGGGTTATAAGATATCTGACGGGTCGCCGTTAATGCATCCTCAAAAGTGGCGACCTCACCACGTACAAATGCGTGTACATTTTTACGTTTCTCTCGTAGCACTTTGGCACGTCCCGCCGGACGGACTACTAACTTCGCATCTTTTATGCAAATGTAGTCGATGTGGTCAACAACTTTGCCAGTTTTAGCATTACGTATAGACCAGCAATTTTTATGTAAGTTACGATAAACTTCAACTTTCATGACTTAGGCCACCTCTTTTGCTAGGGCAGTTTTATTAGGATTTGCCTTGAAACACCATTTACATTTTTCGCAGGTAGTCTTAGTTATACCATTTTCAACTGGGCATACTAGGTTACCGTTGACCCGTTTAAGTATGTCTTTACGAGCATCACGAAACACCACATGTGTATCGGGTTCGACTAGGCCGACATCACCATCATCCACCATCATAAATGCAGTGCGAAAACCTTTCCATAACTCTTTGTCAGGATATCCGGTATCACGGTCAACGGATAGTAGCAGAGTCATATTGGGTAGCTCGGCCAATTCATGTAGTGAGTCTGACATTTCAGATATACGCCATGTACGGGTATAAGTAAAGAATTGAATATGAGGATTAGCAGTCATAAGACGTATCCAAGCATAAACATAAGCTGGGTCAAAGAAGTCACCGGCCACATGTAGACGTAGAATGTCGCCATTTTTAATGTTAGTGGCTAACTCTAATTCTTCGCCATTTTGCAGAGCATCTAGAATGCCAACGTAAGTATCTTGATGAGCTTTTAGGACGTTAGGCCAACGTCGATAGATTTTAAGTACATAGCATTTACCGTCTGGCCCTGCACAAGCAGCAGACATTCCTCCACATGTCTCCACCGCTGGCAATGACATATTCCAGATATTTCCAAGTTTATGGTTTTTAGGTTGAGCTTTTACCTGCATGTATCCTCCCTCTTTCTCTCTTACTAGATTAGTATACCATACTGTAAGCCCTAAGTCAAGTATTAATATATGGCCATATCCGACGATGCAGCTCGAAGGACCGTCCAGGTAGGTTAAGGGAAAGATGAGTTGCGGGTTAAAAAATAGCCGGGGAGCTAGTCCCCGGTATTGTCCACTCCTTTCTTTTGTATGGGTCTTTGTTTACTATTGATTAAGGTATCATCACTAACACATCTGAATTGAAATCCTACTGGGAATTTACCTTTGAAAGCAAAGAGGTGGTATTGATTAGCCGTATCCATCAAACGTGATTCCGCAGGATAGATTTCCACGGCTTCCATATCAGGCCCTGCTATGTCGTTCTTGATTGACTGGAAGTCACGCCAATCATGTATAGCCTCTTTATCCCGTCGTTTGATCGATATCCAGATGATTTCACCGAAATCCTCATTAAGTCCATTCCAACACTCTTCTGTCTCGTCAAACCATCCTTCGCCTGTCTTACGTCGTACATTGGCTTGGTAGATGTCATTGAGCCAGATTTCATCGTTCAGAAAGGCTTTAAAGTTCTTATCGGCTGATTCTTGTGATACTCCTTGAGTGACCAGTTCGTCGAATATTGTATGAAGTTGCTTCTCACGTTCAGATTTCATCTCTGGAGTCGCTTCAACGTATTTCATGGGTTCCCACATGTAGTTAATCCTTTAATGCCCACATACGAGACATTGCGATTCTTCTATTTCATTAGCTATCCAGTTTATAAAATATAAGAGAGCATCAGTCTCATCATCTAAGACTTGTCCAAGATTGATACATTCACCATCGACGAACACATCAAACCAGCTATAATCATCCGGCTCATTTGATGACGGGTTTAAGTATCCAACTACTTCATAGCGGTACACTCCGAAATTACCAGTGATGACCGTTTCTGGTTTTTCATCTTCCGTCTTATTCCAAACTTGTTCAATATCATATTCAGTATGGCTCATTATTCATTATCCTCTACCTTTTGCATTTCCAAGGCGTTTACTTCCATAATCCAACCTTCGGAGCTATCATGGGCATCCGACGCATCTCCAAAGGTGTCATATGGGCCATACGCTGTAAATCCTTCAGTTAGATTACCTTCTAGCATTATGTACATAGGCTAATTCTCCTTTTTTGATTTAGACAGAAAGTACAAGTTCGTTGTCTCCCCATCCCTTTTCAAGTGCAGCGATAAGTATTTGTTTGGGAATCATAGCCACTATGTCGTTGCCCTCGCCCGTCCATATGGGCATCATAGCTTCGCCGTCTAAATATCCAAACGCTAGAGTTATCGGCATGTCAGTGATTGGGCATTGAAATTCAATAGTCGGGCGAGATTCAGCCGTTGATAGAGTTGCGGTTAGGCTATCCATTTTTTATTCATCTCCCATTATTTTCTTCATTTCTTGGTAGTTAGTGTCAAAGTCGTCAGCCCCGTCGTCAGAGCCATAATACTCTGCGAGGTTTTCTTTAACGAATGATACTAGTGTTTCCGTATCCATAGCGTCAACGATGTATTCAATAAGTTCTTCAATTTTCTGTTCTTTAGTTAGTTTTTCTGAGGTCATTTAATCAGCTCCCATATATCCGCAAATTTCCATTCCGGGTTCATCATAGAACCATGATACCGATAGCTTAGGGAATTGTTGGAGTATTGCACCCCAAATCCCCTCAGGTGGCCCCCACGCCGTATCAAAGTGGTACACTAGACATTCGTCATCGTCCTCCAATTCAACACCAGTAGCTTGCCACTTAGTTCCCCATTCATTATTAGCCCAAGCGTACCAATCAGATGCTCCATACTTTTCTTTCCGAGCATCAACCGTTTCTTGAGTCACAGCGATACAATGATTATCCCCATTATTGTATTCATCACATTCCGCTTGCGTAGCCTTGACTGTAGGCGGTGACGTAGTGTTTACCAATTCCTCAGGCATCGGCAATAGCCGATGGAATGAAAATATAGACTCCGCACCGTACTGGTCTGGCCCTTCAACAGTCTTGCGGAAGTTAGCTATTTCATCCACATCACCAGAGATAGTTACTCGGTTTTCGCACCAATTAGGCATATATCCTCTCCTTCTTTTTACTCTGCTATTAGTATACCAGATAAACTACACTAAGTCAATAGCCTTAGATAGTTCATGGTCGCCAATCCCGAATAGAACCGTGGACAGTTGACATATTTCTCTCCTTCCTATTTACTCTACTATTAGTATAACAGATAGAGTGACCTAAGTCAATACCGAGTTTTCGTTAATTCTGGAGGAAGCAGCTTAATTGCCCTAAGGAAAAGATGACACGTCGCCGCCAGGGACCTAAGGTATGAAAAAAGACCTTGGAGAACACGCTAACTCCAAGGTCTTCGGTCTATGGCCTTTGCCCTGCTACAAAGACTATGTGATTACATTATTCTGATGCCAGTCCAAAGAATACATATACCTTTGGCTTTAATTCCATACAAGCCGATGGCCCCCACTTATCGTCCCATACTTGCAGCATTTTTCGAATAGGGAACTTAGGGTATTTCTTTGCTAGCTTAGTGATTTCTTCATCAGGCCCAGCTATACCCTCGACAATGTGTTTGATTGTGGCTTGGCGAGTACCGGCGGGACGCTGGAACTGTACAAAGGAATCCTTTTCAGCTATTGTTCCAGTGTATCCACCATGGCCATAATCCCATTGAGCTTGTGACCGTGCTGACTCAAATGCTTCTTTAGCGTTCTTGCCCTTTGATACTGTTATGTAGTTAGTTGCTCCCATAATTACTCCTTACCTTTATCCGTTTATATTTTTCCCATCTTCGTAAAAAATCATCCCCAACATTGTATACATCCACATATGTCCTTTTTTATGGGACAGTCATTACCACAACCACAGCCATATGGAGTGGCTAGGCAACGGTGATTTTCTTCTTCATGTTCATCGGCTGGACATTCACAGAAGGAACATAAAGACACTCCAAGAAGTTGCCATTGACGAGTGATGTGTTCAATAGTTCGCACTAAGACTCCTTACTTCACACACTCTAATTCTGAGATAGCATCGTCTACGTCAGCTACTACGTCTTCAGCTCGTGTTCGTAGTTCTTCAACAGCATCAATTGCAGTTTCTACAGCCGATTGAATATCCTCAGCCGCAGACACTACTTCGTCTAATAGGTTTTTGAGGTCTACCATGAACTTGGTCGGCTCATCAGCCATTAGTGTTACCGTTTTCTCTTCGTCCAAGAATGTTTGAATCTCTTCTACAGTATCTACAATGGACATATATCCTCTCCTTCGTTTAATCTATTAGTAGTATACCATCTTGGTATCTCTAAGTCAATATCTCCTTTAATTTTCTAATGGAGTAGGTTCGGGCAAACCAAACATGAATCCTGGCCCGTTGCCTTCTTCATCTTGTGATAGTTCTAGTTCCAACTTAGTACCGTCTTTCAACGTTACATAAAACATAGGCCATGAGTTACCTTCGTCGTCAGACTCTGACACGGTAACTTTGGTTATGGTCGCTCCAACAAGAGCACCATAATAGCCTTCATAGAATTTCCGTGCCTTATCATTAAGCATATACATAGACATAGCTATAAACTCCTTATTATTTGGTATAGATTATTTGACCGTAGGCTTTAGATACTTCGTTGAGTACGTTTTGTGCTTCGTTACCGTCACAGTCGGCGTTTTCGCAGGTGTACATGTATTCGTCTTTCTCGTCATTGAAGTGGTAGTCTACGCCACAATATGGGCAGTTTTCTCCATTGTCATATGTGTTAGCCACAGTATCCATGGTAGTGCATAGTGCACGGTGCAACTTACCTATATAGGCATAGAGCGTCTGTATTTCCTCGGTCTGTGTTTGGTCTTGTTCCGCCATATCATCCTCCTCTTTATTTCCTTACTACAGTAGTATACCAGAGTGATAGTGCTAAGTCAATACCCAATTTCCGAGTAATTTGGGCTGCCGACCAGCAGCTGACCCTCGTGGCTCTAAGGAAAAGATGGGCCGCTGCATAAAAAATACGGACTACCAGGAGGGAACTGATAGCCCGCATCTTTGAGAAGCAAGACGACTGGGTTTGGAGGACCCCAGTCGTCCAAGAGAGAGGAAAGGAGTATTATACTTCCATAAGTCGTAATTCTACTTCTTCGCATATGCCATTATTAAATTTCCACCGCCAAAAGGTATCGTCCTCACCGATTACCGTTATATATCCGCCATCTTGGATGAATGGTGCCATTGTCTCCCATAGGAAGACATCATCACCAAGTTTTTCACCGTGGAAGTATTCTAAGCGTACTCCATCCTCGTCTTCAGTAAAAATGTAACGCCAAGCATCAAATGCTTCCACTAGAGTATTGGCATTAGCTAGTTTTTTCATATCTATCCAAGCGAACCAACGTTCAACAACTTCGCCACCAGTATAGCCACCACCACCCATTCGGTCGGTATTCGCAGCCGTAGATTTGAGTGTTTTCAAAGCTACAACTTTTTGGTCATTGGGAATAAAGACGTTACATTCTTTTACAGTTATACAATACCCCATTATTTTCCTCCTTTTTACGCTTCTATAAATTCTGAGTAGTATGCATCTTTAAAACAATTTGGATTATTTATATAGAAGGCTAATTCCCCTTCTCTAAAGTATTCTTCTAACTCTCTAGGCTCCATACGGTCTAACTGTATCTCTATCAAGGTTTGTACGTCAGTGTCATCGCCATGTAGACAGGCCAAGAGGCTATTTATCGTATCTAGTATCTCTTGTTTATCCATTATAGCGTACCACCGCAGCAAATTCGGCAAAAGTAGTCTCCAAGAGATGTTCCATATCAGCTATATCAGAATTTTCAGTGTAAGGTTGTGGGACTTGGTTTAATTCTTTAATGGCAATTGCCAGTGCTTTGGATAGAATGTACCGTTCTCGCATATTCAACGGCCCTCGTGATTCTGTATATTTTTCCATACTTCTCCTTCTTATTTATTATTTTCTTAAATCGAAAGCCATTTGTCCTAAACTAACGGGTACGGCACTCACCTAGGAATATTGCCCGTACAGCCCAGCCAGATACTTCTCAATCCCAACGTTTAACCACTGTTCCCAACTGTTGCAACAGCCTGTGGCACTTTCGACTCTTTAAGTATACCAGAGTGAACCCTCTAAGTCAAGACCCAATTTCTAAGTTACCATAACCATCCAGAGTATATTGGTCGTCCCAAGTAGCATTACATATGTTGCACATATAGGGCTGAGTTGCACAGCCTATATTTACTGTTACGGAATCTATAGTCTCCATATCCTCAGATTGGCAGTTGGGACACACAAGCCCCAATTTATCTACATATTCTTTCTCAGTTAAAGGCATCATTTTCTCTCCTCCATTACTTACTAATAGCAGTATGCCATAATGAAACTATCAAGTCAATATCTATTTATATCTCTAAATATGATATGACTTCATTCCAACAGTTCTTGCAACACTCGGTAGTATCATGGTAAGTAGTCATTGCTCCACAACAGCTAGTAATTCCATCTTTATTGACGATTGAGACTTTAAAGTGGTGGCCTAGTCCGTGTTTACGAAAGGCTTTTATTACCATCATGTTGTTATCTTGCTTTTTCATTTTATACTCCAAGTCCCTTACCATCATTGTGTCGGATGCCAGTAACTATTTTTGCAAGACGAAGGTTTCGAGCTTGGATAATTATTTCCAAGGACTTACGGTTGTTACGCCGTCCATAGGCGGCTTTAAGATGTGCTTTGTTGGCTCGTTGGTCACGTCGTTCTGCTTTAGTCATGGTCATGCTCCTTTTCTTACTAACACCAGTATAGCATATTAAAGTAGGTAAGTCAAGTATAGGAGTCCATGTTCCTTCTTTGTAATTATCTGTGGACCAGACTAAATCCCTGGTGGAAGAAGGGGACCTAAAGGAAAAGATGGATCGATCCAATAAAAAAAGCCGGGGGACTTTCGTTCCCCAGCTTTTTGTTACTAGTCTTGCTTTATGTTATCAGCTTCTTTTTTGGCCATACGCTCTTTATCAATAGCCACACCTTGCTGTGCTAGTTCTACTAATTGTTGTATGGCAGTGGATAATTCTGCTAGCTGCCTAACCATTGCTGGCATAGTACGTTCATAGAATTGTCGTCCCATTACAGTTTGGTGAAAGTCCATGCCCATTAGCGCACTCCTTTTTAGATATTAGGTAGTGGATAGGATTTCCGTTGAAATTTGTCATGGCCTATATGCCAAGAGCTGTGATTTTCGCACCAATAGGGAGCTACGACATGAAAGGACATTACAATGTTATTATCATATTCATCCGCAAAGACTTTTGCTTCTTCATAGGTCGCAAACTTTTGTTTTTCAGTGCAAGGCTTACCCATTAGTTCAGCATACGATGAAGTTTAGGCAATCGTCCTTGTCCTGTCATTGCTCCCATAGCCCAATGTTCTTCCAACGTTATAAGTTGTCCTGCAGCTATCATTGTAGAAAGGCAAGTACCACACTGATTCATATGTTTTTTAACTTTTTCAACACGACGAATAGCTTTGCCGGATAGGTGTTGCATAACCTGTTGCAGTTCCTCTAACTCTTGCATGGGTTCCGCAATCTCAGTTACGTCCATTAGATGTTCAGTATGTTCAGGGCTAAAAAACCCTTGTTCATTGTCGTACATATTTATCTCCTTACTGTTTTAATTTATTATAGCAGAGTGAACGATTAAAGTTAAATCACTGAGCAATCCATGATAGACGGTCAAGAGCGATAGGCCGTTTTTCTTGAATCTTCGTTAAGGCAGTTTTAAGTTCCATGCCCCATGTATTAGCCATAAACCATACCACTGATAAGACGGAACGTTCCATACCCATTGCACAGTGTACAACGACTTTTTGGTCAGTAGTGGCTAAGACATTGGTCATAATGTCTTTAATTTGATTTAGTTGCCGTAACACTTGACCAGAGCCAGCGTCAACTGCAATTTTGACTTGAGCTTTATTATATATCTCTGCGGCAGTATTTATAACAAAGTGACCATCTTCTAAGGCTTGGTCTACACCGTCACGAGACGTGATACCGATTCGTGGAGTGACCCATGAAATGATTTTAGGTTGGAAGTTAGCCACGACTGTATTAGGTAAGTTGCATTTTGGCCCAATATCACGCAGTCGTTGAGCATCAGTAGCGTTTTTTAATGCTTGATTAGCTCCCGTAAATGTATTTTGTCGTTCTGGCGCAGTATACATAGGATAACGGTCAGTATCTGCTGCATTAAATGAATCTTCTTCAAACATCGCCCAATCGTTACATTGAGCGCAAACTCCCCAATCACCTTCATCCTGTTCCACAAGTCCGCCTACTGCCTTAGCATCACAGCAGATGGACGATAGTGTAGTTACCATTGACATATTTCACCTCTCTCTTTTGTTTCTATAGTAAGTATACCATGTAGGACTATCATTTGTCAAGTCCTTATCCCATCAATTACTCCTTTTTATCCTTTTCGATTTTGGCTGCTTTCAACATACGATTGATTAAGTTGATTGCATCAGGAGCTAGGATAATGATAATAGGCGTTGTCATGTCGTCCCTCCTTATTTTGTCTTACACATATATAGACGTATTAGATGTCTCGTTGGTTACATCGAGAGGAGTGGACCACGACGACGGCAGCAGTCTCCTGGTGCTAAGGAAAAGATTGTTTAAGCTGCAAAAAAAAATGCCCGCTTTTCAGCAGGCAAAAAACTAGGTTTTTGGATAGATAGCCTATTGGTTATTGAAGTTGCAATGTGGGCAATGGATGGGGTGGTTTGGATGGTCTAGGAATGACAAGAACCGAAAGCCTTTCTTACAATTCATGCAACGCATCCATAAGTCATCGAATCGTGCAGTCATGCTTTAATCTCCTCTTGAGTTTTGAGTAGCCATTGGTAGGCCATGTCAGGATGACCGTATGCCATAGCGTTTGTATACTCTTCGTGGCAATCTTCACAGATGGAGAGGAATCGACCTAGTTCACCACCGTAGATGGATACACCAAACTCGACCTCGTCCATGTCCTGCCCACAACCCGACATTTCGCATATAACCATACAATTCTCCAAATTTGACTTGCAAGGCGTTGGAGACGACCTTCACACCGTGGGACTCGTCACCCGTGTACTTTGAGTGTAGAGTGAAGTCCTCAGGCATCTGGGCATCTTTCAACGCACTTACAGTATAACATACAGACTACTTGGAGTCAAGCCTTATCCTACGATAAGGGAGCAGTAAAAAATGCCTCTAAGACTTCATCAGTAATATCTGAAGGCAATAAGCGTCCATTCTCCAACATACATAAGAACCCAGTCGCCAAGCCAGTCAGATGAGAGATTTCAGAACGAGTTAAACGATGAGCATAACGTTGTTCTTCAATCTCAGCTCCTAATGCTTTCATCTTGTCAGCATCCTCGGCAGAGATGTCTATGTTTTTTCGTTTGAGTAGTTCGTGAATCATTTCTGTGGTGGGATGAATTCCTTCGGTAATAAAGGGCCAGTTTGCTCCAGTAGCTAGACCAGTCATATTGTTCCTCTCCTTATTTTGTCGTTACATAGATATAGACGTTATTGATGATGCTTTGGTTACATCTTCTTTCGATTGGTTTTTAGTAGTCGATTGATTTCCTGAATCATCCATGCTGGCGGAACAATTATCTTAATTTCCATTTTTTACCTTCCTTATTTAATTCCTTACATATATATAGACGTTTCAACATCTTACTTGGTTACATATTTTGATTTTGGTTTTTTTGAGCAGGAGGATGACGTGGCCGCACGAGATGGTCCAAGGAAAAGATGGATTGATCCCCTGGCGTGGAATGGTAAAAAAATGCCCAGTCGTGAGACTGGGCATCTTGAAGTATAACTGGGAATTGAGGCTACTTAGCTGATTCTACCCGTAATTGGTTGTAGGTAGTCGTTGTGAGTACCCCATCCTTGGTTAGATACTTCTGAGGAATTACGACCTTGGCAATCTTGGTGTTGACGGTCTCCCGTGTTATCTCCAATAGTTTGACGATGTGTCGCCCGACCTCGGCCTCGGTTAGCCCCTCAGACTCCATGTATGCCTTAATGGCATCTTTGGATTCGTTGGCCTTGGCTTCGGCCTCTTTGAGTACAGCCTGACGCTCTAGATACTCTACTACGTTGAGAGCAAATTCCTCGGTCTTGGTTCCGTCTGTTAGTGCTACCATGTATTTTCTCCTTCCTCTTTACTTACTGTATTAAGTATACCATTTTGACAATGCACTTGTCAAGTACCATTTTACTGGTAATGATTGATTATGTCGGCCCGACCACGATAGGGACGAAATCGCATTGTGCATCCACAATCGCATTTTATTGCTCCGCCTGTTTCGCCCTCATCACATAGGTGGTCTGCAATGTCCATGCCCAAATCTAATGGGAACAAATCAATGGGACAGTCCTCGTCTAGACCTTCATCTATAAAGGCATCCACGCACGATTCACATATTGCCATATATCCCTCCAATTCCTTTACTTACTCTACTAAGAGTATACCATATTGATAATACATTTGTCAATAGGCAATTTATGGCCTGCAACGCCGCAGCGATGCTGCGGGACCTAAAGGAAAAGATGTATGCCGGGGCAAAAAAAGAGCAGGATTTTACTCCTGCTCTTTTGTAGCTACTACGCTACATAGATATGAGTGTGAGCCGCTTTTGGCTTGTAGGTGGGCAGATAAACTATACGCACTCGTTTCATATCTCCACGCTGTGACACCTTACGCTCTAGGGCTTCTAACTGTGCCCAGTCATTCTCACATGCCCATACAGCATATGAGGAGCCACCGGCTGCTCCGCCCCAGTTGGACATGAATGAATCGGTTCCTACAACGCCATAAATATGAGTTAGTTTCTGTGCTTCGGTTCGATTATCTTCTATTACCATATTAGTCATCTCCTTGATTATTTACGAAGAAATCTTCTACAACATTACAAGCAATGGTTTCTTCGTTAGTTTCGGCAGTTTTTCGTGCCATGGCCATAACGATTTCAATGGCATCTTCTAATGTGATGAAGTCAGTCATTATTAGTCCTCTATACGTTCATTGATGTAACGCTTATAGTTTATTTTACCCTGAGTAGCCGCCAAAGCGTTTTTAATGGCATCAGGATAGTCTATTCCGGCACGGTCTAGCCAAGTTTGGCAATCCGATGTATTGATATAATCAGGCTCCTCATCTAGTGCCGTAATGATTACCTGTAGGCATAAATTTTCCCATGCCGTAGCTAAGTCGTTTCGATTGTTTCGATTGTTTCGATTTTCTCCTGTATCGCCTTCGTACAATTTTTTCTGCATTTCACTCCTCTTCGTCTCTTTGTTTAACCTACTAATAGTATAGTCGATAGAACTACAGATGTCAACTACTTTAAGGGGTAATTTGGAAAATTGCCTAAAATGCAGCTTCGAGCCGCAGCCTGGGGAGCCTGGCAGGACAAGGAAAAGATGTGTGCCGGGGTGAAAAAACTCGGCCAGGGGCCGAGCTGCATTAGGCAAAAAAAATCACCGCTCATAGACGGTGATTCTTTCTTTAGTACGTTAGTATCTTACTAGATTGTCATCTTAGGGATAATCATTACATCAGTGTACTTTTCAGGTAAGACCGGTTTAACCATTTTATCGACGTATTTTCCCATGTTAGTTGTAGTTACTGATACTACGTTATCTAGGGTAGGTATCATTTCCCGTGTTATTTCGACCAACTTGACCGTGTACTGGCCTTCGTCTATTGGCAAGTCAGATAGGTTTTCAGACTCTAGGTATTGTTTCAATACTTTTTTAGTTTCTATCAATTCTATCTGAGCATCTTTTAATGCTTGCCGTTGCTGGATATATTTAATTATGTTTTTGGAGAATTCATTTTTTGTCATATCTTAGTTCAATTCCTTGATATAGGTTACTCGAAGATTGAAATCTTTAGCTACTTTAAGGTGGAGCGAGTGTTTATCCTCAGTTAAGATGAGTACGCCAGTTTCCAAATCTACCGATACCAGTCGCTCTTTAGGCAGGTCTTTTTTGGCTTTTCGGATACCGGCAATTGAACCACGAAGTTGGATGTACCGTTTTGACTTAGTCATTTTTTACCTCTCCCTCTTTTCTCTACCTGTTAAGACGTTTTAAATCGTATCTTGGTTACATCTTTTTACTCCTCGTATCTAATGATACTATACTAATCGGTATTTGTCAATTCTTTCACTACTTTAGAAAGATGAGTAATGGTTCCTCGTTAAAGTCGCCGGAGTTTGTAGTGAGTTCCTCGTTTAGACGTACTTTTTCCTCCTACCTAAGAACATGTAGACAGACCACGCTTATAGTATCTGTGCACGTCCCGTTCAACCTATGGGCGACCTATGGTCGATTTCTGCTCTACACCATAGAACGTGGGAAACGTTTAAGCGTCGATGTGATAGCTAGGTTCCCAGTAAACTCTTTCGTTACTCTTTCGATTTACTATGTAGTATTGTAATGTATGAATCTTCGTAATTCGTACCTAATTGTATCAGTGAAGTATCAGGATTGTGTCAGGTTTGTCACCTCTTTAATTAAAATCGCTGTACGGGCATCTGAGAGCCATCTGAGGGCTATTTAGGAGGCTTAGGTTCGTTAGTTTTTTGGTCATTTTCAAGAGCACGTTGTGCAAGAAAACGACAAATTCGCTCCCACGAGATTGAGTTGTTTTTGTGGTTTCGCATCCGTTCAAATGTTGCTTCACGGATGCGTTTGAGTTCGGCCTCCACACCGTCGGCACCTAATTTTTGGAGTAACTGTATGTGAGTCTCCAAAGCTGTGCCGAGTTTCCAGTTGTTGTTGGTTTCCATAGATTTCACCTCGTCTATATTTTTTCCCTATCTCTATTATATTGGCACCGGTAAGGATTGTTCGATTCATGGTAATTACATGGTTGGCCTCTCTTCTCTTTTTTCTCTACCTCTATTATATTGGCACCGGTCCGGATTGTTCGATTCGTGGTAGCTAATTCGTGCTTAAAACTCCAAACAAACTGTTGATTATTAGTATCAATACATTATTTGGTAAATTAAGTCTCCAATGCCGCAGCTACGCCACGAGATGTTAAGGAAAAGATGTCATCCAGGGCACAAAAAAATAGCCCGGTTTTTACCGGGCTATTTGACAGATAGATTTTATCCTTTATCGTTTTTCGCCATATTCGATTCCATCCCAATACCATGAGTCTCTATCATCCAGAGCAGCCTGATAAAGTGTTTCTTCTCTAGCTTCTTTAGCACATTGTTGCGAACAGAATACTCCATCAGAAGTGACGATCGCATGGGTATTGCCATCGCTAATAGCTATGTCATGCGCATCATTTTCTTCCCATTCTACGTATGGTTCGTGGTTGTCGCACGTATGAAAGCCATCTTCAAATGGCTTCCAACCATAGTTCTCCATATACCCATCAGTATAGAAATCAGTAGAAAGGTAGCGTAGATTAGTCATCTTAGAATAACTCCCGTAGTGGTGTTGGCTTGAAGTACATATCTCGTTCAATCTTCATTCCTATTGGGCCGACTATATCTTCGAGTTCTTCCAATCCCCAATAGCCTAGTTCCTTTTCGAATCCATCTACCAGACCGTAGAATAGCTTGTCTTCTGGATTGTATTCGACAGCATACCAAGTCCAGCCAGTCCATGGGGCAAAGAATTTAACCTGAGCGATTGCATCTTTGCCCTGACCAATAGTGGAGCCTTGTTCGGGTAGAGCCTTGAGATTTGCCTTAGTTAGAAGTTTCATCCAATATCCTCCAATTCCTTCATTTAATCTACTAATAGTATAGTCTATTGAACTACATATGTCAAGCATATTTATACTAATTTAGAAATTAGTTTTAGTGTGGGAGATGCAGCTAAGTATCGAGAAGGGCCGCCGGACCAAGGAAAAGATAGTATCCAGGGCACAAAAAATGCCCGCTTCCGGCAGGCAAAAAAATAGGGTGGTTAAAGGATAAGTCAACCGCAACACCGCACATGTGGGCCTTTAACCACCCTATATTAAATTTTATCTAGTCTAAAATTTTAAGTCAAGGATTTTGCTAGACGACATGGTTCCATCGTGGACTGTAACATCACTCCAGACAGCAGGTTTTGGTCTTGCTGGAATATCTCATTGAGGTGACGTTTGGCGTGGTTAATCATCTCTATGGCTTCGGTATCTCGGCCCATAGAAATGAGTTCCTGTGCATCCGATAGAGTAGAAAATGATTCCCAGACATGTTTCATGGCTTCTTGTGGTTTGAGCATTTGATTCCTCCTAACTTCTTACTTCCATTATGATACCATACTTAATAGCGTAAGTCAACCCATTGACAAAAGTAGTTGTATGTGGTGTTGCCGCCTAGTCAAGGAAAAGATATGTGCTGGAGTAAAAAAATCCCCCGGCTTTTTAGGGCCGGGGAATATGTTTTTCGGTTTCCCCAAGTAGGAATCGAACCTACGCTATTCTGCATTGACTAGGTGCAGGCTTCAGATAGTCAATCCGCTGCTACCATACCATCTGGTTGGGGCATGAATGTGAGCCTTGGATATGGATGGCTTAATTCCTACCAGTAGTGACTGTATCCGTTTCGGATTAAATAGTGGTTTCGTTTGTGTAACCAAGGTTCGGTTACTCCGTTGCCACTAAACGTAATCAATACTGATAAGAACTAAGCCATCCATACCTCTCTTTCACTCCTATTAGTATACCAGAATATTGACTCTATGTCAATGTTGATTCTTGAGAATGACCTGCAAAGTAAGTAGTGTGACGAACACGGGGTTTCTCTATATCAGATGGTATCTCATAGCAAGCATCTTCAGGATTTGGCCCTGAGATTGTACCAATGTATGCCGCTACTTCGTCAGTGCAAAGCCATCCTACGACATCGTCACCCTCTCCAAGTCGGAGATATGTACCATTTGGACGTGTGGCCGCAATCTCTGCTGTCTTGGATTCGTAAGGCTGAAATCCCATTTCGACATTCGCACCTAAGTCTCGATTACCACAATAGTGCATCGTTCCCCATTGCACTGAAATGGTGTATCCATTCTCAAAAGTCATTATGAATCCAGTTTCCGTATTATTGAACATTTATTCTCTCCTTCTTTACTCTATTGCTATTCTATCATATATTGATAGTATTTGTCAACTATGCGGGTATTTGCAACCGACGATGATGACGCTGCTCCTGGGGACCAAGGAAAAGATGTGTGGAAGAGTAAAAAAAATCCCCGGCTTAAAAACCGGGGATTTGATTGGTTAAGGGGTTCTACATCTTGCCGATAAGCTCTCCATCTTCATCGAACACTTCGATAAAGCTCAATCCTATGCCTTTGGGGTCATGTACTACCTTATATGTCCAGTCGGGGTCTCCATTTTGAAGAATCTGAGCGTTAGACTCTGCATCTTCGGGACTAAATAGGGTAGCAGGCCGGTTAGATAGATTCATTTTATTCTCTCCTAGAAAGGCATATCGACTATTTCTTGACGATTCCATTTCAAGTTATTTCGTATATCTCGCAATACCGTCCAGACTTCCCCAGTCCGAATCCAGTCCTCTCCTTGGCCTTGGAATTTATTGGACTGTAAAAACTCTAACAGGCAGGCGAGAGATTTTTCAGTCTCTACGATAGTTTCCACCAGTTCGTTCCGTTGTTCGTACAATTTCATTTTATTATCCTCCTGTTATCCTTGACCTACTAAGTATAGTGGATAGAACGACATATGTCAAGTATTTATCTTTAATTTTTAAAATTGATTTACTTTTAATTGTTGCCCGCCGCTAGCATCTAGGACCGTAAGGAAAAGATGTCATCTCCTCCAGGGCACATAAGTCGCTGCAAAAAAATAGCCCTGACCGAAATCAGGGCTATGAGGAGTAGGAGGGACTTGAGGATTAACGAAAATGCTTTAATGGCATATTCAAATAATTGGTCACATATTTATCACAGAATAGGTTGAGTGGTTCGTCATCTCGGTTGGTGGGAGTTTCTCCCAATAGTTTGGTAGCTGAATTGATAACCTTTTTGATGATTGACATATTATGCTCCTTTTGATTTTTTATTTCCATGTTTCATTCTTTAGACATTCTTTGCAAGTCGGACTAAAGTTTGCGAAGGCCAACTTTATTTCACCTTTCAGTTCTAGTCCACACTCGGTCTTGGGATTCATCTCGTTGTTGTTGATGCGATGGGTCATTTTTTCTTTCCTTTAACTCTCTACTAATAGTATAACATAATGAAGTGCCTAATGCAACCCCATATTTTGGCCATAAATATGCCCTAAATTACTCCTATGGCTCTGAGAGTGCCGTACAGCGTTTTTAGCCTCTTAGCCATACTAGAAGTCACTTCTCTGTTTTTATGCTGTATGTTTTTACACCTGCGGGACCCAGGAGACTAAGGAAAAGATGTCATCTGGAGAATCCGAGCTGCACTGGATAAAAAAAGTCCCGCCACACTGGACGGGACTTAGTTTTAGTTTCCTAATTGTTTAGTTTAGTCGCTTGAAGTCGTCTCGGAATCCCATTTGCTTGAGAGATAAGTCGTCGTTAAGGTTGACGCAATAGGCTTCGATAACTTCCGCATAGTTGGAGCCATTGAAGTCAGTCATATTCTCAAAGTATTCGCTATCGACATACTCATCATCGAAGGCGAAATCCCATCCGTCCTTATCGGTTTCTATAAATCCGTAATTAGGTTGAGCCAGTCCAATGGTCAGTGTCCAACGTCCACGAGAAATCACAACAGCATAGAAACCGCCGCCGGTGTGACAGACTTCGCCATTTAATTGAGTCGCCAATGTTTCCAAGTCCATGTCTTTTTCGATGTCCATGTTGTCCTCGCAATCACAGTCTCGCTCTGGTGCGCCACAGCCTACGCATTTTCCGTCGTTCAAGGTAGTCATAATTTTGCCCTCCGTTCCTTCTCTTACTCTACTAAGATTCTACCATGTTTTAATAGTATTTGTCAAGGATATTTATGCCGATTTGATACCAATTTTGAAATTGGTTTTAGCCGAGGAGGCCGCAGGCGCAAGGGAAAGCTAGTTCTGGCTGCTGGGGATTTTGGGCAATAAAAAACTCGGCAGTTGCCGAGTTAGTTACTTTGATGTGGTTCCTATCGACTAATTATCTGCTTCACACAGTCAGAACATACTTGTCGAAAGTCTGCACACCGTTCTTTCATCTCCCAAAATTTATAACAATGAGGACACATGTATCGCCAGTTTGGGTAGTGGGGTGCGGGTGATATGTTAACGTTCTCCATATTTTTCCTCCTTAGTGTCGAATGGTTCGCCCATATCTTCTAGGACGAATATGCAGTTGTCGTAGCACTGGCCACAGAAGCCAGATGGGCCACCGTATTCCACCGTTGACATATCCAGCTCTCCGGCAGGATACGCAAAACAGCACTCAGAGATATAGAAGTCATTTTCTAGTTCGGCCTTGAGTACGATGTTAATATTCATATTTATTCCCTCCACTTCTTACTACCAATAGTATAGCATAGTAGAAAACATCTGTCAATACTTATTTACCACCAATTTTAAAATTGGTATAGCAACCGAAGGGACCAGCAGCCTAGAATCCTGAAGACTGCAAGGGAAAGCTGTGCCGGGGTAAAAAAAAATGGTGGAGGCTACAACACCTCCACCAGTTAAGATTTCTTTACTCACTTTAGGCTTAGAGATTAAATTGGCCTGCAACTATCTCTTTGCCCGCAAATTCCTTTATCTTGTAATTTACACAGTAGTCATAGAAAGCATCACGAAGCCAATCTTTCATCGTATCGGTCTGTCCCAAGATGTCGTCCTCAGTGTTTCCGAGGAAGCAAGCGGCTTCTCCATCGTCTACTACGAAGTCTATTGTGATTGATACTTGCTTGGCCATCGATACACCCCTCATTACTTTGATACTGTAAGTATATCAGATGAATTAACAATTGTCAAGCATCATTTTATTACAGCCAATGATGGACCAGAGGTGACCCAGAGGTTAAACGGGACCTGAGCATACCTGGGACTAAGGAAAAGATCAATACCGGGCTGCCAGGGCGACGGGCAAAAAAATAGAACCCATCTCTGGGTTCTATCTCTAGTGGGGATGTGTCTATCGACTATTTGGCCCGACAGACTGGGCCAATGCCGATTGCCCGTGATTCCTCGTCGGTAAGTTCCCGACCACAGATTCCACAAAGTCCAAGTTCCCGCCCGTAGCGAGCTAGAGCGTCGGAGTCTTGAGCGATTGCACCGAGAATCTGATTACGAGTTTCCCGATTGCGGATGTTAACTTCCTGTCCACCGCCAAAGATTTCCTTGACGAAGGTGAAACCTACCCACTTCCCTTTGGTGGGAGCGTTGACGTGGAAGAATCGGAGTTTGTCTCCGATAGTGACAGCGTATCGTCCGTTGGCTACTTCGAGAACGTCACCAGCTAGTTTGGCCTCACCCTCTCGTAGAACCTCGGCACGGATACAATTCAGAATCCCACGAACCTGACCGGTAGACAGATTGTCGGCTTTCCGAGTCTTGAGGTCACGCAGATAATTGAAATTGCCCGTATACGAAGCCAGATAGTCTAGTCCTGCACGATGCAAGTCTGACGTAACATCTTCGTCAACGAACTTGAGTTCGGGGTCGAGTACCGCACGGACGATGTTTTTAGGATTGATTATGGTGTTGGTCATATTGATTCTCCCTCTCTTAATTACTCTAGTAATATTATACCAGATAGAACTACCAATTGCAACCCCTATTTAGGGCAATTTACCGCCAATTTGTAAAGCCAAGGACCGAGGTCCCGTCTCGCAGCTCGTGAATTCCCCGGAGGTCTAAGGGAAAGCTATGTGCCGGGCTGCGGCCTGCACAAAAAAAAGTCTCGGTACTTAGCCGAGACTTTTTCTTGGAAAATACTAGTGTGACTCACACTTAGCAATCGTTGGGGCAGTGATACTCCGACTGCTGGCAAATGCAAGTTGTGGGGCGTGGGGCAAACTTTCCGCACTGGTCACACCAATTGCGAGACTTCGCACCATCTAAAATCAGATTGCCACAATGGCAAAGGAAATGGCATCCATCCTCACATTCATAGTAGTGGTCGTTGTTTTCCTGATAGGGACGCTCCAGCCATGCATCGTATCCTATGAGTGTCATTCTTATTTACCTCCGATGTGATGCCAGAGTTTTCCTAGTGGGGAGTTGGATTCAACCTTCCAGTTGATTGTGGGATTAACTCCGTGCCGAGAGAATGAACCCATCCGTAGTATGTCTTTGACGAGGTCAGCCTGTCCGTTTAGGTTTTCTTCGTCGTTTATGTTGGTGTTGAGGCACTCTGCTTCCAGTTCGTCAATTTCAGCTTCGATGGTGATTACTACTTTCATATTCCCCCTCGCTCTCTCTACTTACTCTACCAATAGTATAACAGGTACTATTACCAATGTCAACTATATATCCTATCAATTTGAAAATTGGTTTTAACCGATTAATCGGGTGAGCAATGGACCGGCGGAGCAGCAGGGACCTGAAGCTAAGGGAAAGCTGCCTGGTTGGGCTGCAAAAAAAATACGCACCTTTTAAGTGCGTATCGTGAGTCGTGAGCAGTGCCGGTTAAATCTGGTCTTGCTCAGTTAGTCCATAGTATTCGAATGGGTCAACCTCAAAACGTCCACATTCGCTAAGATATGGATTAGTGATGCTAATGCCATTATATTCAAAAACCTTGAATGTTGGTTCGCAGTCGCAGTCCCGTTCTGGCATACCACATTCTACACACATACCATCATTGTTTTCAGTTTCAGTATGCCGTAATTCCTGCCATTCTTTCAGATAGTCCATATTCACTTCCTTACTCTGTTTTAACTGTTACTTCCAGTTCCTGTCCGATGCACTGTGCTACAATTTCCATTTCTTCCAATCGCTCGCAGTCTGAACACTCACCGTCGGTATCGCAGAATTCAACGTGATTCAGACAATACTCGTCACCACCGTCTAAGCACATCCAACCCATGTCAATAATGTCGCCACATTCGACACATTCGCCGTCTTCCTGTTCTGCCAGATAGTCAACGTAGAATTCCGTCCATAGATTGGCATCGGTATCGTGTCCAGATTTGCGAGAGATTCCCTTGATATTGTGTAGAGTTATCATGTGTTCACTTCCTTAATAGTTTTTTAGTTCGTATATCCGTGGCAAGTTTTCATGGTATCTGTCGGATTTAAGGTTATCATTCCGCCTGAAGAACTACGTTCTGAAACTATATCCATATTATTCCGTTCTGCGGTATAGGCGGTAATAGTTTTGATTGTGCCATAATCGTTGCTACATTCCCATTCACCACGTTCTAAATTAGCGGTTAAGGTTATTGGAGCATCCAATGTCATGTGTAATCCCCGAATAGATTCTAGTGAAACTGGCGGCGTATACACTGGATTATTTTGGCCAAGTAAAAAACCACCTAAACCAATAAAATAAGCTAGACCTAGGAAAGTAACTACTATCATTGCGTACTTGCTAAATACTTTCATGATTCTCCCTCTACTTAATCTACTAGGATTCTATCATGTATTACCAGTATCTGTCAAGTACCTTTTAGACTATTTTACAGCAATTTTGAAAATTGATTTTACGCCGCAATGGCAGCACGAGGAGGATGACAAGGCCAAGGGAAAGCTAGTTCTGGCTAATATGAGTTGGTGAAGCACAAAAAAATATGCACTCCCAAGAGTGCATATTGAGTTGGATTATTTAGATAATTTTTTATCTATGTAATCCTTCATTTTTTTGAATTGCGCCTCACGTATGCGCTTAAGCTCGGCTTCGACGCCGTCATTGCCTAATTTTTGAATTAGGTTGATGTGAGTTTCTAGGGCTGACCCTAGTTTGAAATTGTTGATGTTGTTGGTGTTTTCCATAGTACTCACTTCCTTCTCTTAATCTGCCAATAGTATAACATATATAATGATAGTTGTCAAGCCTTATTTGCCCCAATTTAGCACCAATTTCAAAATTGATTTTAACCGGTGTAGCAATAGCAGCAGGCGAAGTGGCGGCAGAAGACCACGGTCCTAAGGGAAAGCTGTACCAGGTTTTTTTTTGGCAAAAAAAAGTGCCACTCGTTAGAATGGCACTCGTTGCTTGCTAGCTAGTCTAATTCATGCCGAGGTAGCTATCACCTATCGGCACATATATCCGTGCTGTTCGTGCCGCTAGAATTTTTTTGAGGCTAACTCTAGCATCATCCATGAACTGTAAATATTCGATTCCATAGTCAGTTAATATTTCAGCTTCAGATAGTTTGTCTAGGTGACTCATCAATTCTACTATCAATTTACCTTCCGACATTTTATTCCCTCTCTCTGTTAATTACTCTACTAAGATTGTACCATATTTTAACGGTATTTGTCAAGGGTATTTACACCAATTTTCAAAATTGACCTAGATTGGAATGATTATAGATAAGGAACCTGCCCTAAAGGACTGGCCGACTCAGCAGGCGGCTTATGTCTGAGATGACCTATAAGGGAAAGCTATGCCGGGTCCCTGGCCGGGGCCGAGTTGCAAAAAAAAAAATACACGCTAAGCAATTAGCGTGTATCTGGTAGTGGCTAGCCGCCGTAGTGACTAACGTATGCGATTCAACTCTTCCAAGTATTCAGTTG
>Ga0208449_1000597_pt1 | contig 23358 bp, 18 predicted proteins | sample MalvireepMed_s17_FD_184247 | JGI IMG/M metagenome (GOLD analysis project Ga0208449, IMG submission 184247) | Marine viral communities from the Global Malaspina Expedition - Malaspina viral metaG DeepMed_s17 (SPAdes) (version 2) | ecosystem: Environmental > Aquatic > Marine > Oceanic | place...
GCGCTGTATAAAGTGTATGTCCGGCTAAAATAAGATTTGCATTTAAAGCACGTATTCCTGGTATTTTTCCAAGAACAAAGCCTTTAAAATTATGTTCTACGTGCCCTTCAAAATAACTGGTATTGGTGCTAAAATCATAATACGGAAGTAAATTAAATCCGTTTAAATGGCGTCCATCTAGCTGCACTCTCGTCTGATTTCCCTGAAAGTGCTGGTAGTCTACAAAACTTATGTCGTCTGCATTGAAAAAGGTTCCTCCACGTAAAGTGTACCCAAAATTTCCCTTATTTGAAATGTCAAATTCTTGCTTTAACTGGGCTGCAACCTGAGTGAAATTATAAGCCGCATCAGAAGCAGCAAAAGTTTGTTCAAGATCTAATGTCAACGTAGGGAATTTCGATTCATTCATATTGAATTTACCATCAGGATAACTCATATACTTCTGACCAAAATTGATAACTGCTCTTGCATTGAGTTTTGCCAACTCGTGTGTTTGTATTGCAGGAGTATTGAAATCCTGTGGTCGCAAAGGATTGTTAGAAGTATATGCGACAGGGTTCTTGATCCAAACTTGATCTGTGGTATTGAATAGGGGGGAGCGCTTTTCATAGCCCGCATTGGCATAAAGCTGTAGACCATTTATAAGCTCTTCACTGTAACTGAATCTTGCATAATCCAATTCATATAATTTTATATAATTCCGTTCCCAGAAAAGTGTCGAAATACTATTTACAATATTTGAAATGGGTTCTCGGGCATTAAACTGCTGAACTTTGGTTCCTCCTTCTATCGCAAAAGTGCGATTATTGATTCGGTTAAAGCGTTTGGCTATACGGCTGGTAAAGCGCAATTTATCATCATCAATCCCATAGTTTGCATTAAGATTGGCATAGGTTGCTTGCGTATTATTCTCAGACCACGTATTGTAAAATAAACCTGCTGTGGCGTTAAAACCTTGAACAGTATTGAAATTTAGCGTAGTCAACGGACCGTTATAACCCACACGCCAGCGCTCATAGGAATTGGTATAACTATAGCCAAGTAACGGATCTAAAATCCCGGGGGTGTTTTGCACGCGATCAACAGAATCTTTATAGGGTTTAGATTCACGAATTTCCTGAATGCTGTCTTTAAGCGTGTAATCTGAGCGTTCTTCAATAGTAAGCGGAATGGGACGTATTTTGTTCCAGAAAATACTGTCTTTTTTATTGGCTTCAGGTTTAAAACTTAATACTTCATTGGTAAATGTACTGCGATCAAATTCGGGCGAAAAGTTATAATTACTGTAGACCGCTGTAAATCTTCCATTACCTCCAAAGCCAAAAAGTTTGAAGCTAAAGTCAATACTCTGCGAGATTTTCACCCATATATCGGTTTGGCTGTCGTATTTAAAATTATGTTTAAAAACTAGCGATTCTACAAAGGGTACTTGAATCGCCGCTCCCGTAGTTGTGAGTTCTACACCATAGAGTTGCCAATCATCTTCAACGATGTAAATAACTCCTTGAAATATACGATCATTAGCTCGCTTTGGTGTTACTTCAATTTTGTTGATCAGTTTGTCACCTTCTCTAAAGGTTCCTATAAGTTTATACCGGTAATAATTGAAGGCGTTATCAGCTATTGGTGAGATCAATTGTGAATTTATCTCCAAGGTATTATTATAAAAAGAATATTCTGCTTCTTGCGCACTATTGAAACTAAAACCGTTATCATCACCGCTTACTTTACTAGCGGTTATAGTTTCTTTAAAATCATCGGGTGCTTGATAGGCGATCTTTGAAATGGTCTCACTTAAATAAACAATACCTGTTCTTGTCGAATCTAAACCGCCTCCCAGATCACCAATTTCTTGACCAAGAATTTTCTCTGGAGCATTCTCAACACGCCACAATCCTCTGGAGTAGAAGTCTGCGGTATACGCGTTTTGTTTTTTTAATATCTCTGGCTTTTTTGCAATTACAGCCTCAACGATTCGATTTGCGGGATTTTCATTGGCGTTGATCAGTACTTCATCTAAAGACGTCGTTTCTTCAGTTAAGGTGACGTTGAGTGTATACGGAAATGTCTCAACGCTAACGGTCTTTTCTTGGGTAGTATATCCTAAAAATTGAAAAATTAGCGTATACGTTCCCGGAGTAGTGATGTCTAATTGATAAATTCCATCCCCATTGGTCGTGGTGCCTCTAGCATTATTTTTTAGATAAATGTTTACGTAGGGAAGAGGTTCGTCCTTTTCACTGGTTACCAATCCGTTGATTTGACTATTGGCAGAACAAGCGATCAATAAAAAGAAGCAAAAAAGTAGCTTTTGGATCATAAGAGAAGTTTTATCTAAAGACGTAAGCTACTTTGTGCGTGTTGCATTAATTGTTGAAAGCCTTTTTAATTTGTCCTAAACGTTTTTTAGAATCACGCTCTTTTATGGCTTCGCGCTTATCATATAACTTTTTACCTTTTGCCAGTGCAATTTGCATTTTAGCAAGTCCGCGATCGTTTATGAATAGGCGTAGCGGTACAATAGTCAATCCGCTATTACGCACTTCTTTATGCAGTTTATTAAGCTCTCTTCGGTTTAATAAAAGCTTGCGACTGTTTTTCGGATTGTGATTAAAATAGGTTGCGTGCGAGTATTCCTGAATCGTCATATTGATCACAAACAATTCATTATCCTGAAATTCACAAAAGCTTTCTGCAATAGATGCTTTTCCCTCGCGTATCGATTTGATTTCAGTACCGGCAAGTTTTATTCCGGCAGTATATTTATCAAGCAGCTCATATTCAAAGCGTGCTTTTTTATTTTTGATGTTTATAGTATTTGCTTGTTTCATAGATTTTTTGGCCTTCTAAGTGCTTGCACACTTGATTACAAAAATACTAATTTCTACGCGGGCTTTCTATTGCTTTAAATATCTTTAATTTTGTGCTTCAATTTTAAGAGATGAAAAAACTAGTCCTACTTTTTATACTTACGCTTTTAACTGCTTGTAACGAAACGTCCAAAGAATTGGATGCAGATGCAATTGTAGCCAATGCGATAGAAGCCGCCGGCGGAAAAACAATAGATACCGCCTTGATTTCTTTTAAGTTTAGAGACAAATTTTATAGTGCTGATCGAAATAACGGAAGATTTAAACTGGAGCGTTGCACAGATCCTGGCTGTAAAGACACTTTAGACCAGTTGAGTAATTCTGATTTTAAGCGTTTTATAAACGAGACTGAAGTTCCGGTTGCCGATAGTTTGATCACTTCACTGTCGGGAGGTGTAAATTCGGTACATTATTTTTCGGTTTTACCGTATGGTTTGGATGCTGAAGCCGTTCACGCTGAAAAAGTAGGTCAAGCTAGCATCAACGGAAAAACCTATTATGAGATCAAAATAACCTTTAGCGAAGAGGGTGGAGGTGAAGATTTTGAAGACACCTATATGTATTGGATCAATACCGAAGACTTTTCGGTAGATTTTCTAGCTTATAATTATCACGTTAATGAAGGGGGAACCCGTTTTAGAGAGGCTTACAATGAGCGAACGATTAACGGTGTACGCTTTGTAGATTACCGCAACTTCAAACCACAAGAACAATTTCCGCCTTTGCAATCCTTAGACAGTTTATTTACAACAGGGAACCTTGAACTGCTGTCAAAAATAGATTTAGAACAGGTTGAAGTTAATCCTTGCTCCAGCTGTTAAAATCTTTGATTTCTGCAGTAGCAGAACCATTTTTTACCCGAACCACATAGAGGAAACCATAAAGAGCATCATCGATATCATCATATTTAGGTTCTCCTAGAATTTCATTTACAAAAGCCGGTGTTGTATTACTATGGCCAACGACCAAAACGGTTTTACCTGCTGTTTCCTGCTGAAATTCTGTACTGTACAACTCGGTAGGATCATATAGTTGCATTTCAAGATCATTGGCTTCGGCGGTTGGAGCTGCTGTTTTTAAGGTTCGTTTATAGTCTGTACTGTAAACCGCGTCAAAAGAAACCTCCTTTAATTCTTCTGCCCAAAATTGCGCTCTTGCTTGTCCGGTTTCATTCAATTCAGGATCAGAACCGGCGTTTGGGCCGCGCACTTTATCAGCGTGTCTTATAAGATAATAGGTTGCATCTGCCGGTTTTAAAGAAGCAGAAGCGGTTTCTTTTGCCTTTTCTTTACAAGAACATAGCACGAGAAAGATTGCGAGAAATGCGATTGTATTTTTCATAGGTTCCAATTTAGACAAATTTAACTCAAGCCGCATAAACATTAGCGTTTTATTGACGCACAAGGGCAGAAGCAAAGTGTAATTTTAAGTAATACTAATAACAAAAATATAAAGCTATGAATTCTGACCAATTAGAAGGAAAATGGAAACAAGTAAAAGGAAAATTCAAAGAAGAATACGGTGACGTTACCGAAGATGATACGACACACGCAGAAGGTAAATTTGACCAGATGCTAGGAAAGCTTCAGGAAAAAACCGGTAAAACTAAAGAAGAGATTAAAGATTGGATCGATAAGCAATAAGACTTAGTTCAATCAATAGAAATCAACCGCTAGCAATAGCGGTTTTTTTATTTTCTAAACTGTAATTTCGCAGCGCTATGCGCAGTATTGAAACAAGAGAAATTCCTGCATCTTTTGATGTTTTACCTAGATTAGTAAATTGGGCTAATCAGGCGAAAGTAAGTTGTTTGCTTACCTCAAACCAAAACAAAGACCGTTATGGTGCTTTTGATATGTTGCTGGGTGTAGAGGCCCATACACAACTTACAACTTCAACAGGCTTAGCTTTTAATAAGTTGTCTCAATTCAGAAAGGAAACCCAGGATTATATTTTGGGATTTCTAACCTATGACTTAAAGAATGAACTTGAAGATTTAGATTCTAATAATCCAGATCATTTAGAGTTTCCTGAGCTCTATTTTTTTCAGCCTGAAAAACTTGTTAAGCTTAATGGGAATCAAATCACTTTTATGTATTTACCACACGTTGCAGATGAAATAGAAGCCGATTACCAAGCGCTATTATCGCAACACGAATTCAAAAATCAAGCTGCGCCAATAACAAAGCCTAAAATTCAAGTGCGTTTTAATCGCGATGCCTACTGCTCACAGGTTAATAAAATGCTCGATCATATTCACCGCGGTGATATTTACGAAGCCAATTTTTGCCAAGAATTTTATGCGGAGTCTATTATTGATCCTGTAAAAAGCTTTTTGCATCTGAATGAGATTTCAGAAGCGCCTTTTGCTGCTTTTTTTAAGAAAGATAAGCAGTTTGCATTATGCTCATCTCCCGAACGTTTTTTGGTCAAAAGAGGCACCAAACTGATAAGTCAGCCAATTAAAGGAACTGCTCCAAGGCACATTGATCATAAGCTAGATACTAAACATGCAAGTATGCTCGCTCAGGACGCCAAAGAGCGTTCAGAGAATATTATGATTACCGATCTCGTTCGAAATGATCTGTCTAAAAAAGCGCGTAAAGGAAGCGTTGTTGTAGAAGAACTTTGTAAAGTATATAGTTTTAAGCAGGTGCATCAAATGATTTCTACGATAAGTGCAGAAGTTGATCTGCAAGAAGATCCTGTCGAATTATTAAAAATGGCATATCCTATGGGAAGTATGACCGGTGCTCCAAAGGTTTCGGCTATGCAGATCATTGAAGAATTAGAAAATCACCGGCGCGGACTTTACAGCGGAAGCATAGGTTACTTTGAACCCAATGGTGATTTTGATTTTAACGTAGTGATTAGAAGTATACTTTATAACGCTGCAAAACCTTATGTTTCGTTCTCGGTGGGTAGTGCAATTACTGCACCAGCCACTGCGGCAAAAGAATATGAAGAATGTCTCCTAAAAGCCAAAGCGATGCGCGAGGCACTCGAGATTTAATCTAGATCTATCAATTCAATCTTATTCCGCTGAATTTTAATACGTCCTTCGAGTTCCAGCTTTTTAAGTAATCTAGAAATAACCACACGAGATGTGTGCAGTTCGTAGGCAATATCTTGATGTGTACTTGTAATGGTATCGCTTTGTACTAGTTTTTGTTTATCTCTAAGGTAGCGTAGTAGCCGCTCATCCATACGCATAAATGCGATACTATCGATTGTGTCAAGCATCTCCATCAAGCGGTTTTGGTAGCTGTCAAAAATAAAATTACGCCAAGACTTGTATTTTGAACTCCATTCTTCCATTTTTTGAATAGGAACCATAATCAATACGGTATCCAACTCAGCAATTGCGCGTATTTCACTTTTGCGTTGTCCGCGATTGAAGGAAAGTGTCAAAGCACAGGTGTCGCCCTTTTCTAGGAAGTAGAGTAGAAGTTCATCACCGTCTGAATCTTCCCGAAGAATTTTAATCGCTCCTGAAATTAACAATGGCATTGCGGTCATGTACTGGCCAATTTCCATAAGTTTTTCACCTTCAGTCACTTCTCTTAAGACGCCAACTTCTGCAATTTCATTTAGAAGTTCAGGCTCAAAAATATGTGCGTAATGTTGCTTCAGTAATTCTTCCATAGCTCAAATGTAAACCGAAAATATATAATTATGTCTTCAGCATTACGTAGAAAACTTTAAAAAAGGGTTAAAGTGCTTGTGCTGTACTTATAATCTTTTAAATTATCTCTTGGACAAAAATGAACTAGAATATGGCAGGACATAGCAAATGGGCCAATATTAAACACAGAAAAGGAGCCCAGGATAAGAAAAGAGCAAAACAATTTACGCGAGCGATCAAAGAGATTACCGTTGCGATTAAAGAAAATAATCAGAATGGAGATCCTGATTCTAATCCAGCCTTGCGTAACGCAATTCAAAATGCCAAAGGTGTAAATATGCCAAAGGATACGATCGAGCGCGCGATTAAAAAAGCTTCAGGAGCAGATGCCGATAGTTATGAGCAAATGACTTTTGAAGGTTATGGCCCGCACGGAATCGCTTTTTTTATAGAATGCACCACCGATAATACTAATCGTACTATTGCTTCTGTACGCTCTATATTTTCTAAAAACGGGGGAAGTTTAGGCACAAACGGTTCGCTGGAATTCTTGTTTGACCGAAAGGGTGTTTTTACGCTTGATAAAGCGGTTATTGAACGTGATTGGGAAATGCTTCAATTAGAATTGATCGAAGGAGGAGCGGAGTCTTTTGAAAATCACGAAGATGTTTTTGTGATTTATACCGAATTCACAGATTTTGGAAAAATGGCGCAGCACCTTGAAGAATTGAATATTGAAACTAAAAATGCCGAGTTGCAGCGCATTCCATTGAATACTGTTGAATTACCCATAAATCAAGCACAACAAATTCTCAATCTAGCTGAAAAATTTGAAGACGATGACGATGTTCAAAATGTTTTTCATACCCTCGAACTTTCAGAAGAATTAGCGATGGCGCTTGATGAAGAGGAATAGTTTTTAAGCTTTTCTCTTCTGTGAAAATTTGTTTTAACCAAAGCTTTTTAATTTGAAAAAGGGAGGTTACTCCTCTTTTTTCTCTTCTTCCTTTGTTGGAGCTGTTTGAGAAGTTTGAGTCATCAACGTGTTTTCAAACTGAACACGGGATTTTGAAAGATGTTTTCCATCTTCTAATGAACAGATATAGGTGATGAGTTTTTCACGCAGTCTACAATGTAAATCCCAAGTTGTAGAGGCATCTTTTGAACTACAAAGCGCTCGCAATTCTAATGCCTTTTCTGTAACATCTACCACTTGCACAGTCGGCGGATTTTCTTCATCCCAATCCTCCTCAGCTTCTAGGAGCTCTACAAATTTATTGCGTACGAGATCAACATCTATTTTATAATCTGCATATAAAATTATCGGCCGCACTTGATGCGCACTAGTCATTGACCAGTTTTCAAAAGTGTTACTGATAATCGTTTTGAGTGGAACAACTAATCTGCGTAAATCCCACGTGCGCACAACCATATACGTAAACCGAATATCTTCAACATAACCCCAATCATCTCCGATGATCACAGTGTCGCCAATACGGGCCGGTCTTGTGATCGCAATTTGAATACCTGCAATAATATTTCCTAAGGTACTTTGAGCGGCTACACCAAGAATTACAGTAGCTAAACCGGCAGAAGCAATAAGTGAAATCCCTAACTTCTCTAAAGATCTAAATTGTGAGAGAATCACCGAGATGCCTACGATTATAACCACAAAGGTAATCACCCTGCGTGCTACAGAAATATAGGTCATCATCATTCGGGCTTCATTGTTTTCTTCGGGATTGGCATCACCAATTTTAGTCTCGGCAACATAAACCATAAACGAGTCTATAAATCGCATAATAAACCAAGTGATCGTACCAATGACGGCGATCAGAAGTATGGCGTAAAGCGTACTTGCAAAACTACCTCCAAAAGAAATTAGTTTATTGAGCGAAACGTAAAAAAACAATACTCCAATAGCCCAACCTGCAGGAGTCGCTAGTCGCTTTGCAATTGTATTTACCCAAGCTTTTTTCGATTTTCTGAAGAGTTTTCTAAAAATGCCAATACTTACTTTTCCCAGAAAATAGCTGAGTAGAATGAGAATGAGAGTTCCTACAACTTTCCAAACAGGCATGTTTAGGAAGCGTACGCGTGCCCAATCGGGCATCATTCGGTCTAACTCTCGCGGCCCATAAACTTCATAAAGTCCGTCTATATTTTCAACAGTATTTGCAGAGATCAGCCAGAATGCGCCAAACTCTTTATACTTTACCCGTTGAAGCCGCAGAACAACGTCTTTTCCGTTGAGATCTACTTCGCCAAAAACTACACTACGCATTGGTTTTCCGGCGATCGCCTGGTTGGTTGTTGTGCTTATGTCTATTTGTCCATCCGGTCTATCAGACAGGCTTCCCCAATCAATTTTCACACGCTGATTTAAAACGAAATAGAGTTTTTCGGCTAAAGTCGCAGCTTGTTCTTTTGAGAGATTATCTGGAAGCAAGTTTAAATTCAGCGCATATGAAGCATCTTGAAAATTAGCATTTCGTGCTTTTACGATAAAATGTTCCAGTGTAGCCTGTGGCGACTGAAAATTGAAGTTATTGGGAGGAAGCCCAATAGGTCTGTTTAAGCGATTTAAAACAAAATACGCATCATTATATTCTTGAATGGCATTGGGTAAATAATCTCCTTTCTTGGGAACTGTGGCTTCGCTAGAGAGTAAGTCTTTACCAGAAACGGTGGCCGTGCTATCCTGTGCGTTACAGAGAATAACATTCAAATTTAACAATAGAATAAAGAGAAGGTAGAATTGGTTAGATTTCATAATCTGAAATTTACGGTCAAATTTTTACCTCAGGTATTAGGGTTTCGTTAAAAACTGAGTTGAATACGAGCGTAGTGTAAAATTTCACAAGCTTTTAAGAATAATAAATGTATATGTGACGTTTATTTCTGATTGAAATATTATTTTTAGTGATGCATAGCATTTACACAGCAGTAAATTGTATAACGGTTTTGAGCAACATCAACATATCTTAGTTAATTAAGCATATAAATGAAATGCTTTTACAAAGTAATATTGTTCTAAGAAGCTATTTAGTTTGCTTAAATACAGAGGGTAACGTATAAATTTTAATTCAGTAGATGAAGAATTTCTTATTTGTTTCAGCCGAAAATGATGCTTTGGCAAATTGTAAGGCCGGCGGTATGGCAGATGTTGTTAGAGATGTGCCCAGACAAATCGCTGTTACCGGCGATCACGTTCATGTGGTAGTACCGGCGTATAACCGACTTCATAAAAATGGACGCCTGATTTCAGAATTGAAATTTAATATTCGAGGAGAAGCAACCGTCGCCTCTATTTATGAGGTCGCTCCTAAAAAGAAAATTCAAGGAATCACCCATTATGTGATTGATCATCCTGAGATCGTTGAAGGCAACATCGCACATATCTATAATGATGATCCTGAAGAGCCTTTTTTTACTGATGCAGTTAAATACTTCATTTTTAATACAGCTGTTGCTCAAGCAGTAAAGCAGAATATTTTTGACCACGTAGATGTGGTGCATTTACATGATTGGCACACGGCACTTCTGGCATTTCATAAAGCCTTTCATCAAGATTTCACCATTTTAAAAGAGAGTTGGTTTGTATACAGTATTCATAATTTGAGTTTACAAGGAATCAGACCGCTCAACGATAATTTTGCTTCGATCAATAATTTCTTTCCAGAGTTGGGTTATGACTATGAGAAGATCAAAGATCCACGTTATAATGACTGTATCAATCTTATGGCGGTTGGGATCAGACTTTCTGATAAAGTGCATACAGTGAGTCCGTCTTATATGCAAGACATCATGCGGCCCAGTCATAAACCTGAATTCATTGGGGGAGAAGGGCTGGAAGAAGATTTGCGCATTGCTTTTGCTGAAGGCAGACTTCACGGGATTCTCAATGGTGTGAATTATAAGAATATGCGCGTTGCGAAAAAGGGTAATTTGTATGCTAATATTCTGATTCAGATCTTTAAATGGATTCAAGAAGAATCTAAAAAATACAAATCAGATATTCTGGCTAATACTGGCGAAAAAGTAGTACATCTGCTACTGAATCCTCCGAGTTTTGTGGCTTCGAGTGTCGCACGAATGACCGAGCAAAAGTTTTATTTCTTTAAAAGAAATCCGGAAGCCTTAAAGGAAATCCTCAAAAATCTAGAAGCTAAAAACGGCATTTTCATTCTCTTGGGAACAGGCGAGCCCGAATATGAACGTTTAATGCGTGACATCAGTTATGAGCACGCCAATTTTATTTTTATCAACGGCCAATCTGAAGATATAATCGACTCCATTTACCTAGAGTCTAATCTTTACTTTATGCCAAGTCTTTTTGAACCTTGTGGGATCAGCCAGATGCTCGCCATGCGCAATGGCGTGCTTTGCTTGGTGCATCACACAGGCGGACTTATCGATACCGTGCGAGACGGGGTTGACGGTTTTGCCTTTTATGGTTCACATATAGATGAGACGGTAAGCAATATGGTAAAAGCATTTGATCACTGTATTGATGTGTATCAAAATGACCGTAAGCGCTGGGGTGTCATGCGTAGAAAGGCTAAAGCCGTTCGCTTTTCTTGGGAAGATTCGGTTAAAAGATATTACGATAAATTGTATACCTATTAATTATCCACCAATCGCAATCATACTGCGATTATTACTGTGCAGATCAGGGTTGGTGAGTTGATCAAAATCAGTCATTCCGGCGCGTACCGCTTTCTTTTTATTGAGCGCGGCATCAATGAGATGCTCTAATTTTTCGCCTTCGCGAAAGGGTTTCAATAAATTAGTTTCTTCATTTGAAAAAAGACAGTTCTTCAACTTACCATCTGCTGTAAGCCGAATCCGGTTACAACTGTCACAAAACGGATTGGTCACCGAGCTAATAATACCGAAACTTCCCGTAAAACCTTGAATCCTAAAATTACGCGCTGTAAAGTTCTTTTCATTAGGAAGTGGTTGCAAAGCTTCAACCCCAAAATGATCGGTAACACGATTTATGATTTCAGCCTGAGACACGAGTTTATCTTTGTTCCAGGCATTTCCGTCAAAAGGCATAAACTCTATAAACCGCACATTGATGTCGCGCTCTCTAGTGAGTTTGATAAATTCTACGATTTCATCTTCATTAAAATTTTTCATCAAAACCGCATTGATCTTGACATTAAAACCTTCCTTAATGAGTTGTTCAATATTGGTAAAGGCCTTTTTATACTGATCGCGACGCGTGATAAAATTGAATTTTTCAGCATTCAAGCTATCTAGGCTCACATTGATATCCTTGAGTCCGTATTTTTTAAAATCGGCTATAAAACGATGGGTTAGTAGGGCATTGGTGGTAATTGATAATTTTACTGGGAGCTTGGCCAGACGCTTTAGGATATCACTAAAATCTTTCCGTACCAAGGGTTCACCACCTGTAAGTCTAATTTTATCCACGCCATTTTCGACAAACACTTTGGCAAAAGCTTCGATCTCCTCTGCGCTCATCAAATTGGCACGAGGACTCAACGGAATTCCGTCGTGCGGCATGCAATAAGTGCAGCGCAGGTTGCATTTTTCGCTTAGCGAAATACGCAAATAATTGTGCTTGCGGCCGTGAGTATCGGTTAATATAGCGGTGATTTTATTCATCGGCATTATGTTGGGCTCCTCTTAATATTTTGAATACGTGCAACAGATGCGGAAAAACAGCATCCATACTTTCTTTGGCTCCGTTAGTTGAACCCGGTAATGCCAAAACAAGGCAATTACCCAAGGTTCCTGCAACGCTGCGCGAGAGCATCGCATAAGGCATTCTATCTTGGCCATACTTGCGTATAGCTTCTTCAACTCCCGGAATACGGCGCTCCAGAATAGGTTCTAAAGCTTCAGGCGTGACGTCACGCATACTTAAACCAGTTCCGCCGGTATAGATCAAAAGATTTACAGTATCTGAAAGTTCAATGGCTTTATTGCGAATGGTTTGCAAATCATCAGGGATGATCTCATATCCTTGTATTTGAACATCGCTCGCCTGAAGTTTTTCCATAATAGCTTTACCCGCTTTATCTTCTTTTTTTCCTTCAGAAATAGAATCTGAACAGACGATGATATGCGCGCTGAGTCTCGACGGATTTTGATCTTTAAAGCTACTTTTTCCTCCTTTTTTGTGGAGTAACTTCACGTTGTTGATTTCAATTCCTTTGTCAATAGGCTTTAGCATATCATACATCGTAAGCGCGATTACCGAAGCACCGTGCATGGCTTCAACTTCTACACCGGTTTTATATACGGTCTTTACGGTAATCTCAATGAAGATGTCTAAACCTTCAATACGATAGTCAACTGCGGTATATTCTACAGGCAAAGGATGGCAATCGGGAATACTCGTGTGCGTATTCTTAACTGCGAATAATCCGGCGGTTTTTGCCATTTCAAAAACATTGCCTTTAGGCACCGCATTGCGCTGCAACGCTTCAATCGTTTCTATCTTGCTAACGCTTACTGTAGCTTGTGCAGTAGCAGTTCTTAGCGTGTTTATTTTGTGGGTTATATCAACCATAAGTGTTGTATTCAGGATTTTTTAAGAAGCATTTAAACTAACTATTCACCTTCCATTGGTGCGTTTCATCTTCAAAAATCTCTTTGCCATAAATTGGTGTATGTTCTTTAACTTGGTTTACCAGCCATTCTGTAGCTGCATAAACTTCTTTTCTTCGAGTTGCTGAAACAAAAACGAAAAAGCAAATCTCACCGGTTTTTATTGTGCCCAAACTGTGATAGATATGCATACAGATCAGGTCAAATTTTTCAAATGCCGCTTCTCTAATTTCGTGAAGTTTGGTATTTGCCAATTCCTCATAACAGGTATACTCAATTGCCGCAACCTTTTTACCATCAACATCATCAGCACGCACCTGACCCAGGAAAATATTGTGTGCGCCAATGCTGGTTTTGCTTTGATGTTTTGCTATTGAACCCCCAATAAATTCACTGCTGATGGGGCCTTGTATAAATACTTGTTTCATTTTATTCTATTTTAAACTGAAGCTGTTGTGATCAGCTTTTGGAGTTGAGCAGCACCTTCTGTAAGTGCTTTTGCGTTTATATGTTTATGTTCTTTTAGAAGTCGAACCGCTTGCAGCGCCCGTGCGCCGCTTTGACAAAAGAAATAATAGTCTTTTGAAGATTCAAAATCCTGTACTTTACGGTTTAGCTCTTGCAAAGGAATTTCCAAAACGGAAGCATTTGCGATTCTAGGTTGTTCTTCTTTTGTTCTTACATCAACCAAAATTCCATTTACGAGTAGATCAATGCTGAAAGAAACTTTAGGTGAATAATTGTTTTTATGCGCTGCGTTAAACGATTCTTGAGTTATTTGGATGTTCTCATTCTTTTTGAATTTAAACCTGTCTTGCGTAGCTGTGAGTGTGTTGTAAATGAGCAATTCTCCTGAAAGTACATTACCGGTTTCTAGAATGATTTTTAATACTTCAGCGGCTTGTAACATTCCAATAAGGCCAACACTTGTTCCCAGAACTCCTGCTTCTTCACAGCTTGGCACTTCAACGGCTTTTGGAAAAAGACATCTGTAAGTAGGCCCATTTTCATAATTGAATACCGAAACTTGTCCTTCAAAACGATGAATACTACCGTAAACCACAGGTTTATTAGTAAGTACCGCTGCATCATTTATGAGATAACGCACTTCAATACGATCGGTAGCATCAATGATGATGTCGTATTCTTTAAACAAATCAAGCGCATTTTCTCCACTTAAATATTCTGTGTATGCGGTACAATGAAGCTCCGGTTGTTGCGCTTTCAAAAAAGTTTTTGCGGCTTCTACTTTGTGTTCGCCAATATTCTTTGGCGTATAGAGAATTTGTCTGTGAAGATTACTTTCTTCAACCTGATCACCATCAACAATACCTAGATTCCCAATACCAGCTGCAGCTAAGTAGGGTAGAAGCGCACAACCCAGTCCACCGGCACCCACGATAAGCACCCGGGCTTCAGCTAATTTTTGCTGCCCGTTAATCCCAACTTGGGGTAAAATGGTTTGTCTTTGGTACTTATTCATCTTTATAATTTATCCACCGGCATAAGGCGGAAGTAATGCAATCACGTCCCCGTCATGAAGACTTACAGCTTCATCTTGATCAATCAGTTTTTGATTGATCGCCAACTGAAAAGGAATGTGACTTATCGCGTTATTCTTTTTCAGCTGTTCTAGCAAGGCCAATGTGGTGGAGCAATCTACAGGTCTCGTTTCTTCGTGTGTACCCATAACATCTACCAGCTGACCAAAATATTTCAGTGTAATTTCCATTTAGACTAAATTTTTCTCCACACGCGCTAAAATTTCAGGCGTATTAATATTGGTAAACGCCGCATCATCTATAAAATTAACGGCTTTATACTTGTGCTCTTTGATAAAATCAATCAATCTGAGTTTGTTTTGATTTAGATTTTCTTCAACTTCAGATAGCAAACCTTTAGGATAAATGCCTATCAAAGGATGCCATCTTTTTTCAGTTTTTGCGAAAACAATATCTGCTGAATTTTTAAACCTAATGAGTTCTCTAATAACATAAGATTTTAAAAGGGGTATATCACAACTGAAAACAAGAATTTGTGATTCTTCCGTATGCTGAAGTGCAGCGTGAATTCCTCCCAACGGACCTTTTTCAGGATAAACATCCTGTATTACCGGAAGTCCGAAACGACTATATTCTTCATTCTCGGTGATTAGAACTATTGAATCTGTAATAGGTTTTAAAGTGCTGATTATATGTGTTATAAACTCACCCTTCTGAAGCGTTACTAGACCTTTGTCTTGTCCCATTCTTAAACTTCTACCTCCACATAAAATATAAGCGGGAATGTTATTTTTTAAAGTTTCAGTCATCAGTCAGGCTTCTTTTAAATCTTCATATTTTTCATCTAAAAAAGTCTCGCAAGCCGTATTGAGTTTTTCAAATTCAGCAATCATAGATTTACCATAAGCTGTCAAAACAGTCCCGCCGCCAGACTTGCCACCGGTATTGGTAATGACTAGGGGAGTGTCTGAAAGCGTATTCATCGAATTGATAAGACTCCAGGCTTTTTTATACGACATGTTCATCGCTTTGGCCGCAGCACTTATCGATTGCGTTTTTTCAATATTTTTTAAGAGCTCAACACGCCCATACCCAAGAAATACCTGACCATCTTCTTCAATCCAAACTCTACTTTTTACCGCTCTCATCTTAAAAGTTTAAATCAATACAAGTCACCCAATCACCTTCATTGAGAAGTTCTTTTTCTTCAGGAACCAAAAGTAAAGCGTTGCTCAGCGCATAGGTATTAAGCATGGAACTTGCTTGACCGGTATACGGTGTAATCTCATCTCGGGTCACACCGGCTTTTAGAAACAGGGTTTTACCATGAATGTTTTTAATGGTCGTTGTAAGCCTTGCTTTGCGCTGTGGTAGAAAAGGATCTAAACTTCCCATACGTGCTCTTAAATGAGGCAAAACATAAACGTAAAACGCAGTCAAGCTGGAAGCCGGGTTTCCTGGAAGTCCAAAAACCGATTTATCTTCTTTAGTCCCAAACCAGAGTGGTTTTCCGGGTTTCTGATTTACTTTATAAAAATGTTCGTCAACCTCATTCGCGATCAAAGCCTCTTGCACAAAATCATAATCCCCAACCGAAATTCCACCGGAAACCAACAACGCATCGGCATTTTCAAGTGCATTTTTCACCATTTTGATGGTAGCCTCTAAAGTATCTTCAACTTTTAAAAGTTCGATGCTATCAATGCCTATTCGCTTTAGAGCACTTTTGAGCATGATACCGTTACTCTCGTAAATATGATTGGGTTTGAGTTCGCTTCCCGGCGCCTGCAATTCATCACCTGTCATCAGCACGGCAACTTTTGGTTTTCTGTAAACCTCGATTTCGGTAAGCCCAAGGCCTGCCAAAAAACCAATAGAAGCTTCATTGACCTGATGTCCCTGTTTTAAAACCACATTTCCTTTTTCAATTTGCTCACCAATAGGTCTAATGTTTGCGCCTTTTGCAGGTAATTTTTCTATGAGAAGTTGATCGCCTTCGGACTTTGTATGCTCTTGAATGATAACCGTATCTGCTTCAGCAGGAACTGCTGCCCCTGTAAAAATGCGAATGGCTTCTCCTTTTTTCAACTTAGGAACTTCCACAGCACCGGCTTGTACTTTTCCAACAACTTTTAAGGACGTGCAATGCGCGTCATAAATGAAAGCGTATCCATCCATCGCCGATTGACGAAATGGAGGCAACGAGATGGGAGCAATGATGTCTTGTGCCAAGAACTGATTACTGCTAGCACTCAATTCTACCTTTTGTTTTGGTAAAAGCGCAGCATTATCAATAACCGACTTTTGAGCTTGAGCAACTGAAATCATTCTTTTAAGCGTTATGTTTCAGCGAATATAACGAAAGCTGAAGTAGAAATTTATTTTATAGTTATGATTAACACCCTTTTAATATCACTGCTTTAATCTTCTGTATTTATTTAGTTTTTCCTTAATAGATCACCGCGCAATTATTAATTAACTTGAAGTTTCTTAGGAGCGTTCAAGCTGCTTAAACCTTTATATTATAAAAGAATCGTACTATTATGTCAAAGCCTTTAAGACGAGGAGTTTCAATCACCGGAATCGAAGAATTTACCAATATTAAACTCGGAGATCCGGTACGCGATGCCGCAGGAATGCTAGGCGTGAAAGAAGCTCTAAAGCACGGTTTTAAAGAAATGGGGGTTTTACGCTCAATGGGGGCCTTGCTTAAAATGAACCAAAAAGATGGTTTTGATTGCCCAAGTTGTGCCTGGCCGGACCCAGAAAATAGATCTCCTGTGGCCGAATATTGTGAGAATGGAGCAAAAGCGCTGGCGGATGAAGCAACCACTGCAAAGGCTGATAAAAACCTATTCAAAAAATGGAGCGTAGCAGAGCTTTCGCAGTTGTCTGATTACGAACTCAATAAATTTGGACGTCTTACCGAACCTTTGGTTTTAAAACCGGGAAGTAATCATTATGAACCCATAACTTGGCAAGGAGCTTATGATTTGATCGCCCAGCACCTCAAGGAATTAAATGCTCCTGACGAAGCAATCTTTTATACTTCGGGACGCTCCAGCAATGAAGCTGCATTTTTGTATGGAACTTTTGCACGTGCGCTAGGCACTAACAATTTACCGGATTGTTCTAATATGTGTCATGAGTCTAGCGGGGTGGCGCTTGGAGAAACCTTGGGAATAGGTAAGGGGTCTACCGTTTTAGAAGATTTATATGAAGCTGAAGTTATCTTGATCGCCGGTCAAAATCCGGGAACCAATCATCCGCGTATGATGTCTGCCCTAGAAAAATGTAAAAATAACGGCGGAAAAGTGATCAGCATAAATCCGTTAGAGGAGTCCGGTTTGGTCAATTTTAAAAATCCGCAGCATTTAAGCGGAACTATCGGAAGCGGAGTACAAATGGCAGATTTGCATTTGCCGGTAAAAATCAATCAGGATATTCCGTTGATGAAGTTGATCTTGAAGAAATTGGCCACTTTAGACAGTATAGATCATCAAGTTTTTGATCACGCTTTTATTGAGAAATATACTTCGGGCTATCAAAGCTTTATGAATGATTTGGCGCAATACAATGAGGAAGATCTTTTGGCGCGTTGCGGCGTGAGCGAAGCTTCGATCAATAAAGCGGTGGCAATGTTACGCAAGTCTAAGAAGATTATTGTGTGCTGGGCAATGGGACTTACGCAACATAAAAATGGAGTAGAAAATATACGTGAATTCGTCAATTTACTTTTGCTAAAAGGAGCTTTAGGAAAGCCCGGAGCAGGAACCTGTCCGGTACGAGGGCATAGCAATGTACAAGGCGATAGAAGTGTCGGAATTCAGCATTTTGTAGACGATGCGTTGAATGAGCGCATTAGAAAGCATATGGCTTTTGAACCACCCGCTCATAAAGGTTGGGATGTGGTAGAATCTATTCAAGCTATGCACGAAGGTAAAGCCAAAGCTTTTTTCTGTTTAGGCGGAAATTTTTTAATGGCCGCATCTGATACGCAATATACTGCCGAAGCTATTGAGCAATGTGAGTTGACCGTTCAGATAAGTACGAAACTCAACAGAACCCATTTAGTAACCGGAAAAACCGCATTGATTCTGCCTACATTAGGAAGGTCTGAAAAGGATATGAATGGCGATACTAAGCGTTACTTTACTGTGGAAAACAGTATGGGAAAGGTGAGCCAGTCTAAAGGAATTCTCAAACCTGCTACAGGAAATTTACGCAGCGAACCGCAAATCATTGCGGAAATGGCTAATACCTATTTTGATTATCATCCGCTCGATTGGAAACGTTTGGGGGAAGATTATGATTTGATTCGCGAGTATATAGATAAAGTGGCAAAAGGTTTTGAAGATACTTCCAAACGCTCTGAAGGTCACGGTTTTTATCTGCCTAATAATGTACGTAATCTTGATTTTAGTATGCTCCCGGAAGGAAAAGCTCAATTTACCGTCAATAAATTACCCGAGCATACGTTAGCTCCAGATGAATTTATGCTGATGACCATGCGCTCTCACGATCAATTCAATACGACAATCTATGGATTAGATGACCGCTACCGAGGTGTGTATAATGAACGTCGCGTGGTATTTATCAATAAAGAGGATATGAAGGATTTAGGCCTTCAAAAGCTTGATGTCGTTAATCTTACCAGCACGTATGATGGTGTTGTGCGCACTGCAAGAAAGTTTTTAATTGTTCCTTATAATATTCCTAAGGGAAATGTTGCAGCCTATTTCCCTGAAACTAATGTTTTGGTTCCGTATAATCATTTTGCAGAGCGCAGTCAGACACCAATAAGTAAATCTGTAAAAGTGCGGATTGAAAAAGTAGCTGCAGCCGAGCAACGCCTCATCGATTCTTCAGAGCTGTATTAATTTTTTATTCATTCTAAAGTAGCGAATATACAAGGATAGGGCGTCATTTTCGCAGCCTCTCACCAAACAAAATACTTTCAACGAAACCATCTGGTCTTGGCCAAGAAAAATCGTCAAAGCAAGTTCTGAAGAATTCTGTATGGAATACTTCAGAAAAGCTTTTTTAAGGATACCGGCTAGTAAACGATGGTTCCTTGTGAAAATAGATGCAATGAATTGAATGTATTGTTGATAATAATAAGAGTTGTTTCCATCGTTAGTATGTTTAATAATCATCTTTCCGTGCCTATCTAACGATAAAATCTTCCGTTAGGAAAAACGTTTTATTTAAGAGTTCTTCTGCGATTTATTTATAAATAGCTAATAATTAATATAGTGTAAGGTTTATTTTTAGAAAAATTAACGTTTTAATTTGTAGGTCAATATATTTTGATTATACTTGTAGTCAAATATACCATTAGTTGTATTTTGAAAAACTATTTGTACTGCTTGCTAAGCCTAGGTTTGGTGATGCTTTTAATATTATTTAAATAAATATTTATTTTTTCAAAATACAATCGATTGTAGAAACTAATTTAAAACTTATGCAATGAAAATTACATCTTCACCAAAGTTGTTTAAAGGCCGATTCAGGTCGGTCTGTATTGTTTTTGCACTGTTCCTTTTTCAAGTGGGCTTTGCTCAGGACATGCGTAGTGTAACCGGTTCGGTAACCTCAAAAGACGATGGAATGCCTTTACCGGGCGTCAATATTTTTGTCGAAGACACCAATTATGCAGCGGTAACCGATTTTGACGGAAATTTCACTATTGAACTTCCTGCTTCGACAATGGTTCTTACGGTTTCTTCTGTTGGTTTTATTACGAAATCGATTGAGGTGTCACCAACGCAGCAAAATTTGTCTATTATTCTAGAAACTGATGTCGCAGCACTCGAAGAAGTTGTCGTTATTGGTTACGGAACTTCTTCCCGTCGTAATGTAACTGGTGCTATAGCATCAATTTCAGGAGAGGAGGTCGCAAAAGTACCGGTGGCCGATGCAACACAGGCTTTACAAGGTAAGCTTGCCGGTGTTAACATCAGCACTCAGGATGGTCGTCCGGGGGCAGACGTTCGCGTTCGTGTACGTGGTGGCGGATCAATCTCTCAAAGTAATCAACCTTTATTTATTGTAGATGGTTTTCCGGTAAGTTCAATAAGTAATATCCCGGGGAATCAGATTAAAAGTATTGATGTTTTAAAAGATGCTTCTTCAACCGCTATTTACGGTTCTCGAGGTGCAAACGGTGTAATCATCGTAACTACAAAGAGTGGTAGTGCCGGCAAAACGCGTATTACCTATGATGGTTTTGCGCAATACAGCTATATTCCCGAGTACATCCCTGTGATGAATGGCTATGACTATATCGCTTATAACTGGGCGTATGCTGATGCAATTGGTGATCAATATGCTGATGCCTGGGAACAACTTTGGGCAATAGGAAGATATCAAGAGGGCAATCCTGAGGGAATTGATTACTATAGAAATGTAGATAGTAAAGATTTTACTAAAGAATTGTTCAATTCAGCGTATACGCATAACCACAACTTGAACATCTCCAGTGGTACCGAAAAAACAAAATATCTTTTAGCCTTAAACCATATCGATCAAGATGGTAATAAAACACGGTCTTTTTATAAACGAAGTAATGTGCAGTTCAAACTTGATCAGGAAATAAGCAGTCGTCTCGATTTTACCATTAACACACGATTTGTTGATGTAAGAGAAGGAAATAATCAAGGTAATTCTAATGCATATTGGTTTAGACCTATTGCAAGCGACGATATTCTTGGAGAGTCTGATGTCACTGTGAATACCCAACTTGGAGATTATAACCAGGTTCTGCAGGATTTTTACAATCCGGTGGCACTGCTAAATGATACCGATAGTGATCAGCGCTCCAGATCGCTCGTGGCAAATACCGCGATCAATTGGGAAATTATAGACGGTTTAACTGCAAAAACCAATTTCAGCATTAGCGCCAACTGGTCACGTGCTAAATATTGGGAGGGAGCGATCGTAAATAATTATCTTGATAACGCCGGGAATATTACATATAGCGGAGATGCCCGTATTCGCGCTGCTGAAGGATGGAATTTGAGATGGATCAATACGTTGAACTACGAAGTTCAAGGTTTAGGTGAGGATCATCAGTTGAGTGTTCTTGCCGGTATGGAAATTTCAGATTCAGGTTCAGAGTTTACAGATATTCGAGGGAATGAATTTCCAGCGTCTTACGATGCTACAAGAGCCTGGGCAAATATGAATGATTTTTTACGCCGAGAGGATCAAGAAAACTTTCAGCTGGGATCACAGATCGGAATTCCTAATCGACTTCAATCGTATTTTGGAAGGTTTAATTATTCTTATCTAGACCGTTATTTATTTACAGGAACGTTCCGTGCAGATGGTTCATCGCGTTTTGCACCTAGCAATCGCTGGGGGTATTTTCCAGCGGGAGCTTTTGCCTGGAGACTTTCAGAAGAAGAGTTTTTAAGCAATACCTCGTGGATTGATGATTTAAAACTTCGATTGGCCTATGGTGCCGTGGGTAGCGACGCGATCAGTTCTGAACTATGGAAACAAAGCTGGGCATCAGCTACAGGAACCTATTCGATTAATGAGACGATTCAGCCACTTTACAGACCGGCATCTTCGCTTATTGCAAACCCAGATTTGAAGTGGGAGACCACCATTACACGTAATATAGGTTTAGACTTTACCCTTTTTGACCGAAAAGTTTCCGGTAGTTTAGAACTTTATAAAAACACAGTTAAAGATTTATTACTCGTGCGAGATGTTTCCCCGTTAACCGGTTTTTCATTTACTCAGGAAAATATAGGCCAAACCAGTAATAAAGGTATCGAGCTGACTTTGAGTACAGATATTGTCACTTCAGAAAATTTCAACCTTCAAGGTGGCTTTAATATCAGTATTAACAGAGGAAATATCGATGAATTGGCTGAAGGTATTGATGGGCAATACGGGTCTAACTGGGGGAGTGTAGCGCAAAACCCACGTGAAGATTATGTTTTCCAAGTTGGTCAACCAGTCGGACTTATTCGCGGTTATATTTATGATGGTTGGTATACTACAGATGATTTTAACTACGATCCAGATACACAAACCTACACGTTAAAAGACGGCGTTGCAGATTATGCGAGTGGTGTCTTAGGTAACGTTTATGGTACGGCAAGTAACAAGCCGGGAGCACAAACGGCTTATCCTGGTGTACAAAAAGTTAAGGATACAAATGGTGATGGTGTGATCGATGATTTAGATATCGGTATTATTGGAGACACCAATCCTGTACACACCGGTGGTTTCAATTTTAGTGGAAATTACAAAGCCATTGATTTTGCTTTAAACTTTAACTGGAGTTACGGTAATGATCTTTATAATGTTACGCATCAGGCAGCTTATTTAGGAAATAAAGAAGCTGGATTGTTTCGCAATCGATTTCAGGAGTTGGCCGGGCATTATAAAATCTATGATATTGTCGATGGGCAGTTAAATCAGGTTGTTGAGCCAGCCGCGCTAGATGCTTTGAATGAGAATGCGACAACTTTCTTGCCTTATCCTGAAAATGCTGTGGTTTCAACCTTTGCGATAGAGGATGGTTCATTCTTAAGATTAAACACCTTAACGATAGGATATACCTTACCTAATCCAGAGAAATTGGGAATTACCAGATTGCGTTTTTACGGTTCGGTATTTAACGTATTTACTTTGACAGGTTATAGCGGTTATGATCCGGAAGTGAATGTAGATGAGACCGGTAGAAGTTCGTATTACCCAACACCGGGATTTGATTATCAGGCATATCCACGACCAAGAACAGTAACTCTTGGACTCA
>Ga0208449_1000600_pt1 | contig 23273 bp, 15 predicted proteins | sample MalvireepMed_s17_FD_184247 | JGI IMG/M metagenome (GOLD analysis project Ga0208449, IMG submission 184247) | Marine viral communities from the Global Malaspina Expedition - Malaspina viral metaG DeepMed_s17 (SPAdes) (version 2) | ecosystem: Environmental > Aquatic > Marine > Oceanic | place...
CTGTCACTTCGATTTCTATGACAATTCCAAGCGGTTTTTATAATTTGTTTGATTTTTAATTAATGCCATAGCGATGTGTATTAACTTGTTCCTGACCGCATTTAAAACACTCATTTTATTTTTACCTTCCTCAACTTTTCTTAGGTAATAGGCCTGTAAATCATTTTTCATTCTTACCGCTCGCATAGCGGCCATCTGAAGTACGGACTTTAAGGCCATATCTGCCATTTTTGATACCCTTGGTTTGGTTTTCAGACTAGTGCCGCTCTGTTGCTCAAAGGGTACTACTCCTGCAAAGCACGCCAGTTTCCTAGGATCTGTTAAACGTTGGAAGCCTTCCGTTTTGATGGTGATCATCCAAGCGGTAACATCGCCTATGCCTGGAACTGTCTTAATCCTTTTGACCTGTGCTCCTAAAGCTGGTTCCGATTTAATTTCAGCTCGTATCAAAGTCTCTATTTCTTTGATATGTCGATCCAGTTCATTGATTGCCTTTTGGTTGATCTTGATTAGTTTTCTGGTACTGCTGTTAAAAGCAATATCTCTCAAATCGGTCATTTGCTGTTTGATCCCTTTGCGCTGCTTAATTTTTGATTTACGTTGGCCCATTAATATTTTTAAAGATTTGACAGCTTCACTACAAGGTTCCCAGCATTCAAAATCTTGATGATTCCTTTCTATAAAAAAAGCTATTCTCTTGGCATCCACCTTGTCATTTTTACCACGAACAAGACCAATACTTCTTTTGATATGCTTGGGGTCTAAAACATACACATTAAAATCAAAGCTTTCCAACACCTGGTAGAGATTATAGTTATAATATCCAGTATTCTCCATAGCTATAAAAACCTTAACATTCATTTTAACTAGAGTTTTCAGTAGCTTACGGATGTTTCTAATCTTATTATCAATCTTTTGAAAGCTTATCCCATTTGAAGATTTAATACAAAAATCTAACGTGTTTTTACTAATGTCGATACCTACATAAATACTTTTCATAAATTTGTGATACTTTGTAGATAAGAGGGATTTCATCAATAACTCAACTCCTTAATAATGGGCTTAGATCCCGAATTTCTATTAGAGATTGTTGATGAAAGCCTGAACTTAGGTCTGAATCGAAGGATGAACTAATTTGTTCTGAGCGCCTTTAGTGTACCTAAGTTCAGCTCTCTTTTCTTGGTTTATACTACTCTAAAAATAACAATACAAGTCTAAAGGAGTGATGCTTGAGCGCCTTAGCGCGAAAGGGTTGTATCGAGAAGTTTTCGAGACAGCAATAAGGGTAACTATAAACTCACTGACTTCAAAGACTTCTCGATACAACTGAATCCCTGCTACCGCTGGTATTCAGTCACTCGAAGTGACAGTCTTCATACCCGAAGAGTTACACGAATTCCCATGTTCCCACGCTGCCTGTCCCAATGCATATAGGGAATTGTATCGCGTGTTCGTTAGATCTCAACTCGAGGATTTTTTGAAGCAACCTCTTGAAGCAGGCGGTCATTTTGACCATCGGGAGAAATCGCATACTGTATCCCTCATCCCCAGCCCTTCTCCTCCCGAAGCTTCGGGAGAGAAGGGAGTTAGCTTGTTGTGTGATCTCTCCTAACGTCGAGATGACTAGGCGCATTCATACCCGAAGAGTTTAACGAAATCATAATTCCCTCGGTTCAGAATAGCTGCAAGGGCAGAGCGCTAAGGAAAGGTCTAGTAGACCTTTTTAGCGAATGAGCCAGGTGGCGCGTTGGCTTTGATATGGATTACTTTACTTCAAGTAAGAACTACTCTTAGAAAAACGTAAGTAGCGACGCGGAGCTGACAAAGCGGTTTTTGCCTGATAAGGCAAAAAATTCCTTAGCGAGGGGGTCTTTTCTTTTGTGTAGCCTGTCCTGAGCGATAGTCGAAGGATTTCTTTGGACAAGCAAAGAAAATGAACAAACACGATTTTAAAAACACTTTATCATTTCATCTCAAATTTTAGTACCCTATTAAGAAAGTTTAGCTGCACCTTTGCGTCTATAAAACCAACGAAGTAGAACTTACGTTTATATTTAAAAGTGCGATGAAAAACAGAATCATTCTTTCCGCGTTATTGGCTGCAACTATTGCTTTGAGCTTGTTGTTCACAGGTTGTGCCGATACGCCTAAAAATACAGACAGCGCGCAGACCACCGAGGCTGTTGCGCTCAACACCACAGGTACTGCCGAAGAGGCTGCGATGCCTGCCGAAACACCGGTGCCTCAGGACCGGGCAACCGCCTATTTTGCCAGCGGATGTTTCTGGTGTGTAGAAGCGGTGTATGAAAGTGTAAAAGGTGTAGACGAAGCCGTTTCGGGCTATGCCGGTGGACATACCAAGAACCCAACCTACGAGGAGAGCAATACCGGCCGTACGGGACACGCCGAATCGGTTAAGGTGATCTATGATCCTAGTGTGATCAGCTTTAGCCAACTCGTTGATGTGTATTTCGGTTCGCAAAACCCAACACAGGTAAACGGTCAGGGACCGGACCAAGGTTCGCAATACCGTTCGATCATTTTTTATCAGAATGATGCCGAAAAACAGATCATCGAACAAAAGAAAGCTGCTTTGGAAAAAGCATTGGGCGAACCGGTAGCCGCAGAGATCAAGCCTTTTGAGAAGTTCTGGATCGCAGAAGCCTATCATCAAAACTACGAGGTACAGCATCCGGAAAACCCATATATCCAAAACGTATCGATACCGCGTATCAACCGTTTTAAAGAAAAGTTTCCTGAACTTTTAAAAGCGAACAGCCACTAGGCTGAACTATGAAGAAGAAAAAAGAAGCCCTAAGCCCTTTCAACACGGAGAGGGCTTTTTTATTTGGCGCCGCCAAAGGGTTTAATACTCCGAGACTTACGTCGAATTTAAAAATTCGTTTCCAACCAACGCCTCATAGGTCTGCCCTGAGGTAGTGTAATGGCACCGCCAGACAACCGCGCGTCTGGCACTTCCGTTAAAACGCATACAAAGCTTCAAGGCATCAGTATATCCTTCTTCTTTATGTAGTAGCTTTGCAGCACCCTAACGTCAATACTCCTTTTTTACATGCATTTACGCGACGCTTCCCCTCAACGTAAAAAGATCGCTACGATACTTACCTTTTTGTCGATTCCGCTTTCGGGCTTTATGACCGACATCTACCTGCCGTCGTTTCCATCAATGGCACGCAACCTCAGCGTTTCAGAACAAAGTATTCAGTTGACACTCACCTGTTTTTTTCTGAGTTACGGGTTCTCCCAATTGTTTGTAGGCCCGGTAGCCGACAGTGTAGGCCGGCGCAAACCTATGCTGATCTCGCTGGCCGTATTGCTGCTAAGCAGCCTCGCCGTGACCTTTACCGGCGAAGTGCTGGTGATCAGTGTGCTGCGTATCGTACAAGGGATCGCCACCGCCTTTATTGTAGTCGCCAAACGTGCCTATTTTGTTGACCTCTTTGACGATGAAAAACGAAAACACTACCTCAGCTACTTTACTATTGTATGGAGCTGCGGACCCATCATCGCGCCTTTTTTAGGGGGCTTCCTCGAAGAGCATCTGGGCTGGCAGTCTAACTTTTACTTCCTCGCGATCTATGCGGCCATCCTGTTTGTAGGCGAACTCGTGTTCAGCGGGGAGACCATACGCAACTACAAGAAATTCAACCTCAAGAAAACCGGCTTGCTGTATCTGGCCATGCTGAAGAACCCCGGTTTTATCTTAGGCATCGCCGTTTTGGGCTGTGCCTATTCGGTGGTGATGGTGTTCAACATCGCAGGGCCGTTTGTGGTAGAACAGCATTTTAATTACAACGCTGTGATCATTGGCTATTGCACCCTCGTTTTAGGCTTTGCCTGGATGATCGGTGGAATCTTAAGCAAGCGTTTTACGCCGGTGAACTTTACTAAAAAGATCCGTCTGGTATCACTAACGCAACTTGTATTGATAGGCCTCTTTATCGGCTTAGGCAGTATGATCGACAATCTGGTGCTGCTCGTAGGTTTTGCCTTTATCGTGCACATCTGCTCCGGGTTTTTGTTTACCAATTACTTTACGCAGAATATGGTGTTCTTTCCCGGAAACGCAGGCATCGCCGGCGGACTTATGGGCGGGCTCCTGTACATCATTACCTCGATGGGCAGCTTTGTGATCTCCCACTCCGGAAGCATTGCCGATACCAAGGATATGGCCCTCCGCTACCTGCTCATCGCCGCCCCACTGGCCGTAGTGATCTTCTTTTCGCTTCGCTACTTTAAAAAACGCGACCTGCGGAAACGCCAAAGCGTGTTGAAGGTTCAAGGCTAATACGGTTTTTCGGTTTGTTGTTTTCGGTTTACAGTTTGTTGTTTTCTGTTGGAAGTGTCACATCGAGCGTGTCACACTGAGCTTGTCGAAGTGCATTCCTAAATTCAAGATTCAAAGGCTAAAATTCAAAGTTGAAAGCAAACAAAACAAAAAGCTCCCCTCCTTACGGAGGAGGGGTGGTGCCACACGCTATCCTGAAATAGTATCAGTATCGCGATCCTTTGTACTATCTGCTTTCAAACACCTTGAATTGTAAAAATCCAATACCTCACCTAGTTGGGTATTTGAAAACTCTTTGTTTTCTACCTTTTCCAACAATTCAGGGCAGTTTTCAAAGTACATGGTCATCGCTTTTTTAAAACTCTTTGCAAAAGGAATTCCTTTGGTGTACAGATGTTCTACCTGATCGCTTTCTCCATATCCTACATAGTAGCTGTATCGGGGAAGGTTAATTTCATTATAGAGATTACGACTCGATGCCACAGGTACTTCCTTACCATCTTCTAGGATAATGGTTTGCGGCTTGGCCAAGTCACCTGTTGGTTGTGGCACGCTTACAAAAGAATTGGATAGCGCTCTGCCTTCGTACAATTTTACATACAGACTTAAACTATCGAGAGAAACCACCTCTAAAGCTCTAGGGTATTTTCCACCATCTATGTATTTATATCTGAATTTACGGTAATAATTATGCTCCAGAATATCAATCCCGATCAGGTCTTTGCCATTGTATTTTTTCCATCGCAACGTATCATTTTCAAACATAATCGAAACCGTGGTAGAAACACCACTAATCTCGCCATATCCATTTACACGTGTGCTGTCTTTTAGAATAAGTACTGCTTTTCCTTTTTGAGCAATAGCTTGGTGACTTAATGTAACCAGAAGTAGTAATAGTAGTTGTTTTAGCATACTGTAAAACTAAACAAAATAAGAAATCATCAATAATAAATAGAATTAGCTGTCACATCGAGCGTGTCACACTGAGCTTGTCGAAGTGCATTCCTAAATTCAAGATTCAAAGTTTAAAATTCAATATTAAAGACTACAGCCTAATGTAAACCTCACGCTGAACACTTTTCAGCATCTCATTAACCTGCTTGCAAAAAGCTACTTGTGCGACCCTGAGACAAGCTCAGGGTGACAAACGCCCTACTCCTGTTTATGTAAGGTTAGTTTAGAACTGGAAAAGACCAGCTGATCGTCTTTGACATAAACATTCCCTAAGTGTATCCTGGTCATTTCAGGATCGGTGTACTCTATTTTCAGATCATAGGAGAATTCCATCACTTTTAAATCCTGAGTTCCTGAAGCCTCCCAACTTCCGGTATACTCATGCGCCCCAGACATATCCACCAGATGTATGGTTGCTTGATTATTGGCTTGAAGATCTACTCCGGTAATCCCCGTCCATTCATCTTGATGTAGCGGAATCTCCGTTTCCCAGGCACCCATCAGTTCGTCCTGCGTATAGGGATAGCGGTCGTCTTCCTTGACTTCTAAGCAACTGGTCAAAAGAACTAAGACCCCTAGCAACAGGTTTACGCTTTTAAAGCTAAAACGATACATAGATTTGTATTAGATTGATGCACTTTAAAACTACTAAAAGCCTAGGAATCAAAGGTAGCAATAGGCTATTTTATTTATAGGAAACACGGCAGCACACGTTCTAAACGCAACCTGTAGCTATAGCGAACGTATGCAAAAAACTTACTTCTGTTTTTGCATAGAAAAACCAGCCGCCAAAAAGACCAAATGCATGTTTTCCTCACGTAACAATCCAAGGTAGCGCATGGTATGTGAAGGCGTGGGGTTGTACTGTATCATTAAATCATAATCCGGGAGTTTGCTCCCTGAAACTTCCTCATCTTCCGGTAGTCCCCAACTCCCGGTATACTCATGAACGCCTGTACTGTCAGTAAACCGCAGTTGCGCCACGTGATTGGCTAACAAGTCTGCGCTGCTAATGGCTGCCGCGCCCTTATCTCGCCCTTCTGGTAGGAGATCCCAAGTACCAACGATTTCATTTACTGTATAGGTAATGGGGTCTGCTGCTTCTTTTTGCTCTTTACACGATTGGAACAAAACAAAGATACCTGCCACAAGACTTAGGTATTTGATGCTGAATGTATTCATAAGGTTGTTTTTGATTGATGAAGTTTAAAACTAGTAAAAGTCTAGGGATCAAAGGAGGGAATAGGCTGTTTTATGTGGTGTATCGAAATAATTTTGGATTATATTTCAATCGCCAAATAAAAAAATTATCATAATAAACTTTTATAGTCTTATCTAATTAATGATTCTATAATTTCATCTGAGTCAAAATCTGGCGAACCTTGTCGAGCATAGTAACTTGAGTATCTCTCAATCAAGTCTTTTAAAAATGGCATTGAAATCGTAGCAAAGTTATCCGCAGCTTTTGTGTTAATTTTTTGCTCTAATTCTTCTACTGGTATTGAGTATTTATCTTGAAAATCAATTATTCCAGCATTGATAGAACTATGTCTTGGGATATAATGATAGTATGGCTTAGCACTATTAGTGATTAATTTTGAAAGCTCAGATTTTTTTGTTCCACTAAGATCTTCAAATTTTTCAATGTCCTTTAACTTTTTAAACTCTGAAATCTCCTCTAGTTCTTTTATCCTAAGTAAAAACACTTTTTCTACTTTTCTTTTTCCTCTATGGTAAACAAAATCACATGCTGGAGTTAGTACAGCGTATCGAACATCGTCTAGTAAGATTAAGTCACCTGTTGAAAGGTTTTCTCTTACAGGCCTTGTTATATAAAACTCGCTTGGATGTATTTTGCTTTCATCTAAATACTCCAACATATGTAAAATGGTGTAACGTAGAAGTGAGTCTTCTTTCTCTGTTGAAGTTCGTTTGTTATCTAGAGCCCAATTGTCTAAAGAAGTTGAAATGTGATTCCAGAAAATGTTTTGGATTAATTCTTCAATTTTTCCCTTCCGATTTAAAAGGTTAAGAATACCTGTAGCTTTGATTGTCTTGAATTTATCAAGAGTATCCATAACATCTACCTCATCTCTCTGAAAAACTCTAAAAACTGAACTTGGTACATTCAATTCATCTGAGATGTGATAAGGGGTTCCTGTGATTACAAAGGTCGGAAAGCGTAAATTCTCTTTGATTTCTTTGACAACCTCGTTTCCAGAAGTATCTGTTCCTCCCGAACCTATTAAGTCTAAATCTACAATCGCACCATCAAATATATTCTCAGAATTTTTTAGTGCTACAATAGCCTCATCCTTACTTTGTATCCAAAGCTGGTTGATTTGATATTCCTCATTTTCTCTATTGAATAAGTCAATATTGGTTTTGTATACATCGTCGTAGATTGCCTTATCATCTTCAACAATTAATATTTTTAACTCTTCCATATTTATTTGCTGATTTCAATTTGGAAGTTCACTCCGTTATCACTTTTTCTAGCCGAAAGTTCACCATTGAGCCTATCTGATGCTTCCCCAGCAATGGCTAAACCAAGACCAGTTCCTTCAATTTTCTTAGAATAACCAGGTTCAAAAATGGCTCCAGATTCAATTTCCAAATCTGTTAAGCCTGGACCAGTGTCCTTATAGTCGATAATAACAGAGTCTTTATTTTGAATAACTTCTATTACAATTTTCTTTTCAACTGTCTTGGATATACCTAACCAATAAACACTGTTTTCAATTAGGTTTGTTAAAGCGATATACAAATCTTCTGACCAACCAAAAATTTCTACCCTTTCATCTCCAACAATGTCAATTTTAATATTTGCTTCTTCAATACTTGATTTGAAAACATCTAAACTCTCGTTAATAACACGAATAACTGAAAAGTCAGACTTTTTCTCCCTCTTTAGTTTGGCTAGAGGTGATATTCGCTTAAATAGAGTCGAAATAAACTTGCTATTCATCTTAAATCCATTTATGCTTTTTACTAGGCGTTCATAGTCCTCTTCAGTTGGTTGTGCTCGATAGAATTTTAAGTAACGCTCCATTATCTTAGTTTCAGAATTGAAGAACTGCAATGGCTTTCTACCTTCGTGAAGAATAAAGTTGACAATTTTACCTAGAGTTGCTTGACCTTGATAAATGGCTATTGTTTTTTCAATTTCCTCTTTGAGTTCAGCTTTCTTAGCCTCTTCTTTGGTTAATATATTTTCAATCTCGTCAATTGCATTCTCGTCTATTTTAAACTCAGATAGTGTTTTACCAATTGAAGACTTAACATCCGTTAGGCTAAAAAGCGTATTTATTTTATCTTGAATTTTAGACGTTTCACCTCTGCTTTTTTTACTTTTTAATCTAAACCCATATCTTCTTTCCTCTAACTCTGAAAGTGCCTTTTGAGAAAGCTCAACCAATCCAGAATAAAACTCATTCTCTTTTAAACCATCTCTTGCACTTTTTTCTTCTAATCCTGATGCTTCCTCTGATTGGATTGTGACAAATCCAACGATTTGATTATTACTTACTCTATCGGCAAAACTTTGAACTCTGCTTTTGTCAAGCCCAAGCCAATCAACACCCTTATTACCGTAAGGTCTAATCCTAAATGAATTCTTATAAATATTTACACCATAGACCTCATTAAGTTGATTTCTTGCCTCTCTTTTGCCCATAAGAACCTTTGAAACTGGATTAATTAGTCCTTTGTTTATTAGGTTTTCAATAGCTTCAGGTTCACGGTCAAAAACTCTAAAATCTATTTTAACTTCGCCACAAAATTTACTCGATTCTGATATTTCTAAATTTTTCTCAATCTTTTCAGTTTGGACAACTTCAGGATTTACATTGTTTTCAAACAATAGATTTGCCTTTCCTTTATCAGATATTGTTCCTGACACACGATAATCATAATATTTTATGATAGGATACGTCTCAATTTTTATATTATCATCAATATCTTTAAATGGTGAATTCTTAAATGACAAATTTATCTTGAATTTGTCTTCAATTGATTCATTAAATGGTGAAATAAGCTTCCTTAATTCACTGACCAATTGGTTTAGTGTATCTCTATTCCAATAAGATAGTTTAGTATCTATTTTTTCAATGACTTTTTCATCACCATTTTCATCAATAACTATTTCTTCATATTTTTCATCTTTAGCAATAATTAAAATATCTGTTCCAGAGGCCTCTTGAGTTTCTTTCTTCTCAATGAGAAGTTCTATGTTCTCAAGAAATTCATCTGTTTTAAAAATTCTCCAGTCAATAACAGCCTCAGATTTTTCACCATTTGCATCAACTGTAGAAAGTGTCATTTCTTGACCTAAAATGGAAGCAGCAAAACGACCAATACCTTTTCTCCCTTGCAAGGTTCTTGAACCATTTTTACTCACTTTTCTCTTGAGCTTATCGTTGGTTGCTGGAACTAGCCATTTATTAATTACTGTGTCGAAATCCATTCCATGACCATCATCTTTAATAGAAATAATCAAAGCCTGTTCATTGTCAATTTCGGTGTATTTAAAAACAATGTCGACTTTCGTGGCGTCTGCATCGTATGAATTTTTGACTAGTTCAACCAATGCAGCATAAGAATCTCCTATTAAATCGCTACCGATTGTATGAATCAATCTAGCTGCTGGTCTAATCTTGTATGTTAAATCATCGCTCATTGAAGCTGTTTTTTAATTTTATTAGCAATTTTTTTTGCCATTAAAGGTGGAACAGCATTCCCAATTTGTCTAAAAGCAGCAGTTCTTCCTCCCTCAAAATAATAGTCATCAGGGAAAGATTGAATTCGAGCAGCTTCACGAACTGATATAGATCGAACTTGCTTTGTATCTGGGTAGATATAATGATGTCCATCTTTTGCAATATGTGCAACCATAGTATGTGACAATCCTTTTATATCAACTACTTTAAAACGATCTACAAATGCTTTTTCATTTTTATGGGTTTTGAGTTTAGAAGGTAGATCAGGGTATTTTAGGCGTTCAGATTCTTTTAGCCATTTGTTTATGGCGATCTTATATATTTTTAAATCCCGTTCATTATGAGGCCTTGCGATATGTTGCGTCACAAAGTCAACCCCGTTTCTTAACTCATACTTCTCTAAATACGGCGTAATCTGCCCCGTATATTTTGTAACATTATTTTGTTCTCCCGGTTTAAGCTTTTTTAAATCTGAGAGTATCTGATCTAAAGTATACTTTTCCTTAACCTTTGTAAAAGACGGATATTGAAAGCTAAAACCCTTTTGCCATCCTATTAGGATAATCCTTCTTCTTTTCTGTAAAACACCAAAATGTTCAGATTTTTGAATGGTATAATCTAACTCATAACCTATGCGCTTAAAATAAGCTTGCATATTTTTAAAATAGCTACCGCTTTCCGCAGTAATCAACCCCATAACATTTTCAAAAACAAACACTTTTGGTTGATACTTTTTTAAGAATTTGGCGTATTCCTTGTATAAAAAATTCCTTGGGTCATCCTTCATCTTATTTTTATCCCGAGAGCGTCCAACTAACGAGTAAGCTTGACAAGGAGGTCCTCCAACAATTAAGTCAACCGGCTTGCCCTTAACGAGGTTGTCTATTTTTGCAAATATCACTTTGTTATTATCACCTCCAATTGCGGTATTTATCACCGAATTTGAAATAGTCGAAGAACTATTTTTTTCTAAAAAGTCACTCCGCGAAATATCCCCTAATATGTACTTATAGTAATCCTTTAGTTTATCTTCTGATTTTAATTTATGATATATAAGCCTAGTCTCTAAAGTTTCGCAGGCTTTAGCATCTATTTCGACATGAGCAATAGGCTCAAATCCAGCATTAATGAAACCTTCTGAAAGCCCCCCAGCCCCCGAAAAAAGATCTATAAAGTTTAGTTGCCTCATTCTATATTAATATGGATTTACCCAACAGACCTGAAAATCTACGGGTAACACCCCTTAACTTTTAAAAATTATGAAAATAATACGAAAGTACTTATTTGAAATGGTTTAAAATCTTCCGTAAGTAGTCATATTTTTAGTCAATTTATAAACAAAATATAATTGTACTCTACAGAATCCCGTAAATACTTGTAGTTTATACACATAAAGGGGGAAAACACCCCCTTCTCTTCTAAATTACAGTACTTAAAAACACGATCCCAAAGAGCCATCCGGTATATAGCAGCGTATAACCCAAGGCATAGGTCAGTGCTAAAAAGAGGTTGCCACGGGTTTGCTCAGCTTTGTTAAACACCTGTTTTAAGGCGCTAAAAAACACCCAATACAGCATCATAATCAGGATGAATAGCGAAAACCAAAAGAGCACTTCTAAAAAGAGCAACAGCAAGAGAAACACGATGCCCATAACCACCCAGAGCAGGATACTCAGCACCACGCCTGCCAGGCCATCTCCCACATCAGTATCAGGCATTTTAAACCTGCCCACAGCGTCATACTCCATAAACGTACCGGTTTTATAGCTACGGTATTTAGGGAAATCATCTTTGAGCCCCACGCCTTTGTAGAGTCCGTAGCTCATAAATACAAACAAGATACTCCCAATGACCCCTAGAGCAAGGTAAAAGTTGGTCGTAAGCGCTCGGTGATACTGGATCCCGGTTAACCAAACCGTCAAGGCCGTTACCCCGATCACCAGCAGCGAAACGATAAATACGGTCTTGCCTTTAAAGTAAGGCCTGTTGGTTAGCTTGGGCATAACGCGGGTTTAAAGCTTGGGTTCTTGAATTACAAGATATTCAATTTATGTGTTTTAGGTGTTCCAACCCTTTAATTTTATTATTTTGAGTTATAGTATAGCCTCAAAAGCCCCTTTGTTCGGGTGTTCTCCCAGTGTTGTTCGGGTGTTGTTCGGTAAACACCCCCTTTTACCGAACCAGTACCGAAGGAGACCCGAAGGACAACCGAACAAAACCCTATCCAAACCTTTGTTTTTTGCTTTTAAAACACAAGGTTTTTACTTGTTGTTTTTTGAATAAAGCAGGTGTTTTTGGAGGTGGGTATTGGTAGGAGTAATGTGAGGGTTAAGGTGTGTTTTTATTGATTTTTTTAGTTTTTATGATTGTGACTTAGAGTCATGTTATGTTCATTTTCTTTGCTTGTCCAAAGAAATCCTTCGACTATCGCTCAGGACAGGCTACACAAAAGAAAAGACCCTTTTTCTTAGGTATTTTTCGCCTTAGGGCGAAAACCGCAATAGGGCTCCTAAATTTTCTCCAAGGCTTCAAAAATTCTTAACGGAGCCTTCTCGCTATACTGAAGAAAAAGAAGCGGAAACCCTTCGGGTATGAATGCGCCTAGTCATCTCGACATTAGGAGAGATCACACAACAGGCTAACTCCCTTCTCTCCCGAAGCTTCGGGAGGAAGGGCGCTAATATTCGAACTCAAAAGACAAACCTATTAGTTTTAAGCTTAACCAACACGCGATGCAATTCCCTATATGCATTGGGACAGGCAGCGCGGGAACATAAGGAAAGACAGCTCGAAAACAATGTCATCTGAACTTGTTTCAGCATCTCATCTAGTGAGACTTCTCGATACAATCCTTTCGCGCTCCGGCGCTCAAGCATCACTCGAAGTGACAGGGCGTTGTATTTCGTATTTTGTATTTCTTACTTTGTACTTTCGTATATCACACTGTCTTTACGCTTTGTTCTATTCTCTTTTGTCTCAAGTCTAAAATCTCAAGTCTATCTACCACAAACTGAAGACTGAAAACTGCTACTGCCCACTGTTTTTCCGATTTCTACTTTCGTATTTTCAAAACGTCTTTTCTCTTTTCTCTTTATTCTAACGTCTCAAATCTAAAATCTCATGTCTAAAAACCTACTCCTGTACCTCAGCATACCACTTCAACAACTTCTGCGTCATGGCAGCAGTGCGGTCGGGTTGTGCGGTGGCGAGGTTTGTTGTTTCAGCGGCGTCGGTCTCGAGGTTGTAGAGTTCGGGACGGCTGCCGTCGTAATCGCATAAGAGTTTATAGGCTCCGTCACGCATCGCCAGATCGGGTAGTTCGGTAAAGCCGTAGTAGTTTTTACGATCCGGCGGACGGCTGTAAAAAATAGGCGCTGTTCGGGAAGCCTGTGTTTTTCCTAGTAAGGTTTCGGTAAGTGCCTCGCCGTCGTAGGTGATGCTGTCGGCTACGGGAGTACCGGTAACTTCTAATATAGTCGGCACCAGATCGATCGCCGAAAACACCGAGCTTGCATTTCGGGTACCCACCGCTTCGGGAGCGATAAGACCGGGTCCCCAGACGATGAGCGACGAGCGAATGCCTCCCTCATACAAATGCGTCTTATAGCCTTTGAGTCCGCCCGCACGCCCCGCACCTTTTTCGGGTCCGTTATCCGAACAGATCAATACCAGCGTATTGTTTCTGAGTTGTTCATCGTTTTGAATGTAGTCAAAAAGCTTGCCTACCTGTTGGTCTAAAGCTTCGAGCACCGCCAGGTACAAGCCGCGTTTGCCTTGTTCTTTTGCCACTCCATATTCTTCATACGGCGGCCAGTATGGGCTGTGCACATCATCGGGCCAGATGTTGACGTAGAAAGGTTGGTCTTTGGTTTGGCTGGCTTTCATAAACTCCAAAGCTTTATCTACAAAGCCTGTGGTGATCTCCGAGCGCTGCATCCAGGTGACCGGTCCGCCCAAAATTTCGGCATCTGCCCAAATGCGACCTATGGTGCCGTTCTCATCTTTGGTAAGTGGTAGCAGCTTGGGGCCCATACCTTCAAAATTGGTAAGGGATGCATCAAAACCGTATTGGGTGATGGCCGGCGCTTCGGTCACATCGCGTTGCCCGCCCATATGCCATTTTCCAAAATGTCCCGTAGCATACCCGTGCTGTTGCAGGCTGCGTGCCAGCATTGGCGCTTCGGGATCGAGCCACTGTGCGAGTCCGCGTTCTTCATTATATTCCCGGTGGGCCAAGAACGAAGTGATGTCCCACCGCTGTGGGTAAGTGCCTGTGGAGATGGCCACCCGCGAAGGCGAACAAATAGGCGAATTGACATAAAACTGTTCAAAGCTGATGCCTTGCTCCGCCATCCGGTCGATGTTGGGCGTTTGCGCATCGGTATTGCCAAAACAGGAGAAGTCGCCCCACCCCATATCGTCAATAAACAGTACAATCACATTAGGTTTTTGAACCGGTTGCGGTTCGGCACACGAGCAAAAGAGACCCAAGCCCGTAAGTACAGGCAGCAGTAAACGTTTCATAAAAGCGTATTTAAATCGCGGTTGGTCTCTCGCGTGGTTTAAAAATAGGATTCTTTTTTGAAATACCTATTTTGCTTTTAATGATGTTCTGTTCATTTTCTTTACTCGCGTGATTTCTATTTTATGGGAACTCGTGAACTTCCTAGCGTCGATTTGCTAGTACTAATTCGACTAGCAGCTACATAGCACAACACCTGTGATTTCCTGATATGGTTGAAATGACTTCCTGCTTTTGAAAGTAATTACAAAACAAACCTGTACGTTTAAGATCAAACTATCACGCGATACAATCGCGCGATTTCTATTTAATGGAAACTCTTGAATCTCCTGCGTCGATTTTGATATTATGTTCTTCTAACCATGTTCATTCATTTTCTTTGCTTGTCCAAAGAAATCCTTCGACTATCGCTCAGGACAGGCTACACAAAAGAAAAGACCCTTTTTCTTAGGTATTTTTCGCCTTAGGGCGAAAACCGCAATAAGGCTCCTAAATTTTCTCCAAGGCTTCAAAAATTCTTAACGGAGCCTCATTGCTATACTGAAGAAAAAGAATGAGAAACTCTTCGGGTATGAATGCGCCTAGTCATCTCGACGTTAGGAGAGATCACACAACAAGCTAACTCCCTTCTTTCCCGATAACTATCAGAATCGTTTCAGCATCTCATCTGTTCCGGTCGCTGTTTTTCTTTAGCAAGCATAAGTATTAAATATAAGCGTTCCCCTCCTCTTTTGAGGAGGGGTGGCTGCAAGATGCGCCTTAGCGCTAGCTTGTAGACGGGGTGGTTTCGCCTGTGATAGAAAAAAGGTAACCACCCCTGCCCAGCTGCGCGGGCTTTCCCCTCCTTAAAAAGGAGGGGAGCTTTTATTATTTTTAAATTAGTTAATTTCCTAAGGCTCTGCCCTTGCAGCTATTCTGAACCAAGGGAAGTTTAAATTCGTGTAACCCTTCGGGTATGAATGCGCCTAGTCATCTCGACGTTAGGAGAGATCACACAACAAGCTAACTCCCTTCTCTCCCGAAGCTTCGGGAGGAGAAGGGCCGGGGATGAGGGATAAAAGATGCGATTTCTCCCGATGGTTGAAATGACTGTCTGTTTCAACACCCATCAATAAAGCCAAGTCTCCCTTTGAAGGGAGATTTAGAGGGATGTTAAGATTTCGTCTGAAAACATCCATCCCCAACCCTTCCTTCGAAGGAAGGGTGCTAAAATTCGAATTCAAAAGAAAAACCTATTAGTTTTAAGCTTAACCAACACGCGATGCAATTCCCTATATGCATTGGGACAGGCAGCGCGGAAACATGGATATTAGGACAGGCAGCTCGAAAACAATGTCATGCTGAACTTGTTTCAGCATCTCATCTAGTGAGACTTCTCGATACAATCCTTTCGCGCTCCGGCGCTCAAGCATCACTCGAAGTGACAGAGCGAAGCGTATTTTTTACTTCTTACTTTGTACTTTCGTATTTCAACACTGTCTTTACGCTTTATTCTATTCTCTTTTGTCTCCCGTCTATCAGCTCTAGTCTAATAGCTCAAAACGCACATCATCAACCCAAGCCGTTGCACCGGCAGCTCCTTTAGCATAAATACCTACAGTAAGCTTACCGTTGACTACGGAAACTTCATCTATGGTGATGCTGGTCCATTCGGGGTTTGAGGTGGTGAAGCTAGTTTCAAACGTTTGGGTACCGCTTTGGGCATAAAGGTTTAGTTCTTCAAATCCGGTGGTGTTTTTGACGGTGGCGGAAAGGCGATACTTTCCGTCAGGTAAACTTACATAGGGCGTACTGCTTAGTTCTTGGGTGATACGGCGTTCAAAAGGCACTTGATCGCTGATGTGTAAACTCTTTTCTCCGATCACATGCTGGCGGTCGTTTTGGGTGTTGAAGTGATTCAGTACAGGTGAATCGGGATCGGTGGTGGAAATGGGATTCCCTTGCAGGATCTCGGTATGCCAACCCAACAGCTGTTCCTGCACGGGTTTGTTGTTACTGGGAATGTGGCGACGGTCGGCTTCAAAACTCGGGTTCTTGATGTAATTGTTATCGGCTGCGACGCTCCAGGTTCCGGTGGCTTCGTTGAGCTTCCAGCTGTGTAACGAATTGAAATACGGTGTTTCCCCATCAAACGACAAAGGCACCCACTGGTTGTAGCCGAGTCCGTTACCGGCGAACTCTGCCCAGCGGTCTCCGCAAAAGAGTACGGTTTCTTGTTCGCTTCCGCGCACAGTATAAAAAAATCCGGTTTGCGAGATGTGCGCATAGTCTTGTTCGCTGCCCGGCATCACCTGCATCTCATTAGTGGGTTTATACGGACCAAAGATAGTATCGGCGACGAGGTAATAGGCAAAAGAACCATCCCAACCGTAGATGTTGGAAGCCGCCATATAGTACTTGCCCTTGTATTTAAACATACAATTGCCCTCGCGGCTGGCACCTCTAAAGATCTCGTGCACTTCAAGCAAATCTACCTTGCCGTCGCGCACGCCGATCTCTGAAATATAGATCTTGTTTCGCCCACGCCCGTAGGAATATACGAGGTAGGATTTTCCGGTATCGGGATCTGTAAAGACGGTTTGGTCCCCTGTATTGGGCGTCCCAATACGCGAGGTCATATCAATATGTCTATGTACTTTAAAATCCCCCAAAGGCGAATCAGCCAAGGCGATCATCACATTTTTTCCGTGTTGGATCAATAGGGCATACTGCTTAAGTGCCTCGATATAGGCCACGCCCATACGCCCCAGCCAGGTAGGGCGTTCTTCATAGTTCACCGCTTCTTTGGTAAGCACGTGTTTCTCAAATTTCCAGTTCACCAGATCGGTAGAAGTGTAACAGGTTACCCCTTCAAAATGGTTACGCTCTAAGGTTTTAGACGGATCGTTGCGGTAGGTTTCAGCTTCTTTATAATGCACCCCATACCAGTAGTATTTAGGAATTCCGCTTTGCGGATCAGGAAACTGAAAAATGCCCCCACCCTGCGAATAGATGGGTTCGCCGTCTACGGTATTCCAAAAACGGTCGTTCGTGATCTTAAGTTCCTGCGCCCGTGAGGTACAGGAAAACACAGCAAAAGCTAAAAGAAAAGCAAGGCTAAAGGGTTTCATAGGCAATAGATAAGGAAACAAAATACGAGAAGAATTAAGGTTCTTTATCCTGTGCTTGCCTGTTCTTTTTCTTTGCTTATGATATTTTTATTTCGTGAAACTCATAAATCTCCTAGTGTCGATTTTGATATTATGTTCTTCTAAACGTGTCCTTTACTTTTCTTTGCTTGTCCAAAGAAAAGTAACAAAAGAAAAGACCCCCTTGCTTAGGAATTTTAGATTCGTGTAACCCTTCGGGTATAGATGCGCCTAGTCATCTCGACGATAGGAGAGATCTCACAACAGGCTAACTCACTTTTTCTCCCGATAACTATCAGAATCATTTCAGCATCTCATCTGTTCCGGTCGCTGTTTTTCTTTAGCAAGCATAAGTATTAAATATAAGCGTTCCCCTCCTCTTTTGAGGAGGGGTGGCTGCAAGATGCGCCTTAGCGCTAGCTTGTAGACGGGGTGGTTTCGCCTGTGATAGAAAAAAGGTAACCACCCCTGCCCAGCTGCGCGGGCTTTCCCCTCCTTAAAAAGGAGGGGAGCTTTTATTATTTTTAAATTAGTTAATTTCCTAAGGCTCTGCCCTTGCAGCTATTCTGAACCAAGGGAAGTTTAAATTCGTGTAACCCTTCGGGTATAATGCGCCTAGTCATCTCGACGTTAGGAGAGATCACACAACAAGCTAACTCCCTTCCTTCTCCCGAAGCTTCGGGAGGAAGGGTGCTAAAATTCGAATTCAAAAGAAAAACCTATTAGTTTTAAGCTTAACCAACACGCGATGCAATTCCCTATAGACATTGGGACAGGCAGCGCGGGAATATAAGGAAAGACAGCTCGGAAACAATGTCATGCTGAACTTGTTTCAGCATCTCATCTAGTGAGACTTCTCGATACAATCCTTTCGCGCTCCGGCGCTCAAGCATCACTCGAAGTGACGCTGCAAAGCGTATTTTGTATTTCTACTTTCGTATTTTTTAAGAAGTTACTGAAAAACTGCTACTGCCGACTGTTTATTCTTCCGTTTGCTTCAGGATCCAGTCCGTTATCGTTTCCAGTACGATGGGTGCCATGGTTTGTTCGATTTCCCCATATTCTGAAGGCGCACCGGTTGCACTTTCCTGAAACAAGTGGTTGAGTCCGTCAAATTCTTTTATACTGACTTGCGTATTTCCACCGGATTTGAGTGCCGCTTCAATAGCGGGCAAGTTCTGCGCTGCCGAAACTTGCAGGTCGTTGCTTCCGTTGAGTGCCAATACGGGACAAGTTACTTGTCTAAAGCTTTGCCTCGGAACAATCTTAATTAAATCCTGAACATAAGGATGAGTATATCGATCAACCAGCATTGCTGTATAATCTTCAGTACTCATTCCATAGGGTATCTCTCTTTTTGTACGCTCTAAATAAGAAACAACAATCTCTTTTAAAGACCGCTCTAATTCTTTTGGACGTTCAGCGCTTTTAACTTCACCTACTACCTGTTCTAAAAAATCAAGTTTTGCCAGCCATTCCTTTTCTGAGATTCCTTTTGATTTTGAAATCAATTTCCTCTGCAATATAAAGTTTGTGTCACCATCGATACCGGGTGCTGCAAGTGCTATTATAAAATCTATTTCTTTAGATGATGCAGCAAGCATGGCGGCAAGAAGTCCACCTTCACTATGGCCTATCAAGCCAATCTGATTTGTATTGATCTCCTGAAGTGTTTGAAGGTAATGTAGTGCAGCTTTGGCATCTGAAGCAAAATTCTGTAATCCTGCTACATTAAAATCTCCGGTTGATGCACCTACACCACGTTTATCGTAGCGCAAAACTGCTATTCCCTTTCTGGTGAGATAATCTGCAAGCACCAAAAACATCTTATGATTGCTATTTATTGTATTATCACGGTCTGTTGGGCCACTGCCTCCTAATAAGAGTACTGCAGGAAATGGACCGCTACCCTCTGGTAAGCTCAGCAAACCTGCTAAGTTTACTTCTGCTTGAGAATTTTGAAAGCGAACTTCCTCAGTTAAATACGGAAAAGTAGACTTAGGCTCTTGTAGTTGTTTCGATTCTTTAGTTAGCACTAAAAAATAATCCGTATTCATTTGGGTAAGATTACCAACCAATTTACCCCCAGACCATACCGCTTTATATTGTAAATCGTGTCTCGCAACTACCAAGTGTAATTTTCCTGCATTGTAATCTATAGTAGTAACATCAATACCTAAGGATTGTTGTAAAGGACTATCTAAAGTAGCGCTATAGATATTGTTCTTTTGAGAGAAATGAAAAATCAAAGGAATACTGCTGTTTTCACTATTTATAATACCATACCAGTCACCGATAATGCTCTGAGCAAAAGAGATCCTACCAAATAAAGCAACAAAAATAAAAAGCAATAGTTTTTTCATAATACCAACACCCATTGTTAAAGTAATATCCTCCTATATAAGGCTTGTAAAGCCTCGGGTAACACAAAGTATACTCTTAAATATAAAAAGCTAATCAACTTGCTTCAGGATCCAGTTGGTGATTGTTTCCAGTACGATAGGTGCCATGGTTTGTTCGATTTCCCCATATTCTGAAGGCGCACCGGTTGCACTTTCCTGAAACAAGTGGTTGAGTCCGTCAAATTCTTTTATAGTGACTTGTGTATTTCCGCCGGCTTTGAGTGCCGCTTCAATAGCGGGTAGGTTCTGCGCTGCCGAAACTTGCAGGTCGTTGCTTCCGTTGAGTGCTAGGACAGGACAGGTGACACTTTCTAAAACAAAGGCAGGGTTGTGTTTGATAAAATACATCATCCAGGGATTGGCGAGTTGGTTGGCTTGTTGTTTTACATAGGTCTCCCGATTCATTTCCTGCGGAAAGTCTACGCGTTCTTCTTCATCAATAAACACGTTGATTTGATCTTCTAATGCTTTTGCCAGAGCCTCCTTATTTTCAAATTGGCTTACCAAATGAAAGAGCGCCTTATTACGGCTTTGGGCGGTTTTGATCGCTTCTTCTGAAGCTCCACTGGCACGTGCGATCAAGGCTTCCTGCTCTAAAAGCAGTTGATCTCCCCGCACTCCGGGACCCGCCAACAATACCATAAACGCAACATCCTCAGTCTGGGTCGCCACCAGCGGGGCTATGAGTCCGCCCTCACTGTGACCGATCAATCCCAGTTGTTGTTCATTGATTTCCGGACGAGTTTTTAAATACGCCATTGCAGCCGACACATCGGTGGCAAAGTCTGCAGAATCGGCCAAACTGAAAAAGCCTGCAGAGTCGCCCACACCACGATCATCATACCGCAATACGGCAATGCCCTTTCGGGTTAAGTAGTCGGCAATAAGCAGAAAAGGCTTGTGCCCCATCAAGGTCTCATTTCGATCTTGCGGACCACTACCGCTGATGAGCACCACGGCCGGAAAAGGACCCTCGCCTTGTGGAAGGCTTAAAGTTCCTGCCAGCTTGATCATTGCGGTATCGTTTTGAAACTCCACCTCTTCGGTAGCATACGGAAACGGCGGTTGCGGTTCCTGCGGACGCTTAAGCGGTTCTTCTTCCTGAAGTTCGGGATACAGGTCCAGCGGAAAGCTGTTGCCCAACTGGGTAAAGTTGCCGTTAAAAAGCTCACCGTTAAAGAATCCGGTATAGGAAGCGCCCAGACTTTTAAGACCTACGTACAAGGTATCAGACTCAAAACGTGCTGTACTTGCATGAATGCCATACGCTTTTTGACTGGGGCTGTCCATTTTTACGGTAGTCGCGGTATCGGTGGTTTTGATATGAAATACCAAAGGCAGTTTAAACCCCTGCACGTTTAAGGTACCAAACCAGTCGCCATTGATGTCTTGGGCAGACAAAGAGGTCAGACAAAATACGAGTAAAAGGAGGAGGAGTGGTTTTTTCATAATTTTTCTTTTTCAAATTTGACGAATTCCATCAGAATACGCAGACCGTTAATCGTTGTAAAATCTAAAGTCTTAAAACCTAATTTAGGATCATACTCCAAACGGAGTTGCGTCTTTCCGACACCTGTAGCTGCTTCGGCAACAACTTCATTTTTGGCTTTATCATACTGATATTTTGAATTAATCGTAAGCAAGCCTTCCCAAGTCTTCCAACGTTCATCACCCCAAATACTCCCAACTTCTAGTGTAGTATCCCATAAGGATTCTTGAAACCGAATCTCCGGAAAGGGATTTAATTCAAGCATTTTGAAGATTTGCGTTCGAGGTGGATGAAGCCATACTCGTGAAGCATTTTGAATTAAGCCTGTGATCTCTTTACTCAATCTATTAAAATTTGAATCGTAATAATTCCAATGAATCATCTGTTGTTTAGTAAAAAGGGTTTGGCCTGTGATCTCTAATCCTATATAAGCTACTTGCTCCAGTACTGGAAACTGCCCACCATTTAATAAATCCCCTAACTCCTTAACCTGAGTCATCTCATTGGAAAACGTATAATTCGCTTGTATTTCATTCTTATAAATCTTTACCGAATAAATATATTCACCTTTGGCGTATGCTTTTTCTAAAGCTTGTGCTTGGGCTACAGAATAGCTAAAGAATATAAGGAGTATCCATTTCATGATGATAAATAGTTGTAGCCGAAGCTTCTCAAGTCACTAAGTTATCATTATTAATAATTAAAAATCACAAATTATTGATAATAAGGCCAGTCGTGCACTCCACACCTAAACTATTGAGACCTTGAAACAGGTTCAAGGTGACGCTTCCATAAAAAATATAAGCTGTGTTGACTGAAGCTCCCCTTTCCCAATTAAGGTTGTGCTTCATTGGCTTTTAAAACCCGCAGGAGGTTGCCGCCTAATAGTTTATGAATGTCTGCTTTGCTATAGCCTTTGTCTACCAAGGCTTTGGTGATCAAGGGATACGCCGTTACATCATCCAGCTGTTGGGGTGGAAAGGAGATCCCGTCAAAGTCTGAACCGATGCCTACATAATCAATCCCTACCAGATCAACAATATAGTTGATATGCTGCATCAAGACCTCAAACGGGGCGCGCAGCTTTTCGGCCTCTTCGGGAAAGCGCTCGTATAAGGAAGCTTTAGCAGCGTATGCCGAAGTACCTGAAGCGATCAAGCTGTCATAGACTTTTTGATGCCGCGTCATAAAGGCCTCGTGCTTTTTATTAAAACTGCTGTCTATAAATGCCGAATAAAAGTTCACCTGCACCACCCCCTTGTTCTTTGCGATCGCCTTGAGTTGTTCGTCGTTTAAATTACGGGGATGGGTATGCAGTGCCATCACCGAACTGTGCGAAGCGATCACCGGTTTGGTGGTCTCGTACATCACATCCCAAAAGGTATTGACGCCCACGTGGGAAATATCGATAAGCATTCCCAGGCTGTTCATCTTATGCACCACGGCAACACCAAATTCGGTGAGACCGTTTTCCCCTTCGCTGTTGCGTTGCCCTTCCAGGTCCCACTCATCGGTGGCGCTGGTCGCCCAATCGGTTGAGTTGTTCCAGGTAAGTGTCATATAGCGTACGCCCCGATCGTATAAGCTGTCTAACTTCTCAAGACTATGCTCGATATGATGCCCACCTTCTACACCGATCAAGGCGGCCAGTTTGTGCTGATCTACGGCTGCTTGTATCGCGGCACTGCTTGTGGCTTTCAGCATCTTATCGGGATTGCGGGCGATCACCGCATCCAGACTGTCGATCTGCC
>Ga0208449_1000611_pt1 | contig 23037 bp, 29 predicted proteins | sample MalvireepMed_s17_FD_184247 | JGI IMG/M metagenome (GOLD analysis project Ga0208449, IMG submission 184247) | Marine viral communities from the Global Malaspina Expedition - Malaspina viral metaG DeepMed_s17 (SPAdes) (version 2) | ecosystem: Environmental > Aquatic > Marine > Oceanic | place...
ATAATAGAATTCATTACAATCGTGGACGTAGGGGCAGTTGAACTCCATGCCAGTCCCGCTTGCGTAATATCATCGAAGGCTCCGTCAAAATTGTCTTCTTTGAGAATCTTCCCGCCAGCAGAAACAATAAGTTTCTGCGTATCGCCCAGTTGGAAGTCGTGGACACCATTCACGACTGTCGCATCTGTGATCGCATTGCTCATGTGACGATCTTGACCACCCCGCTGTTTGCGGCCTCCATCACGGGTCACCACCATGTTCTGCAAAGGAACACGCCTTTCCGCGCCGAACGGAGGGCGGATCGGCTGGTTCAGGGTGATCGTGACAGGTTGTGTGAATTTCTGTGCCATTCAAGCACCTACCCTTAAAAAGGCCCCTCACCCAAAATATCGCCCCACTCGTTTCTTATCGGTTTGGATAGAAGTTTACGCAAGCGTTTACGCAACGCTTGTTCATATTTACGCAACTTCTTGAGGTAGGCCTCCCGTTTCCGGAAATTCTCTCTTTCTTTTCTTTTAATTTCCTTCATCCTCTTCTGATATATTCGATAATCCTTGGCGTCTTTTCGTTTTGCCTGCGCCATACCTTTACGAATAGCATCCTCCGACTCTGGGAGACCATACTCGGTCCACGGCTGATTTCTTGTCTGAGGGCCTTTGCTACCAGATCCACCCACCGACTTAACCGAAATACGCCGACTCGCCTGGGGACTCCTGGGCTGGTCGGGAGGACGCCTCCCGAACTTAATGGATGGGATCTCACTCGGGGCTTGGGGCAACCTCCCAGAAGCCCATTTACCAAATGTCGATCCTGCTCGGCCCAAGACCGATCCAGACCAAGGCGCATCCTCTGGAACATTTTCCTCCATACGCCTACCTATGCCTCTCCAGGGTTCTTGAACATAGGGATCTTCAAACACCGCACTCAAAGCGTCCCCCCCCGGCCCCGGTCCCTGCGGAACGGGTGGCGGGAGCCGATCCAATGCATTGTAAAACTCAAAGTCCTCTTCATCGAAATACGGCATTTCAGACGCCTACCCTTGGGTTGGTTAGCGCAGGAATCAATCTCACCGTCTGCGTGCCAAGGCTGTAATCTTTTCGCAGTTGTTCTTTCCAGCGTTCAAAATCAGCGCGGGCTATGACTCGCTGTCGATCACTTTGGTCGGCATACATATCAATCAATGCCCCGTCGATGATAGCCGGATGGTAGAGGTCCGGCATTTCCGGGATATTTGTCATGTCCGCCAGATCCGGTAACTGCCGGATATATTTCAGTGTGTGAAGAATCTCGTCGTCTGGAATCGGATGGAGCCTCACCCGCAACCACCCGTCCTGGCGTTGAGAGGTTGTGCTGGTCCCCGTCGTTCCGTTCCACGCCTGTTTCAGTGTCAGCGCAGTGTCCGAGGCAATAGAGTCTACTTCCCGCCAGAGCGTTCCGGCTTCTGTCCCCGAGACAAAGGTTACAACGTGGCGAATCATGTCGCCGGGAACAAGTTCCGTCGTAAAGCTCGATCCAGAACCCGTCACGCTTCTGGAGGCATCGTTGAATGTGATGGTTCCCGTGAGCGTTGTCACCGCCCCCTCGCGAGACTTGAAACTTTCAATCGTGTATCGTTGCGGGGTTCCAAACGAGGAATTGTTCGGGAACTCGTTCGTCAAATCCCAGACCCCCTCCTTCTCAAGCCCACCGCTTGAATTCGGGTTTGACATGATGATATCTGCGTGGAAGTCGGCTGGCATGTCGTACTGATCTTCAAAGATGTCGTAGTTCAGGGTGCCAGCCGTAGTTCCCTGAAATGCCCGATCTATCTGAATGGAAGTCGTAGAGACGAACCGCGTAATGATGTAAATAGATTGGTCCGAAGCCAGCTTGAACTTACGCCCAACCATCGCCGAGGTGAATGTCGTTCCTGACCCCGCAATCGTGCGCGAGGCATTCGTTGCCGTGACCGTACCCGTGTTATAGGGAGCGGTAGTCAGGAACGTGTACCGTTTTGACATCCACGGGAGACCACGCCTGTTCCCCGTCAGGTAATTCAGTTCCTTATATCGGCGGTTAATGGCCTCAAGGGCCTTGATCTCAATCGCCGTGTTGAACGAGGAACTAACCCGATTGTCTATTTGCTCGATAACTCTTGTCAGGATAGTTCTAAGAAGCACAAACCATCTCCGTTATGCCGAAGCGGGTTCTGAGAGTTTCCCCTGAATACGAAGAACCTCTTCCACCGTGGTCCCCTGCTCTTCGGCGATCTTCTCGGGGTCAAGATTCTTGAACATCCTGATAGCTTTTTCTGTGTCGGAAAGGCCGGGGTCTTCCCAACCCTGAATCATCACGCTGGCCGAGGACGGCTCGAACCGCTTTAGCGCGGGCGCACCCGGCCTGATGGTCTCTATGGACCGATACGTCGAGTCCGTCTGATAGCGTTCCGGGTCCAAGGTCTGCCGCAAATGCTTGATGCGTGAAATCCTCGAACTGTTGTGTTCGTGCCAGTCCAGGTTGTACTGGCCGTGGTTTTGCAAAAGAACCCCGTTCTTGGATTTGCTGTCAGGCAGGAAGTAATCGTTCTGATGCAACATTCCCTCGGACACTTCCTTTTCAAGATGTTTCAGTTCTTGATTGAGGGAGTCCCTTCGGGTGGGAGATGTCGCAACGGTCGTGGCATCGGAAATTATCTTGTCAATCTCCGTAATCCGGTTCCGAGCGGAAGCCTCATCAATCTTGGCGGCAAATTCCGGGGCCGAATCAAAGACACCAGCCGGAAGTCCCTGTAAATCCGACTGGTTCTTTATCTTCATCCCGCTCTCACCCAACAAGGAACCTTCGAGCTGGGTTTTCTCAGACTCCAGTTCCTTCAGGTATTGAGGGCTGAGAGGTGCGCTTTTTGGCTCAACATCCTGTGGAACATGAACGTCGGCCAATGCAGATCGAACCGGCATCGGGGCTTCCACGGTCATGACTTCACCGGAAATATGGTCTGCTTGTTGTTGCGCCCTTGTCTGGGCTTCATGCTTTGCAGAAACGGTTCTGATCCCTTCCGCAATCTTGTCTTTCTGTTCTGGAGACATTGCCCGTCCCCTTTTTCCCCGTTTCTTGATTGTTTCCGTACTCATTTACCAATCCTCCCTTCGAGAATTCCAAGAACCATTAAACCCGATACCGCCAGCGGAGCCACCGCAAACGGTTGATACCCGAGCATTGTGACCATGAAAACCACCGAGGCTCCCATGTAAGCATTTGTCCATTTCTCCGACTTCTTTCTGGCAATCTTCCGGCACATCCACATGAGCCATCCAGTTATGATAAATAGAACCGGCCACCCCAGTTCAAATACGGCTTTCAGCAGTTCACTGGATGGGTGATGGTATATTTCCGTATGGGTAGGGAACCTCTTCTGCTGAACGTGTTTCCCTGTTTGTCGATTCCGAACTGATGCCGTTCCGAGATTGTGGTCGGTTTTGATCAACCACCGGACGAAGACCTGCTTGAAACTTCCCGGCCCACACCCGAAAACCAAACCGTTTGGGCACTGCGCCTGAACTTTCAGGGAATCCCTGAAGACTGCCAAACGCACTCCGTCCCCAGAGAACCTCGGGGGGTCCAGTATCCCGATGTAAAGAGCCGCGAGTCCGAACAGGGCGAGAACTATTGGGCGAAACCTCTTCGCCCACCAACGCTTCGCAACGATCACGCCGATGATTCCAGCCACTATCGGAAGGGTCTTTGTAGCCAACAGGACCGGGATCGCCAGCGGGATCACCAGCCACCATGACAGAACCGATGCAAGCGGAATTGTCATCGCCAGGTAGTGAACAAGATTCGTGTTGTTGTCCAGCCAACCCGTGAACCTCCAGTTGTGTTTCAGTTCTTCCGGTCGAATCTGATGCCATATCGGGTCAATTTCCCAGTGTTGCAGTGGAAGCCAAAACACGTTGATAAGCGCGATGAACAGAAGAACCCTTGCCATCATCTCTGCATGGAGTCTTTTTGAAAACACGAAGAAGGATATCAGTGCTACTGCGTAGAATGTATCGTAGAAGATAAAAACGAACGGGCGACCGACCCATAGGATCTGGTAGGCTGACATGAGTGATATCCATGCGATCAGCGCACCCGCCCACAGACTTTTTGTCGCAACCCATGCTCCAAATCCCACCAGAATGAGTGTGAGCGTCCACACCTCTCTTGGCCCCCTTACGCCAAGAAAGGTAATTAGTCCAACTGATTCCTGGGGAGTCCTGCCTTCTTGCGGCAGGACTCCCCACCAGACCAGGAAGTGAACCCCTATAAGGAGTATCCCGACAACCACACAAGTCCACGCATCTTTTGTCGTATGCAAAAGATAGCTGACTATGGAATATCGTTCGGGCACCCTTGAGCCGTTATGCACGCCACTCCCTTGGAATCATCCAGCGTCACATTTCCTTGCCGGATCGCGTCCGCACCCAGTCCAGATTCCACCGTTGCGTGATGCGATACAAGCAAGACCCCGTTCAGCGGGGGTGTTTGGCCGAGCCAGAAATAGTAGCGATCATACGTTCCGCTACCAAGTCCAGAGTTGTTCGACCCAGCACGGGGCACCTCGACCATCTTGTACGGGATCGGAGTTGAGTCTACCGATTTTCCGAAGCAGACGGTTCCGGTTCCGGGCGGGTAAAAGCACGTCCACTCGGCTGATACAATCGTTGGCAATACCAGCCATGCGGCCAGGAGAGCCAACGCCAGGAACAATTTTCGCTTCATGGCTCTCTCCTTATGACACCTGTGCGCCAACAACCCATCTCCAGTCATTGAAGTCACAACCGTACCTGACGTACCCGCGTTCCTTCATGACCATCGTGTCGAAGTCGTTGAACATTTCCATCTCGAACGACTCGCGGTTCCACCACGTCAGGGCTTGTTTCATCCGGCGAGAATCGATCAGGAAGTAGTTGTTCGTCTCGCTGTTGTCGTCACCCGTCAGGTAATCCCACTGGAGGAGCCGATACTGGCCCTGATGGACGTTGGGATTGTTGTTCGAGGTGTCAACCTTCCCCGCCGCCGCAATGATCTCATATGCGGTTGCATAAAGATCGGGCGGAATCAGGATGGTATCGGGATTGATTCCGCCCATCCGTAGCGAGGCTGGATTCCTGAACTTCGACATCAGGATTCGCATGGTAATAAGGTTCACGGCAGAAAGAGCAGTCGTGACCAGATTGTCGAATCCCGTCGTGGTGCTGGTCCCACTGTTGGTCGTGTGGGAGTTCGAGCAAAGCGCAACAGCCTCGGACTGGCTGTAAAAATACGAGTCCGACTGGAACGCAAGCCGGAAGACCCGAGAAGCGTTATGCTCTTCGAGATCCTGGAAGGAATCCCTGAGAAGAGTCGGCAAACGCTCGATAGCACCATATTGATCGTCCCGCATCAGCTTCCGCTGGATCTGGAAACCGCCCGCGAACTCACGGGGGGTGGCAATCACATCGTATCCCTGTGACTGGGACTGATACGTGATTGACTGGTTGCTGGTGGTGCCAAACTCACTCGGACGACCAAACGGCTCCATCTGCGACTGCCGCTCATCCGCCTTCGTGGTGGTCTTCACCGTATAGAATTCCGGCAACATCGCGTCAGGTGGCTCAGTCCACCGCATTAAGATTTCTCTGAAACGGGTATCCAGCAGATCTGGATGGCTTCCCGCTGTCATCGGTACGGCCATGCTAATCTCCTTCCTGGTTTATAACGAGAAAAAGGGGCCACCCAGGTACTCGGCCCCGAGTGGCCCCTTATCCCGATGTTCTTGCCAGGGAGCGACCTTGGCAAGTCAGATTGTTTCCCGACTATCAGTCAATCGGACTGAAGTAATGATTCGAGAAAACGATGTTCGCAAAGCTGTTTGTTGCGCCATCGAGTTCAACACTCTGGCATCGAGCCGTCCCACCAGTTCCCACCGCAATCGCAGAGTTAATCTGGTCAAGGGTGGACGTAAGCTGGACAGCCGCAGTCCGGCCAGGACACATCGGAGTGAAATGGTAAGTCTCCGTTGTCCCGATGTCCTGGGAAAACGGAACCGTAACCACGATGCTGGTAGCCGAGTTGAACGTGACGATTACTCTCGACTCGTCCTTGTTGCCAGCCAGCCAAGCGGTCCCATTCACCATCGTGGCAGTCCCAACATCCGCATCGGTAATGGTCAGTCCATTGGTGTCTGCGGAGGTCGAGATGAGATCCTGCAACGCGGTATTCGCCGTTGCACCACCACTCAGAAGCCCACGGTAGATGGCGTGGGGATCGCAATTCACATCCGCAAGCCCTTCCGCGTCACCCTGTGTGGTTGAATAGGTAAGCGATCCGATGTTTCTTCCAACACCGACACCGCCACCAACCGCCATGACCGTTCCCATGCAATCAACAAATCCAGTCGCGGTAGCGGCTTCGAGTTGACCCGTCCCAGCGGTAGTCTCACTATTGACCACGCGCCCAGCCGTCAAGGTTTCACCCGCTTTGAAGGTAGCGACCAAAGGGGCCGTACCACCACTTAAAGCACCTGAATACTCCATCCTTATCTCCTTCGCCGAACAGGGATATCCCCCGAGGTGAGCAAGCCTGTTGCTGGCCTTGCCCGGTTCTCTTTCATTTGAGGCTTTTTCAACCCGAACCAGGGCGCATGGACTTTCCGAAACTTCTCTTCGGGGTAATACTGATGACAGATACTGAAATCAGCATTACAAGCCGTGCATCTGGTGTAGGCTGTTCTTGGTTTTCCGGTTACGTCGGTCACAAGCCCATACGCATTTCCTCGCGCCTTGAGCCGTTTCCGATTGCAAAGCTCGCAGAGATAGACTGGCATTCGGAGGTCTATTCTATCGTCCACCCTGGTTCCAGCCATCTTTCCACGCCCAACCAGCGGCATCAGCCTGAAGATCATTTCCACCAGTTTCCGGCTGATATGCGTGGGTGGCTTTACCGGAATAGCCATTTCAGCGTCTCCGCGATCCATCAATGAAGTTATTCGTTCCGCAGTGTGGGCAGTTCGATGAAGACTGAACCGTCGCCCTTGCAACGGAAGTAACCCCAAGGTTGTCGGCAGGAACAGTCACCGGATCTTTCGCCGTTCCATCCGTATTTCCGGTGTCCGTACTCGACCCCCCCACGGATTGGACGCGGAGGTCAATTCCCGAGAACCCACAAACCGAACACTTTATTCGGTAAGGCTCATCGCGTTCGGCATTCGGGCCGCGAGACCTCATCGGCCTACCATAGCCTCGGGATTTTTAAACATCCTCTCCATAGTCGCCGGAGCCGCCGCACCGGCAAACCTTCGGAGATCTTCCTGGCTATCGGGGTCGTATCCGAGGGTTTTCATCATATCTCGGTCTACACCCCCCTTGAGAACCAAGTCCGGCACGTCCGGTTCCTTGGACCCACCAACACGATCCACTCCATCCAGATGACGGGAAACCCGCTGTCTGCGCTGAGATTCGTTTTGCCTACCGCGAACCTCTGCTTCCTTGGCTCCGAACACGGAATCCAGGTGCTTCTTGACAATAGCCGCACCCCTTGGATTCTTGCTCAAGTCCTCACCGTAATCCTGCGACCACTGGCCCATGAAACGAACTGTTTCCTCGTTCTGAGATGTGCCAGCAGTTGCATAATCTGGGTATTCGGACTGGAGTGATGTATTGGCCCGTTCCTGTATGGCATAGGCTTGTCGTGCATAAGCGTCAACCTTGTGCCGCTGGCGGTCCTTGATGTCGGACAGATGCTCCAGATAATCCACTTCCGCGAGTTCGCCCGCCTCGAACATGGCCCTTACGTCGGCAATCTCCGCTTCGGGTGTTCGCTCTCGTGGTTCCTGCTGGGGAGCCTGGTTTCTTTCGACTTGTTCCAGGCGCGCCCTGAGTTCTGAATTCTCCTGTCGTTGCCGGTCAGCATACCGGATGGTCTCATCGATCTCGGTCACTTGGTCTGGCCGAAACCGCCCGCCAATGAGAACTTCTTCCTCTGTTTCCTGAGAGGTCGTCTCCTCTGGAGGGCTCTCAGGTAGTTGGGAAGGCGTGTCCTCGACGCCTTGTGAACCCTCCGGTTCTCCCGTTTCGGGGGCTTCGGGTTCAGTCACATCATCAGCCATCTTTCAATTCTCCCCTTGATCCTTGTTTTCCAATCTCAATTCCCTTTTCCAACCACTGAAAGATTTTCTTCTTTCCGAAAAACATTTCCCCTGCATAGAATTCCCGCGTTCCCTTTGAAACCTCCGCTTTCATCACTTGCCGTTCCACGTATTCAATTTCTCTATTCAGGTGGAACTTCAAAATCTCCCATCCCGGTGTCCTCTTCATATTCCACAGGTGGCGGGCCTGTATCCCCTGCTCGTCGTCCCGGAACTGGGGCGGGCCCTCCATTGGCAGTTCCATTCATTTCCTCCCGACCCGCCTGGTTTAGGGCGTTGAAAGATGCCACATCCACGGCATCCGTATCAACAACAGCTTTTTTGATCTGTTGGGACTTGAGCTGAATATCCGCAACGCCCGCCTGTAGATCCATTCTTATCCTTGCTATCCTCTCCTGTGCGCGGGCGATGATGTCCTGAACATTGGCCTTGCTCACTTCGATCTCGGCCTGTCCCTTCGCCTGCTCCAACTGTGCCTCGGCCTTCATCAGTTGAGCCTGGAGTTCCTGCATCTGGCTCGCTGACTGGGCTTGCTGTTCCAGCAGTTGAATTACCTTATCCGGCAGAATCTCGTCTGCGTCTTTTCTATTGAAATCATGGAGCATTGACCGAATATATGTGACCACTCCGGGTGGATAGACCTGTGCAAGCACCGGAAGAAGGCTCTGGGAAAGAAGCATTGACTGTTGCATTCTCAGTTGCTTGTTCCCGGACACCGGGTCGCCAAGGAACCGGAAATCAAACTGGCCCCTGATCTCCTCGCGGGTGAATTCCCTGAATGGATTTAGCGGATGTTGCTGTCCCGATAGGTGGGGCGGAATACCAAGGCCCATTTTGGCTTGCGGGGCAAGCGGAGGTCCGCCGCCTCCCGGCTCTTGTTGTGTAGCGGCCATCATCTGCTCTTCGGGACTCATGCCCATCTGCGCCTGACCGTTCATGCCCTGGCCTTGCTGAAGAGCCATCATCATTTGCTGTTCTTGCGGGTTCATTCCCGGCTGGGGTTGCCCACCAGGGCCTTGGCCCGGTTGCGGTGGCCCACCAGGGCCTTGGCCCGGTTGAATCTGTTGCGCGAGTTTGGGATTGACCTTGATCTCGAATCCGTCCGGCATGAATGCCTGGTAAAGCTGAAACATCATGGTGATGATTTCACTGGCGGCGGACTGGAACCGCCTGTTCTTGATCTCAAAACCCATCGCACCTTCGCCGAGCGTTCCCTGGAATTCGGCGGCGGATGCCCTTGAGCTTGGATTCAGCTTTCCAAGAAAAGCGTCAGACACCCCGGTAACAGTCTCGGTCTTTCTCTCGATGAACTGTATAAGCGTACTGAACACGGGGCCATAATCTGGAAGTGTCGGGAAGGTAATTCTTGCACCTTCGGGAACCGGGATGAGCTTTCCAAGTTCGAGTGTGATCGGGCCTTCTTCAAGAGAATCCGACTCGTAAGCCCCGGTCATCGCATTGATGAGCGTCGCCCTGTCGATGAACTGGTTCAGAAGGGTATTGGTGATGTCGTCCAGATGGCCGATCCATTCAGCCACACCTTTTCCATAGGGTGACTGCGGGCGAGGGGTATATCTGCCAATGACGATTGGGCGTTTCCCGTGCGGATGCACCTCATCAAGATAAGCGGCCTGGAGAAGCGTTTCCGTCTCGACGTGAACGGTGAAAACCACCTCTTCGAGCAATCCGTCCTTGTCAATGTCATAAGCCCCGTGCCACTTGTAGGCTCTTCGCTTGTTGCGGCCCGGAGTGGAGATGACACCCTCGCTTGAATCCTGTTCCTCTTTCGTTTCGGTCGGAGACGAGCTATCATCCCGCTTCTCGAATTGCTTGACACTCTCGAAATCCTTGCGGGTCATGACATTGTATGCGCCGGTCTTGTACCGTCTGGCGATGGCATCGAAGGGCAACCAGACCTGAAGAATGACCCAGTCAGCCTCTCCCGCCTGAACCCCCGTTGCGTCCGAGGGAAGGATGACATTTTCCGTGTCAATCATGTCAACCCATGCGCCCTCAAAGATAACCTCTTCCTGCTTTTCAATGAATTCATTTCCATCCAGGTCTGTAATGACGCTCGGGATGTTTCGAACCTGGCGTTTCCAGTAAACATGCGCCGCGTAATCTCCCCTTGGGGGAATTGCGGCGGCGAACTCAAGTTTTTCGTAGAGATTCAAGCGGTCATCGGTAACAAGCCATTCAACAAACTGGCGGGCGGCAGGAATTCTCGAAATGTCATCAGATCCAACCGCCGTCACGTCCATGATCTGGGAGACACCGAAGATTGAAGCCATGTAACGGGCGGCGGTGGCAAACGAAGCAACGGCAACGGCAGGGAGCTTTATGTTGGATGCGCCCTCCCAGGGCCAGGTCTTGGACTCGGTTTCCATCTCCAGACGCTTGATCGCGTCACGGCGTTTCGATAACCAGTCGGACCTGGCTTCCATGCCAGCCTTGGCATCAGCAATGACCATGCGGGCAATCTTCTCCCGCTCGGTCTTGCTTAACCGGATTTCTATCTCTGGCCGCTCCTCATCCGACCGACCTGGTACGGGAGCGTCGAGATCGATGGCTACAGATGCTGATTCTTCAATATCATCAAGCAATTATGGCCCCTAAGCGACACCTTCCTTCAGTCTTTTTCTTACATCTCCGAGATCAAGGTCCAGGAGATCGCAGCAATCTTCAAATTTCAATCGGGACGTCTTCTTGTCTGCTGGTTTTCCGAATATCCATGCCGTGGCCTCGGCCTTCCACAGTTTCAGTCCTTCCAGTCGCTCAGAGACGTGGCATCGGCTCGGGTCAATCTGGTAGTCCCTGACGGCCTGAAGAACCACCGCCGAGAGAAGGTTTCTGCAAGCATCGTCACTGGGCTCTGTGGCCCTGAACTTCTTCAGTTCCTTGTCTATTCTTCCTGGTCTTTTGGTCTTTTTTGAATTATCACGGCTTCGAAGCCTTGGGCTCATCACTCACCTCCGATTGTGATTTCAGCGGATGGGCATGGATTATGTTCTCGATGCCCTCTTGGAGTCCCGTCCAGCTTTAAGGGAAATCTTCCCGCCATCGCTACCCGATGATGGTTGCACGGAGTCAACAGAACCTTGCGCCGCCCCGCTTGAGGCAATCTGCGGCATATTGATTCCGCTTTTGGTGGAAGCACTAGATCCAAAACTCATAGTTCCAGGCAGAACGTGGCCCTTCTGATTGGAGGGTCCACGGGTGTCTGGCTTCACATAGTTATGGTCACCTTTCGGCATTTCTGTCTCCTTACAGGATTTTCGCTCCGGTTCGGGCCTCGACAGACTTGATCGTACCCGCGCCCTTCCCGGCCATGATTGCCTTCGCCTCGGCATCCGAGATGGAGCCATCACCGGGAATTGCCCGGTTGCAAGCATCAACAAATTTCTGCATTGCCGCCGGATTGGGTATCTTGGACGATACCGGCTTTGCGGCGGCAATCTTCTTCTGATCTTTTTCAATAGCCTTTTTCTTCTTGTCCAGAATTGACATTCTTGTCTCCAGAAAAGGAAAGCCTAAATTTCATCTGCCCATTTCGGATATACATCCTTTCAAAGCAACGTGTCAACAAGTTTTTTTGATGAATCGGGTTCATTTGCCAAAGGAACAAAATAGAACGGGTTTTGCGGGAATTCTGTTCTATCCCATAACTCCTTTGTTTTCAAGTATATCCTCATAAGACAAAATGAATCATGAGGATATACTTGAAAACAAACCACGCACCAAAGAAACCTGGTTTGTCTGGTGCGTGGTTTCATCCGGTCTGTCCGGTTAATATCCCAGACAGCTCAGGTGTGAACTGGTGCGTGCGATCCCGGGGGGATAGACCCCCCCCCGGCCATTACTGTGTACGAATGGGCTCGGACAGCATCAAATGGGAAGTTTGTTCCCATATAGGGGGATGGTACGTATTCGCGGGGGTATACTTGATTGCTGTTTACAGGGTCTGTTTTTGCACGGGGAGTCCGGCTGGCTGGGGGGTACTCTGAAGTGTAACAGCGTAACAATCGTTTACTGGCAAGGGTTTTCGGGGATCTTCAACCGTAACATGACCCCCCTCTGTTACGGTTTGAAATTCGCTGAAACCCTTGCCAGTATTGGGTTGTGACGTTGTGACGTTTTGAATGGGGGGGGTAGGGGTTTAATGGGGATTTGCCTCAAGCTCTTCGAGTACTTGCTGCCTCTCAACCCATCTTTTCCACGGCCTGCCGTCAGAATCACCACTCAGGCAAACGAAATTCCTGGACAGGGCGACTTCCTCGACAATACCGTCGTGCAAACTCATGTCATGTCCCAGGACAAATAGAACACGCATTCCGGCCCGTGGGCGAACCGGCCCGCTCTTAATCCGGGCTTGCGCCTGTTTCAGCTCCTTTTTCTGCTCATCGGAAAGGGGAATGGACTTGAGCTTTGCGGGACCGGGCCCTATGGATTCTTCATCCTCCAGATCTTCTTCCAGGACAAAATCTTCTTCGTTCGTCATGCCAATTCTCCCCGGCTGGTATGGAAATAACCCTCAGTATCCCGTGCTTTGAGCAATTCCACGGCGAATATCACTGGCTTTGGAATCCCGAATACTGTCCTGGAATCTCCTTGTTGGCTCCACGTAGGCACGGCCCTGCCGCGCAATGCGTTCCTCGATGTAGCGCAGGCAGTCAGGATGGTCCCGATTCACCTCCTTCAGCTTGTCTGTCCTCGATTTCTCATAAATCGAGTGCCTGGAACTGTCATCCCACTGGACACGGCGCATCTGGTGAATCAAACCATACTTTTCACCCTGCCTGCCGACTTCAATTTTCCCGCAGGCTCCGCGAAAGAACATGATCGATGGGATTTCCCGCTTTTCGAACGTGTCGTACTCCGGTTTAAGGCCCTTCTTGACAATCCTTACCCCGATTCCCACCGATCCGGGGGATGAGTTGCTTAATTTGATGTTTCTGAGTCCGGCACGCTCAAGTTCCCGCTTCCAGGACGTCCTGTGTCCACTTACCACGGACGGCTCCTCGGCGGCTTTTCGGTCAATTACGGTCCAGAACGGGTCGTTTCCGCCATGCTCGGCCCTTTTTGCCTTGATAGCCTGGACCAGTTCCCTCGGACCCCCGTCCACCACAAGCTGATCGTAGTAATACCGCCGTCCCTCCCGATTAACAGCACAGAAAACAATGCACGACGGCCTCGATCCGTGCGGATCTATGGCCTCATAACGGGTCCATTCCCACGGAATGGGGAAATCCTCGACCATATGAGCCTCGCCAATCTCGGGATACGCCACGCCAGCCAGATGAGAGAAGATTCCTTTTTCCCGCGCCAACCTTTCTTCAGGGGGAACCGTCTTCAAGAACGCCTCTATCTGGTCCCGGCGCAGATGACCCCCGGTGTCAGCGCAGTTTTCCCATATTTCCACCCGCCGGACGTGAATGTTCTTGTCCTCATCCTCCTGATCACACAGCTCGGAGTCCACCCACGGCTCAATCAGGGGTGTCATGGTGAAAAACGCAATCCCGTCACGTGCCATCAACCCACGCTTGGTCGCCGTCCATAACTTGTGAGGGGGGGGCTCGTCAAAACCCGCAATATCAAAGGTTTTCCCCTCAAAAGCCATCGAATCCTGCTGGTATGAGTTGAAATATAGCGTGTTTCTAAGATTCGGGTTGCAAAGACTCGGAACAGAAGTGGGATCGAAGAACCTGAAGCTGAATCCGCGTATATGTCCGCCATTCTTTATCGGTTCCGCCATGCCCTCGGGAAGAAGCTCGTAAAACTTTCGTAAATACGTCTGTTCCAGCCAGTTATCGAAGTCCGGGCCGCTCTGAACGCCGATCAGCGGCGGTCCCCAACGCCCATCCTTCCCGTCCTTCCGGTTCTCAAGGGGCCACCAGTCAGGATATATCTGCATCATGTGGCAAAGCATCTCGAAGATGGCAAAAGTCGTCTTTCCAGACTGGTTACCACCCGGGATCACCCGTATGGACTGCGGATGGCCCCGGGAATGCTCCTCCTTCTGCCACGGCAGGGGATTATGGAACATCATCGGCTGAATGCGCCGAGCCTCGCGCTCCCGAAGCTCCGCTACGCCCAGATCTCGGATTTCTTCACGACTCATGCCGTCAAGAAGACCAGGCATCCTATTGCTCCCCAAATACAGGTATCAAAAATCCCCGTACCTTCCTTTTGCCTCATTCGGCAACAATATCTTCCGCCCGGTATCCCTCTCCACCCGCCCAACCCTGAATCCAAGGGCAAAAGTATACCATAGAGCCTCGTCCGGTGTTAATTGCTCCTCCCCAACACGATCAAGGTATATCTCAATCGTCTTGGAAACAGGCTTGTAGGGAATCATCATGTGTTCAAGACATAACTGGCGGGGATGTATGACTCCAATCTTCGCAGATTCGTCCTCAAGTATCTTTGCTAACTCAAGATCCGTCATTCTCCATCCTCATGAGGGCTATCTTCTGGCAGAAATCCGACTTCCGCGCTACCGGATGATGCTCGCACTCCCAGGCACTCAAAGAGGCCAGATACAACAAAAACACCGTCCCCGCAACCAATATCCCCACCCACCACCACCAGCGATATGCCAGAAACCACCATAGTTCGCGGAGGAAAACCAACCCCTCAGAGCCTTGGATTGTAGTTTTCGAGATAAATCTCTGTCCAGGCACCAATTCGACCCCTGATCAACCAGTAAAGAGCCGCTTCCGCCGGAAATCCCAGGGCCAAACAAACAGAACCCGTGTAACAGGCCGCATTGGGAAAGACCTTCTTGCCGCTTTCGTGGAGTATGTCCGTGATTTCCCTTATCCTGTCCCAGATGTCCCGGTTCCTTACACATAGAACACGGTCAATCCTCGAAAGCTCCGGGTCAGGTCTGCCTTTCACGAAACCAGAACCCCAACCAGGAACCAAACGCTTCCCCTTGATTCTGAGCCTCGCCTCTTCTGCGTAAGAAGACCCGGAAAGGAATCTCACTACCTGGCTCACAGGCCCGTGAACCCCCCCGATAGCAAGCATCCCAGCAGCAATGGATGAAATGTAGTCCTTCTCAGCCGTCGCGTACTGGGAAATGACAACCGAGCTTAGATTCTCCCTCCTCGCTAACCGATCGTGGACCAACATCAACTCGTCAACCAGAACCCCGCCTAGCTCCCGAAGAAGAACCATATGGTTAATTCTGCCTCACCGTATCTAAAAGGGGATGTACGCCGCGATCCGTAACAACGTGATAAGGACCATTCCCGTGAGCAGAAAAATGGTCCAAGTAATGGCCCAAATGGCGATTTGGAGGGGTTTCATCCTCACACCTTCGCGTAACCCGGCACTCCAGGCCCCGCCACCCCGTTCCACCAGTAGAAATGCGCCCACCATACAGAGACAGGTTCCACGTGAAACCCTATAACACCCCAGGAACCGTTTGGCAAGACCAAGCATCATGGGGCCCCTAATCCTGTCCCGGGCAACATGTGACAACCGGCAAATGGATAAGGGGCCCCTTTGTGGGGACGGCACAGGGAGGGGGATGCAAAGCGCGAGGTCGCGCTTTGGGAAAATTTTGTCAAGGCTTTTTTTGGGGCCCCGCCGTCCTTATCATCGGGAAAAATGGGGCCCTTTTTTCAATGATAAGTTTGTCGGTTTGCGATGATAAGTTTCGGGGCGCGGACAAAAAAAGAGCCCGGGATTTTCCCGGGCTCTTCGGGTTGACTGCTCTCTAAATTCTCATTCAAAAAATACGATCGCGATCCTTCCATCTTCTAGCGGTTCGCATTCGAAGAGCGGAAGGTTCGGCAGCCACACTGCAAATTGTTTTCCCCTCTCCCCGAGGTTACCGCCACAAACGCAAGTTGGAATCCCACACAACTCTCGGCGAGCACGGCGGACCTGTCGGGTTGACAAAATCCCATCATCGGGAAGGTCAAGGCGAACACTCGAATTGTGGAAGCTATTTGTGATCGTGATTCTATGTTTCATTTTCCCATTCTCCCCTAAAGGGCCCGGGGACAATTCCCCGGGCCTGGGTTAACTGCTAGGCGGCTTTCAGTTTGCCCGAAGCCTTAAGTCCGATCGTCAAACCCAGGTCGAACAACTTCCCCGAATCAAAACACAAACCGCAATCAACACACTTGATTCCCCGTGTCGCATGCGGGCAAGGGGCGATATCTTCCCCGTCTAACTGGTAGACCTTTTCAGATGGAAAGTCTTGAACCACGATCGCGGCGGCGTATCCACGCTTGCGCGCCGCACGGACGTCCGTGACGTTCTCACAACTCGCGAGGACGTTCGCCCCTTGCCAACTTTTTATTGATACGGTCCGCCACGCATGCGTGTACGTGTACGCTAGAAACCCGGACCGTGCCTGATAACGCAACATTGCGCTAGACACGATTAGCGCGGTGGCGTCCGTGGGGCAATCGCCTAGCACATGTACCCTTAAGTCCCGATCGCCGGGCAAGCTGTCAATGCCCGCCGCCTCACAAAGTGCGATTTGAATCAGATCCTTAATCGGGGATTTGTTTAACCGGTTAGTCGTGAAAGCGGCTGGATAAGCTAGCGTGTAACAGTCACCGGATAGATACGGGCAGTCACTCGGGCATGTTTCCATGCTTGCCCACGTGACAGCGAGCGGGCCCGTTTTAGAATCCCCGGTAACCTTGACAGCGATTGCGGGTTGACTATGCATTTTCCCGTCCTCCTTTAAAGGGCCCGGGGACAATTCCCCGGGCCCGGGTTGAATGCTATCGATCGGAGAGAATCCGATCGTAAGCGGCCCGGACGTCTATCCAGGCAACAAACCCGTCGCCCATCGCATCCTTCAGAGCGGCCAAGATATTTTCTTGGGACACATCATCATCAAAGTAAGCGATTTGTTCATCCGTCCATGTTTCAATCCTTGAATCAAAGTCTAGATCAAGTTCTCTATCATTCATTTTCCCATTCTCCGTTTAGGTGTTACTCGCCGGTCCCTTGACCAACTTGAATACTATTTTACAAAATAGATATCAGAGTGTCAAGGGAAAAATGGGCTAAATTGAAAAAAAATGAAAAAAAATATAGGCCGACAAATACAAGATTTTGGCACAGAGATTGCAAGAAACATCTGGGGCCTGCTAACTGTTAACAGTCAACTGTGATGTTTGGGGGGCGAAATTGTTAACAATCGGCAATCGACTGTGGGCTGTTGACAGTGGGCTGTTGACAGTGGACTGTTGACAGTGGACTGTGGGCTGTTGACAGTGAACTGTTGACTGTCAACAATCGGCGGTTGACTGTTGACAGAAAAAAACCGGCTGCTAACTGTTAACAGTCAATTGTCATCGGTTTGCTGCTGTCGGTTTGCTGTTATCGGTTTGCTGTTATCGGTTTGCTGCTGTCGGTTTGCTGTTAACAGTTAACAGTTAACAGTTGTCGGTTTGCTGTCATCGGTTTGCGGTGGAAAAAAAGCTGTTAACTGTTAACAATCGACTGTTGACAGTTCTCATCGGTTTGCCGCTAAAAGAAAAAAACAAAAAAAACTGTTAACAATCGACAGATGGCAGATTTCTGTCGGTTTGGTGGGTCAAACTGTTAACAGTTGGCTGTCAACAATCGACTGTCATTTGGTTGTTTGGGGGGCAAAACTGTTAACAATCGACTGTCAACAGTTGACTGTGCCGTGGGGGGGGCAAAACTGTTAACAGTTGGCTGTTTACAATAGACAGTGAATAGTATGCTGCTTATCTGAGCCGGGGCGACTCACATTACATGACTTGAATACTGCAACTCAAATTACATGAGTTGAGTCCTGCACCGCAGATCACGCCTGCCTGCAAAAGGCGTGCCAAAAGTATCCTGCAAAATGCGTGCCAAGGGCTAGGGTGAAACGTCAGGTTTCGTGGCCTGCCCTCCGGGCGCGGCTACTCCCCCCGACCGGCGGACCCGGGCCTCGGCGAGGAGTTCGAGTTCCTTCTCGGAGATCTGGATCTGCCGGGCATCTATATCCCCGTTTATGAGCAGTGACAGGCTCAGGGGGGCCTGCTGGCCGGGCATCTTCATTTCAATCAACTGGACCTTGTCGGTGGCGATCGCCGCGCTGGTCACCAGTGACTTGATGTCGTTCGCGTTCGTCGCCTCGATCGATGGGAGGTCACGCGCAACGGTGGAACGCAAGGCCGACGCCAGGGCCAACCATTCCTGGACCCTGCGCTCCTTTGCCCGGCTAACGAGCGTTTCGAACGCTTCCCGATCGCCCGGGGTCTCATCATCGTCCAGGTGGAAATATTTGAGAATGGTAGGCACAGAAAGATTGAGTTTCCTTGACGTCGGTCTCACTCCTTCCCCCAGCAACTGGGCGGCCTTTATCTCGGCGATTCTATCTATCGAAAGTTTCTTTGCGATTTCCTGAGACCCCTTGACATATCTCGATTTGTGTGGTCGGTCTAGCCTTGCTTTTCACTCAACGGCAAGGATGTTACCGGACCCCCCAGAAGCGTGTCAAGTACTAAATGCTACTTGGCAGGATATTTCTCAAGAATAATTTCTGAAATAAAAAGCCCACAGATGGCGTGTGCGGTTAGATCTCGACCTCCCCCTGGTAAAGACCCTCCTTGTGCGTAAATGCTCTCTGAGGGGCTTATATGGCCTCTCAGGGGGAGATCCATATTTGGAAGTGGGTCGTGATTAGAGAGCGGGGCGGGCTGATCGGGCGTGTCGGGGTGCCTGAAACCCTAGGCTATTACTCGACTTATTGATTTTACTTGAAAGAAAGAGTGGTAATTCTCACTGTGTATATGCACATAGACGGAGTACCATAGACGTGTACGCGGGACGGAATAAGCGAACTCAATCTCCCCAAAGGGGACGCTGGAAGAAAGGCGGTAGACGACGAATCAAAGAGCCCGCAAGAGAGTCAAGGAGCCATCAGTAAGTGGGAGCAGTTGAGGGAACTGGTGCGGTGCGGTAAGGCCGACCCCACCCCGATTATCAGCCGACCCTAGACCATGATGTAGATTACGGAAGCGGGTCAGACATCTACAACGCAACATCGTCGGCTGGAGCGCGCGGGTGGAACACCGAGGGCCGTCAAGCCAACTGAATCCCCTGGCCGCAGGGAGACCTTGGATGCGAGTCGTTGTGGGTAATTGGGCTTCGACAGAATTCCACCTGGAAGATGGGCGGCCAACAGCGTACGGGGCGATGGTCGCCCCGCTGAAGAGGCCCAAGCGAGGGCCGAAACGCTGAACAGGAGAACGGGCATGACCAAGAACATGATCAAGGAAAGAACTACCATCAGAGATGCGGTCTCGAAGGTCTTCGACCGGCTGGCCCAATACTCATCGAGCTTCGGAGGCGTCGCACAGGCCTCTGAGGATATCCTGCACGTCATCGACACGGTCGCCTACAAGGAGTTCGACCCCGACCTGGAAGAACTGGTTGGCAAGCTGAGATGGCACCTCGACAAGGCCTACAAGGAGGGACTGATATCTGACTGGCGGTAACCCGGTGAGCCACCCGCCCCCCCCCGGGGGGCGGGCGTAACCCCCTGAACCCGGTGGCAAGGCCGGGGAGAAAAGGAGATCAGATATGAGCCAGTCGATAGATAAGAGCCTTGGTATTCAATCCCGCTACATGCTGGCCAGCCTTGAAATCAAAGGCTGGTCGGGTCGGGCGTACGACGCCAAGGCGTCCGCCGAGGTCGCCGTCGCCCACAACGCCCCGGTGGACTCGGGGCGGTACAACAAGATGCTTGTCGCCAGGGACGCGATGGCCGAGCGCAAACGCAATTCTGGGAAGGCCCGCAAGTTCCACTATGACTCAAGCCTGGAATGGCGGAAGCCCTGGAGACTGCTTCCCGGCAAGGCTTTCACGGATTACTCCCGAACGATGCGGGAGTTCATGGCGACTGACCAACGGCTGGTCAAACAGTTCCTGGCGGTATATCCCGACTTGATCGAGGACGCCAAGCGGAGGCTAAACGGGATGTTCGATCCCGCTGACTACCCGGCCCCCGACTCCATCGGCGAGTTCTTCAGCTTTGAGAATTCGATCGAGGCCATCTCTGACCCGGGCGACTTTCGGGTGGCCCTCCAGGCGGATGAGGTATCGACCATCAAGGCCGAGATGACCCGGTCCCACCGGGCCTCCATCGAGACCGCCCAGAAGGAGATCTGGGGGCGCGTCCAGACTGTCGTCCGGCACATGGCGGACAAGCTCAAAAGCTACGACGTCGGCGCGGACGGCAAGGTCGAAAGCCCGTTCCGAGACACGCTGGTCTCGAACATCTCGGGGCTGTTGGATATCCTCCCCGGGCTCAACGTAAAGCAGGATCCCAACCTCACGGCCATCGCCGAGGAGATACGGCGTGAGGTGCTGGGGACGACTGGAGACCCGCAAGCCTTGCGGGACTCCAAACTCCTGCGTACCCAGGTCGCCGAGTCCGCCGAGGCGGTGCTGGAGCGCATGGCCGGATTCATGGACCGCTAACACGGTGAGCCACTCACCCCCCGGCCCGGGGGGTGAGCGTAACCCGCAAGCCCGGTGGCAAGCCCGGGCGCAAGGGACAACCCTAGCAGGAGGAGAACGGGACATGGCAACAACGAGACCCAACATTGAGAAGGTGAAGCCCTCGCAACTCAAGAAACACCTGGAGGTTGCACTGCTCACCCTGGCCGAGGAGAACCCCCTGGTTATCATGGTCTGGGGAGAGCCGGGGCTGGGCAAGTCGGCCATCGTCCGACAGGTGGCCGAGGATAACGGCCTGGAGTTCCGGTCGGTCATCGGCTCGCTGATGGAGCCGTCGGATCTGATGGGCATCCCCAGCGTGGAGAACGGCGTGACAAGCTGGAACCCCCCGGCGTTCTTCCCCCGTGAGTCCTCGTCACGGGGCATCATGTTCCTCGACGAGGCGACAACCTGTCGCCCAGACGTGCAAGCCGCCATGCTCGGGCTGGTCTACGGGCGCAAGCTCGGTGAGTACCGTCTCCCCGATGGCTGGCTCATCGTCATGGCGGGCAACGGCTACGCCGACCGGGCGATGGTCAACAAATTTTCAAGCGCGACGAATAATCGCGTGACCCACGCCGAGTTAATCCCCGACGTGGACGACTGGTGCCGGTGGGCGGTCCCCAACGGCGTCGCACCGGAGGTCATCGCCTGGGTCCGGTTCCGCCCGGGGCTCCTGCATCGGTTCGACGCAGACGCGAACCCCCATGCGTGGCCCTCCTGTCGGTCCAACCATCAACTCTCCACCGTCCTGAAACACACTCCCGATGAGCCGGGAGAGGGTGGCAACCGGGCGACCCTGCGTAGCCTGATCTGCGCTACCATCGGAGAGGGGCCGGGGTCAGAGTTCATGGGCTTTCTGGACGTGTGGAAGAACCTCCCCCGCTTCGACCGGATCGTTCACGATCCGGTTGGGACGCCCACGCCGGACCCGTCCCGGGCGGACGTGTGCTGGGCGACGGCGTCCATGTGTTCCCGACTCGCCACCGTCGAGAACCTGTCGGCGGTCTGGGCCTACGTAAAGCGGTTCCCATCGCGTGAGTTTCAGGTTGTGTGGGGGCGCGACCTCGTGGCGCGGTCGCCGGAGTTGGCCGAGACCCCGGCGTACATCGACTGGGCCGTTCAGCACCAGGACGCCCATGTCGGATACGGCGGCTAATGCTTAATTGAATCTACTCGGGCTCTCGACGGCGGTCGAGGGCCTGGGCCGATTCAATCCGGGATCGGAAGAGCAGGAGGAGGAGACATGGGAACCAACCCGATGCATCGCTCAGGATGGGGCGACGACCCAGATGGGAACGAGGAGTACTGGGCTAACTCGGCCCGGGGAGTGGACGTGGAGGAGATCGAAGAGGTGGCCGAGGAGACCCAGAAGGCGGTTGCCTCGTTCGCCAAAAACAAGGCCGGGGAGAAGGTCGCCCTGGCGCGTAAGCGGCTCATCCTCGACCACCCATTTTTCGGGTCGGTGGCGATGAGCATGGAGCTTGTCGAGGATGAGGCCATCCCGACATTCGCCACCGATGGAAAGACCATCCGGTACAACGCCGGATACCTCGCCGACCTCACCGTCGGCGAGACCATCACAATCCTCGCGCATGAGTGCATGCACGTCGTCCTGGGTCACCAGTTTCGCCGAGGCGAGCGCGACCACGCAGAATTTAACATCGCATGCGACCACGCAGTTAACCCGCATCTGAAGGAATCCGGCAGGTTCGATTGGCCGGAAGGCGGGCTCTACGATCCGAGGTTCACCGGCTGGTCCGCCGAGGCGATCCACGAAGACCTTTTTGGGGGCGGGCCGGAGCCGGAGCCTGGGCCGGAGCCTGGAGGCGAGGGCGAGGGCGAGGGCGAGGGTGGCGACCAGGACGGCCCTGGCGACCCAGACGCCCCGGGCGACCAGGACGACCCAGACGCCCCGGGCGACCAGGACGACCCAGACGCCCCGGGCGACCAGGACGACCCAGACGCCCCGGCGGGCGACCCGGGCAACCGGAAGGCCGAACCGCCCGCCCGGTGGGGAGACGTGGAGGACGCCAAGGACGACGATGGCAAAGACCTGTCGCCGTCGGACAAGGCCGAGGCTGAAGCCGAAAACCGGATCAAGGTGATCCAGTCAGCGCAGGTCGCCCGGGGGATGGGCGACTTGCCCGGATGCATCGAGCGACTGGTCGGCGAGATCGTCGAGCCGAAAAAGGACTGGCGCGAGGTTCTTCGACGCCTGATCGATCAGGCGTCCGCGCAAGCCCGCTCGACGTGGAACAGGCCCAACCGGCGGTTCGTCGCCAGCGGGCCGTACCTCCCGGGGACGCTCCGGGAGGGCGTCTCGCATCTCGTCGTCGCCGTGGACACGTCGGGCTCGATCGACCGGCGGGCTCTCGATGCCTTCAGCGCGGAGATTGGCA
>Ga0208449_1000612_pt1 | contig 23028 bp, 39 predicted proteins | sample MalvireepMed_s17_FD_184247 | JGI IMG/M metagenome (GOLD analysis project Ga0208449, IMG submission 184247) | Marine viral communities from the Global Malaspina Expedition - Malaspina viral metaG DeepMed_s17 (SPAdes) (version 2) | ecosystem: Environmental > Aquatic > Marine > Oceanic | place...
GTGTACCATTCGTATCTACATAGTTACAACCTACAAATACACCCGAAGGCTTGAGAGTTGCACCAATAGATTCAGAAATAGTACCACTGGCTTCAATACAGATTAAGTCACCATTGTACAGTTTCTTGGGAGCACGAGTAATAGTAGTGGGTGAGATAAGTTCACTCACTCCATTAGTATCATAATGTGCACCCTTTTTTCGAGCCGGAAGAAAGCCACGTAATGCTCTTGTACTAGACATTATATTTCTCCTTCCATAGTTTAAGAACTAGTCCTGAAATGTAGGAGTTCGTCCTTTAAATGTTCTCGATTTGCTATTATTGGAAATAGGCATCTTAGAAGTAGATCCACTCATTAATTGAGAATTAACGGCTTCCAACATCTCATTTGCCTTATTTCTATAAAAGCGTCGTTTGGCCTCTAGCTTGACTGTGGGTATTTTACCCAAAGCAATGTCTCCACGACTGACAACTCCAGCATAGCGACCTTCTTCTCTCACGACAGAAGTTGCTCCCATCTCAGGTACTTCTTCAGGAGTAACAAATTCCCATCCTTGCTGTTGCTTCTTACCAATTTCTTGATAATCGTCCTGACCATTAAGAAGGATTCTTAACCAACCAAGAGACATATCTTGCTGTTTAAATCTTTCTTCAACTCCACGAGGTATATGAGTTGCGTTTGGTTCTTCAAAGACGTATTCTGTTTCTTCTCTGGTTTCGTTTTCCCTTGATTGAGAATTACGTGATTCTTCAATACGTGTCATAATTTCACCTCCACGTTACATTTTAATTGCTGTGTACTCACCATCGGCATTCTCTACCTTTAGCTTTTCAGCAGCATATTGTTCAAGTGGTATATCCCACTTCTGAGCAAGCCTCACATCTTCTTTCGTCAGCTTTACTTTACCGGGACTTGGAGTGGAACGTGACGCTCCAGCTACCACTTGAGCAGGTTTAGACGGTTGTTCCTGCACCGAACTTTGATTGACAGAATCGTTAAATTTTTGCGGAAATGCTTCCTTAATCCTGCTATCAATTTCTTTATAAAATTCTGGATCACTTGGATTAAACCCTTCTTCTTTTAATTCTGCATCTAATGCAAGAGCAGCAGCAGTCATAATCCTATCTTGTCCAAACCAATTATTTTTTTGTGACCAATCTACAGCCATTGGATCTGGTGCTTGTGGCTGTGGCTGTTGAACAGTAGGTTGCTGTACTTGTTCTTGACTAGGTTCTTGTTCAAACTGTGCTTTTGTTACACCCAGAGTTTTTAAATCATTTTGTGCTTCATTTAAAAATTCTTGTGCTTGCAGTATTTTTGATGTATCTCCCTCATCATGAGCTGATTTATATGCAGCTCTGGCAAGTTCGAGTTTATCAGTAATTTGTTTTTCATTTGCATTTATATTCAATTTACTGATATTGGTAAATTCTTTTTCTTGTGTGCTCAGTTTTCCAGTTAATGCTTCATTTTGTTGTAGAAGCTGTGAAATCTGTTCATCACGATCTTTTCTTTGTTTAATTAAGTGTCGAATCCTTTTCTGAGCACCTTTTGTTTCAATGCCTTCCAGCTCTTCTGGTTTTTCAGAAGGAGAAGATGCTTCTTCTGTAGTAGAAGGAGATGCTTCCTTTGTAGTGGAAGGAGCCTCTGCTTCTGCCTCTATTTCAAATTCAACCTTATTTTCTTCATTATCTGAAGTTACAGTTTCTACTTCAGTCCACTCTTCTTTATCAATCATTTCAATTCCTTTCGCTGCTTACGAAGCATACGGTTTTACGTTAATACCTTATTATACTCTAAATTATACAAAGATGCAAGTATTATATTTATCCAGATGTTAAATTAAATGTAGGATCTAGATCTCTTGGATGCTCTACTCTACAGATAACCTGATCATCAAATAATAAAATAAGTCTTACCGACTTATAGAATAATTTCTGACCAGCATGTTTGGCATAACATACATAGTCTCCTACTTTACACCATGCTCCTTCAGGAAGTCTTTCGTCCTCTTTATCTCTTATATCATATTCTGATACTGGAAATTTTTCTGGATCGTAGTATGCCAGATCTCCTAAAGATAGAACTTTACCTACCGTGGTAAGATATGCCATATCATCCTTGGTAGAATCTGGAAGTACAATACCTCCTTTTGTTACTCCTTTTATACTTACTGGTCTTATCAGGATATGATATCCCGGTAGTTCTGGTAGAGGATCTGGATCTTTGATCTCATCCTCTGTAATCCACATATCGTTTTTAATAGCGTTACCTAAATGTACCTGTTGCATTTACTCCTCTTCGTCATACATTCGACGTTTTAAAATTGTTGTAAAAATTTCTCTGGACCATTCAATTCCTTGAATATGTCCTACTAGTTGTCGATAATGAGAATAACTTTCAGCATTACCACTTGACATAAGACTTTTTAATTTGTTTAATTCTTCATTATAATCTTTTATAACCTCATCCCAAATTTCCATTTAAGATTATAGTTCTGCACATATGTAACAATTAATTTCCAAGCCCATAGCAATTTCTTTTATAATAGGGGTTGTCCACATAATTATATTCTCCTTATGTTCTAGTTGGTTTTGGTATTTTCCATGACCAATCTGGTCGTTCATTCAAAACACCCTTTTGTGGATCTACACCTGCTCCACCATCATCAATAGATCGTTTCGTCCAATCACCATACAGGCCACGAGCACCGTTGGCAACATGTTCTGGATATCCATTCTTTGTAACGCCACGATTATCTAGCTTTACATGAGTCGGGTATCCATCTGTCTTGCCCTTTTCATCGTTAGGGTAATGTACTCCTCCATATTTAGGCATCTTAATCTCCTTTTCTTTTGGTTTCTTCTTTAATAGAACTACTTACAAGTTCAGCCATTTTAATTTGTTTATCTTTATCTATACTAGCAGCTTTCTCTAAAACTCTGGTTCGGATTCTTTCATAATCTAAATCAAGTTTTTCTTCATCCAGAGCTGCTTTAATTAATTGCTCCATCTTCTTTATTGATTCTTGAGATTCTAATTTATTTTCTTCCAATGTAACCTTTGTAAGCAATTCCAATGTCTTCATTGTTTCTTTACTAGCTCTGTCGAGATCAGATTTCTCTTGTCTAAATGCGGCAGATTGTCCTGATTCCATTGCTTCCTTGGTTAATTTAGCTTCTTCCAGTTGAAGTTTCTGTGCATCCAATGCAGCTTCAGCCGCATTTTGTGCAGCATCTAATTGCAATTTCTGCTGTTCAAGCTCAACTTTCTTTTGCTCCAGTGCAACTAATTGTTGTTCAGGAGACTGTACTTGTCCCATAGCCTGATTAGCATTTAATACCTGTTGTGCGGCAAAGGCCATTACTCCTTCCATAACTTCTGGAGTCTGTTCTGGCATCTGTTCCAATGCCATCTTAGCAACACCATTTACCTGTTCCTGATATTTATGAACCATGTGCTCCTGAATATTTGCTTCCAATACAGGTTTAATTCGTTGCATGGCAGGGTTCTTACCATTCATAGGATCTTGTAAATATGCTCCTTTTACCTGTACATGAGCATCATGATTCTGACCGGGGAAGGCAGCAATTGGTACTCCTTTTGTTGCAGCCATAATATCCGATATCGGATCAAGAGGTTTTGGTTTTTTCTTGGGTGGAAGTATCTCTTCCATATTCGGCATGTTGGCAGCATTTAATATTGTTCTATTTAATTCTTCCAGATTAAACATACCGGGGGGTGATTGCTGTGCCATTTGCATAGCCATCTGTGCAATCATAAGGCGGTGAGCATTCGATGGAATATTGGGATCGCTGACGGGGATAACGTCCACTCTTCCATCGAAATCGGATTTAAAAATGTTCCGACTTTCATATGGCACATCATACGGATATTCACTTGGGAGATAATCGTAGTCGATTCTAGCCAAGATCCTAAATTCATCTCTTTGTGCTTTGTGCAATCGCTTATGGATTGCCGAGAAGAATTTACTGGATGCTTCCAGTAGTGCCATCGTTGTACCTACAGGACCATAGGAAGATGCTTCCGATACAATTTGTTCTGTACTATCGGCAAACTTCTGACCAGCTTGAGTTACAAAGCCCAACATTTGGAACAATGTAGAGGAAGGCTCTTTGTACGGGAGAGGAACGATAGCCTTCGCCAAGTCAATACCTGTAGATTCAACTTCTTTAAACTCACCGGGACTGATAGGTTCATTGTCTCCAACCATCCTAACGCCTTTTGCCTTAAATCCTCCCGGCAGGTTCGCAAATTGACCTGCATCAATGAGACTTCTCATTGCTGCTGTTGCACTCATGGTAAGATTACCAAGGAAATGCATAAGGCCAAACCCGTAGAAACCAAACCCCGGTACGAATCTATAATGGACAAAGTGACTTGTCTTTTCTTTATTCGGATCTTCAGATTTATAGTTTCTACGAATACATAAAACTTTTCTTGATTGCTCTTCCACTGTTACAATATAGGGAAGTGCAATTCCATCTTCTGCTTCTGGTTCATCTATTTCCAAATAGCAATGTTGTTCCAATAAAACATATTGTGGATCAGTATCCTGTGTCGGAGAGAACCCTAATATTGTATCCATCTTGGAGGCAAATGCCGTTGGTTGTGGATCAGTAGCTGCTGGTAATTCCGTATCAGAATATATTCCTGAACGAATATCTTTTGCCAGATCAATAGGACTTCGATAGATTACATGTGTATATCTATCTGCCTTTGATAAATTACTGGAATAATAGGATACGTAGAATTGATCAATAGGTACAAATTCAGATACAGGTCGTTTTAAATTTGCATCGTAATATACTTTTTTAAATGCAGAACCAATAAGAGGAAGATGAAATAACATCTTTTCAAATTCGTCAAAGTACTCTGGCATCTGCTCCGTAAGCTGATAGTTCATAAAGTTCTTGACACGATTAGCTTGCTTTTCCCGTTGTGGATTAGACTTACCAAGTATCTGTGTCTTAACTGGCCCTGCTGATGGAAAGAGTTCTTGTGATGCTTTACTCTGGAATTTAACGGCTGATTCTACTAGTAATGGATGTACGGCTGAACATGCTCCTTCAAATGGTTCCGATGATTCCTGTATCTTTAAGCCAAGTAAATCAAAGCCTCGTTCAAACATAGATTCCCATTCCTGTCGGGAATTTTTATCTGAATCATAATTATTGTAAACGTCATTTGCTATCTCTCCCAATAAACTATCATCTAAGTCATCGGCAAGATTAGCATACCATTCCTTAATAGGAGCTTCAGCTTCCATTACTACTGTTTTGGTAAAGTCAACTGTTACGCCACCATCAGGTTCCAGTTCAAATGTAGCTTCCTGTTCCTCTTCCATAGGTACTGGATTCATAGGAACAACATTCGATACTTCCTGTGGTATTTGTTCAAATGGATTTCGTTCTGTTGCCATATTTAATTTCCCGTCTTATATGTTTCTTGGATTGTAATCATGATAATTTCTATATACTCTTCCACCTACTTTTCTAGGAATATCTAGGGCAGCCCCTTCTACTGCTCTGGGATCTATATCAGCAAATGCACTAGTAACTGGAATAGGAGCTTCTGGTTGTAATGGTTTACTACGAAGTAATGTAGCGGCAGGGGCTATGAATGGTAAACGTCTTCCTACTGCTGGTAGCATACGTGCAATATTTGATAGTCCTCTTCCTTGTTCTGTCGGTTGCTCCATTGTAGCTCTTGGTGCTGGTATTCTTGGTTGTGTTGGTTTTGGTTGTTGTACTGGTGCTTTAACATCTTTTGGATATGTTCCAGTTGGAGGTGCAGCTAATCTTCGTACTAAGTCTGCTGTTTCTTTTACTAATCGTTTTTTCTTTTTTTCTTGTTCTCCTGTAGCTTTATAACGCTTATATTCTTTTTCTGCATAGTTTATTAATGACTTTTGCATATCTTGCACATCTTCAAGTGTATGTATTTCATCATCTATATTATATGCTCCATGCTCATATACATCTTTTACTATTACATTTGTCATAAACTCTGCTACTTCAGGATCATATTGTTTTTTTAATTCTTCTTTAAGATCATCAGTTAGCATATCTACGTTCACGTTATGTGTTTCAAAGGCATAATTTATTTCATTTGCATCTGGGATCTGACCTTCATATGCTGGTAGAGGCATCACATCTTCTAAACTCTCCCATCCTTCTTCCTCAATAGTGTTTCCCTCTGCCCAATTAAGCTTTTCTTCAAGATTATGATAGTCCATCCAAAGATCATTAAGTTCTCTCAGATGAGGTACAATATCAATTGGTACTGTACTAGTTGGAAGACTTTCTTCTCCTATAACTAAATCAGTTAAACCACCAAGAATAGATGTATCTAAAGCACTAGAAGCTACAGCACCTCCTACTGTTTCAACAGCTTTCTTTAATGCTTCTCGTCTGGTTAATCCAGTTTCAGTTCTTGGTTTTATATCTTTCGTAGCCATCAATGATCCCCACTATTAATAATGGAACTAATATCATACATCCAATAACAATTATATAATCCATAATTTATCTCCCATAATTATTATTATACACCTAAGATCTCCAATATGCAACCCTTTTCTTTCGTCTAGATTCCTCTTCCCAATCAGGATCTTCAGGATGAGTCAGATGCCATGACTCTTTCATGAAGTGAATTGCCATTGTCAGTGCATCTACCTGATCATCATGAGCTGCATTTGGAAACTGTATCAGTTCTTCCACAAGATCATCAGCCCATTTCTTATGTTGTGGTATCCATACCTTTCCAGATTCCATCATGGGAGATGCAGCATAGACTCTGCTGACTTTATCTCTGTCAGGTAAGTATTCTCTTACGGGTAGCCCACTTCTTCTCATATCCTGTATTAGCGATTGACCACTTGCCTTCTTCTCTATGATACATACGTCTGGTTTAAATTCATTATATAATAATTGAGACATTCGACGTAGTTCTGGATATTCAAATCTACCTTTAATATTACCAAGAAGAATTAAATTGGATACAAAAGCTTCTCGTCCAAACTCATCTTCGTCAAACATGGAGAAAACACCCCACGTTTGTATTACACTAAAATCTGCTGTGGTCTTTGTAGAAAAGGCCGTATCATATGTTTGTAATATAAAATCACATGTGGGAGGATCTTCATATTCCCACCATTTGATCCATCTCTTCTTTATCAGCCCACCTTCTTCTGGAGTTGGGTCTTGCATATACAATGCATTCCAGTATCGTGCTCCATTCGAGGCTTTAATCTCATTCTCATCAATTTGTAATACATGTTTTGGCTTCCATTCGGGGAAATAAGAAGATCCAACGGGTAGATCCAGTAATTCGGAAGCCTCTTCGTCCAGCCATGCAGGGATTCGTATTACCTCCCACGGAATTGTCTCGTATTCTTGCATTTCTTCCTGCTGCTTTAGAAGCCATCCACATAAATCATCATAATGGTAGCGAGTATTGATGATGAGTATAGCTCCATTGGGCATAATACGAGTTCTTAACCCGGCAGGATACCATTCCTTTACATATCTACGTCCTGCTTCCGAATATGAGTCCTCTTCGGACATCACATCGTCCAGTATGGCTATATTAGCCCCTCGTCCTGCAATCTGACTACGGACTCCGGCTGCATAGTACGTTCCATTCTGTGTTGTCTTCCACTTTCCTGCTGCTCTAACGTCCGTTCGGAGTGTGACACCCTTAAATATCTCCTGAAACTGTTCAGAGTTAACAAGGTCACGAACAGAACGCCCAAAGTCGCTAGAAAGTTGATCACTGTGAGAAACAGTAAGAATTTCATGTTCTGGATTTCTCCCTATATACCATGCTGGAAACAATTTGGAACAGATAACAGACTTGGAACTACGTGGTGGTAGGAATACCATCAATCTTTTTATCTCACCAGCCTCTAATTGTTTTAATTTATTAGATATTAGCTCAATATGTCGTCCCATCTTCCAATCGGAAACAAGCATAGGGGCCATTAAGCGAACAAATGTAAGGAAATCATCTTTGGTCTCCTGTAGTACATTTATACTTAATAGACTTTGGAGGTTTAAAAATGGTGATATAATAGAATCTTGTTGTAAATCCATTATTAGCTCAAAAAAAATATAAAATAATATAAAAATTAATTAACGAATACAAAAGCTTAATTAAAAATAATTAAAATAACAATTAGCCTACCTATTTTATATATAATTATACACTAATTTTTCTAAACATCCAAATGTTTTTTTAGACCCTTAGATTTTTGGTACATATATGTCACACCCCTTTTATATATATATACCAACCAGCCATTTTTTTCCTCCCTATACAGTTTTTCCCAGTATTGAGCCATTTTTATAAATAAAATGATACCTTAAGTTATTGATTTCATTGATGAAATTCCCTAGTAAATTCATCCTATGGATGTCTTTTTAGTACATTTTCCATAGGATTTCTGCCATTTTCCGAGATTTCGGATGATGAGCCAGACACTTAGAAAACCCCCCCCGAAGGGGGAGGGGTTTCTTATTCCACCAATTTCCAATTTCATTTTTCGAATCGAATTTTGAAATCATTCGGAGATCGACGGAGACTTTGAACTACTCCCCGAAGGGGGGTAGTAGTTCTTACCCCTTAATTCAACCTAGCAATCCGATAGGGTTGTTAGCTCTGTTGGATTGCCAAATGGAGATATTCCATGACTAAAAGCAAACCAACCGTAGCATCTTTGACCACCGAAATAGCCGAACTTAAGAGCACAGTGGCAGTATTAGCTACAGCAGTTACTCAAATAACTGAACTGTTGACTAACCCTGTCGAAACTGCACCGGCTACCAACAAGACTGCAAAGTCTAAGAGTAAGACTAAAAAGTCTAATGGAAACAAGTGGTTCTGTGACTATAGAAAAGGCAAAGGACTTGAGTTAATGAAAAATAACTCAGGAACTGGCAAGGAAAAGTCAGCAATTTGGAATGAACTGAAGGATGCTAAGTTTCACTTATGCTTAATAAAGTCGGATGGCTCTGAAAAGCATTGGAACAAACCAAGCTAGGTTCTATTTAGTGTATGGACTAGGGTAGTAATTGCCCTAGTTCATTCCTAAGCAGAAATTAGCGTATCAAACGCTAATAATAGCCCTATCATGGGCTAGTTTATACCGAAAGGGTTAGGTATGAATAGAATAACACGACCTCGTTTTAGTATACCAATGAGCACAATAAATAAATTTGCTCGTCTTATGCCAGAACCAAGCACGGCTGTAGTATTTCCTAATTACTCTAAAGTAAATGGCTCTACTTACGGGCTATATCTTAAAGGTGATTCAACTCGTACAGTCTATAGCCGTTTTCCAACCAAGATTGCTTTATGTTTGTTTATACATGAACAATTACCTGAAGCATTTCATAATATCTTTGCATCGAGGATTTATCATGCTTATTGATTTTTCAATGACTGCTTTGGAAGTAATTATTCCATTGGGTTTAGTTTCATTGATTTTATATGGATTTTTATTCAGATAATCTCTCTTTAAGGATAGACTAGTATATTATTCTAGTCTATCATTAAGCAGAAATTAGTAGCAATTAAGCTGCTAATAAACCCCTATCACGGGGAGAAAGTGTGAGTAATGAAAACTCTATTTGGTATTACTCCACATCCAAAGGTTATGAAAGTATCCAAAGATAGCCCTTTAGATATTGAAAGTGTTAAAGGGTGGTACGAACATAATCTTAAGCTGGCTAAAGCATATCGTAAGCTGGCAGGGATGACCAATAAGAAAGTTTCTATTAATAAATTCTTATTGGATTTGTTCAAGGTATATCCTGAAGAGGAACAGGAAAGTCTCATTGAGGAAATCTTAGGTAACAGAGACCGTGCCTTGGCACTTCAATTTATAAGTGAGGGATATAATAAAGACATTCGACATTATATTGCTCATGGAGATTGGATTAGTGATTTTTATGGACGAGATCAGGATTTTCTGATTGGTTGGGTAAAAATTACAGGTCCATAGGCGGCACACCTAATGTGTCAATTATGTCCTTGAAAGGGGTACAATATGAACAATTATAAATCACGTTTTGATAGGAAACCACGAGTAAAAGTACCTATGGTTTCTGAAGTGTACTTTGCTTGGTGTTTTCAAGATGATAAATTAAATTGGGAACAAGGAGATGATCTTATCCAACCAAGTGGATTTTATAATGCCGAATATCCAACATCAGTCGAAGCAGTAGAGACAGGAAGGGAAGATCATTATGAACTCGATTATGAGAAAGATCCTTCTTATTATAAAGATCATCATATAATGCTTGTTATGAAATATCGTAAGGAAGATAGGGAATATACAATATTCCTTACACCGGAGCATATTCATGGAATCATTGAACATAGTATTAATTGTGATGAGTACGGTGTAATAATTCAACCTGAATATAGTTGGGAAGAATTACAAACAGATTCAATCTCTGCAACTCCAGATACAGAAGAGGTAGACTAATGTTCTTTGTAAATTGTGGTGATGTAATAGCTGGATTCAGAATACAATTAGAAAATGGATGGAAAATTTCTGTTCAATTTGGTTCGGGTTGTTATGGTAGTAATCATACAGGATGGGAACCTGATTGTTTTGATTGGAATGATAACTTGAAGTGTGCTGAAGCACAAGCAACATTAGCAGAAATATGGGCTTTACATGATAGTTATGATCCAGATAAAAAAGAATCTTTACCTTCAGAAAGGGAACAAAAGAACTATTATAATGCTCATCATTATCCTGAAAATCCTATTGGTTGGCGGAACTCAGAGGAAGTGGTTAAGTTTATCACAACGGTAAGTAATTTACCCTTACCTAGTTTAAGGATTATAGGATTTGAGGCGAGGAAAAATGATACAGAAGGGAAGGAAGAATGAAGAGAATAATTAGAATTAAAAATCCAGATTGCTCTAATCTTAAGAGTATGTTTGAGAATTACTCAGGATTATGGCGTACATTAAGGGTTAAGGTAATATTAAAAGAAAGGAGAGGAGTTACTATACCAATCGGTAATCGTTTATATAAACTGGAGGCATGATGATGCTTATTATTACAGAAAAAATTAGACTGATCATTAATGATTGTGGTACAATGGCTGATAGGATATATCCTTGCACAGTATATTGCAGCACCACAACGGGGTCTGATATAGATAATCCAGAAGGATTCCATCTGGAAATTTTAAATGAAACAGAGGATTAATACTATGACTTGTTCAGAAAAAGGGATTGATTGTCAGGTTGAAGGTCCAATGGTTTGTCGTTCCAATGCAGGATTTTATATAGGTTATTATTGTCCTGAGTGTGGACCTTATGATAGGGTGAAAACTATACCACCTTATTTTGAAACTGAGAAAGTAGCACAACACATTCTTAATTTATCTAAGGAGTATATTTAATGGCTATACTGAATATACAGATTCATTATGTAGAAAAGATTGATGCGTATATAAACGATCATCCTGATTTTCAGGTTTTGCGAATGACCTTTACAGGTACTGACCATTTTGATAAGCCTGTAGTTCAAGAAATTTCAATTCATTGTAAAGGTAATAATTTTACCGATGAAACATTAGATTTATTCTCTCGTAAATTAACAATAAAGGATTGCAAAGATGGCTAAATTAATTGAAGTTACTCAACGTGCTTATGATAATAACTGGATACAATGGGAACTAATGGACTCACAAAAGAAAGACGGGATAGGACATACTGCTACATGGTCTCGATATAAGTGGGTTGTTACTAATGTGTGGGAAGAGTTTCCAAGAGAACATCTAAAGAGATTATCTAATATTGATCCTGATTTTAAATTAGGAAGGAGACCTAATGATGTTCCTATATACTCTTTTAATCTGTAGTATAGTATGCTTACCATTTCTAATTGCAGTAGGACTTTTTATTAATCATCAGTTAAAGGACTGAAGTATGATTAAAGATATGATACGTTGGTGTTCTGATTTAGGTATGTTCGCAACAGATAGACCTATCAATGATGTTGTTGATAAAGATGGTAAAGTTATTGTTGAAGGAACTTGTGTATGGAAAACTCCTGTATGTTCAGAGAGATGCTTTGATATTAAATTATACAGGTTGTATCCTAAGATGACTGATAGAGATATAAGATGCGAAAGAGAATGGCAATCATTTAAAGCAGGGGATTTTAAGAAAGCATTAAGTCGAAAAAGAAAACAAACTCAACGAGTTAGTCACATGACTAGAGGAGAAGCCTTCAAAGATATAGATGATGTATTCAAATGGGAACAGGTATGTAAGGAGACACCTGACACCTTGCACTGGATGAAGACTAGAGCTTGGCATAATCCTATCTTAAAATTCTATATAGAAAGAATATTATTTCCCGTCCCTAATCTAGCTATGAATGCAAGTGTTGATCCTTCAGATACCAGAAACGATTGGGAAAGATTGGAAAGAAATGGATGGAATATAATGTTCTTTGGTGATGAAGAGTTGACACATAGCCCTGCTTCTGGTAAAAGAGTATTCAATTGTCCTAAAACACACAAGAAAATGAAAGGTCATTGTGCTATTTGTAAGGCAGGATGCTTTAGTCAACGTACCATAGGACGGGTACAAGTTGTTCACTTATCAGAGCATTAAGGAATATAACAAATGACTATTGAACTACGGAAAGGAGGATGGTATATAATGAATGGCTCTGAATTTAAATCAGGACCGTTCTTGACATTCTTGGAAGCATATACTATTTTAAACAACATCAACTTAAATCGAAAGGTAATATCATGAACTTTGTACTTCGCTTACGTAAAGAAAAAAGCATACCCCGTCGCTCTATTAAAACAGAGCACGGTACGAGATATGATTGGGGTAAATGGTATCTTCATTTAGCTAAGACTCCTCACTTCTGGAACATGAAAGGTATCGTTGATATACGTGGTCGTACTTTTGTGGTATAATTAGAACAGGAAAATGGGGGTGAAATTCCCCCATGATCCTTATAGGAGAGAGTAAATGTCACAACCACTTGCTGAAAGAAAATTTACATACTCAGATCATAAAGAAATTGAACCGGAGATGGTAGATTATATCCTATCGGTAGCTGACGTTGATCAGATAGGAGATATTGATCTGGAAGAGATCAATGATTATCTTAATCACATGGAACAATTTTATGACGAGCAACATGCACAACGATTTGAAAACTTAGTACATAGGAGTGCTTAATATGTTTGATCATTCAAAAATAGATTTCACCGTAGAGAAACAACAACTTTGGTATGACAATTTAGAGTATACTCCAGTGGCAGGAGATAGGATGGAACCTTTATCAAGAGACATGGGGGTAATGTTAAGACGTACTGATACTAATAAGCCTGTTGCTATAGTAACAGAAGCATACGAACCTGTTCAATATAAAGATATAGTATCCAGTGTGGAGGCAGCACTTAATATGTCAGGTATGGACATGACCGATGCTAAGTTTGAAACTAATGTGCATGATAATGGTGCCAAGCTAGAGCTACGGGCTAAGTTTCCTGCACATAGTTTATGTCTTGAAGTGAGAGGGAACAGAGATGAGGTTATACCAGAGTTTGTTTTTCGGACTTCTCATAATAGAACATGGGCTAACAATGGGATGATGGGATTATGGAGAGGATTCTGTTATAATACATTAGTATCCGGTGACAAACTAGCTTATGTCTATGGAAGACACACTAAGAATTTTAGTATTCCTGCATTTGCTGCAAAGATTAGGGCAGCAGGAGAATATATATCTAATGATGGCTTAAAGCAAATGAAAGATTGGTATCATACAGATGTCAGTCGTGATAATGTAATCAACCTGTTTACTCATACCTTGGCTAAGAGAACAGATAATGTTGCTCGTAAGACAGTAGCTAATAAAGTTATGCTATCAAATCTTATGAAGATCTTTGATCAGGAGAATCGTCACCTGCATGGTCGAGGACACTATGAAAAATATGCTACTCGAAATGCAGGTACATTATGGACTGCATATCAGGCTGCTACTTGTTGGTCATCTCATGATAAGATAGTTGGCTATAGTGGTAACGGTGACAGGCCATCTCACTCCACCATAGGGGTAAGAGAAGAGAAGGTACGTAAGATGTTACACTCACCACAATGGTTGCAACTAGCAGCATAAGGAGTAAAAGTTTTGGAATATGAAACAGGATGTGAATGTGTAGAATTGGAATGGAGTCCTATTCCAAATCCTTCTTGTCCTCTGCATAGTGAGGTTGAAGGATATATGTTTTGTAACAATATCAAAAGCTTCATCTGCCTTCACGGCTGGCCTCAGTGTAATGATCCTGATCCTAATATAATGTGTGAAGAATGTGATTGTTGGAAGCATGAGGCAGAGTAAGGAATAAGATTATGAAAAAAATAGAACTAACAAGAGAACAGATAAGATATCTTGCTATGTATCTGGAGGAGGAATATAAATCGGATGGTTACAAAACGGATTGGCCCTTTAAAGAAGTAATAAAGATGGGAATCGAAGCCTATAACGGTGGAGCTAGATAAGGAATAAGACTATGAAAGATCAGAAAGTTTTAGGTAAACGCAAGAACAATCCAGTTGCGGCACAACTCTCTGATCCCATGTGGAGAAAGAGAGTGGTAGATAATAAAATGATTTATAATAGGAAGGTTAAACATAAAAGGAAACTTATATGTGGGTGATAGCACGAAACGATCCTGAAGAATTATTGCCTGAAGTTTTAACGGATGAAGAAGGAGCTGTAATTATCTTTGCCGATAAGGTTACTGCATGGAGATATATGGAAACCATGTGTTATGATAACGGAGTTCCCACTTCATTCTTAGACTTTACAGATATAACTTTACATAGGTTACATTAAATGAAAAAAATAATATTAAGTATATGGTTGTTGTTATTATTATATCCTTCAACATTACAAGCTGATGAACAAAATCATTATTGTTTGGTTGAAGCTATCTATTTTGAAGGACGTTCCGAACCACAAATAGGACAGTTAGCAATAGCTAATGTTATTCTTGAACGAGTTAGACAAGATAATTATCCTGATACTATTTGTGAAGTAGTACATGAATGGAAAGGACATCCTCGTTTGAATGCTTGTTCTTTCTCTTACTTTTGTGATGGTAAGAAAGAAATTATGTATGAAAAACAAGCACATACAATAGCCACAGATATAGCTACACTGGCTATGGAAGGGGCAGTTGTTGAAGATGTATGGGGAGCTACTCATTATCATACTAGACATATAAATCCATACTGGGTGAAAGATATGTTTTTCATAGGAACAGTAGGTGCTCATTTATTTTATGAAAGGAGTTATTAATGGACATCGAAGCAGAGTTAAGAAGAAATGTTAAAGAATTACAAGAGCAATTGAATCGTGCTTACAAAAGAATAAAAATATTACAAGATGAAATATATTCTTTACGAAGAAAGATAGACCCCGAACATAAATTCCCTAGTGGTATGAGTGGTTGGGCATTGATGGAAGATCCAGAGAATAGGTGAAAGGAAAGCTAATGGGCAGAGTAAAAGATTGGTTACTTGAAATGGAAGAAGATGCAGCACATCTATCTTTAAAAGAATGGATTGCAAAGCATGGTTCCTATCGTAAAGAAGTATGGGATAGGGTACATAATAATTTAGAAGAAGATCAATTTGATTTAGGATTATGATATGAGTAAAACTTTTGTACAAAAAGAAAGACAACGAATATTTAGAGACATCTCCAAACAATATCAAAGAGAAGGATATAATTTACGAGAGTCAAAAAGAATGGCACGAAAAGAAACAGATGATATCATGGCTGATAAAGAAACATTTGTGGATAATTTTATAAAGGACACCTTCCCAGATGACAACGAATAAAATAGTTATAATAGAATGGATTGATTCAGTAGAGTATGAAGATGCTAACTGGAAAGATCAAGAAGAAGCAGACAGTTTAAAGCCCATGAAGATTAGATCTGCTGGTATCTTGATTAAAGATGAAAAGTTATATGTAACACTTGCATCAAGTATAAATGAAAATGATCCTGATGACTTGACTTATGGAGGATTGTTAGCTATACCTACTGCTGTCATTACTAAACGATATGATTTTCCAAAAAGTTTTACAAATGAAATAATGAGTGAACGAATGAAAGAAATTGAAGATGGTACTTGGCCGGGGCCGGGGGTATAATGCAACAACAGAAATGGTTAGATCGTGGAGCATGTCCTGCTTGTGGCTCTAGCGATGCCAATGTTAATCATACGGCAGGATATTCATGGTGCTTCTCTTGTCAAACTAGGTTTGATGATAATGTCGTAACTATATCTAGGACAAAGGTAAAATCTATGGCTACAGTTGGAGAGTGGGGAGAGATTCCCGAACGTAAAATATCTTTAGAGACTGCCAAGAAATTTAATACTAAAATTAAACGAGATGGCAACATAACTACCCATCATCTATATAGTTATTATAATAATAATAATGAACACATAGGAAATAAAATAAGACAGACAAAAGATAAGCGTATGTGGGTGGAAGGAGAATTATCTAACGCTGTATTGTTTGGACAGAATATATTTACACAGAAAGCAAAGTACATTACAATTTGTGAAGGCGAAGTAGATGCGATGAGTGCTTATGAACTTATGGGATCTAAGTGGCCCAGTGTTAGCATAAAAACAGGGGCAGCAGGAGCATTAAGAGATTGTAAAGAAGCCTTCGATTATCTGGATGCATATGATAATGTTGTTATTTGTTTTGATATGGATAAGCAAGGTCAAGAGGCTGCTGAAAAAGTAGCTCAGTTGTTTGCTCCTAATAAATGTAAGATCATGAGGATGGAACATAAAGATGCTAATGAGTATCTTAAGATGGGGCAACGTGAAGTATTTACACAAGATTGGTGGGGTGCTAAACCATATACACCAGCAGGAATTATTAACCTGAAAGATTTAGGTGAGTCTCTCTTTGAGGAAGAGTATTGTGAAACTTGTTTGTATCCTTGGTCTAAGATGAATGATAAAACTTATGGAATGAGAACCGGAGAACTAATTACATTTTGTAGTGGTGCTGGAATGGGAAAGTCATCTATAACTAGAGAGCTGATGCATCACATTCTTCGTAACACAAAAGATAACATTGGTATTCTTGCATTGGAAGAAGGGATTAAACATACTGCATGGAATATTATGTCTGTAGAAGCGAGTGCTCGTTTGTACATCAAGGAAGTTAGAGAAGGTTACAGTGATGAGGAGTTAAGAGAGTGGCAAGAGAACACAATAGGGAGTGGAAGAATATTTGCATTCGATCACTTCGGTTCAATAAACAATGACGAGATTCTTGCACGGGTCAGGTACATGGCACAAGCCCTTGATACTAAATGGATATTCTTAGATCACTTAAGTATTTTAGTTAGTGGACAAGAAGATACAGATGAAAGAAAGTCTATAGATATATTAATGACCAAGCTAAGATCATTGGTAGAACAAACAGGGGTATGTTTACTCTTGGTATCTCACTTACGTAGACCTACTGGTGATAGAGGACACGAAGATGGAAGGGAAATAAGTTTAAGTCATCTCAGAGGGTCAGCCTCAATCGGCCACTTGTCCGACTCTGTAGTAGCCTTGGAAAGAAATCAACAAGATGATGATCCTATATTATCTAATACGACAACTATTCGTATACTAAAGAATAGGTACACAGGAGAAACAGGAGTGGCTACTCATTTATTCTATGATAGAAAAACTGGTAGGATGACAGAGATTGATAACCCGTTTGATACAGGAGATGAGTAATGGGACGAAAGAAATTCGATCAAGAATTATATAACAAAGCAGATCCATTATCAAATGGTGTTATGGAAAGCTGGTTAAAAAGAAATGGATATTCAAATGTAGATTTAAAAGAAACGTATGGAGTGGATATAACATGTAAGAAAGATAATGTACCTGCTTTCTTTGAAACTGAAATTAAATATAGTTGGGTTCGTCAATGGCCTAATGAGTGGATGGAAGTACGTATTCCATATAGGAAGCATAAGATTATAGATAAATGGATACGTAATGGATCTGAAGGTACATTAACTTTCATTGTGTTTCGTAGTGATTGTAAGCAAGCATGGTTCATTGATGGACTTGCTGTTAAAAATTCAAGAATAGCTACACGTAATACTAGGTATACTCTTAATGAAGAGTTCTATCATATAGATGTTAATGATGCTCATATAATTAATATGGAGAAGAAGGATGTGGAAAAAGATTTTATTAATAGAAAGTACCCTTCTTAAATGGATACCTTTTCTTATACTTATACCTCTATTATCTTGGGGGATCACATTGGTAACAGTTCTTATCCTTACAACCCATGTGGAGGAACTAAGTTTTACCAACAGCTTTGGAATATGGCTGTCTTCTGTAATTACAGCCTACGTTTTATGTCTATTTAAATTGATGAGAGGGTAGCATGGCTTTACTTACCATCACCGATACTGCTAATGATCATCTGTCTGATATCATTAAAGATCATAATGCTCAAGGGGTTATGCTTGGTGTAAAGGGAGGTGGTTGTGCAGGGTTCACCTATGAGTGGACCATACTGCAAGAAGAAATACCAGATAAGTTTAATACAGAAGATAAGTTTGAACTTAGGACGGGTTACTTATGTGTGCAACCTGAAGCTATGATGTTCGTACTAAATACTATTATAGATTTTACTAACAATATAGCAGGTTCCTACTTGAAAATTGTCAACCCAAATGCCACATCTCAATGTGGGTGTGGAGAAAGTTTTGCCGTATGAAACAAGAAATGTGGGATCATTGGTGTCCTGTGGAAAACTCTATGATGGGTATAGGAAAAGGAGAGGAGTGTAATTGGTGTGGACAAGATGAAGAATATGAAAGTCGCAATCGTAGATATAGAGACAGACTCACTACAACCAACAAAGATTCATTGCATAGTAACAAGAGATCTTAAAACAGAGGAGGTACAAGTATGGGATAGTACTAACCTAGATAAATTTAAATCATGGACAACTACAGTTGATAAGTTTGTTATGCATAATGGAGTATCCTTTGATGCCCCTGTTTTAAATAGATTATTAAATACAAATATAAAATTAAATCAGATTGAAGATACCCTTATCATGTCTCAATTATTTAATCCTATTAGAGAAGGGGGTCATAGTCTTAACTCATGGGGAGAAAGATTAAATTATCCTAAATGGGAATGTGAAGATTTCTCTACATACACACAAGATATGTTAGAGTATTGTAAAAATGATGTTGAACTTACTGCTAAACTATATGAAAAATTATCTGAAGAATCTAAGAAGTTTTCTTCTTATTCTATTACTCTTGAACACAAAATCAGAGCAATAATAGATCAACAAGAGAATAATGGGTTCGCTCTTGATATACAAAAAGCAATTGGTCTTTTGGCTAGACTTTCAGATGAAGCTAATAAGCTAGAGCTTTGGTCAAAGAAAGAATTTGAACCCACCATTGTTGAATTAAAAACTAAAACAAAATATATACCCTTTAACATAGGTTCCCGACAACAGATAGCAAATAGATTAATAGAAAGGGGATGGAAACCAAAACAGTTTACCGATAAAGGGAATGTTATAGTCAGTGAAGAGATCTTGGATAAGATCAAGATGAAAGAAGCAACTAACTTTTCCAGATTCTTTTTACTACAGAAAAGAATAGCTCAAATACAATCATGGATTAAATTATATAATGATAATACAGGCAGAGTTCATGGTAGAGTATTAACTTTAAAAACTATTACTGGGCGTATGGCTCACCATAGTCCTAACATGGCCCAGATACCTGCCATTCGTAGTCCATTCGGGAAAGAGTGTAGAGATTGTTGGACTGTATCGAATCCCCATACCCATACTTTAGTAGGGACAGATGCTTCTGGTCTTGAACTTAGATGTTTAGCTCATTTAATGAATGATAAAGATTATATTAATGAAATCTTACATGGTGATGTTCACACAACCAATATGAAGATGGCAGGGATAACAGACAGAGATCAATGTAAAACATTTATCTATGCTTTTATGTATGGAGCAGGGGCTGCCAAGATAGGTAAGATAGTGGGAGGAAATAAAGATCATGGACAAGCCCTTATAGATAGATTTTTATCTAACATGCCAGCTCTTGCCAGAGTTCGTAGTAATGTTCAATCTGCTGCTGAACAAGGAAGGATTAAAGGAATAGATGGTAGAGTTCTTCGCATAAGAAGTCCTCATTCAGCATTGAATACTCTGATTCAAGGAGCAGGTGCAAGTATCTGTAAAGATTGGTTAGTTAATATGATTCAGAGAATATCCAGTACCGGATTAGATGCTAAATTAGTAGCCTCTATCCACGATGAATATCAATTTGAAGTAGCGAAAGGAGATGTGAAACGCTTTGGAAGTATAACAAGAGAAGCTATTAAAGATACAGAACGTAAGTTAAAGTTCAATTGCCCCTTGGATAGTACATGGAAAGACGGGGAAACATGGACCATGACACATTAATACTTGACAAACGAATAAAAGTATGAGACATTCAACTTTCAAACTTAGCAAAAGGAGCTAAAATATGTCAGTAATTTCAGGAAATGCTTATTGGGCTGCTATCACCAATCCAAATACAACTTTTGATAGTGATGGTGTGTGGACTGTTGATGTATGTAACCTAGATAAGAAAAACTTGGAGACTATTAAGAAGGATGGTCTTACCGTTAAGAATAAGGGTGATGACCGTGGTGATTTTGTTACAGTTAAGCGACGGGTTCGTCGTAAGGATGGATCACTGAATCGTGCTCCTGATCTTGTGGACGGGCAGAAAAGAACTATGACCCAAACTCTTATTGGTAATGGTTCTGAAGTTAATGTTCATTACACGACCTATGAGTGGGAGTTTAAAGGTCGTGCTGGAGTAAGTGCTGACTTACGGGCAGTACAAGTAGTCAATCTTATTCCTTATAATACAGAAGCAGACGAAGCTTTTGATGTTGTTGATGGTGGTTTCACCAGTGCCGAAGGGGATGATGAAATTCCCTTTGCCTCCTAAGTAGGGGGATGGGGGAGAGTTTTTTATAAAGTCCTTCTCTCCCCCTCTTTCATATGAAAAATATACATACATTAGTAGAGGATATTTATAATCTTTTTAGTCCAGAAGAATTTAGTATGGACGAGAAAGAAATAGAATATCATGTAGATGAATTTGCAACTAACATAAAGGAGCACTTAAAATTATTTCTAAATGAGAAGCCTCGTACTAATAGTAATCTAAGATTATCAGCCATTGGCAGACCTGATCGACAGCTATGGTATGATATAAATTTAGATAAGACCGAGGTTATTCCTCTCGAATCTTCTACACGTATCAAGTTCTTATATGGTTATATACTTGAGGAGCTTCTGATTGTTTTGTCCCGACTTGCAGGACATGAAGTGGTAGATACACAAAAGGAAGTTACAATAGAAGGGGTGAAAGGACATCAGGATTGTGTTATTGATGGAGTACTGGTTGACTGTAAGTCTGCATCAGGCAGGAGCTTTGAGAAGTTTGAGAAAGGCAGACTTGAAAGGGATGATCCATTCGGATACATAGCTCAACTCTCTGCATATGCTCAAGCAAATGATATGGACGAAGCAGCCTTTCTTGTTATCAATAAACAAACTGGTGAGATTTGTTTGCTACCAATGCATAGCCTTGAGATGATTAATGCTAGTGATAGAATTAAAAATCTCAAAACTATTATGAAGTCTGATGGACCTCCACCCCGTTGCTACTCCGATGTAGCAGATGGTATGGCAGGTAATCGTAGGTTAGGAACATCATGTATCTACTGTGCTCATAAGAAGGAGTGTTGGAAAGATAAAAATAATGGGCAAGGCTTGCGTGTCTTCAACTATGCAAGGGGATACAGGTATCTTACTCATGTATCTAAGACACCTGATGTGCAAGAGGTATTGGATTGGTAGATCATCATTGGTTGGAGGTTGGTAAAGATAGAGAGTTCGTTCCGAACTTGAATAAGTTTGGATTCGTATATATCATTACCAACCTTCGCAATGGTAAGGCATACATTGGATGCAAACAGTATATGTATTACACTCGCCTGAAGGAAAAGGAATCTGATTGGAAAACATATACTGGTTCTTCCAAGTGGTTGTCAAAAGACATAGAAGAAATAGGAAAGAAGCATTTTAAGTTTGAGATCATAGCTGAATACAAGAACAAGCGTAGTCTTCGATACTATGAACTGTACTATCAGATGAAATACAATGTACTGTCCTCTACTATGAAAGGTTCAGATGAACCAGCTTACTATAACTCAAGAGTGGGTGGTAAGTTCTATCGTCCTGTTGAGAGTTATCAAGATCCTGAATATAGAAAGAAAATAAGGGAAAGAGAGTTCTATAAAGATCCTGAATGGAGAAAGAAACAATCTGAAAATGCAAAGAAACAATTCTCAGATCCTGAAGCAAGAAAGATACAATCTAAAAATGCAAAGAAACAGTGGTCAGATCCTGAAGCAAGAAAGAAAATAGGTGAAAGAGAGCATTATAAAGATCCTGAATATAGAAAGAAACTAGGTGAAAGAGAGTATTATAAAGATCCTGAATATAGAAAGAAACGATCTGAAATTATAAAGAATATAGCAAGAGATCCCATTACGGGTCAATTAAAAAAACAAAATGTACAAACCAAAGAAAAATGAAGTATTATTTATAGACCCTATAGTCCAGTTCGATAGAGAAGTTCCCGAACGAAGATTATATTTGGCTATTATCTTACAGGCTTTGTTAGATGCGACGAACAAAACAAATGTAATAATTAGAGATAAAGCACATGCTTGGTTCTTTTGTAGTATTGGAGTTACATGTGATAATTTTGAATTTATATGTGATGGTGCTAATATAGAGGCAGATTCAGTTAGGGGGTTTGCATATGAAGTTATTCATTC
>Ga0208449_1000614_pt1 | contig 23011 bp, 22 predicted proteins | sample MalvireepMed_s17_FD_184247 | JGI IMG/M metagenome (GOLD analysis project Ga0208449, IMG submission 184247) | Marine viral communities from the Global Malaspina Expedition - Malaspina viral metaG DeepMed_s17 (SPAdes) (version 2) | ecosystem: Environmental > Aquatic > Marine > Oceanic | place...
GTGTGAACCCGGACGTTACCACCTCGGTCATCTGGACCTCCAGCTGGTCAGATCCCACGAAGGAAGCCGAGGCGGCTGAAGCCCTGATCAGCGATGGCGCCGATGTATTGACCGGTCACGTTGATTCGCCCATCAACTACGTGCAAGTCGCAGAGCGTCGTGGTGTCTACTCGGTCGGCTATCATGCGGATGCCAGCCAGTTCGCGCCAGAAGGGTGGCTGGTCGGCGCTATCTGGAATTGGGGACCGATGATGGAAGGTATCGTCAAGTCCGCACAGGACGGAACCTGGAAATCAGAACACCTGCGTGGCGACCTGCTGACCGGCGCGGCCAAGCTCAGTGATTTCGGTAGTGCCGTGAGCGAGGAAAGCCAGAAGGAAGTTATGGACCGCCAGGCGTCCATCATGAACGAGGAATTCCAGGTGTGGGCAGGCCCGATTTTTAGCCAGGATGGTACAGAGCTGGTGGCAGAAGGCGATGTCATGAGCCTAGAAGAAACCGAGAAGATGGACTTCCTGGTTAAAGGCGTTAAAGGTCGCCTTAAGTGATCACGCCCAACACCGTGATGGTTCCCGATGCACGGCCTTATGCCTGGCCGTGCATCGCACCCGTGGCACCGCAGCGGCTGGCCTTGATGATCATCGATATGCAGCGGGACTTCTGTTCCCCCGGAGGCTATATCGACTCTCAGGGGGTTGACCTGAGCGCTGCACGAGCAACGATAGAGCCGATCCAGCACGTGCTGGCAGCGTTCCGGGCGTTACCGGATGCGCTCGTCATCCATACCCGCGAGGGGCACCGACCGGAACTGGCAGACCTTCCGGCCAACAAGCAGTGGCGTAGCGAGCAGGTGTGCCCCGGTATCGGGAATGCCGGCCCCTTGGGGCGGATACTGGTACGCGGGGAACCCGGCTGGGAGATCATCCCGGAACTTGCCCCGGCCCCCGGTGAAATCATCATCGACAAACCCGGTAAAGGCGCCTTCTACGCCACGGACCTTGACCATATCCTGAGACTGAGAGGCGTTACTCACCTGATTGTCGCCGGCCTGACAACCGACGTCTGCGTGCACACCACCATTCGCGACGCCAACGACCGAGGGCTGGAAACACTGATTCTTCGTGACTGTACCGCCGCCACGGAGACCCGTCACCGGGACGCCATTTTCACCATGACCGAGATGCAGGGCGGACTGTTCGGGGCTACAGCGACCTCAGACCAGCTACTTTCAGCCCTTGCCAATCTTCCGGCACACCAGGAGTAAACTGCCATGACTAACACTCTGAACTCCCGTCCCTACGCCTGGCCCTGGGACAATAACCTGACCCCCCAGAACACAGCACTCGTCATTATCGACATGCAGACAGACTTCTGCGGCAAAGGGGGCTATGTCGATGCCATGGGGTACGACCTGTCCCTGACACGAGCTCCTATTGACCCTATCGGCAAGTTACTTGCCCGCTTTCGCGCCCTCGGCATGCCCGTGATCCATACCCGTGAGGGCCATCGCCCGGACCTCAGCGACCTGCCAGCCAACAAGCGTTGGCGTTCTCAGCAAATCGGAGCCGGCATCGGAGACCCCGGACCCTGTGGACGCATTCTGGTACGCGGCGAACCGGGCTGGGAAATCATCCCGGAACTGGCCCCACTGGAAGGTGAGCCGATCATCGACAAGCCCGGCAAGGGCTCCTTCTATGCAACAGACCTGGAGTTGATCCTCAAGACCCGTGGAATCCAGAACCTGGTGTTAACCGGAATCACCACGGATGTCTGTGTCCACACAACGATGCGTGATGCCAACGATCGCGGGTTCGAATGCGTACTTGTAGAGGACTGCTGTGGCGCAACGGATCAGGCCAACCACGACCACGCTATCAAGATGATCCAGATGCAGGGGGGCGTATTTGGCGCGGTAACCAATTCCGAGAGCCTTATACAACGTCTCGAGTCTCTTTGACCTATGAGTTTCCTATCCGCGGAGTCACGCAATGAATGATATCGCTATCAACCGCCCTGACACGGTCGCACGTGTTCAGGAAGCTTTCGACGCCTATGAAAAGGCGCTTCTCAAGAATGATCTTGATGTTCTGGATGGATATTTCTGGACGTCTGAGTTCACGGTGCGTTTCGGCGTAGCAGAAAACCTCTATGGCGCCGAAGCTATCGCAGCATACCGCAGGCAATGCCGACCGGTCGGCCCCGGGCGTTTGCTCCACGGCACAGTTGTGACCACTTTTAACGACGAGTTCGCCACCGTCAGTACCCAGTTCCGAGATGGCGAAACCGATAACATAGGTCGACAAATGCAAACCTGGGTTCAATTCCCTGACGGCTGGAAGGTCGTAGCTGCCCACGTCAGCATTATGCGGACAGCTTCCTGATCATTCTGGCTGACGGTGATCGTAAGTAGCATCCAGCCGTGACGCCAGGTAATCAGCGCAGGTAATCGGCTGGTATTTTGGCGTTTCGCTGGGCACCACATCCCGCGGGTCTACGATCGAATCCGGATTCACTTCCAGGAAGAACGCAATGGAGTAACGCTCTTGCTCCGGTGGGCGTACCCGGTGTGGCGTCGATACGTAGGTGTCATTGCTCCAGCGCATCAGGCAGTCGCCGATATTGCACACAAACGCGCCTGGTACATGCGGTGCCTGAATCCATTCTCCCTGCCGGTTCAATACTTCCAACCCCGCGACTTCATCAGTCGCAAGGATTGTCACGTTACCGTAGTCGGTATGGGCACCTGCTCCGCCATCCTCACGTTCGATGGTATCGGCGCTTGGGGGGTATCGAAGCATGCGCAGGGTGGCGATAGGCTGGGTCAGGTGCTGACTGAAAAAGCCTTCATCCAGCCCCAGATCAAGGCTGAACCCGCGATGAATGGTTCGGCCAAGCTCGACACAATGGTCGAAATAGTCCAGAGCCCGCCTCCGCCAGCCCTCGATCGACGGCCAGAAGTTAACACCCCTGAAAGGCTTTCCAGCCAGCACATCGGGATGGTCTTCGGGGAAGTCCGTGCCGATATTGAAGGCTTCCTTCATGTCGGCCCCGGACTCCGGATTCAGCTTCTCATCGGCCATAGCCACGTATCCCCGGTTGTGAGGGGAACGTTTAATCGACAGCGCTTCCTTGTCTTCACCTGGCAGCCCGAAGAGCTCTTTGGCCAGGGCAAACGCATCCTTGCATTTGACATCCGGGATGCCATGATCGGTCACATAGAAAAAGCCAACTTCTCGACAGGCCCGGCCCAACTCAGCTGCGGTAGCCTGACGTTGAGCCGGATCGTCACTGCGCAAGCCGGCCAGTGAAATAATGGGTAATGAGGACATCGCGTGCTCCTGACTATTCTCGTTATCAGACCATTGAAGTTCGGGTATGGGCCAGTTTCCTGCACGCTTCATGCAGTGCCAGCCCCTGTCGTTGCGCATCCGCGACAACAACTTGTTCATTGACCAGTGTCGGAGCCCCCTCCTGGATCAGCCTCCGCCCGTCCACCCAGACGCTGTTTACATTGGCAGGGCTCGCCGCGAAAACCAGGTTCCACAACAGGTTGCCGCCCTGTTCATTGACAGCAACGGGGGCAAGATTGGACCGTTCGAGGTCAAGCAGCAGAAGATCGGCTTTCTTGCCGACCTCCAGCGAACCGATCTCGCTGTCCAGCCCCAATGCCTTCGCACCGTTAATAGTGGCCATCCGCAAAACCTGATCCGCCGGAAGTGCCGTGGCATCAAGGCGAGTCGCCTTCTGGATCAAAGACGCAAACTTCATTTCCTCGAACATACTCAGGCTGTTATTACAGACCGGTCCGTCAGTGCCCAATCCAACCGTGACTCCGGCAGCCAGCATCTCGGGAACCCTGGCAACACCGCTGGCCAGTTTGGCGTTACTGACCGGGCAATGCGCAATGCTGGTGCCTGTGTCCGCGACCCGCGCTATCTCTTCATCGTTGAGCCATACACAGTGAGCCAACAGCGTTCGCTCTCCGAGGATGCCATAATGATCCAGCATCGCCAGGGACCGGCGCCCCATTTCAGCCTGTACCGCCTGCTCTTCTTCCTTCTGCTCGCTGCAGTGGGTATGGATACCCACTCCGTATTCCCGACTCATCTGCGCCGCTTCACGATAGGCATCAGCGGTGCAGTAGAACAGGTGTTCCAGACCCATCCACACACGAATGCGACCATTCTGTGTCTCATGGTGGCTATGAATCAGCTTCCGGTTTTCCTCCCGGGTGGAGAAGAAATCCTTTCCGGGCTTGTCTGCCACATATGGCGCCAGCTGTACCCTGAGGCCCAGGTCACCGGCTGCCTCAGCACAGCGATCCATAAAGCGGAACATATCCATCACACAGGTGGTGCCAGACTGCAGCGCTTCCAGGTAACACAATCGGGCTGAGTGATAGGCAAACGCTTCCGTCATGGCACGATGCTCCAGTTGATACCAGGGCAACCAATCCATTAACGGCATGTTCTCGGTAACGCCTCGCATCAGGCTCGAATGAGAGTGGCAGTCAACGAGTCCTGGCAGCAACGCCTGGCCTTGTGCATCGATGACTTCACAGCCCTCGGGGATAACAACTTCCCGGGCGTCGCCCAGCCGGGTAATGATGCCGTCTTCCACCACCAGGGTGCCGTCAGCGATCACCCGGTTCTTCTGGTCGACCGTAAAAATCACCGCGTGTCGTAATGCGAATGCTGGCATAGGCTTTCCATATTTTTCTGACCATTTGATCAACTTTGAAAAGCAAGACTTATGCCATGGAGTACTTCGCGCTACAGGCCCTCTCGCGCAGTTTCAAAGGCCTCTCACAGATAGACCATGCACCGAAGAGAAACGCAGGCGCCCAATATGCACCACAATAAAACAGGTTTTCTGACCATCCATTCATCAATTTGGCGCGAGATCCCCGTTTTGCAGGATCTGGACATTCGATGGCATACATCCTGCTAAACATCCCACAGGGAATTTCCGGGCCAAGAGAACCTCCTGGATCAGACTCCTGAGTCAAGATGACATTCCTCTGTCATAACGCCAGCGTGGCGTACGGTTCTCCTGAATGATTTCTGGAGGAATGCTATGCCTTCCACTCAAGACGAGATTCTTGTACTTCAGGGTGGCCGGGTGATTGACCCTGCCAACGGTTTCGATGACATTGCCGATGTGGTTACCAAGGGTGATACCATCCTCGAAGTGGGGCCAGGCGTTGGCAGCAAATACCCGGATGCCAGCATCAGGAATGTCGAAGGCAAGGTGGTCACTCCCGGCCTGATCGACATCCACACTCACTGCTTTACCGGTCTTGGCGACTTCTGTCTGCCGACCGATCTGATGGGTGTCGATTCCGGCGTGCCGGTCATTGTGGATGCCGGTACCACCAGCACCACCATTTTCGGCCTCGCCCGCAAGGCCATCATCGACCACCCGGACACCAAGACCAAAATCTTCGCGCTGATGGACCCGTCCCAGATCTATCTCGCCAACAAAACCTTTATCTGCCACTACCTGCGCATTGCCGATGACGAACGCAATATCGACATCGAAGCTGCGAAGGAAGTCGTTGACGCCAACCGGGATGTCATCGTCGGATTCAAGGTCCGGCCGACCATTACCGATAACCCGGATCGTTCACCGTTCCTGGAAGCCGCGCATCTGATTGCCCCGGATCTTCCGATCATGATCCACCTCGGTTCCTTCCCCCATACACCGGTGCTGGAAACCGAAAAGCTGCTGTATGAGCTTCGCAAAGGCGACATCATTACCCACGCCTGCCGCGGCGGCGGCGGCCAGCTGGATGCCCAGGGTGAACCCACCAAGGCATTCACGGATGCCTATAACCGTGGCGTATTGATGGACATCGGCCACTCGGCCGGTGACTTCCACTTCCGCACGGCTCGCCGCCTGATCGAACGCGGCTATATGCCCAACACCATTTCCACTGACCTCAACGTGTTCAATGTGGATGGCCCGGTCTATTCACTGTCTACCACCATGTCAAAGCTCTGGGCCCTCGATGTTCCGCTGGACCAGGTCATTGCCATGAACACCATCAATGCGGCCAAAGCAATTAACCGCGAGAAGGAATATGGGACTCTGGACGCAGGCCGCTCGGCTGAGGTCACCGTACTCGATGTTGAAGAAGGCCCATGCCTGCTCTCCGATGGCCATGAGCAAATCACCGCCTCCCGCCGTCTGCGTGCGGTCGGATGCCTACGTGCAGGTGAATGGCACGATGCGGTCCACGATCAGAAAGCTCGTCAGGTTGAAATGAAGGAGGCTGTATGAGCACCGCCGCAGCCAGTCAGCAATCTGCAGAAGATCCGAAAGCGTTCTACGACGGCCTGGTAAAAGCCTTGGAAAAGCAAAGAGATCATCTCTCCGAAGCTGAACAGAGCTTCGGCGGCTACGAGCCGCTGGACCAGGCGGAGTTAATTGAATGGCTGAAATTCCAGTGCTGGTATGAGCAGGAAGCAGCCGGCTTCATCGGCTCATGGCTGAAAGACACGCCGGAAACCGATGTGTTTGTGGGCCTGTGCCAGCAGGTGGCCGATGAAGGCAAGCACTACAAGCTGATTCTGTCTCACCTGAAATCCCTGGGCACATCCATGGAAGGCTGGACCCCGGAACCGGAATGGGTGGCCTGGGTCAGTGAATTCTACGCCAACGGCGAGGATACTCTGGAACGGGTCGCTGCCCACAACATCACGGGCGAACTCGGTGCGGTAAACGCCTTTGACGGTTTGCTGCCCCGTATCCCGGATAGCACCCGGGCAGTTCTGGACAAAATCATTCCTGACGAGAAGTTCCACATTTCACTGGGACGCATGGCCGTACACCGGTATGCCACCACCCAGGATCGCCAGGACCGTGTCAGAGAGAGAGTCATGAAAGCTTTCGAACTGGAACAGAAGGGGCGGCTTGCGTTTGAACGCAGGCTGGAAACTATCCGGAGTCAGGCGGCAGCCAATGACGCAACCTCCGCCCCCTCCCCTGAGGGCAATCAGGAACAGAGCAAGACGCCACAGTGGGTTTGCCAGGTCTGTGGCTGGATCTACGATGAAAACGTCGGCGACCCGGATTCTGGCATTGCCCCCGGTACGCCGTTCGAGGATATCCCGGATGACTGGGTCTGCCCGGAATGTCTGGTAACCAAGGATGACTTTGTGCTGTTGTCGGTCTGACCCCACTCGAAAAACTGACTGACAGAAAAGGCCGGGTGACAAACGTCACCCGGCCTTTTCTGTTCTCCTTCCGGTTTCCTGATCAGACGCTCACAGTCGCCTGACTGTTCTGACGAAACCATTCGTCACGGCGACTCAGCAATCGTCCGGCAGCCATATTGGCCCGGTCAATATACTCTTCCATGTCACCACTCAGGAGCATCTGTTTCTCGGCAACCACTTTCCCGGCCACCATGGTCATCTGCACGTCGCCACCCAACACAGAATGAACGAGATTGTAGTGCAGATTCTGGAGCGGACCGGATGCAATGAACGGCGTCATCCGGGCCGTATCCGCCCGCACTGCGATAACATCGGCCTGTTTGCCCGGCTCAAGCGAGCCGATCTGGCTGTCCATCCCCAAGGCACGGGCGCCTTCAATGGTCGCCGCCCGGAGCACATCCCAGGTTGGCCAGGCCGCCGCGTCCATCTTGCGCAGTTTTGCCAGCAGGGAAGCGAATTTCATTTCCTCAAACATATCAAGGTTGTTGTTCTCTTTTTCGCCGTCCGTGCCGATACCGACGGCTATCCCGGCTTCGATCATCGTTTCCACCGGCGCAGAGCCACTCGCCAGTTTCATGTTGCTGCAAGGGTTATGGGCAACGCCGACGTTGTAGTCCGCCAGCGTGCGGATTTCATCGTCATCAATCCACACGCAGTGGGCCAGCAGCACCCGTTCTGGCGACAACAAACCCAGTTTTTCCAATACCCGGACAGGCTTGATTCCGTGGAGCCTGAGGGCGTCCGGTGTTTCACTCTGGCTCTCATTCGAATGGGTGTGCAAGCCAGTCTGGAAGTAATTGCACAGCTCGACAGCCCTGCGACAGGCCGCCTCGGTTGCATAGGTCTGGTGCTCCAGCCCGACCCACACCTGGACCCGTCCGCCAGCACCGCCATGCCATTGGTTCAGCAGCTGTTCGTTATCATCCAGGGAATCAAAGTAATCATGACCTTCTGCGTCTCCCACGTAGGGAACCATCACCACCCGGTTACCCAGAGATTCGGCCGCCCTGGCAGACCCTGCCATGTAACGCCACATATCCACTGATGTGGTCGTGCCGGCAAGCAGGCTCTCGGCATAACACAGCCACGAGGCCACCTCGGCTTCCTCTGGCTGAAGAACCCTGTGCATAGGATCAATATACTGCTGCAACCATTCCCACACGGGCAGCTCCTCGGCGGTCCCCCGAAGCAGGCCTGAATGGCTATGGGTATTGATCAGCCCCGGCATCAGCACAGCCCTGCCGTAGTCACGCACCTCGGCGTCCGGCGCCTGTTGGAGCAATTGCTCCTTCGGGCCGACCGCTTCAATGGTTTCCCCGCAAACCAGTACGGCGCCGTTCTGAATAACCGGGTTACCACTGCTCATGGGCAATACCGCATCGGCACACAGCAGGCTCCGGTGTTGTCCGGTGACACTCGTCATCATTAGTCTCCTGAAAAGTCGTTATCGTTTCCTGCAGCGGTATCCTCACGGCAACAGGAATCTGTCAGTCGTTGAATGGCCCGGCCAAGCCCGCCGTACCCGGTACATCGGCACAGATTGCCGGCAATTGCCTCGCCCAGATCCGTCTCCTGTCCGGATCTCTGATGTCTTATGCCGGACACCAGCGATACCGCAAAACCCGGGGTACAATAGCCACATTGCAAGGCGCTTTCCCGGGCCAGGGCATCCCGGACGACCAGAAAGTCCTGATCGTCCTGCAACCCCTCCACTGTCTCCACCTGGCGACCAGCCAACTGCCAGATCATGACCAGGCAGGCTGGCACCGCCTCACCATCCAGCAACACCGTACAGGCGCCACAACGGCCAATACGGCAACCCGGTCGCGCCGATGTAAGCCTGGCGGTATCCCGAAGAAGATCCAGCAAAGTACCTGCCCCGGACACCGGGCAAGCTATGGTTTCGCCATTCAGTTTGAACGAGGTGGTGTCATTCATTGGCTGCTCTCCCTGGCTTCCATTTCCGCCAGCAGGTCGCCCGGAGACACCGGCAAGCGATTCACCCGAACGCCGGTGGCAGCCTCAATAGCCGCGGTTATGGCCGGAGCCACCGCCTCGATACCCAGCTCACCTACTCCACGGACCGGGAAGGGGTCGTCGTCCGCCGTGTCGTCCAGAACGTCCACACGCTGCGTTGGAGCATCCTGGAAGGTCGGGATCAGATACTGATCCAGATTGCCTGCCTGATAACACCCGTCCTGCATTGGCATGTCCTCGGTCAGCGCCATACCCAGCCCCATGACCGCAGCGCCTTCGATCTGGCCAAGATAGCCCGCAGGATAAATGACCTTCCCGGCGGCGGTGATATGGTGCAGGTCAACGACTTTCACCCTCCCACTGAGCCGGTCAACTTCGACCCTGGCCACGGTGGCAATCAGTAACTGGAGATAACGCCCAACGGGCTGGCCCTGATCCGGTGCCACCGGAAAGTCCAGATCCGCGCCTACAACCAGATCACCGGCAACCGTGTTTCCGGCAAGCTCCCGGTAATCCAGTACTTTCTCCTGCCGATAGAAAATGCCTCCCGGCCCGGGGCTCAATGCCTCCTGGGCCAATCCGGTCAGTTCCGATGCGCGCTGGCAAAGAGCCGCTTTCAGCTGCGGTAGCGCGCGAGAGAGTACACTGTGGACCAGCACCGAACTCCGGGATGCACTGGTTGGCCCGGAATCCGGTCCTTTCGAGCGTCCCAGTACCACGTTTACATCGTCGGGATGGCACTCAAGCCCCTGACACACCATTCGGCTGATCGCATCGCTGATGTTCTGACCATAATCGGCAAAGCCAAATTCAATACGAAACCGGCCTTCGGACGTCAGGCAGATCCGCCCTCCACCACTGTCTGGCAACCCGTCGCCCAGCCCATTGCCCTGGCTACCCATGGCCATGCCTGTTCCCTGGAGCCAGCGGCCTCCGACATCTTCCTGCCAACGCCACAACGGCGATGCCGCCGCCAGCCCCAGCACTTCTGCCGGTGAGGCCGTCCAGCGCACTCGTTGGTCCCGGCTCCCCGTGTCTCCAAGACTGCGCAAATTCGTTCTGCGGAAGTCCTGCGGGCACATACCCAGCTTTTCCGCCAGAGCATCCATCTGGGACTCCACGGCAAAGGTGGCCTGATTACCGCCAAACCCCCGGAAAGCACCACATAGTCCGTTGTTGGTGTACACCAACCGCCCGAAAACCCGGTAGGCTTCGATCCGGTATAGGGGAGCCGTCGCATGATCAAGAAAGTTCTCCAGCACCGCAGGCCCAAGGCTGGCGTAGGCACCGGTATCCAGTACCGCCTCCACCTGGTGGGCCAGAATCCTGCCTTCAGCGTCACAGCCCGTGGTCATCCTCACGGAAACCGGATGGCGCTTTATTCCCGCCAGACAGGATTCAAACCGATCAAGATGGATCATCACCGGGCGCCCGGTTTTCAGGGCAAGGATGCCCGCCGCCGGCTGGATCGTCAGTTCGTCTTTGCCTCCAAAGGCTCCCCCGGTCGCCATCGCTTCGACGGTGACCTTTTCGGTTTCCAGGCCCAGGATATCCGCCAGTTGTTCCACGTCCCGATGACCGGACTGGCACCCCACCCGGAAGGTCATACCACCATCCGCATCCGGGATGGCGACGCCGCCCTCGGTTTCCATAAAGGCGTGCATTTGCCGGGGTGTACGGTATTCGTTTTCAACGATGAAAGAGCAGCGGGCAAAGGCCGCTTCAAGATCGCCACGATCCAGCACTTCCTGCGCAATCAGGTTGCCGCCGTCATGGAGCGGAGGCTGCCGATCTGCCGTCACCGCTTCAGTGACCGGGGGCAGCGGCTCGTATTCAACGTCAATCGCGGCCATGGCCGCACGGGCTTCGGCCCGGGAATCCGCAGCAACAGCGGCGACGGCATCGCCCTCAAAACGGACTCTCTCCTCACAAAATACCGGCTGATCCCGGACTACAATACCGAACCGGTTCAGGCCGGGAACGTCTTCCGCGGTAACAACGGCGTGCACCCCCGGCATGATCAGCGCCCGAGAGACATCCACCCGAATCAGCCTAGCGTGGGCATGGGCACTCCGAAGGATTGCACCGTGCAGCAGCCCCGGCGTATCGAGCAGGTCGGTGGGATAACCCAGTTGACCATCGATCCGACGATACAGATCCTTTGCCGACCCGTGTTCCGGCTCCGTTGCCATTGCCAGGGTGCCAACCCGGTCCGGTGTCTCAGTCGCCATCGCTCAATTCCTCATGCTGATGAACCAGCACCCTGCGGATTGCCAGGCGCAACCGGGCATCGTGCCACCCCAGGCCTTCCAGCTCCGCATCAAGGGCCTGGCACCAGTCTGCGGTGGTGGTGGACGAAGCCGCCCCGTCATTCAGTGCGGCTTCGCTGATTTCAAGCCGGCCGGGCCCGCCTTCACCACACACCGCCATACGGAACCGGTTTCCGTCATAGACACAGGCAATCGTGGCACGAGTGGGGCTGAACCGTTCCCGATGTCCGAGTTTCTCAACTGCGACACGCCAGCGCCGACAGTCCGGAATAACCAAAGCGCTGATCAGATCCGTGGATTTCAAGTCCGGATAGCGCCAGACCAGCCAGTCTCCCCGAGGATCATCATCGCCAATGAGCTGAATCCGGGCATCCAGGGCAAAGGCCAGTGCCGTCAGGTCGCCACCGGCCATCAGGTTTCCACCCAGCGTACCCAGACGGCGCACACCTGGCCCGGCCAGCAGGTTCATCAGCCCGTTGCGGCCGGTCAGGCAGGGCAGATATTCCTTCATCAATGGATGATGAGACAAAGTATCGAGGGTGGTCAGCGCGCCGATGGTCAGGCCTTGATGGCTTTCCTGAAGCCCCCGAAAGCCCGGCCAGCGGGCATCCAGGGCAATAAAGAAGGGGGGCCAGTTCCGGCCCCGTTCACAAGACGGTTGCAACCAGGTGGCGCCGGCAACATAGGTTCCACCATGTTGCCGGGCCAGGGTAACCGCCTCGCGGGCAGAGTCCGGGCGTAATACCCGGACCTCGGCCCTGTCGGTCATCACCGTTGCCATACTGTTGTTCAGTCCGCCGATACGCCGGAAACATCCGGGTATTTCGCCATGATGGCGTGAATGGCCTCAGTGCCCACAAACTCCGTTGTATAGCCTTCGGTGGGGTCCACAGAGGCATCAACCAGACCGAGGCTCACCAGCTGGTCATAGCTTTCCTTCCAGCGTTCATCCGTCATGATGCCGATGCCATCGATCAGAGCCTCGCCAGACAACAGGATGCCACGCTCGTCCATTTCACGAAGCGAGTGGGCCAGTTGATCCGGCCCCTGATTTTCATTGAGCTCATGGATGTATTCGTTCGTGGCGCTCGGGTCTTCAAGGTACTGGTACCAGCCCTCAATGGTCGCTTCCACAAACTTGCGAGCCACTTCAGGGCGCTCTTCCAGGGTCTTCCGGGTCGTGACGATCATCGTGGAGTAGGACTTCCAGCCATGATCCGACAGCAGGAACACGTTGGGGTCGATACCGGCTTCCTTCACGACAAAGGTTTCTGAGGTCACGTAGGCCTGCTGGATAACGTCCGGATCAGCAATGAAGGGCCCCATCTGGAACGTGTAGGGACGCACCTGCTCATCGGTGTAACCGTAGGTCTGCTTCAGCCACGGCCAGAAAGACTGGTGAGCATCCTGCGACAACAGGATCGGCTTGCCCTTCAGGTCTTCCAGGCTGTCATTATCCACCCCCGGATGAGTCATGATGATCTGCGGATCTTTCTGGTAGAAAGCCGCCAGAGCCACAAGGGGCAGGCCTTCTTCGATGGCATTGAGGATCTGGCCGCTGGAATGCAGCATCACGAAATCGGCGCGGCCACCCAGCAACAGCTGGATATTGTTAACCTGGGGACCTCCGGGCTTCATGTCAACGTCCAGGCCATAGTCCTCATAGGTGCCCTGGGAGTCCGCGTAATACCAACCGCCGTGCTCAGCCTGCGGGAACCAGTTGGTGCGGAACGACACCTTCTCAAGCTCAGCGGACAACGCCGGAGCAGATACCGCAGACATCACCAGGCCTGCAGCCATGGCCAGTCCGGACAGCAAGCTGGCTCGTTTCACTACACCGTTCTTTATCCCATGTACATCGGACACTTTCTTGCACGTCATACACTCTCTCCTCACAAAAGGTCACATGGGTACGTGAGCGCTCGGGCTCAGGCCCCGGTTTCTACGTTCCCTGTTGTTTTTATTGGAGGGTGGTCTTCTGGCATTGGCGACGATCAAGAACGCTCAGCCGGTCGGCATCACTGGCTTGATTGGGGTGTCCAAGGTCACTTCGTCACAGTTATTACCCTGGCCCTGGCGGTCTACCACCAGGTAGTCGGAGTCTGGTTTCAATGGCAGCAAGGGTGCGTGCCAGGTACCGGCCCGGTAATTGACGCCCTGATCTCCCCGAACGAGGAAGACCCTGACAGCGGATTCATCAAACTCGCCCGGCGGAGCCACCACCGCAAGGCAGGCTCCGCCGTTTATCGCTACAAAGGCCTGGCTGCCAAGGGGGTGGCGCTCCATCAAGGTGATCTCAAGAGGCTCCAGAGGCTGTCCCCGAAAAATGGAAAGAATACCCCGGAGCCCTTCGGCATCTCCCAACAGCTCCACGGCTGCCAGGGCATGAAATCGTTCGGTTCGGCCCTGATTGATGGGAAAGGAATCGGCACCCCGGGCATCGATCACCTCCCCGAACGGCGCAAACGCCTCCCGCGTTAGCGGCTCAGCCACTAGGTTCCGCGGCCCGGTCATGACACCGGCTTCCCGAACAGGCGAACACGACTGACACCACCATCCGGAATGATGTTGAACCGGATATGGGTAATTGCTCCGAGGTCTTTCAACGCGGTGAACTGGTGAATGCTGTCAGCCGTCAGCGGCTGCGCATCCATCAGCGTGTGCCAAAACATACTCTGTGTAATCAGCGACTGGGCTGTAGCGGCTCCTTCCTCCACACAGGCCGCCTGAACAGAGCAGGCTCCCGGAAAGTTACCCTTGAAGTGCGCGGTATCCACTTCGAGGCGTTCAGCTATGCCCTTATGGCCCAGCGCAAGGATGCACCAGTCGTTGCCAGGCTCTCTCCGCCGGCGGGTTTCCCAGCCATCGCCCATGTTGATACCTCGACCCGGCCGCAGCAGTTTGCGGGGTTCGCCATAATGAGCGTCGCTCCAGGCCACCTGATCGCCACCGTGTTCAAGGGCCAGCAGGTTCAGGATTTCGCTGCCAGAGAGCGTGTTCCAGTCGCAGAAGGGTTTACCGTATACCCGCAGACGCGCCAGCCCGCCATCCGGGTAGATATGCAGGCGCAGGTGCGTCCACGGCTGGCCGGATTCAATGGCACAGAAACAGTGATCGTTACCTTTCAGTTCGGTAGCCGGCACCAGTGGCTGCCACTGGCTGGTTTCATCCGGTTCGCCGTCCGGACAGAAGCAGGCCTCCAAGGCAGCTGCCGGAGGGAAATTCCCGGTGAAAAAGCTGGTATCGAAATCCACCCCCATCAGAACACCCGGCATCGCGAGGCGGATGATGCACCAATCGTGGCCGGTGGTCCGGCGGCGACGAGTTTCCCAGCCGTCCATCCACTTACCATGATCGTCGTAACGATCCGGATAGAACATCGGCTGATCGGGATTCAGCATGCGCTCCCTGGGAGCGAAAAACTCATCGGTTACCCAAGTCACTTCCGCCCCAAGGCTGCCATCCGCCAGGTTCAGCCCCAAACGGGTAAATTCAGGTCCCTCAACAACAGGGGCCACAAGGGCATCATTCATTTGGTTACTCCGGTATCAGTCGGGCTGGTATGGGTGGGCCTGTTTCCAGTGGCGCGCTATGTCAATACGCCGGCACACCCACACCTGGTCGTGTTGCTGGATATGATCGAGAAAGCGCTGCAAGGCCCGGAATCGACCCGGGCGTCCCACGACCCGGCAATGCAGGCCAATGGACATCATCTTCGGGGACTCGGCACCTTCTTCGTAGAGAACGTCGAAGCTGTCTTTCAGGTACTGGAAGAACTGCTCTCCGGAATTGAATCCCTGGGGCGCGCAGAACTTCATATCGTTCGATTCGAGGGTATAGGGAACAACGAGATGGGGCTTTTTCTCTCCGTCACAGGTTTCTACGGTCGTCCAGAAAGGCAGGTCATCCCCGTAGTAATCACTGTCGTATTCCAGTCCGCCCTGCTCGACCACCAGGCGACGGGTATTGGGGCTGTCCCGACCGGTATACCACCCAAGGGGAGGCTGACCCGTCAGTTCGGTGTGCTGTTCAATGGCCAGCTCCATGAGGCGCCGCTCTTCGGATTCACTCATGTCCTGGTAGTGTATCCAGCGCTGGCCGTGGCAAGCGATCTCGTGGCCGTCTGCCACAAAGGCTTTCACCACGTCCGGGTTACGGGCCAGAGCCATGGTGACACCGAAAATGGTCAGCGGCAGCTCTCGCTTGCGAAACTCTTTGAGGATACGCCATACGCCCGCGCGGGAGCCGTATTCGTACAGTGACTCCAGGCTCATGTGCCGGTCACGGTAGGCTTCAGCACCCACAATATCGGAGAGGAACGTTTCTGAATGCTCATCACCATGGAGCACGCAATTTTCCCCACCTTCCTCGTAATTCAGAACAAACTGGACGGCAACCCGTGCATTGTCGGGCCACTGGGCGTGGGGAGGATGTTCACCATACCCCACCATGTCTCTCGGGTAAGAGTTAGCGTCTGTCATTTCGGGCTCTCGAGGCCGCACCCCCGCAGGATCACATCGGTCAGGAAATCGGCCGCGTGGTCAAAATCACGCTGTTCATACTCGGCCTTGTTCTCGACCATCAGGATCTGAACCTGGAAGTCGGCATAATGTTGTGTAGATGACCAGATCAGGAAGATCAGTTGCACCGGGTCCACCGGTGCCATTCGCCCATCATCAATCCAGGTCTGAATCACTTCTGCCCGCCCACGAACCCACTCCCGCATATTGGTACGCAGGTGGTCCATCAAAAACGGCGCGCCCTGGATGATTTCCATGGCAAACAGCCGGGATGCCAGAGGAAACTGCCTCGACATCTCAACCTTGGTGCGGATAAACGTGGCCAGCGCCTCAGCGGGATCGTCCTCCGGCCGGATTTCGGTGAAGAACTTGTTCCAGCGCCCCAGGATGTCGTCGAACATGGCGCTGTACATCTTCTTCTTGTTGCTGAAGTAGTAGAGCACGTTGGACTTCGGCAACCCTGCCCTTTCCGCGATATTCTGGATGGTCGCCCCTTTGTATCCGTTAGAGGCAAACTCTTCCTCTGCCGCTGCGAGAATCTTTTCCCTGTTCCGCTCGCGGATCCGGCCCGGTCGATACTTGCGGCCTTGAGCGCTCTCATCCACCGTTTCTTTTACCGGGTTTTCTGCAACTGAGTTGTTGGTCATTCGTGCCTCACTTGTTGTCCATTTGACCAGGAGTCCGACAGTATGATTCTGCCGGACTCCTGCGATGGATCAAAAGTGGAATTTCACCAGGGCGCTGACAGAGCTCTGATCGTCAATCAGCGTGTCACCCAGGCCGAACTTGTTGTTCCAGTACTGGTATTCAACACCAGCGTACAGAACGCCAGGCTCGCCCCAGAAGTTGCTCACGTCCAGCTTGATCTGCGGAGTGAACTGGAACTCGGATTTGTGATCATCTTCAGCGGTTGACCAGTCGATATAACCATCGATCAGGAACCGTGCCGGACCCACCTCAATCGGCGCAGCCCAGGTAACGGTCAGCTGCAGATCGTCGCTAACCTGCTCGTTGTTTACATAGAGGAACGAGGTGTTGAAGTACATAAAGCCCGGGACATCCCAAACCAGACCAAAACCCGTCAGGTAGTTGTTGACCTGAGTGCCGCCACCAAACTCGTATTGGCCGGCAAGTACCACATCCTTGATCGGGCCAAAGCTCATATCGACACCGGTCAGCCAACTGGTGCTGAGGTTGGGCGCGAATTCACCATAGACATTGTCAGTGCCTTCCACGTCGCCCTGACCCTGCTCACGGTCAATGAAGAAGAACGTGCTGCCCCAGTTATGGGCGGTGGCGTTTTCGAAAGTGAAGTAAGTCGCTTCATACTCCATACCACCATTACCGCCAGCATCGAACTGCACGCCCTGATACTGATTACTATGCAGGATGGAGATACTGGACGAGCCGAAGAACTTTTCGGCATGGGCTGCAGGAGCAAAGGAAGCTGCAGCAACACAGCCAGCGATCAGCGTTTTACGAAATGCATTCATGGTAATTCCTCTCTGGTTACTTTCTTTTTGAGTCATTGTTGGAGCACGTTGGTGTTTTTTATTAGCGTCCCGGCCGGTAGGGCTGGCCAAGGGAAAGGGGAGTATTCAAACGGGTTCGCGCCGGGTTCCAGGACAGCAGAACCAGCATCAGGATGGTGACCAGGTAAGGCAGCATCGCCAGCAGCTCGGTAGAGCTTTTCCAGCCCAGGCCCTGAAGCACCAGATGCAGGATGCTGGCAGCGCCAAACAGATATGCTCCCAGCAACACCCGCTCAGGACGCCAGGTGGCGAATACCACCAATGCAAGGGCGATCCAACCGCGACCGGCGGTCATGTTCTCGGTCCAGAGCGGGGTATAGGCGAGGGACAGGTAGGCACCGGCCAGGCCCGCCATGCCGCCACCAAACGCCACCGCCAGGTAACGGACCACCAGTACTTTCAGGCCGTTTGCGTTGGCAGCTTCCGGTGATTCGCCCACAGCGCGCAACAGCAGCCCACCCCGGGTTTTACGCAGGAAGACAGCCACGCAGGCAAAAATGAGCAACGACAGGTAGACCAGCGGGTCCTGATCAAAAAAGACACGCCCAACAACCGGGATATCGCTGAGCAGTGGAATAGCAACACGGGTGAAGCCGTCAATAGACTGGCCTACAAACCCCGCGCCCAGAAAGGCACTCAGCCCGGTGCCAAAAATGGTCAGAGCCAATCCGGCTGCGTACTGGTTCGCCGCCAGTGTTACCGCCATGAAAGCAAACAACAGCGACATTCCGATTCCGGCAAGAATAGCCGCAGCCAGCCCCACGACCAGGCTGCCACTTGAAAGCGCGGCCGCGAATCCTGCCACAGCACCCATCAGCATCATCCCTTCCTGCCCCAGGTTGAGAACACCCGAGCGCTCACAGATCAGTTCGCCAAGAGCTACCAGTAACAGCGGGGTTCCTGCCACCACTGTCGCAGCCAGTATGTTGGTCAGAAGTTCCATTTCAAGCCTCCCCGTGAGCCGCCGTAACGGCGGCCTTGGTTGATTGGTGCGCTGACGGCTTCAGGCGTACGCGGTAGTGGATGAAGGCATCACAGGTAAGCAGATAGAACAGCAGCAGTCCCTGGAACAATCCGGTTACTGCCTTTGGCATGTTCATGGCGATTTGCAGCATTTCCCCGCCGATAAACGTCAGTGCCAACAGGGCGCTGGCGGCAACAATGCCCACCGCGTGCATACGGCCAAGAAACACCACGATGATGGCGGTATAGCCATACCCCGGAGACACTTGGGGAACGAGTTGCCCGATCGGACCAGTCACTTCCGAAGCCCCCGCCAGTCCTGCGGTAGCACCCGCAATCAGGAACGCGAACCAGGTCAGGCGACGGGCACCGAAACCGGCAAAAGCCGCTGCGCGATGATCCTGCCCCACCACATTCAACTGGAAACCAATGAAGCTGCGAGCAAACAGAACCCACACCGCCACGGCTGCCAGCAGGCCAAACGCCAGCCCAAGGTGCAGGCGGGTGCCCGGAATAAGCGCCGGGAGCAACGCGGAATCGGAAAACATGACGGACTGGGGAAAGCCGAAGCCGTATGGGTCTTTCAGGGGCCCATGAACCACATAGAGCAGGAGATTCAGTGCAATGTAGTTGAGCATGATGGTGGTCAGGATTTCATTGCAGTGCAGGTGGGTTTTCAACCCGGCCGCAATGGCGGCCCAGACCATCGCCCCGAGCACACCCGCAAGCAATACCACGGGCAGCACCCAGAAACCGGAGTGATCCACAAGCTGCACCGCCATTACGCTGGCACCGAGCGCACCGATCAGGAAGTGCCCCTCAGCGCCGATGTTCCAGAGCTTGGCCCGGTAACAGACCGTCAGGCCCGCCGCACAAAGCAGCAGAGGCGCCATTTTAAGCCCCAGCTCGGCCAGACCGATCAGGTCACTGATGGGGGTAATGAAGAAAAATTTCAGGCCATCCACCGGGTCCTTGCCCATCGCAAGGAACAACACGAAGCCGGTGATCACCGTCAGAACCAAAGCCAGTACCGGCGAGGCCCAGCGCATCAGGGTCGAATCAACAGGGCGCTTCTCAAGCAGCAGCATGACCCACCTCCCCGGATTCGAATTCGCCAGCCATCCATTGCCCGAGTTGCTCGATACTCAGCTCAGCCGTTGGTGCAAGCGGCGACAGACGACCGTCACACAACGCGCCCAGGCGATTGCAGAGCTGGTAGAGCTCATCAAGATCCTCGGAGATCAACACGATGGCCGCCCCCTCGTCCCGGAGCCGGACCAGAGCCTCATGGATAGCAACCGCAGACCCCACATCCACACCCCAGGTAGGGTGGGATGCCACCAGCAGCCGGGGATTTTGCAGGGCCTCACGGCCGATGATGTACTTTTGCAGGTTACCGCCTGACAAGCTGCCAGCGGCGCTGTTTTCTCCGGTACAACGAACCCCGAAACGGCGGATCACTTCCCGGGAAAATTCTCTGACTTTGCCGAAGCGAATCATTCCCCGCTCCACCAGCCCCTGGCCAGAAGCCGTCAGCAAGGCATTGTCCGCCAGCGACATCTCCGGCACAGCGCCTCGCCCCAGCCGCTCCTCAGGCACGATAGCCACGCCCAGTTTGCGGCGCTGATCCGGAGCCAGGCTTCCCAGATCCGTATCGGCAAAGCGCATCGAGCCCGAATCGGCCCGAATCTCGCCGGACAACGCCTTGAGCAGTTCGTCCTGGCCGTTGCCGGCTACCCCCGCGATACCCACAATCTCACCTTCCCTCAGGTTAAGATTGACCTGGTCAAGGCTGGTACCAAACGGGTCATTGCTCTTCCAGTTCAGATTCCGCACATCCAGCAGGACATCACCAGGTTCTGCGGTGGAGACCTGCGTCGAAATCGGCGTATCGTCACCCACCATCATCCGCGCGATCTCTGCTGCAGACAGCTCAGCAGGCTGGCAGTCGCCACTGACTCGGCCCTGGCGCAATACCGTGGCGTTGTGACAAAGGCTCCGCACTTCCTCCAGTTTGTGACTGATAAACAGGATGCTGCAGCCTTCCTTGGCAAGCTGCCTCAACGTGGAGAACAGCGCAGTAACCTCCTGAGGTGTCAGTACCGATGTCGGCTCATCAAGAATCAACAACGTGGTTTCCTGAATCAGGCAGCGCACAATTTCCACTCGCTGGCGTTCACCCACCGACAGGGGCTGACATAGCGCCGTGGGTCCAGCGCCATGCCATAGCGCTCAGAAACCTCGCGGATCCGCTGATCAAGCGCACCTCGATCACGGGCTTCTTCCGGGGGAAGACTGAGGGCTATGTTCTCAGCCACAGTCAGCGTCTCGAACAGTGAGAAGTGCTGGAATACCATGCCAATGCCCATGCTTCGGGCCTGAGCCGGATTCTCCACACGCACTTCATGTCCATTCCAGAGCATCCGGCCTTCGTCCGGCTGCACCACACCGTAGATCACTTTCATCAGGGTGCTCTTGCCCGCGCCGTTCTCGCCCAGCAAAGCATGGATCTCTCCAGCCTCAACTGTGAGATCAATACCGTCGTTGGCCCGGCATCCCGGGTATTCCTTGACGATGTTTTCCAGTTTCAGGCGCAGCGCCGCAGTCATACAGAGTCTCATGTTCGTTCGATTCACCTGACTGGCCATTTCATAAGCAGACCAATCAATCAACATTTCAAGAGCGAGCAATATGCTTGCCAATAGTTAATAAACCCGAAAAAAACACGAAACCAACCAATTGGCCAGATTTTTGCAGAAACACCACCAGACACTGCGGAAAACCTGCCACCAAACGGCAGGAAGTACCTGAAAAACACTGTAAATAAAGCTCTGACGGAGAGAACCGTGATCGAATTCCTTCTGAACGGTCGAATAGAAAAAGTTGACCAGGTCGACCCAAATTTGAGCATCCTCGAATGGCTACGCACCAAAATGCGACTTACCGGCACCAAAGAGGGCTGCGCTTCTGGCGACTGTGGCGCCTGTACAGTCATCACGGGAACCGCTGACCAGAATGGCAGCATTCGCTATGAAGCCATTAACAGCTGCATCAGCCTGCTTGGCAGCCTGCACGGCAAAGAGCTGATCACCATTGAGGCCTTCCACGACAAACAGGCACACCCGGTTCAATCCAATATGATGGAGAAGCATGGCGCCCAATGCGGCTTCTGCACACCCGGTATCGTGATGTCACTGACAGCCCTCCATGCAAACAAGGAAGGCCGTCAGGATATTGAAGAACAGGTAATGGAAGCCCTGTCCGGAAACCTGTGCCGGTGCACCGGCTACCGCCCCATCATTGAGGCCGGCAAAGACGCCATGGTTGAAGAATGGACACCCGAGGCATCGCACCCGGCGGCCAGCTTGTGCGACACCAGCAGCAACCCCGGCCTGGAGGGCATTCACAAGGAAAGCATTTCCCTCTCTCTGGCAAACACCGCTCGTTACGATGCTCCGGTCAGCCTCGATGAATTGCGTTCTCTGCGCCGTGACTATCCCGATTCCAGGCTGGTAGCCGGCAGTACCGATCTTGCACTGGAAATCACCCAGCAACTGAAATCCCTGGAACACCTGATCAGCGTTGAGCGAGTGCCGGAACTGAAAGGCTGCACCCGCGACGGCGACGATCTGGTGATCGGAGCCGCCACCACCTACCGGAATCTCCGCGCCAGCCTCAGCGACCTCTGGCCCGCCTTTGACACTATGCTCGAGCGTCTGGGATCACTGCAGATCCGGAATCGCGGAACGCTGGGTGGAAACATCGCCAACGCCTCCCCGATTGGAGACATGCCACCGCCACTGATCGCCCTTGGGGCCACTCTGGTACTCGACGGTCCGGATGGTGAGCGGCAGATTCCCCTGGAATCCTTCTTCCATGACTACAAAAAGACCGACCTGAAACCAGGTGAATTCATCCATTCGGTGCGGGTGCCCGCACCGAAAGACAATGAGCAGCTATACATCTATAAGGTGTCCAAACGCATCGACGACGACATCTCTGCTGTACTCGGGGCGTTCCGCCTGACGATCGACAACGGCACAGTCAGCGATTGCCGACTGGCATTCGGCGGCATGGCGGCGACACCCGCCCGGGCCCTCAAAGCTGAAGCCGCACTTGTTGGCCAGCCCTGGAATGACACCAGCGTAGCCAAAGCCATCGAGGCCCTCGCCAGCGACTTCACCCCACTGAGTGATGTTCGCGCGTCTGCCGGCTACCGCACGCAGGTGGCAGGCAACCTTCTTCGTCGTGCCCTCCTGGCCTCCAGTTCAAACACCAGCGAAAACCTGATGGTGACTGATTATGCGTAAGCTCCCCCTTAACACTCCCACTCCGGCCCACTCCGCCCGCGGCCTGGCCGGCCACAGCGTCAAACACGAAAGCGCGTGGAAGCACGTCAGCGGTCAAGCCCGGTACATTGATGACCTGCCGATGCCCGAAGGCCTGCTGCATGCAGCCGTCGGTCACAGCGAGCAGGCCCACGCCCGCATCTTGTCAATGGACCTGAGCGCGGTCCGGGAATACCCCGG
>Ga0208449_1000615_pt1 | contig 23000 bp, 40 predicted proteins | sample MalvireepMed_s17_FD_184247 | JGI IMG/M metagenome (GOLD analysis project Ga0208449, IMG submission 184247) | Marine viral communities from the Global Malaspina Expedition - Malaspina viral metaG DeepMed_s17 (SPAdes) (version 2) | ecosystem: Environmental > Aquatic > Marine > Oceanic | place...
AAGTCAGTTCCGGTGCCTCGTTCAGTCTCGATGGTAAATACGTCGGCGGTGTTTTTCCAACCCAACGAAGCAAATTCGCTGTCTGTTGTCGTATTGTAAATGCGATACTCTTGAATATCTGTTCCAGACTTCTGGGCGAGGATGGCGTCGGCGTCCCTTTTTAAGGTTATGTCAGTCCCGCCCGTGCTGCTCCCAAAACTTACTTTCTGTGTTCCGAAGTAGATGCCGTCTCGTCGAAAGAATAATTTACTTCCTCCCGCATGGACTAGATGGAAACCATTACTGTCAAAAGCAATGCCAATCGTTGTCGCTCCGCTTGCAGAGATAAGGGCCGGCGCACCAACATCATAGACAGGAAGTTTAAGCTGGTTGTTCGCAAAGGTCAGGTTTGTTTCTGCGTCTAACTCTGTAGTTGTATCCCCAATCGTCACAAGTTCGTTTGCGGTTGCGCTATTAAGTGCGGTGATTACACCGCCACCGCCGGCCGAGGTTGTCGTTGAAATTGTTGACATGTTTTCACGCTCCTACGCAAGTTGAGTAACGCGCACTTCCTGGTTGCCCGTATTGGACAGGCCATAAAACTTCAGGCCAGTACCACAGTTAATGGATTTATCCGTTCCATTCCGCAACACCATGACATCAAGGGCAGTTCCCTCACCGGATCCAAAATCCCCCGAAGCGGGGGCAGCATCCCCCGACTTCTGAACGATGATTTTCACATCCTCGCTTCCAAGGTTCTGAAACTCAATAACCTTGCGGTTATCGAGCTGGGTTCCATCAAGGCTGGATACCCCGGAACCAACGGTGAAACCATCGTGGCGGGCATCTGAGCGGGCAATGCTATTATCGGGTGGCGCCCCTACAAAACCACCATCTGTTGCTCCATTATCGTCTTCTACAAAACGTAACATCGCGCATCCCTCTCACTGCCCCCCGAGATTTATACTTCCCAGGGAAACATGGCCCGGCCAATGATCGGCTGCCTTGTTCCCGATCCCAGCTTGAGGGGCGACTCGCTGAGACTCCTGACGTGTTGCTTAAGGCGTCCTACTTCCCTTTCGTAGCGAGCGAACCAGCGCTGCGAACGAGCTGCTGCCGCCTGGTTGTTTAAGTCTAATCCTCCGATTTCTGCAATAGCATAATAAGCTGGCAAAATATGAAAATCCTCCGGCAGGTTAGGGATGTTATCATCCACGGTGCCACCGGTCTTACTTAATAAGTCTTCGGCATTACTAACAGCACTTGGCACGACTGCGATATAGCAATCAATGTTTTTATCGGCAGCAGTTGGCTTCGGATATACAATGAGTGTATTCATGCCTCGCGTGGCAAATATTTGAGGTGTTGAGCCTTCACGCTGGTAAAACTTGGCATCATGAGCCTGGAGCCGTGTCCTGGTAGAATCCGTCAATGCGTTACCATCAAATAATACTGCTTTTACTGTTACTACATCATTGTCCAGTGTATACTCGAGTTGGTTGGCAACGCTCGTGATCGTCTGTTTGCGTTCAAAGCAGTGCGTTCGACGCGCCAGGTCACGATAACCATTGTCCAGCTCCGCGTTAATATCTTCATTGCGGAAGGCTGTTTCAGACGGCTCTTTGAGTTTTAGTCGAACGTAGGCCCGGAGTTCCCCGCGATTCATTCGGCCTGCTCCTGTTCGGATCGGCGACTACGCGCCGTGGATTTCTTTGTCTTGGTCTTTTTCTTTGCAGCCTTTTTCTTTCTCTTAGGTGCAACAGCTTCCGCTATCGGTTCCTCAACAGCTGGTTCTTCTCGTTCAAACTGGTCGCCAATAGACAGGTTAGCCATGATCTCATCTTTGCCAGGCACAAGGAACTTCTCGCCATCCTCCCCTAGCATTTCAATAGGAGCATGAAGTTCATTGGGATCCCCCGGCAATGCCGTGTGCATCTCTTCGGCTTCCGGGGCGGGCGGAACAGGCACGCGCATTACGTTCTTCGTGTTATCTCCTGTTACTACGTCTGCATAAGGCGTTTGCGTGAATTCCGAGGGGGACTCGGGAGAACTTTCCGTGCCCACAGCCTGGGCGGCTGACGGCGCACCCAATATTTCTGTTACGTCCGTGAATGGTGTTCCCTGGTAATGCGGGGTTTTCTCGGGTGGTGTTGCGTCAAGTCGCCGAGTTACCGCTAGCTGCAATAGTCGCTGCTTATCTACGTGATTGAGCATTTCCCCTCCTTCAGCATACTGATGCTGCCCGCCGGCTTTTTACAGACCGGCGGGCGTTCAGATCGCGCTCGCTTATCCGTAATATATGTCAACGACGCCAGACGCCTTGCTGGCTTTCCACAAGATATTCGTGCCGTCAGTGGAAACGAGACTCGTAGTATTTATCGCGCTGTCTCCAGTAGCATTGTTGCCAATCAGGATAACCCAACGGGGCGCCATTCCAGCGCCGTCATGCCCCTTGAGCCCGTGCACCAAGGTGTTGGTGGCGAAAGCTGTGCCACTCGCAGTCACTTGCTTGTATTCGCTAAGAATAATTGGTAATGGACCGATAGCCATTTACCATACCTCCTTCAATGTGAATTTCTCGAAATAGGAACCGACTATTACTGCTTACTGAGACGATCCTCAGTCATTACGGCGTAACGCCGGTTTGCCGTGCGAAGCTCTTGCGGCGATTGACGGTTATGTTCCCCATGAAGGAAACGAGAGCCGCCTGGTACTTGGCGTTAGGTGGCCGCTGCATTTCGGTGGTCTTGAAGTCCCAATCCGGGTGATACCGAAGTGCCATGTTCTTTGTGGTCAGGAAGTCGATGGTCTGGGCGGCCTGGAGCTCGTCCCATACAACGGGGATGCCGCGTATGGTGAAGTTCTCGAATCCGGCGTCGGCCAGTTTTGCGTCTTTGTCCACATAGCGCTGTTGGCCTTGAAGGGTGTTTGCCAGCGAGTCCCATATAAGTCCCGTCGTAACGATAAGGTCGGGGCGATTGGGAGCTTTCGTGGCGTTCGTGATCGAATTGCCGATGACTTTAAGGGTTACAGCACCAACGCTGCCTGTCAGAGAGCCTGGCTTCCACCATGTATAGGTGCCAGGTGCGATACCGCCCAGGGTAATGGTGTTGGAGTTGATTGCAGCAAGACCAATCAAGTCCTTGCCGGAGTTCCCCGTGCCGTCTGCAAACAGCTGGGTTGCAATCTCTTCTTGCAATGAACCCTCGGCTTGGGTGATTTTCGACTGCATGAGGTTGATGACCGCTTGTTCCCCTTTGTTCTCGGCAAGTTCACGGTCACTGATAACGACAGACCCGGAAACCTCTTTCCAGAGATAGCCGGCAGCGCCGATCCCCTCTTGTGGGGTAACGCTTATGGTTTCATACGGGTCATGAGACTTGACAGTGGCGTTCTTTCCGAACAGGAGCGGTTCCAAAATGAACACGCCGCCTGGTGCGGGAAGATAACGCCCGCTTTCTTTGATCTTTGTCAGAATAACGCTGGACGCGAATATGTTGTCCGTAAGTGTCTTTTCGGCATATCGAGCCAGCGTAGTTGTGAATAGGGCCGTATAATCGCTAAAGCCCAACGTAGCTGGTGTAGTAGGCATCTATTTCACCTTTTACTCCCTATTGGATTTCGTGTCTTTCGACTGGTCCGCGTTCAAACTGGTAAGCTAATTCCTAATTCCCGTTTTGCGGCTGCAAAAGCGTCCTCTACAGAATTGATGGCAGGCTCATGTCGAACATTGTGTGCGGCCTGAGAGGCCGGACTTGTAGCACGACGTTTTCCCCGCAAGTTGGCCTGAGCCATATCGACGCCACGGGCCTCCGCGTTCTCGAAGTTCACAATGCGGAAGGCTTTCTCGGGATCGGTGATACCGGAAACTTCCATTTCCTTCAATACGGAAGCCTCATTGAAGTTCCCATATTTCTTGCGCACATCTCCCAGGGCATCTTCAAGGACTTGATCTGCCTGGTTATCCCGCAGGGACGAGATTTCATTCAAGGTTGTCGATAACTGGCGTTGTGTTGCTTGCTGTTGATCCCAAAGCATCCGCTCGGTATCAGTCGCAAACTCCATTTCAGGCGGGAGCGCTGCCGCAACAGGCTCTTCCCCTTCCCCCAGCTGATTGGCGATGAACTCCAAGACTTCTTTGGCCTGAGCCGGATTAGTCTTGGAAAGCTCATTGATGTTATCCGCCCACGACAGCCGTGCTTTTTCCTCGGCAAGCTCGCGTCGAGTGTCGGCAATCTCCTGGGACTTTTGAGTATAATCCCGGTAAAGTGCCTGGCCCTGGTCGCCTAATGCTGCCGGATCGACCTGGCTTAGATCGAACGCCGCCTCTTCGGGCGTTTGCTCGCCTGCGGCATCATACTCGAACGGTGCATCAGTGGCACCCATGGGTGTCTGTCCGCCGAGAATGTCTTCTGACATGTGTAACGCCTCCTTACATTTGATTGCTTCGCAACGCGCACTGAGCCCCTGGAGGCTGCACGCATCGTTTATTTATTATTGTGTTCGGCGTTGGACAACGGATGGCTGGGTTTCCCCCTGACCAACCGCTATCTGCCTGTCTTTATAAAGTTTGTAAACCATGGCTGGGTCACCCGGGTACGCATCCAGAAGATCACTCAAGTACTGGATGTCATCCACTCGGCCTACCCTATTCACCCGTTCCTGCATTTGAGATGCTTCTATCTGTTTTCTATAGTCTGCGGCTGATTGAGCTGGCTGGCTTTTTTTCTGCCCGCCAAATAATTTATTAACCAGCTCATACGCTCCCAGGAGGCCACCTATCCCCATGGTTCCACCACGGGACTGTTGTTGCTGAGGCATCCCTCGAAAATCCTTCCACCGTTGCCTTTGCTGGTTCAATTTTTTTTGGCCCAAAGGCGTATTGAAGCCAGGCGGCAGGCTTGGGTGCATGGAACGGGACTCTATCTCAAGGATCCTATTTTGCAGATGCCACCGGTTAGGGTCAGTCGGTGGCATATTCCTCAGCCTGGTTTGCATGTCGAATAACTGGTTGCCCTCTGCAAAACCGCGATCATCATTTGGCATGAAAATCTCCTATTTATTGTTTTTCGTGCGCCGACGTTTTACTGCCCCGACAACCTTAGAATCCTTTTTGAGTTTGGGCTTGGATGGCGTTACCGTCTTTCTTGTTTCTATCGTCATACCGGGCTTCCATGTGTCGGCTGACTGCTCTTTTCCCCACTCCTCCAGGTCCTGACGATATGATTTTCTGCCTTTCTGCGTATCCGGGTAATGATCGGGGTCGGGTTTCTTCCCCTCGACACGCGCATCAATCCTTTTCATGTCCTGCGTGGCATCACGATGCTTCACTTGAGCAGGGTAAAGCCTGGACATAGGTTCTTCTGTCGTAATTTTCCCCATAATACGACCAGTAGGGACTCTTCCGAGCCGTCGCAACACACTCCTGTCTACGGTGGGTTGGCCACCGCCAGAAAAACGCCTTGGTTCTTCGATGGGTCCTTTATACTTTCCCTTTGCCATTACTCGCCTCCCCCCATCCGCCTGCGGACCGCGTCAATCATGAGAGGCGCAGCAGCCTGGGCGGCTGCATAATTATCGGCAACTGGTTCTCGCCCTGCTCCGGGTTCAGCCATCGGTTCAACTGGCATATCCCCTTCCATGGCTTCCGGCTCATACATCTGAATGACATTCATAATCTCGGCTTCGTATTGGCGGCCCTCGGGGCTTTCAGGCTCCCATCGTTCCACAATACCAATCAAATCACTTAAAACGTCTGCGATAGGCATTATCTCTCCACCCTCAATTTTCGGCGACGAATCGCCTTCATTATGTTCCGTTTTGGAACCTTGATTGCCTTCTTTCTTGTTTTCGCGTTTTTAGGTTTACGCCCCGAAGGGTCCCGCGACGGGCGCTCCTGGGGCTGCGCCCCCTTGAGGAAGAGGTCCAACTGGCCCGCCAGGCCCGCCTCCAGATTCTCCATTCCCCTCACCTTGTCCCATTCCAGCTAGAAGTTCTTCTATCCCACCGGCGCCACCCGGCGGCTGTGCCATGGCGTCCATAATTTCATCAACTTCGTTTGGCCGCAAGTCAAATGTTCTGAGGGCACGGCGAACGATTGGGTCCAGGTGCGGCGGTATCGGCACAGGGATCTGAGCGAGATAGCCAGTAAGCGTAAGCATATCGGCCCGCTCCTGAGCGCGATCCTGAAACGCAGTCGAACCCGTTACAATATCTATTTCCGAGTTTTCCGGGAGTTCAGACGGTTTAATGGCCACCATGGACTGCCCGTTCGGCAGTACGATTTCCAATACCAGGGGTTGATCCTGAAACCTGCGGAGCACATGATATAATTTCTCCGCGTTACGCTTCAGGAACCTCTCGTATACCTGCTGATCATCTTCGGCCCGCACCCCGCCCTGCATGGCAATCTGCTGAACTTCGGTTGCCGTGCGTTTTGTTCCCAGGGGCGTGCCGCGCTTAAAGTCATTGACTCCTATAATTTCATCAAAGTCAATGCGGCTCTGGAATTCTATGTGACGATGTTCCGTGTTCATATTGGGCATGTGGAGCGGACGTGCGGCATCTTCCATCGGGCCCTGGTATTCACCGTCCACTTCTACGGCTACATCTGTTGAGCCGGCTTCGAGCGCTTTCTCCCCCCTGGGGGACAGCGCACCCTGCTTGGTAAGCAAGCGGGGTAAAGCGCGGCCAGCATGAGTAACAGAAAGACTGCGTAGCTTATTGATCTCGAGCTGCTGGTTTTCCACGCTTTCCGGGTCACTAATACCATAAAACATGTCGGGCACAATGATATTGGGCAGGATCTCGAACGGGAAGAAGTCGTCAAATCCAAACGGATCTTCCTCAATCATCAGCACCAGGTCATTCGGTGCTTCCGGCACAATCATGTGAACGCCAGTCTGACGGTCCCAATAGTCATAAATAACTGCATAGCCAGGTCTGGTGGAGCTTTTCCGGGCTACTGACTGCTTTGGATCAGCCAGGTTCGCAGGGCTTAACAACCGGGGCATTTCCGTGGCAGTTGGAACAACCTTGTCAACATGCTCCCACTCCGTATTCTGCTGCAACTCTTCTATGGGAATATAAAGAACTTCGGCGCACCAGCGGGCATGTTTCAGGTTGGGGCGCGTAAGATCCAGGTCAGTCAGAAAGCGACCAGGACTCACACGGGAAAGACGGGGCTCGTCAACCCGGATCATCCCATCCTGTTCTTCCAGCCACCAGCCGATGCGGGAAATACCATAACCGAAAAGGCGTCGGTCAAGGTCCAACAGGCGTATTTCGTCCTGCGCCTGAATCCTGCGCCAGGTGGACTTCATCAGTTCGCGGACCTTGAGCTCTTCTTCCTCCCGGCTATCGTCGTCACAACCAGGACAACGCACATAGAACTCGGGATCCTGGAAGCCAAGGGTTGCCACCTTAATGTGGATGGATGGCATGATGCGGTTGACGACAACGAGATCAACGTCGGGAAGGTCGCCCTTTGCAGAAGCGCCTGGAGGAGTGCCCCAATGATTACCGGTGTAATATTGGAGCATCCGGCGGTAAATACCCTTTAGCGTGGTATTGTAATACCGCAGGGCGCCGTCAATGCGGCCTCGCACTCTATGAATGTAGTCTTGTCGCGTTCTAAGTTTCTCTGTGTCAGCCACCGTGAATTCACGTGCTTCCTGCCCCCAGCATCTGCTCGTCCTGCCCCAATTACGCTATCTTATTGTCCAATAAAACGCCCCATCGTAAATCCTAAGAGCCAAATTCCTACTGCCCCCAAAATCGACCAGAAAAAATGAATGGCACAACGGCTATGTTCTTGATTGCAGCACTTCTTCATCCACACACACTCCCCAAAATGGCCTGGGCAACTCCCAGGTTATCAGCATGAGCTTCAATTAGGGGGGAACGCATCCTCTTCCCTGGGGGGAACACCTGGGGCCAGTTGAGAATCATTCTCAACTGGAGATTCCAGGGGCCGCACCCATCTTTCTTGTTTCGCGTCCCACTTGCGCTCGTAATATTTCCTGCCGTCTTTTGATTGTTCGTCCACACCATACCAAAACTGAAAATAACCTTGTTTCAAGTCCACCGTCCACCTTTCCAGGGCGTAAACTCCCCTGACTTGCGTTTTGCGGCAATTAACTCTTCGTCCTCGGGTTGAACAAGGTCAGATCGCTCTACCCGGAACGAACGCGGAACCTGGATTGTCATGCTCCTGTAGTTCTGGACTCTCTCCAGCGCTCCACCGCAATTGCAAGTCTGGACGGTGTTACGGTCACGACACTGCAACAACCTTTCGTCATTTGCCTGACATTGACGGCATACGAATTCGTAATTTGGCACTAAGCTGAATCTCCATTGTTTTTATTCCAATTTTTATTCCATATGTCCGAAACCTTTTCATAATCTTTCCGTTCCAGTTGGGGCTGATATGCCGTTGGATTTAAACGCCCCATACATTTCGGACACCTGGGAAGGGCATACCATGTTTCAGTGGAAAAACTATAAATTTGCATCGTTTTCAGGCAGGTTTCGCACCATGTTTCAATAAGGGGTCGTGCTACCACCTTATTGTTAAAGTTTTCCACCTCGGCTTCTGCGAAAATTTCAACAAGTGGACGACCTGGTTGCCGGTCCGTATCACTTTTTGGCTTCCACATGTGCTTTCCGCCTCCCTGTCTGGATGCCCGCAATATTGTCGCTTAATTGGCTCAATCTGGTTTCCCATGCAGGTGTATTACCTTTATGACCTTTTTATCAATGCGGAACGCTGAAACTGCACCTATCTTGCGCGAATCATAAGATTCGAGCCAGTTGTCGCCAAATAACAGAACCTCATTATTGTAGTGATTGAATACCGCAATACGCTTAACCCAATACTCTTCCTGCCCATCAGTGTCCTTTACGTGAACAGACACAATGTCGCCGGTCTGAAGTTCATCTACTTCCTGGACCCACCGATAAATAATAAGGTCATACCGGTCATGGAGTGTGGGCTCCATCGAACGCCCGTTCCCCATTGTGTAAGTAATGTGAAACTGCTGGCTATAAGCCCAGATAGCGATGAAAACCGTGACCAGGAACAAGCCTCTCCAAACATTTATCGCTGGCCACCGGTATTGCCGAAATAATCTACACCACCTGATCTCCGTTACAAGCAGAGTGAAAATTATAGCAAAAACAGTCAGGACAAGCAATACACCCATGACTGATGATGCCGAATCCGCAATAATACCCTCGACAAGTTTTGCGATAAGTCTTGCAATGTATGGCCCCGTAACATCCATAAGGACTGCCTATGAAAAGTAAGATCCGAAGGGCCACCAGGAGTCGCCCGTTAGCCACCGGGCGAAAACAACAACGACCCAACACATGCCCGTTAGTGTGCCCATGATGAGAAGCATCATAACAAGCGATACGAATACCATTAAAGCGCGTTCGAGTCCTGTCACTTTTGGTGGCTCCATCAGGAAAATACGCTTTCCTTTCATGAAAGGGCGTCTTGCACCTAATCGGCGGCGTCTGTTAGGCCCAACCAGCATATCCGCTCTCCCCTGTAATTATGTGTGGAGGGCTGCGCGAGGCAACCGCTCCACACTGACGCACCGGGGCAGGCAAGCGTCCTAAATCAATCGGTGAATACGTGATTGCACCATGTCAAGTGCCGCCTTCAGGCAACGGTGTGCTTTGGATTTTGAGATGCCCAGACCGGCATAACCAGTTTCTATCAACCCATCAGCCATCTCCCTGACCGTGTAACCCAACATGTGTGCATCGAATACTTTTCTTTCCAGGTTGGACATTTTACCCCGTGCCTGGTCAATCGCCACCCGGTATAACGCCTCGGACTCCACATCGAGCGTCTCCGTATCGGGCTTTAAGTCCAAATCCGCAGGTGCTACCGGCTCTTCCACCAGGACGAGCGCGGGGCGCAGGGCGTCCGAGTCATGAAATCCTGCCGTAATTGAAGGCTTTGCGTCCTTTTCTGACTCCCGCATTGGTTAATCCTTGTGCGGCGATGGTTTCCCTAACAGCCCAGGGAAACCATCCCGCATGCGGACATAACTTACTCCCCAACATTGCCAGCACTTGAGCTCCACCCACCCCTGATAGCGCTCTGATATGTCCGAATGATAACGCGCTTTCTTGCGACACCAGCAACAGATCATAATGGGGCTAGTGGCCATGCCCTATCAGGAACCGCCGTTTGGTTTTCGTTGCTGACATTTTCTTGAAATGAGCTGTTGTCATGAATTCGGGTTCCTGAACCTGTTTATCCTTTTGACGGGTGTGTTTACGCATCTGCCATGCAATAGCCAGGGCGATCACCCGGTCATCCGTCATGCCCTGTGGTGCTCCTGTGCTCCCATTTGGATAATGCTGGTAAGATAAGGCTTCATGTTGCAAAATATCGCTATGTATTGTCAAAAAAGAGCGTCTTATTGCCTCTTCCAACTCATCAATCATTATGGGTTTGCTTGCAGAACTTGTCAACCAACCGACCAGCCCCGCCCGCATGCGTTTTTTCTGCGTTTCCCTGGGAATTTCATAATACAAACCCTTGGTGCCCAGCTGGCGTAGGCGTAGTAGGACGGCATGTCCGTGATTCTGCCGTTCCACCCCCAATTTCCCCTGGTAACACTTCGTTACAGCATGAATTCGCTCTGCAAACTGGTCAGGTTCCCAGTGTCCCGCCATTTCCAGGACTTGCTCCCCCGACTGGCTGTCAATTACTTCTAAAGCGCTGTAATCGCCGTGCGCCAGGCCCTCCGCAGGGTCGGCACCTAATAAATAATATCGTTCGGAACGGTGACGGCGGGGTGCCTGCCAGATACGCAGGCCATCCATCCCCCGTAAGGCTTTTGGCCAGTGTATCGGATCCAATTCCGGGCGTTCTGTGGGTAACAGGTAGTCGGAACTGAATACGGGGCGGCCACTCTGTACAAAGGCTTCCACATCGTCACGGGGATAATTCTGATGTAGCTGGTGGGTGGAGTATTCACGTGTCATACTCCCATACCAGTCATCATCCCGGTCCGGGCGTTGCCACCATGGGAAAAATATCGGACTGAATCCGTTTTTTCCGGTTTTGGCGTCCAGGTAGGTGGTGTGGTAGAAATTACCCATACCGTTGGCAGTGCTTACGCTTACTAACTGCCCCCCTGCGTCTATAGTAGGCTTTACAGCGGCGAAATTAGCCTCTGCATAGGGGTGAAAAGCGTGCTCGTCACATACTACCACCGTGGCGGTATACCCAATACCTGCATCTTCTGTGCTCGGTAAAGCTATAATGCGAGAATTGTTAGGGAATAGCAACTGGGTCTGACTGCTGGCAAGGGGGGGGAGGGTGTGCGCCTCATCCATCCGCATGGCCTCCTTCACCTTCCGCAGGAACTCTACCGCCTCTCTCTCCCCTTTGCTCATCAATAACACTAGGCTACTGGGCTGGAACCTCGCCACCCACAACGCATAAGCCGCCAGCGCCGTACTCACTCCAAGCTGCCTAGCTTTCAAAATACTTATCAACCGCTCGCCTTGCAGGGCAGTTGCTAGCGTCTGCTGACAGGGCCACGGCTTGAACTCAGCATGTTTCACCAAGTAGGTGCTGAACTCGCGCCTACAGGCATCCTCGCACTGCGGAGCGTCCGTGTGTGCTGTCGCTCGGAGTCTGTACGCACTCGCCCACAACTGTCTCGGCAGTGTCTCCGAAGTATGCGACACAAAGCGGCTGGCCGGATTCATTCTGTGGCTCCCAAAACGTGCTTGAAAACGTGCTTGAAAACTTCGCTTTTTTGATCTCTCCTGGCGTATTCTAAAAGCCTTGATTTACAAGGGTTTCAGACGATTTTTTAAAAAAGCCGGTACCTGTTAAAATCGGCTTGAAATTCTGTCTGTTTAGGGTGCAATCGCCCAGGAATGGGGGGACCAAAATTTTATTCGTTATGCTGCTCTTTTGTGAGCTCCAGTGCTGGCAGCGCTCCAACCACGTCGATAATCGACGCGGGGCCGATTTCGTCGCCAGAATCAGGCGGAAGCTGTTCAAGGCTTAGGGAAATCTGTGACTTGTCTGCGTAGACGTCTTTCCTCCTGCCTTTCAGAAAAAATGTGACCGCCCAGTGTTTACCTTTCAGCGCTTCCCGCAACAGAACATTTTCAACATCGTCAATTATCTCATCATCTGCTAGCGCAAACTCATCGCGGAATTGAGAATCGTTGAGCCATGTATAGTAGGTCTGCCTGCTGACTCCGGCAACCTTGCAGGCATATTTGATGACGCCACAGGTTTTGTACGACGCGATAAAATCGTTTTGGGCTCGCCTGCGTGCGTCGAGGGATAGCCTGATGCTCGAACGCCTCTTGTGCTTGACGTGTACTTGAGTGACAAGGAACGGAGACAGGGAACGGAGAAAGGACGGGAGCAAACGGAGCGCAACACAGTGAACTTGTTTTGCGGTTCGCGTGTGTAAACATAGTTCAAGTTTGTGTCCGTCAACTATTAATATATTATAGCGAAAGCGGGGCGAGCTGTCCCAGACCCTGACAGAATGGACCGTCATTCTGTCAATAGCAGGAACTGGGAAACTGTGCTATCAGAAAACAGTCACAGTCTGGGACAGGATCAGCAGTTAGCACTATAATTAATTATAGTTGTCATCGTAGTTGGCCTGTGCTTGACGTGTAGTTGACTTGTACTTTGCTCGCGCTCACTCAGTTAGTAACTTTAGTAACTAGGGGAGTAATAATAAATGCGACGGCAGAAAAAGCCAACGGCGTCAATTATCCTCCTTGCGTCTGACTTGCACATAGGCGAGCGCACTTGTGTGCCCGGACTCCACGACTATAATTCCTTCGTCGCATCTCATCGCCTCGACCAGCTCCCCGCGAAGCTCGATGAGTTCAAGCGCGATCTGTCGGGGCTCGATGTTGACGAGCTGCTCATAGCGTTTCTCGGCGATGTTGTGGACGGCGTACAGATTTACCCAACACAATCGCACGAGCAGGAAATAACAGATGCGTCAGCACAGGCCGAACGGTTCGCAGAAATTACAGCGCCTTTCATTGAGTCAGCGGCTAGAATTTTTAAGAGCGTTCGCGTGGTTGGAATAGTTGGCAACCACGGACGCAAAGGCAGGTTTAGGGCAGAGACTGACAGCGACGACAGACAGGCATACTCATGTTTAAAAAACGAACTAACCCACAAGCGAATAACGTTCGCGTTGGGCGGAGATCTATTGCACAGGATCGAGCGCGTCAAGGGAAAAAAAATATTATTTCATCACGGTCACGACATTAAGGGCAGCGGATCATGGCAGTCAATAGAAAAGAAAGTGAGCGCGTGGCATGATCAAAGAATTTTCGGGCCAAAGCTCGGAGCGTTTGACATCTGCTGTATTGGTCATTTCCACCGACTCGGACACATTGAAATTCTGTCGGGCTCCGCCGCAATTTTTTTGAATGGCACGCTTGTAACTGGCGACATGTTCGCGCCGCGCGTGATGGGGCAGGGCTCCACGTGCGCTTGGTGGGCCATCGCCGTCAGTGACGCTAAACAAAACGCAATCACCTCGCGCCGCATCGCACTACTAGACTAAACCCCACGTAAACCCCCACGCAAACCCCGACGTATCTCTATTTGTATGTGTCTATTGACATAATGTATATGGCGCGCAACAATCTAAGCATCACTATAAAGGAGGTGCTCAGATGACACGGAAACACTATGAGATAATCGCAGAGACGATACGCCGTTCCGTAGATGTCCCCGATCAACCCCACGCCGCGAAAACACTTGACGCAACCTTCTTCGTTGAACAATTGAGCTCAGAGCTGAAACGCGAAAACGCGCGTTTTAACTCTGAACGTTTTCGCGATGCGTGCGGCCTCGATCCCAAATAAACCAAAACGTTGTGGGGAGCTCCGCAGAGCTCCCCAAAGGAGGCGGTTGCAGCATGGGCAGGATTAGACAGATCGGACGACTGGATTCGCGGATGATGTATCGATTTGATGTGTGCGACGACGGGCCACGAGGACGTGGCGGGTGGAATTACGTTTTAACATTCTGTTGCAGCGAAGATAGCTCGGCATCGCCTGGCTCAGATTTCTGGACGACGGACGTGGTATTCTCTAATCAGGACTTCGCGCCGCTCAACAACCGCGAGGATTACGAATGTCTCTGGGAGACGGGTGACGAGCCACTCGGCGAAGAGGGGCCGGGGGAACTAGAGGATTATGGCATTTGGTTGCGGCACTCGCTCGACGCAGAACGCGCGTCTCTAGTGCCAGACCTCGTAGACGCATTTTACCGCCACTAAATCCAAGTTGGGGCGGCTTCGGTCGCCCCAGTTTGCTTAACCTCTGCCACTGGGCAGAGGTCAGGCAAGCCGAAAGAAGAGGGGGTGAAACCGAGACAAGTCAAACAACAAACAGGGGGAGAAGATGAAGGAACAGATGTCAATTGAGGAAATAGCACGGCCCCCAAGCACTTAAGGAGCGTGAATAGGGATGGCACATAAGCGGAACTGGAATTGGAAGCGAATAGAGGCTGGCGAGTATGTTTCGGGCAATGGCAAGTTCACGATTGTGTCGTATCGCAGCAGCGTGACGTGTCACTATGCGTCGAACGGGCGCCGCTACGTGGGGCAACACAGACCGCGCGGCCCCGTTTGGTGGTTGTGGGGGCACATTCCTTCGATGAAGTCTCATGGATTTGAGTGCGGCGACCCGCATAGAACACGACGCGCGGCAATCGCGGAACTTGAGTCGGAAATCGCCTCACGCCCAGAGTGGTTTCCAAGCGAGGACATCCCCCAATTTTGCGGCGAGTAGAAATAAACGAGGTGGGCGTTGGCTGTGAGGGTCAACGCCCATCCAGGGAGAGTGAACAGAATGGCATTGAAAAATTGGACGGAGCGAGAACGGCAGTACGAATCGGATATCACAGAGCGATTGTCGAGATTGTCGCGAAAACTATACGGACTGGGGGTCGGCACAAAACAGGCAGCGGTCATCCTGGCTCGCGACGAGTGGGACGACCACTGGCCCACCGCTGCGCCGAGTCGCGGCGCGCGTTACGGCTACGTCTACGATGGTGGCGTGGTGGAAAGCGGCGACCCACAACTGGCAGCAAATGGCTACTACAATATCGACGACGAGGCGATGGTGTTGGTCTGCGACGTGTCGAGAAACCACTATGATAAGTTTCCGCCATGCTGTCAGGCATTCGGCGGCGGGGAGAGTGAATAGAATGAATTTGGCATACTTTCGTGAAATCGGCACAGTGTGGATTCTTTCGCTGGTGGTCGGGTTCGGTCTCGGCTATCTCTACCGCTACTGCACAGCACGGGAGGTGAATTAGTTGTGTCGCGCACAAACGCCTGGGCGATCATCGCCACGGGCCTTGTGCGACAGGGGGTTCAAAATCTAAAGCAGAAAAACGGGGTGAACATGGGCTTGGCAGGATGGCATGATTTAGCTATTTTCGGTGCGATCTTTTGCGGTTCAGTGCTGTTTGCTGGTGCGCTGTTATCGATACTTAAAGGGGGCAAATAATGATCGACTCAAACACACGTGGACACAAATTGCTGACAAGAGAAATAGAGAAAACGTTGCCCGGGCTCGGCGCGACAGACGGCGGCGGCTTTGACACAATTGCTCGCGTTAAATTTTTCACGCCGGACGGCGCGTGGACGTGGCTGGCAACAGAGTATGACCCGAAGGAACAGCTATTTTTTGGCTATGTGCTCGGACTGGAAAGCGAATGGGGGTATTTTCAACTCGATGAGCTCGATGCGGTCCGGGGCCAGCTCGGGCTACCAGTCGAGCGCGATTGTCATTTCATCCCAAGTCCCGTGGGGGAATTGATTTAGATGACACGCGAATATTACGATGACAATTATGGCGTCTGGACGGATATGGAGGATGAGGAAACCCGGGAATTTTACAGGGATGTGCAAAAGCGTTCTGTCACGAAAAAATGCGACGGATGTAACCGGACGGTCAAAATTTTGCCCGATTACGCATATTGCAACAACTGTGCAGAGATGGTCGAGCACGGTCTAGATCCGAGCGAATACTCGTCGGGAGGCTAACATGATGAAACCCCAAGGGCGGCGAGGAACAACAGCAGCCCTTGGGGGGCTGAAACGGGGGGGCCAAAATTTAGAAAGGAGGACGAACATGCAGGAATTATGGGTCATTGAGCATCGCGTTGGCGAGAGGTTCGAGGTAATAGAGAGTATCGGAACAGCTGACGAGACATTTCTAGCTGTCTACCGCAACGAGGATGAGGCACGCAGTCACATAGATTTGCACATCGAGGATTCGTGCGAGGCGCTCAAGTCGGGAGACATAGACGAGTCCTATGACGCAGACGATTTTCGCCCAGCACTGCTCGCAGATTGCACGCTGTCGTCTGACCTCGCCGAGCGCCTCGACGGGACGGATGCGCTCAGCGTTCCACATGTATTTGTCGCGAAAGAGGCGCAGACATACATGGCGGTCGAGTTTAAAAGCACAACGTATCGTGAATACCGAGTGACAGATGGTGACGGTAATTTTACTCAGGGGGGAGTGAAATAATGGCACACGAAAACTCTTATCTGGAGCAACTGGTCGCTGACAAAACGACACTCGTTAGGGATATTTCAGTGTTGCTGGAAGCCGTCGCACTGCTCCGGGAAGCGGTCTGGGAAGCCGAGAGCGATGATGGGCTCCAGCTCTGGTTAGCCAATGAGGACGAGCAGTACGATGACACCACAGTCCTGGGACGCGCTCGGGAATTCGTTGGCAACACGGACAAATACAATGCCATCTTCATCCTTCAAAAAGCGATTGATAGGGAGGTGAAATAGGATGGTTGACGGCTTGGATCGCACTAAGACGATCAAGGACGGCCACCTGCCTATTGAGAAACGGAGGGAGGAGTGAATAATGCCTAAGTATTCAGTATTGATACACGTGAAGTCAGAGGTGGAATATCTAGTCTACGCTGACGACGAGGACTCGGCGGAGACAACAGCTGAGAATGAGTTCGCTAGCGACTGCTTGGCCTCGGGGACAGAGCAATGGCGGGCAGGTAAGCAACACGCTCTGCTTCAAGACGGCGACAGGTATCTAGGCACACGGCTGGTGGACACCGAGGTTGCCAGTGTCGAGCTAGAAGGCGTCGGGCATTTTGGCCTCGACGAACGTGGCGGGCATCTACCCAATGACATGAAAGAGAGGGAAGCGCTGATAGGACATTTTCCACAGTACCCGGAGGTGAAATAGATGGCATACAAACTGGTTGACCTTGAAGATCAGAATCGTGAGGCTATTCCACTCACTCATGAAACGATTGAGGGAGCTACCGACGAGGCACTACAAATACTAGGGTGGGGAATCTTCAATGACAAGGATGAGGATGAGGTGTTCGACAAGGCTCTTGACGTTGCCGGAAAAGGGGGGAGTGAATGATGACAACGAAGCGCAAGCAAGTGCTTGAAAACGCGATCAGCCAACTGCGTGCAGTGCGCCGACTGGTCGAGCACGGATGGACGCAACATGAGTATGCGAGAGACACCGATGGCAAGGGTTTATTCTGGTTGCCGCAGTGCGGAAAGTTCCACTCGGTTCTGGCAGGGCCAAGCACGATTGACGGCGAGCGATTCGTTTCTCCGGTCGAATTCTGCGCCGTGGGAGCGTTCCTGCAAGTGTGCCGGGGGAGCGGGAAGGAGGACGACGATGAAGAGTCAGGGAGCTACCACAAACCCAATTCGCCGGCGTTCACGTTGTTCCGCAAACAGCTCTGCATCGACGACAATCACCTGCGCTGGGTTGGTGATGTGGTGAGTTGGAACGACAATAAGTCGCGATGCAAAGCTGACGTTCTAAACGCGATTGACGACGCAATCTTGAGCGCAGAGGAGGAGACAGATGCTAATTGAAAAGGACGTGATCTCAATACACTGTAGCGAGTTCGGAACGTATCATCCAGACCCCAATGCGGAAATTGCCTGGACGATTAACGATGTGCGTGGCTTTCTGGACGTTGGCCCGCAGTGCGATAAGTGCGGAGCGTGTGAGTGCGAGAGCGATGCGCCAATGACGGGTAAGCCCTGCGAACAGGGGGGACCGGATGTGGAGTGCGTCGGGCTGTCATTTGCTTACGTGTGTCTCGACGGAGGCGAGGCTCTGTGCGAGGATTGTGCGAGCGAAGAGGATCTAAGAGTCACGGCATGTTCGTGTGGGCAGGACAACAAGGAGAAAGATAATAATGAGTGATGATATATATGGTGGATATTTTCGTGAATACCAGCGTCAGTGGGAATCAGATTTGCCGTCGGGCGAGGAATTGAAAGACTCAATTATAGACGCAGAGAAAATAGTCGGCGGGCAAAAGGCGTGGCTCCTCTGGTGCGAAGATCACGGATTTAACGCAGACGTTGACAGCCAACAGTCATACGATCAGTTGTTAGAGTATGTCGGTGACAGTGAAGAGGCGTCACGTGGGCATCATGACGATTCCCGAAGCGACGAGCTCCGAGGCACATGATGGTATTGACGGGCAGTCATGCGTGATTATAATTTATGCAGGCAAGGAGGTGGAAGAATGAAAATTAACAGTGAGATAAAGCGGGCCAGACGGAGCATGGGGCTGTCGCAAGGTGCGCTCGCCCGGCGGCTCGGGGTACATACGTCATTAATCTCACACTGGGAGCTGGAACGACGCACACCTAGGCGATCAAACGTGCAGAAGCTCGCATTGGAGTTCCCTCCGCTCTCGGTCTTTCTGACCATGAGCGAGGCGCAGGCATTGCTGGAGAAACGATGAAACGCAAAGTGAACCGTGGGCCAACCAGATATGTGACGCACGATGTTGATATAGCATCCGTGCTCTCAGCTCTTGGACAAGAGCTGATCGAGGTTAGTTGCACCAAGAAAAAAGGCCCACGGGCAATATTCGCAAACAAGAGCACGTGCGACAAGCTCGTATTGCAGTATCGTGCCAGCGAGGGAAGAGAGCCGAAAGGGGCGAAGGACGGAGGGATTGAACTGGCATACGACAAATACGTTCAGCACCTAAATGCCATGACGCGACGATTCAAAGAGGAGGCGAGTAAATGAGCGAGCAACCTTCCTTTACCACGCCGTGCGGAGCAACAATTGAGGCATCGCCTCAAATGATAGAATACGTTTCCGCGATGGTTGAGTTCGTGGATAATGTTGACAAAATCCCGAGCAAGGAACTCCAAAAACACATGTGCATCGAGTGGTATGCCCAGGCGGAGCACCAGCTCGATTGTGAAAAATGCCAGCAGCTGATAAAGGAGCATGAGGCACAGGGAGAGGAGAAGGAGAATGATGCAAAACGAGGCGGAAGGAGACTTGAAGCACTGTTGCAAACAGCGGAAATTGACAAATTGGAAAAGATGTCCAACCGCATTGCAGATCTAGCAAAGGAATGTGAGTTTTACTTCATGCGCTTTCGAGAGCAGCAGGAGAAAACGAATGTGCGTATAGCTGAGCTAACAAATAGAATAGACGACTTGGCACTCCGCGATCTGGAGAAGTCCAAATCGTCCAGATTTAGACTTGGAATTGTAAGTAAACGCGATCAAGCAGCCACCCTACCTTTAGTTGCTGCGGGCGAGGGGGATGAAGAGTGCAATAGCTGGGTACGAGTTCAGAAAGACAAGAAGGAAAAACAAGAACAAGGGCAATCATGACAAGACGTATAGTCTGTTTTATAATGAAAGTGAGAAGGAGGTGAAGAGTTGAGAGAGCACACGCCGGGGCCATGGAAAGTCAAGGAGCGGGATGGACGCTTTGCCATCGTGGACGCAAGCGGATACGGTCTGGCACAGGTCGCGGAGCCAAGCGAAACCATATACCCGTTCAAGGTCGGCACACGAACGGAGGAAGGGAACGCACACATGATGTCTGCATCGTGCGAACTGTTTGATGCCCTGATAGCGTTTGTGAACGCCGGGGACGACATGGGCGAAAAGAAACTTGCAATGTCGAAGGCAATAAGCGCAGTAGCCAAGGCACAGGGCAACGATGTGTGCCAGGAGTGCGGCGAACGTCGTGATGAACGCACGCAAAACCACATGAAGTGCCAGTATTGCAGTTATGCTTGAAAAGCCTAGATTTTGAAGTGGGTCGATGGCGTTGGGTTTCTTTCTAGGCTCCCGGCAATCATACATCGGCCCTCTTGAGGAGGAGCGAGATGGCGGCAACAGAGATAGTGAAAGTTGAAGGGATTCCAAGGGAAGAGGAAACGGAACTAACGATAGTGCCCATCGACGTTGAGCAAGCTGATAAGCGAGCCGTTGCGGAGCTTGAGTTGGCTACGAGAATGAGCAAACGCATTATTGACGTTGTGAAGCGAGCAGACTTGGCGGTCCAAATTCGTGGGTCGCAACAATCGCATCTGAAGGTGGAGGCATGGGTGACGCTTGCGAGAATGATGGGGCTCACGCCGGACATACAGGAGTGTCGCTACGAGGAAAGGACGACAGAATCCGGCGATAGGATTTACGGCTATATTAGCATAGCGCGTTTACTTGACCAGAATTCGCGTGCTCTCAGCCATTCTCAAGCCGAATGTTGGTCGGACGAAAGGAATTGGGCAAGGCGTGATCGTTTTCAGCTGGCGAGCATGAGTCAGACCAGAGCAATTTCTAAAAGCTGTCGCAATTCCTTGGCCCACATCGTTGTTTTCGCCGGATTTTCCGGGACTCCGGCAGATGAAATGACTGACGATACCATCCGTGGACGCCTGGGAGAACCGGAACCGGCATGGGAGACTCCTGCTCCTACTCCCCAAGCCCCTGCCCCCGGCCTAAATGGCAGGGGAAGCAAGTTTGCTCAGATCATGTCGCTCTGCGAGGATATTGGATTGACGGAACAGAAACTCATCAAGGACATTGCAAAGAAAAGCGGCAACGGCGCCAAGATCAATGACATGGACGAAGGACAGCTGAAAACCCTCATTGGCGCCCTCAAGAGCCATGCAGAGGCAGGTAACGAGCAAGACAACGATGTATTCGAGGGAACAGAGGCGGAAGGGTCGAAATGACGCAAGTAGCCACCTGCAAGCCAAGGGGCGATGCGAATGGAACCATGAATGTTTAACCGCCTGTATGCTTGGGCCGTGTCAAAGGAAACCATGAATCAAGGACCTATCAAAAACCAAGACGAACCGAAACAGGACATTCATCGTGGAACGACACGGCCCTCGCTCGATCCGGGCCAGGCTTTACGTCTCCTCGTAGGATTATGTTATCAGGCCGAAATGCGCTTACTCCGTGACAAGTCGCGAATTCTGTTCGTTGCGATAACCGTGCAGCGGTTGTGCGGTAATGAGGTTCCTGCGGATGGGGCCTCCCTGCAAGCCCTTTGCGTTGCAGACAGAAATTGGACTACGGAACAGGTGCGGAACCTGTTAGACGAAATCGTCAGCGCGGGGTTGGCGCGTACATACACTCGGGCGGACCGGGAGTATGTGGAGCTGTCAGAGCGGATCTGGCAGAGGGGTCAGGAGCTGAACAGTTCTGATCTTCCTAGTAGTAGTAAGTTAGTAAGTAACTTACTTACTAACAGAGACGTAAACGACGTAAAAGAAACAACGACAAAGGAAGGCCCAGGTATCCATACGGACTATTACGAAGACTTTCTGATACCCAGGGATTCTGTTTTGAGACGCTTGCCGATTGGAGCGTTCGAGAAAGAAATCGCCCAATGTTCCGAAGCGGGTGAGGACTACGTTCCCATCATGCTTCAAGCGGTAACAGCCTTTTATGCCGTTGAAATATCCGGCAAGAGGATTGATCGCCCAGGGTCTTACCTGGGTGGGATCGTCAGGAAAATGCTTAAAGAGAAAGCAAGCGAACAGGCTGATGCAGAGGAAGGCAAAGTCCCTGAACGGAAGGATGGACTTTGTTCGCATTGCAAGGAGCGAGCCGTAGTGCCCAACCTCGAAGGCGTGTGCAGTGAGTGTTGGAAAGAATTGCACGCTACGGTTTCGGATGCAACCAGGGCGCAGATGGACAAGTTGCGTGAGCGGCTGACTATGGATAACACCCGGGGAACTGCGCCTGAACATGATGATACTTCCGCGAAAAAAGCTGATGCAATGGCCAAACTGGACGACCTTGCAAAGCGAGGCTGAGTAACATGCCAAGCAGCTATCACAGACGCAAGCTGGAATACAAATGCCGGGATTACCTGAAGCAACTCGGATACGTGGTGGTGAAATCAGGCAGATCTATTTGTCCTGACATAGTGGCCCTGCCCCTGGAGTGTCCTTCACGGGACGGGATGAACCGCTCTCGAAAGGTTCTGGTCATCGAGGTGTGTGCCAGGAATGGTCGGGCAAGCCACATACGCAAGTTGAGGGAGAGAAGGATAACAACGGAGGATTCCCGTGGCGCGTATCGCGTCGAGTTGTGGAAGTATGAAGCAATCAAGGCGAAATCGGGGAAAGTTCTTCGGTTTGCATTAGAACGAGAAATTGTGTGAAGGAGGCCGGAAGTGAAAGAAGTCAAGATCTTCTGCACCGAGTGTGAAAAGGAAATGCCGATGTCGGAACTTGGGCCCTTAACAATGCTCCTTTCGGGGAACCCACAAGTATTCAAGGCCACCGTTGAGCGCAAGCCAGGGAAAGATGCTAATGAGCGTCCCGAGGAGATCGAAATTAGCGCTACCGGAAGGCCATTGCGAGGACACGATTTTCCAAAGTTCTGGCCATGCGCGGATTGCTTTAATGGACTTATCCTGAAAGCGAAATTTGATATTGAATGAGCTACAGAGTGATCGCCTGGAGAGGGATGAAATTTGCTTTGGCAGAGCATCAGGATACTAAGCCGCACAAGGAGCTGCCAACGCTGTGGCCACTGGAACTCCAGGACTTCAAGGACATGACTGCCGATGAAAAAGAATTCCTGTTGCGTCAATTACTGGAAGTCAAAGCTGTATTCCCTGCGGCACAGGTTGACGGGAGCGTGCCTGGGAAGGGAACCGAGCCTCAACAAGCCCTGGCG
>Ga0208449_1000623_pt1 | contig 22793 bp, 17 predicted proteins | sample MalvireepMed_s17_FD_184247 | JGI IMG/M metagenome (GOLD analysis project Ga0208449, IMG submission 184247) | Marine viral communities from the Global Malaspina Expedition - Malaspina viral metaG DeepMed_s17 (SPAdes) (version 2) | ecosystem: Environmental > Aquatic > Marine > Oceanic | place...
GTGAACCTGAGTGCCACCGAGATGGATGCTGATGTGATTGGGTTAACATTCCTACACAGTAGTGCCGTTCCGGTCTACAAGACGTTGAGGACTAAATGACAGACAAACCTAAAAGGGATTCTCCACGTAAGCTGTTCGTCGATCGCATGAGGCGAGAAGATCGTTTCAGCGAGTACCGAAAATCGTATCGTGCTTATATGGAGAAGGGTTTGCCTTTTTTGAAAGCCCAGTATCAGACGATGCTGGACATGGGGTACGAAGGACCTGAAAAGGAACGAGAGATTGTAGCCAACAAGGAGGAAGAGGCTAGAAAGATTCTCGATCAGGATGCTAGTAAGTTGCTTGCTGATTACGATATCAACGAGTCGGACTTACCAATAGAGATTGCGTTTGTCTTCCATAATTTGCACAAGGCTCGTGGTGAACGTCATGAGTGGGGTGTGAAGCCACAGGAAGCACCAACGCCGGGAGCCTGGAACATGCTCGTCTGGGCGACGGAGAATGAAGGGAAGTTCATGGAACTCGTCATCCGTGAACAACTCAAGGGCAAGGGTAAGCAGACTGACGAACAAGGTATGGGCGACACAGGTGAATCGATTTTGCAACTAGAAGAGATGCTATCGAGTGCGCTGATGCCAAATGAGTCTTTACAATCAAGTACCGAAGAACCTGAAAGACAACCTGAAGTATCGGCGTGAGCTACTGGCTTGGGCTGATACTCCTGCTCGTCGTCGCAGTCTCTGGACTGCGTGTAAGCACGACATCTTGTTTTTCATCAATGCCTTCTGCTGGCTCTATGAGCCACGTACAAGTCGGCTGCGCGGTACTACGTCTAATGTGATCCCGTTCATGACATACGGGTACCAGGATGACGCTTTTCTTGAGATGTACGAACATCTGGGTCGAGAGGACATAGGTGTCGAGAAGAGTCGTGACCTGGGTGCTACCTGGATGTTCTTAACATTGTTCTTCCATGGCTGGCTTTTTGAAGACTTCTCCAGCTTTGGAATCATGAGTCGGACAGCAGATCTTGTCGACAAGCCAGGAAAGAAGGACACGCTTTTCTGGAAATTAGATTTTCTGCTGCACGGCGAAGGCAGGAAGGGGGGCCTGCCGACGTGGATGCGCCCGAAGGATGTCTACCGCTCCATAATGCTGATGGAGAATCGGGACAACGGTAGCACCTTCGAGGGCGCAACCACGACTGAAGATGCTTTCCGTGGTGGTCGTAAGAAGGCCATTGCCCTTGACGAGTTTGCTGCCTTTCCCAACGGTGCTGACTACGAGGCTCAGAATGCTACTCAGCATGCAACGGATTGCCGAGTCTTTGTGTCGACACCCAAAGGGGCTGCTGGAGCCTACTACGATGTGATGCACACCCCTTCGTCTATGGTAAAGATCATCATGGATTGGAAGAAACATCCGGATCGTCGGATAGGTCTTTATGATTCAGCTGAAGGTAAACTTGAAATCCTTGATAAGGATTTCAAGTTTCCTGCCGGGTATCCGTTTGTTCTGGATGGCAAGACTCGTAGTCCTTATTACGATAACGAATGTAGTCGTCCTGGTGCTACACCCCAGAGCGTGGCCCAGGAACTCGATCGTGACTATGGTGGGTCCGATTACCAGATCTTTGGTAAGGATCTCTACGAAGCCGGTCAGAGGAACGTGATGATCCCCTTCATGCGTGGCGTGTTTGGCTACGATTCAGATAGCCTGGATCCGATCTTCGACCGTTCGGATGATGGACCATTGAGGCTGTGGGTCCATCTGGATAACTCTGAGCGACCTACCTCCATGTACTCTGAGTACGTCATCGGGTGCGATATCTCTGCGGGTCTTGGTGGCAGCTATACGAGTAACTCCGTGGCGACGGTGGTTAACGCCGTTTCCAAGACGCAGGTAGCAGAGTTTGCCTCTAACACAATGCGGCCCGAGGACTTTGCTGACTTCGTGATCGCACTATGTACCTTCTTCCATGATGCGTATCTCATCTGGGAATTCAATGGATCTCCGGGTGGTGCTTTTACGAAGCGGGTGCTCGATCAGCGGTATGCGAATATCTACTTTCGAGAAGTCGAACACAAGAACTTCAAGAAGAAAACAAAGAATCCTGGCTGGTGGAGTAACGAGAAGAACAAGTTGGCTGTCCTCTCCACTCTGGCCACGGCTATCAAGTCCGACGAGTTTATCATCCGAAGTACTGATCTCCTTGATGAGTGTCGGCAGTACGTCTACAAGGACGGTCGTGTTGTTCACAGTCGGAGTGTCAGGACTATCGACGATTCCAGTAAGGGGCAGGCCCATGGGGATCGTGTCATCGCTGCTGCACTCGCTTGGCATGCTGTCAAGGACAGACCCTCTCAGCCAAAAGAGGATCACCGCCAGGAGACTCCTGTTGGTTCGATGGCTTGGCGATTCAAAGAACGTAATGACAAGTTAGAAAAACTTAAAAGTGATGGGTGGGATTAATGAATCCAGAAAATGCTAAAGAACGTGCTCGTCTCATGAAGGCGATCGAGCTGTCCACGAGAGCACTGCGACCATTTCGCCAGAAGCGAGAGAAGTTGGTACGGGATTATGTCGGCTCTCATTACGGGAACAGTGGTACGGGTCGTGAGGTGCTCATGAACTTGATGTACCAGACCGCCGAGACTTACTCGCAGTCTCTTGCTGCTAACCGGCCGAGGATTCTGGTAACGAGTAAGCACAAAAAATATGTCTGGTTTGCGCATCACTTCCAGCTCGCTACCAATAATCTTATTAAAGAAATTCACCTTGAGGAGGTTCTGAGGCAGGCTGTTCTTGATGCCTTCTTTTGCCTCGGAGTTGTGAAGGTGTACAACGCCGATGCCGGATTAGTCGAACTGGAAGGTGAGGACGAGTGGGTGGATCCTGGTAAACCTTTCGCTGAGAACATTAGTCTTGATGACTTTGTCTATGACACTCAGGCAACCGACTGGCGCAAATCTAAGTTCGCTTTGAATAAGTATCGGATGAGTTTTGACAAGATGAAAGAGGACGTGGCTTTTGATCCAAAGGTGAAGGATGAGCTGCAACCTACCAGTAAGTTCAGTGACATGGATGGTGAGGATGGCAAGTCCGGGGTGCGGAACATGATGAACCCAGAAGGTGATCCGGACGAGTACGAACCGATGATCGATCTGATGGATGTCTGGCTTCCCCAGGAAAACAAGATAGTTACGTGGCCTGTTCATAACGGAGAGAAGCCCCTTCGGGTTATGGAGTGGCAGGGTCCAGAGCGTGGTCCGTTCCACATTCTCTCTTTTGGGGATGTTCCGGATCACATCATGGGTATCTCTCCTGCGATGAATTTGAAACCGCTTTCGGATCTCATTAATGGTTTGCTTCGCAAGCAGCGTCGTCAGGCCCAGCGACAGAAGGATATTCCGTTCTATCAGGCTGGTCATCACGATGATGCCAAGCGACTTGAGCAAGCTGCTGATGGGGAGTGGACTCGTGTCGACAACCCCGATTCTGTGAACGTGATGAAGATGGGTGGCGTCGACCAGAAGAATCAGGCCTTCGGAATGGCCATGACGGATGTCTACGATCGGATGGCTGGAAACTTACAGGCGATGGCGGGACTTGGTCCTCAAGCAGAAACTCTTGGCCAGGATCGGTTGATCCATGGTGCAGTGAGTAAGCGTGAGGCGAATATGCAGTACCGTGTTGTGAAGTTCACGAGTGATGTCTGTCGTGATCTTGGCTGGCTTTTGTGGATCGATCAGATCAAAGAGATGCCTCTTGAGTTCGAATCTGAGGGGGGAACGGTACATCAGACATGGGATGGGGAACTTCGGGAAGGGGATTTTCTTGATTACAACTTTGAGATTGAGCCTTTCTCGATGCAGTATAAGTCTCCTTCTGAAAGGATAAATGGCCTCACAACCTTTATTACTCAGGTCGCTTTGCCGATGCAACAGAATTTGCAGGAGGCTGGTGGTCGTATCGATTTCCAAGAGCTTGTTGAGTTGTATTCAGACCTTATGGATCTCCCCCGTCTTCGTACCTTGATCACGTTCGAGGAACCCAAGGAAGGCCGTCCTGGTCCGTCTCCAGATATTCCACAAAAGGCTAATCATACTGTGCGGGAGACTGTCAGAAAGAATGTCCCAACTGGCGGAACTCAAACTAGTCGTAGCAATGTGATGCAGCAGATACTACAAGGTGGTCAACCGAATTCCGATCAGATGGCCCAGTTCGGGAGGGAGAAAGCGTAATGGCACTTAAAGAATACTTATACAAGGATCCTGATGGAAAACTTCGGTGGCATGATGATCCACAAGGGAGCCCGCAGCAGCGGAAAGCTGCTGGCGGGCGATACTTCGGAGCCAATGGTTGGTCCACTGGTCTGACTAGTGACGCTGCCGGGATCCCCCCACAACAGGTGAAAGAGTTTAACCAGGACGCAAAAAGTGCTGGCTTTACTGGAGTTAGCTTTGATAACGACGGAACAGCTCGTTTTACAAGTAGAAAGCAGCGTGCTGGCTACTTGAAGTATCGTGGTCTGTGCGACAGAAGTGCTGGTTACGGCGACTCTGCGCCACAAAATTACTAGGGGGAAAAGATGTCGACTGATATAACTGAAAGCCCAGAAGAATCTGTTGAATTGACAGAAAAAGATCTGGACGTTATTGATGAAGTGAACCGGGAAAACGAACCCGAAGAAACAAGTGTAGATGCCGATGGAACTTCCGGTGTCTCAACAGAGGTTGACGAACCTCCAATTACTGAGGATACGTCGTCTGATGATTCTCCAGACGACGGTGAAGTCCTCAGAGAATGGGCTAATTATTACGGGTTAAACCCTGATGATTACGCTGATGAAGGCTCTTTGCGCCGACATGTTCAATCTACTGCTCAATACTACCAACAGGTAGAGCAGCAGAGGCAGCAACAGGCTCAATGGCAGCAGCAACAGCAAGTCCAACAGGCTCCTTTAGATATGGAGGGAGCTGCATCCGCTGCTAGGGAATTTGCAGTAGGTCTTGATGAGGATTACGACGAAGGTCTTCGTGATGCCATTAATGGCTTGGCTGGCGAAATGCAAACGCATTACGACGGTCAGTTGGAAATCCTGGCCCAGGCATTCCTGGACCAACAGCAGTACATTGGTGGATTGCAACAACAAGAGCAATCCGTGCAATATCGTCAGGAGCTTGACAGTTTTGATAATGCTGTCGGGGAACTGGGGAACAGTGGACTGTTTGGTGAGAGTGGATACGAGAGCTTAGCTCAGGGAAGTGCAGAGTCTCAGAATCGTGAGCATCTGTATGACCAAGTGCTGGTTCTTGCCAGTGGGTATCAGGCTCATGGGAAGGAAATCCCATCGATGGACGATCTCGTTGGACAGGCATATCGAACTGTTTTTTCAAAAGAAGTAGATAACCAAAGCCGGAAGTCGTTCAACAGTCGAGTTCGCAAGCAGGCCAAGAGGCGTTTAGGTTCTGGGTCGAGTGCGAAAAAGACTAGTGTTCCGACTGATGATCCTGTTGACAACCCTGTCCTGAAGGATGCCTTCGATGGCTACCTGAAAGACAACGGTGATCTGTAGGGTTCGGCTGTAACATAGGAGTCAGGTTATGCCGTTGCTTCCTGATCAATTAGACGATTTTGTAAACCTAACGCTTGATAACTTCAAGAAGCGTCGATGGGTTGATATCTCTTTGGATAATCAACATCACATCTTTGCTTCGAAGATGTTCAAGTCCAAGGGTAAGGATCCCGAGAAGGGCGGCGTGCAGCTGAATTGGAAAGTCCAGGTAGTTAATACTGGGACTGCCAAGCACAGTGAACTGTACGCTGTGGACGCCACTGGAGTGAAGGACCTCACTCAGCAGGCTAAACAACAGTGGTCAAAGCAGACTGTCAACTTCAGTTATGATCTTGATGAAGACAGTATGCAAAGTGATCGTGAGACCATCATCAGAGAAATCGAAGTACGAGAACACTCTATGTACAACGATTTCTTCGAATTGATGGAAGAGGCCATGTGGTCTGCTCCGAGTAGCAGTACCGTGTCGCCTCGACCTCCTAGCGGTGTGCCGTTTTGGATTCAAAAATCCACAACGACTCCCGGTGGTGGGTTCACGGGTGGAAACCCCAGTGGTTTCACCAGCGGTGCTGGTGGTCTCTCCAGTTCGACTTATTCGAACTGGAAGAACTGGGCATTTAACTACACCAGTGTGTCGAGAGACGACTGCCTCGCCAAGTGGCGCAAGGCTGTTGCTTTCACCAACTTCCAGGCACCTCGAAACTATGCGGAATTAGCGCGTGGTGGAGACAGTGATTGGGGCTTTTACACCAACTACGATGTGGTGGAAAAACTCGAAAAGCTGCTGGAAGGTCGTAACGACAACCTGGGTGTAGATCTCTCCAAGTACGCTGGTAGCGCAGTATTCAAAGGTAACCCGGTCGTTTGGGTACCTTACCTGCAAACCAACGACACCAGTGATCCGATCTACGGTATCAACTGGCGGACGTTCAAGTACTTCTTCCGCAAGGGGAAGCACATGATTCGTCATGCTGCCCAAAAAGCAGCGCGTCAACATACCGTGAGAGAAGTTCACATGGACAATTGGGGAAATTACGTAATGTATAACCGACGGCGTAACTTTATTGGTTATGTCGCTTAATTTTAGATAGGAGATTCTGTAATGGCAGATTTATATACAAGACCGCAAGCCAAGTCCGGCTCGATCGGTCGTGGATTGAGTCCGAACTTATGGCACCAAGCCCCGTTGACCCAAGTGTTAACTGGTGGCCTGGGAGAAGGTTTTGGATTTATTGATGATTTCATGGCATTTGACGATGCCAGTTATCGCTGGGTATTGACTCAGGCTACCGCCGGTACTGCTGCGAACGATACGGCTGCCAAGGGTGGCGTGTTGTTGTTGGATTCCAACAGCACCACGGACAACCAGGGTATCCAGATCCAGATGGGCGGTGCCGTGGGTGCTTCGAGTTTTATTGCCACTGCTAGTTCAAAGATTTACTTTGAAGCCAGGGTAAAGATCGCTGACATTGGAACCAGCGGAAGTGATACCGGCAACTTGGTTGTTGGTCTCGCTGAGGTCGATACCACGGTGCTTAACTCGGGTGCTAACTCAACAGCAAATCATATTGTTTTTGAGCATGTTGACGACGATGGTGCTGTGGACTTCCATAGTGAGAAGGCTGGTAGTCGAGATTCGTCTACCGGGCTTCACACCCTGACTGATGATGAATATTTCAAGATCGGTTTCCTCGTGAATGGTACAAGCAAGATCACGCCGTTTGTAAACGGTGTTGCGAAGACTGCTCACACTACACAGATTCCGATCGTGGCAATGACACCAACCTTGGTGTGCCATTCAGCAGGTACGACCGATCCAATCCTCCATGTGGACTGGGTTGCTTGTATTCAGGCTGAACAAATTGCCAACTAGTTTACCTGTGTCGCTTGCCATGGTGCCGAGTATCCTTTCTCGGCACCATGGCTCCTTTTAAGGAGGGGAATCAAATGGACGAATTATTAGAAATTTTTGGTGGGGAAGTGCCGGAACATATCATTGATCTTCATGATAAGGTGCTGAACTTGTTTCACAAGAAGACTAACGGGCCTCTGAGCCTGGAGGTTGCGTGCCTGATAGCCGTGCTTGCGGATGAGTTCTTATCGCCAACAAAGCCAACCAAGAAGACTGAGAAAGTGACTGCATGAGCTTTGTTCAAAATCAAGCGGTAACCGGTTTTACGTTCGCCTTGGTGAACAAGGATACTGGTGCTGCTTTGACCGGGGTTGCCGGTGCTATTACCAAGTTCGAAACGATTGATGGTGGCACCCAGGCGTCTTTGAGTGGGACCATTGCCGAGGAAGGCAATGGTCAATATTCCATTAATCTCACTGCTGCCGAGATGAACGGTTCGGTGATTGGTTTGCTGTTTGCTCATGCGAACAGTATCCCGGTACAGTTTACGATCAAGACTACTGGTGGTTCTACTGCCAGTACCACCGAGTCCTCCCTGTCTCAGACGTTAACAACGCTGAGACAGGAGATCGGTTGGTACTGGTTGGGAGAGAGGACTGCTGCTAACTGGTCGGCTGACGAGATTACCCAGTTGGATGACATCATCCATGCTGGGCTACGTCAGTTCTACCATCCACCTCCAATCGGAGGTGGGGCATTGGCACACAAGTGGTCGTTTCTGGAGCCAACTACTACGCTTACAACGGTGGCTGCTACGTCTGACTACACACTTCCTGCCAGTTTTGGGGGGATGACTGGGCCGTTGACATATGCTGCTGCTGACAATCGGTGGTATCCAATTGAGATAACTAGCGAGCATCGTATCCGAATGCTTCGTCAGCGAGACTTTAATGTGATCAACACGTTCCCGTTGTCTGCTGCCGTAAGGGCCAGGACAAGTGATGGAAGCGATGGCCAACGGTTTGAAATCCTGCTTTGGCCGACACCCGACAAGGCTTATACATTGTCTTATCGGTATCATGCACTTCAGATCAAGCTCTCGGCTTCCAATCCTTATCCGTTGGGTGGGGAACCTCATGCGGAGACGATACTTGAAAGCTGCTTGGCGATTGCTGAACAAAGGCTTGAGAATAAGTCTGGTGTTCACAGCCAGAAGTTCCACGAGCGGTTAGCTGCTTCGGTATCGCACGATCGTCAGCAATTTACGCCAGATCGAATGGGTTACAACTCCGATAAGTCGGACGGCTCTGCACCGGCAGAGGGTGAGTTTCGTCGATTCTTTGGAACCGATGTGGACTACGAAGGCACTGTTTTTTACGATACGAATCCATAAGGTGAATTATGAGTACAAGTTTTGCTAATGACTTAGTTGAATCGGTAACGATTTGCAACGGCTCTGGTAACATCGGTGATGCTACGGCAATTGATTTCCGTGGTTTTCGCTATGGGTATATTTACATGCCTAGTAGCACTAGTGTCGGAACAATTACTTGGTATTCGTCAGAGGACCTTGATGGGACATACGATGTTTGTCATACAGGCAGTGGCAACATTACCTCAACGGTAGCGGCCTCCCGGTCGGTACCCATGCCTACGAACCTTGTCGGTGCTCGTTTCCTGAAAGCAGTTGGGGATGCCGCCGGTACATGTAAACTTTCACTTCAATCTTAGGGAGAACTCGATGTCGCATAATGTTTTACAAGACATTGCCAAAAGTACGGAATTAGAATTGCTTGATCCAGGCAATGCCGGAACGATCAATTTGGATCGGTCTCTGGGTGTCTGCTCAGTCGTTACAGCCGCTTCGGAAACTCGCAAAATTGGTAGCCCCCAACGTACTGGGATCATCATTACTGTCTGTCTGAAGACTGATGGCGGCGATCTGGCTATCACTGGTGCCGGTGGGGAGATCCTCAACTCTGGTAGTGGTACTGAAACGACCGCTACTATGGCGGATGCCGGTGATGTGCTGACGCTGATCAGTGTCGATAAGGGTTCCAACGTCGTGTGGGCAATTCTCGCAAATCATGGAGCAACGCTCTCCTAATGCCAAGGCGGAAGACAAGGTTCGATATGCCTTGGCCCGTTAATGGTTTAGTTGATGCAGTTGCGTATGAGAACCAGCCTCGTGGGTCGAGCGTAGACTTACAGAATGTTCGGGCATTTGATCCTGCTACGGGCCGCAGTCGGGGTGCGCAGCGAGCTGGACTTGCCAAGTATGTCGATGCTCGTACTGCTGATGGACAGATCCAAGAGATGGGTCATGTGGTGGCCAGGGCCGTGGCGACTGGGCAGACGGCTCTGACGCAACGAACGATTATCAACTATACCGTGACGAATGGGACTGTTGCCAAATTCACCTCCAGTGCGTTTACGACGGCCACCAACGGCAGTGGTGCTTTGAGCACCACTGCCCCGGTTGTCTTTAGTACCCAGTTGGATGGGGTGGTCTACTTTGCCGATGGGGCCAACGAGAAGAAGTGGACTGCTTCCACAAATACGGTTGCAACTTGGTCGGCATCACCAGGAACACTGCCTGCTAGTGGTAGTGATCGGCCACGGTTAATCGAGACTTGGCGTGGTCGTATCGTGATGAGTGGTCTGAAGGGGGACGAGCATAACTGGTTCATGAGTGAAATGCGGGATGCTAACGACTGGGACTACTCTCCTAGTACGGCAAACGCCACTCAGGCGGTTGCCGGTAATCAGCAGGAAGCTGGTAAGAACCCCGATATTATCAACGGAATGATACCGTTCTCTGACGACATCTTGGTATTTCTCGGGGATCACAGTATCTACCAGATGACTGGGGATCCGGCGGAGAGTGGTCGTATTGATGCTATTAGTACGTCAATCGGTGGTGCCTGGGGTCGAGCATGGTGTATTGCTCCAGATGGCAGTGCCTACTTCTTTGGTAGCCGGGGTGGCGTCTATCGTCTGGTTCCGGGGAGTAAGCCTCAGAGCGTCACACAGGGGTCGATAGAAGAACGTCTGGCTGATGTTAACTTGGATACTAGCTTGGTCAGGATGGCATGGAACGATCGAGAGAAGGGTGTCAACGTGTTTGTCACGGATCTCGGTGGTGGTGCCAGTACTCATTACTTCTACGACACGAGGAACAACAGTTGGTGGCTGGACAAGTTTGCCACTAATGATCACAACCCCACATGTGTGCATGTCTTTGATGGCGATGCAGTAGCAGATCGAGCTATACTGGTTGGCGGTCAGGATGGTTACATCCGCAAGTTTGATCACGATACTCCGGCTTCAAATGACGATGCGACAGCAATTGATGCTTATGCGTATCTTGGACCGATTCAACTACAGAATCGCCCCAAGTTGATGTTGACTGAAATGAAGGGTTCTGTGGGAACCGGGAGCAATCCTGTTACCTGGGACTTGTATGCGGCAGAGACGGCTGAAGCGGCCAAGGCTGGTTCGAGTAAGGCCAACGGTACGTTTGCTGCTGGTCGTAACCGGAGTGATCGGGCTCGGGTTATTGGGCATGACATTTTCATAAGGGTCAGGAACAACACCTCCGGCCAGAAGTTCTCCATGGAGTTTCTGGGGATTGAGGTGGATAGTTTCGATGGACCAAGGACACGACAATGGTAAATCCTCCGAGGATACCCAGAGGCTCTGTGCGAGAGAGAAGGCTTGCGCAGTTTGTCACGAGTCCTAAGATTGTGCTGGAGAAGTTTACACAAACTCCCGATACTCGCCCGGAGGGTTCTGATGTCGGTCGTGTCATCTACACGACCGACACGAACGAGGTCCAGGTTTTCAATGGCTCCAATTGGGTAGGGCTATAGAACGATGACTACACCTTACTGGTTTAATACGCTTGCCACATCGGAGGGTTTCGATCCGAATACGGAGTGGCTAGGCGACACGACTGCTACCACTGGTGGTGCTGGTGAGTACCTCAACTACGGTGGCGGTATGGATATGGGAGCTGCTCCGGGTGCTGCTGGAGCATCTGGATCTAGTGCTCTGAAGCAATTGGCTTCTCGGACGCTACCGGGGAGTTTTGGAGTACAGCGTTTCATGGGAAGGGGAATAGGTGCCGAGAGAGTCCCAGGACCTTTTGTACAGTCTCCTCCAAGAGCAAATGTGGGGTTAGGTTCCGGTGAAGAGACCGGGGTTCCTGCTCCGTTGAATCAGGCGGCAACACTTCGGCCTGTTACCACCCCGACCGGGGCCGAGCGGCCTGCTGGTCCTGTCGTTAAAAACAATTATCCAAGTCTTAACGGGCTCGTGAATAGAGCCCAGGGAGTTTATTATGGCTAGTCCAAGAGGACCTAATAATCCAGCACGACCAACGGGAAATACAAGATCGGGGTATTTGCGAGATCCCTCTGAGTCTTTTAACGACAGACTCATGCGGGCCAATATGGGATTGAGTGACAGAACACCGCAATACAGTGGTATGTCAACTCCTGGTGCTGGTGGTGCGGCAGCGGCGTATGCGCAGAGGGGAAGGGAACGCGAGGCGCGTGAGGCGGTTGAGGCTGCTGGACGTAGGCCCGACCAAAGCACTTCACCTGCTCTTGCTGGTTTGATGCAGAACAGTGCTGGCCCAGCGGCGACCTTGGGTGGCGGTCAAGGCTTCCCGCAAGACTTCCCCGGTGGTATGGATGAAGGGATGAATGGTGGGATGATGGCGGGTATGGATGAAGGGATGATGGCAGGTATGGATGAAGGGATGATGGCAGGTATGGATGAAGGGATGATGAATGGAGGCATGAATGGAGGCATGAATGGAGGCATGAATGGTGGCATGAATGGAGGCATGAATGGTGGGATGATGGCGGGGCAACCATCGGCACCTGCTCCACAAGTTCGTAGGAGAAAGTTGACTTATCAACCCCAGGCACAATTCAATCCACAAGGTCTTAGTCTGCCAGCAGGGGGTGGCAGTCGCGTTCCTGCGGGTGCGATGTTGGGTGAGGGTGGTGGATACAGATCCGGTGGTCCCGGCTACCAGCCTAGTCTCAGCCAGCCGTTGGCCCCTGGCCCCGCGTGGGAGGGTTCTGGCATGATGGGCATGGGAGCAATGCCGAATGGCGGGATGATGAATGAGGGTATGATGAATGAGGGTATGATGGGTGGAACGATGCCGGATATGGGAACGATGCCGGGTATGGGAGCGATGCCGGGTATGGGAGCGATGGCGGGTATGGGAGCGATGGCGGGTTCCCCAGCCCCTGCTACGCAAGGTCTTAGGAGGATGGCGGGGCCGCGAACACCAGCCTCACAATCCAATCTTCGGAATCTAATGGATGCTGGGTGGATGACTTGATGAGGACCCGATGGTGGGTTAGGACGTGAGAAGTGATAAAATTAGGTAGGAGATAACGTAATGGCGGTCCCTGGATATCCTTATATAGATCCTGAGTCGGGGATTAGACCCTCGATAACGCATGATCCGATTACACCGGGTCAGCGGGATCCTGCTGTCTCTCCATCGGGATTGGTTAAACAAAATTACCCGATTAATCGCTACAGCAGTCCAGACAAAGATTACATGGAGCAGATTCTGGAAATGGCCCAGGCTGCTTATAAGAAACGTGAGGCTGCTGTTAAGGAGCAGCGTCGTCTTGCTCGACTCCCTCTAAGTGAGTTCAAGACTTTTCTCAGTACCGCTGGACCTTTGCAGTTGGAGTCACTTGCGAGTGCCTTCTCGTCATTAAAGGGTGATGTCAAAACTCAGCTTTCTGACAACTTGTCCGCTATAAAGACTGGTTCGGGGGACGCTGCCGACAAGGCAACTGCTATCTTTGACGGGAATATTGCCAAGATAAAGACTCTTGGTGGGACCGAAAAGGACGCGCTCAAGTCAAATGTTTCTTCTGCTATTAGTCGTCTTAAAAGCGGTAATGAGACTGCTCGTACTGCTGCCGCAGATGAGATATCAGGTCTTTCGGACAAGATTGCTACGGCGACTGGTGCCGAGAAGACTTCGCTGACAAACATGTTGAATAGCGCAAAGACGGGCGCATCTGATGCCATAAAGAGTGCTATTAGTAATGTTCAATCGGCTGTTACCTCGGCCCAAGAGGCGGTTGCAACCAAAGCTGGGGCGGCCATTTCTGATTATCAAGCGAGTGTTGGCACTGCTCGTGAGGGTGTAGGTCAAGCCTTAACCGCAGCCAAGGGTGATGTGGGTGCTGCCATGACTACTGCCCGTAGCGAGTTGGCAGGGGCGACAACAGCTGCCCAGAAGGATGCTGCAAAGCGCAAACTCGATGCCCTTACTCAGTACAAGACTGATATCGGTACTGCCAGAACTGGTGCTGGTGAGGCACTTACCAAGACTCTTGGTGGTATTAAGGGTGCTGGCGCAGCCGGTAGGGAAGTAGTCAAGAAGGCCCAAGAAGCAGAGGCCGCTGTTCAGAAGGGTTACGGTGGTCTTGGTGCAGCGCAAGCAACTGATCTGGGTGATTCGAAAAAGAAGTTGCTGGACTCGATGATCTCGAATCAGACTGCCTTGAGCGGTGATTATCAAGCTCGTTTTGATAAGGGTATGGAGTACGCCAAGGAACTGGGAGATGCAAGGAAGAAAGAGATAGCCGATGAGTTTGCCAAGAGGGAGACCAAGGATGTTGCTCGGATGCAGCAGAACGTGGCTTCTCGTGGGCTATCCAACACCACTGTTGGGTTAAAGATGGTGCAAGGGGTCAGGGACAGTCTTGCCCAGGCCAAGAGTAGTTCCATGAATCAGCTGGCAGATTGGATGACACAGAAGCGTCTTTCGACTTTCTCACGTCTAAGTGGAGAACAACTTGCTCAGGAGACAGCTGGCCGAACTCGTGGTGAGGGTGCTCTGGAACGCCAGAATGCTGCCATACAGGGTGCGGCTCGTCAGATTGGTCTGACAGGTCTTGGCGCACAGGCAGCTGGTGCTCGGTCAGTAGCCGGGTTAGGTGCTGGTGTTGAGGGTAGGGGACAAGCAGGTGCAATTGGTGCTCTCGGACAGGCTCTTGGGGCAGAACAGACTCTTGGTAGACAGGCTGCTGAAGGTGGTAGATCCTTGGCAGCACAGCAAATGGGTATTGGTGCCGGGTTAGCTGGTCAGGCCATTGGTGCTGGTGCTCAGTTGGGTGGCCGCGAAGTTGGCCTTGCGGGCCAACTTGGCGGGCAGGCTATCGGGGCAGAGACTCAACTGGCAGGTGCCGGGTTAGCTGGTCAGCGTGCTCTTGCTGGACAGGGTCTTGGTGCTGAGGCGGCTCTTGCGGGTCGTGGTGTGGGTGCTGAGGCAGCTCTTGGTGGTCAGGGTGCGGGACTTGGAGCTACTCTTGCTGGTCGGGGCATGGGAGAACTTGGCTCGATGGGTCGTCTTGCCGTTCAGTCGTTGTTGCAATCTGGGTTACGAGGTGCTGACTTACAGAATGCCTTGCAACGATTAGGACTCAGCCAACAGGCTCAGATGGAGGCTCAGGGACTTGCTGGAGACATCAGCTTTGGAAGAGCTGGTATGGATCTTGCCGGTCGGAACTGGCTCCAGAAGGGGCTCACGGAAGCAGACTTTGGCAAACAACTACAGAGTTTGCAGGCTCAGAACCTGGGTGATCAAGCGAGGTACATCTCTGATCTTGGTCGGGCAGACATCGGTGCGCAAGAGCGAGGTTGGCAGTATCAAACTGGTGAGCAGGCAGATCTGGCACGAGCACAATCGAAGTTAGAGGCTGATGTGGAGCATGGTCCGTCATATGGAGAGAAGTTGATGGATTGGCTGGCCCGATATGGTGCCAGTGGACAGCAGCCGATGGCACCTATTACGATGGGTGGTGGTGGAGGAGGGCCTCCCGGCGACTTCGGTGGAATGCCTCCTGGTGTTGCTGGCCCACCTGCCCCTGCTGGTCCTGCTGGTCCTGCTGGTCCTGCTGTTCCTGCTGGTCCTGCTGGTCCTGCTGCCCCTATGCCTGCAACTGTCCCCACGGGTCCTGGTGGCCCTACAGCTACCCTGGGTCACGACGCATTCGGGCAACCGCAGTACTTCCCAGATGTGCTGCCTCCGACTGTTTCTACAGGTCCTGGTGGTTCACAGGCTACGCTTAGTCACGACGCAAGCGGGCAACCGCAGTATATCCCGGATGATGTACCCGGTACTGTTACTGATACTGGTACTGGTACTGTTACTGGTGCTGCTACTGGTGCTCTGACTGGTGCTATATCTGGCGGTCCCTTTGGTGCTGCTACTGGTGCTATAACCGGTGCTGTTACTGGTGCTGGTACTGGTGCTGGTACTTCTGGCACTCCTGGTACTACCGGTCTTCCTGGTCCTGTTGGTCCTACTGGTACTACTGGTCCTGCTGGTCCTGCTGGTCCTACTGGTCCTCCCGGTCTTCCAACTGGTTCTGGTCCTGGTCCTGCTACTACTGGTGCAGGAGTTGGTCCAAGTGGTCCCACCACTACTGGTGCTCCTACTACGGGGGATGTCCCGCCACGAACAGGACAGGATCAAGGGGCTACTAGAGGGCCTGGAGTTCCTCAACAGCCTGTGAGTGGTACGGGGCCTCTGCCGCCGCCTAAACCCGGCGATGCTCGCTGGGATCCTAACGCAAACGAAGGTCGGGGAGGTCCTAGAGAATATCCTAAACCAACTGCGGTTAATCCGTTTGAGCAGGCGGCTGCCAAAGCTGCTGATGCTGCTAACCCGTTCTTAGATCCTGCTAATGTTGCTGCTGGTAGACCTGTTGTCGGGAGACCACCTCAGAATCTGTCTCCGGCTATGCAGCGAGTGTGGCTCATGCGGCAAGAGCAGCAGCACAAACTGACCGAAAGGCGGCACAGGGCTGAAATGAGTCGACTGGCAAAAGAGGAAGAACTTGCGCGTAAGAGGAAAAACATCCTCGAAGGAACACGAGAGACTGGTTATGGTGGCTACATGGCTACGGGAGGAGAGGAATAAATGGTTATTCGCTTTGAACATCAACCGTATATCGGAGCCATGGGTGCTCTAGCCTACCAGACTGGTGCGCGAGAGGCTGCTCGTAAGCGTGAAAAGGAAGAGCGAGAACGTCAGATGCAGCTGCTGCGGATGCGGCAGCAGCAGCAGCAAGCTGCCATGGATCGCTCTTATGGTGCCTGGAAGACTCGATATCAGCATGTTTCTGGTGTGCAACAGGCTGCTGCCGACTATCAGTGGCGTGACCACTTTGCAGCAGCCAACCGAGACCATGATCGGAACATGGCCAAGATTAGTGACGAGTCGAGATGGCAGCACGATACGGAGCTGCTCAAGTTGCGTGAGGCTGGAGAGCAGAGAATGAGTCGCTTCAACCATATCCAAGGTATGGAGAAGCAGGCAGATCTTCTCGATCGACAGGGCAATAATGAAGGTGCGCGACGAGCCCGTACTGAAGGCGATAACCACAGGCAGATGTTATTTAATGGCATAAAACCCGAAAAAAGAGCTGGCTGGATTGCATATAGCGATACTATCGACAAAATTAGAATAAATCCAAAGTTGGATGAGAAGACAAAGGCAGATCAGATTGCAGACCAGAGGCGGCAGCAGTTAGATTACGGTATGAGGCAAGATAACCAGAGGCCCAATCATTGGGAACCCGGCGGTTCGACGATCGAGGGGGCGTTCCGACTCTTCAATAATAACGGCGAGATCATTCGATATCAGAATGACGGTGCTACTGTAGCCCAATACAAAGAACAAATAGGTTGGGAGGAAAAGAAATGGGATGACACGGAGGGCAGGAAGGAGAATTTTGTAGATCTTCGGCAGCATCCCGAAACTCGTGAGTTATTTTTTAATCATGGCGAGAGGATCATTGGTCGCAATGCTACGCAAGAATCTGAACGGACGCTAATGCTTTCTGAAAAGCAAAACCAGAGAGCGAAAATATACTTCAGGAGTGTTGAGGTTCCTGACGTTGATGCCCAACCGGCACTTTCCGCGCGTGGTGCCGCATATCCCAAGAAAAGAGTCTTTGTCCTTGAGAGTGCGGGGGACAATGCTGCTACCAAACTTTGGGGGTCTATATCGGCTGAAGAATTTGATGTCAATAATCCTGCTCATCGGCACGATCTTGTCCGGGCATCTGTCGAAAGGGATTACCCCGACCCCTATGCAGCTGTAGAAGCAGCAGGAGCGGATCAACAACAACCTTCTTATAAATGGTGGCCGGGTTCAGGTCGACAGGAGCAACAAGCTGCTCCACCACCAGGACAACAGGGACCAGAAGGCCCGCAGAGATCTCCTGGACCTGTTACTCAGACTAGTGCTGCTCCTACTGGCAGTGATTTGGGTCAGGATGTGGCTGGCCACGTTGCTTCACGAGATCCTAGTAGCGTAGCGGGCCAATTGGGTGCCGAGGTAAGTGGTCGCCAACCAACGCCAGCGCAGGCTGCACAGGCCAATCTACTTGCGCGAGAGGTGGACGACAAGGTTGCGAAGCAGGCCCAAGAGTTTAAGCATCTGTTCAAGCCGGGTTGGCATAAAGATATTGAAGCAAGGAGAGAAGCGGAGAAAGAAGCGAGCATGCGTGCCGGTACATTTAAGGGAGCTTCTCCTGCTGGCCTTTCTGGGGTTACTCCAGTAAAAACATCTCCTATACCTGGGTCGCCCGGTGCCCCTGAGATGGCTCAATCCGTCATCCGAAGATTAGGAGGCGATGTGGCTCTGGAGGCTGGGGAAGAAGTTAGGAAGGTGGGTAAACAGACGTTGCAGAAGTTGGTTGCGGGTGCGAAGAAAGTCCGAAAACCCTTTGTTCCTTTGGCTGATCTCCCAGGGAAACAGGTGGAAAGGACTCTTAAGAAGAAGTTTGAGGGACAAGACAAGCAGACTAAAAGAATCATGATGGCAGGGGAGCCTGGAGAACGAATACATACTCCAGTGGCAAAACGTCGTCTTGGAAAATGGCTTCCAATAACCAAGACCTCTGATCCTGAAAGATACAATAAGTTCCATAAGGAGCTTAGGAACTACGCACATCGTCTTGTGAACAATGGAGACGCTGCCAAGGATGTGAAGATAAGATTGGATCGACTTAAGAGTCGAGCCGATAAGGTAACACGAGAAGAGCTTGCGGATGAGTTGCAAGTCCTGAAAGTGTTGGTCCGGGCTTCTGGTGTCGGCAAAAAGCGAGGTCGTTGGAAAGACTTCTTGTACAAAGAAGAGGCTGGAATTGATAAAGTTCTCAATTGGATGACTACCAAACCTCGTGGGCCAGGACCTGGAAAAGTGCAAATCGGCGTTGTTGGTGCTGAAGCTAAGAGGATTTATCCTGCCGGAAAAACTCCTCGTGTGACAGCCAAGAAGATATTGGCGGGCAACTTGAAACATTGGCTGACTGATATGAACCAGCTTGTGGAAGACCTCAAAGAATAGAAAAGGGTGACTGATGCCTGATCCTTTTTTTGCCGACACTATGGATCCACTGGAGCAGCGTCTCAGACGTGCTGAAGAAGAGCGTCGTCGCCTTGAGGAGAGCGAGGCTGTTGTCCGTATGAGACAACAGCATGAGCAGAAGATAAAGGAATACGAACGCGCCAAGAAGTACGGTCCTCGTCCGACTTACAAAAAGCCCGACAATGTCGACAAGTGGGCTTGGTCTGAAATGAGTTCGGAGGACCAGCACCGGGCTGTTATAAGCCAGAAGATGCAGGATCCTGCATATATCAGCAAGTTTGAGCAGATGTCTCCTGAAGAGTTGCAGGCTTCTGTTGATTCCTCTTTCGCAAAGATCGCTTCTCAACGAGAGAAGGAGATCCAGAAATATCGTGAGGAACAACCTTTCGAAGCTGGGAATGATGAGACTCTCTCCAGTGGAGAACGGTTGGTCTCCAAGATAAATCATTTCAAGAGAAGGTTGGAGGATCCTGCGTACGATCGAAAGTATGGTGGTGGGAGCGAGCGGCTTGCTCGTGGGGTCATCCGCCGTTTGCCTGTGACTGGTGCCATCTGGAGTGCCATGACCAATCATGACCGGGCAGCTATTACAAAGAGAATCTCTGAAGGTAATCCGGAACCAGGGGATTACGATGCCTTGGGAATGTATATCGCAGAGGCGGAGCACAAAGCGAAGCGTAAGGGTTGGGTGAAGGCTGCTGATATAGCCTCTTATATACCCGGATACGCTACAGAATTCTTCATGTCTGGTGGAGCTTATGCTGCGGGCAGAGCGGCCACCCAAAAGGCCGCTCTGCGTGGTCTGGGAGCTGCTGGTGTCTCTGCCGGGGCTCGTGGTGCGCCAACAGCAGTTCAGTTGGCTGGTTTTGCTGGTGGTGTCGGCAGACAGACCGTAGCTGCTCCAATGTGGGGACGGATAGCCGATGAGTTCTTGCGTCGTCGTGACCCAGGTTTCAAACTCCGGGGAAGAAAAGGGTCTGCCGGGTATGAAGTCGTTGCAAATACTCACGATAAGTCGATTGGTAAGCATGCTTACGAAGCCCTGTGGTCTCACTATATTGAGCTTATGAGTGAGAGAATGGGTGGGACGATGATGAAGGGACTGGGGAAAGCCTCTGGGGTTGGCTGGTTAGCTAGTAAACTTCCCGAAAGTCACCTGAAAGAGGTGGGTAGGGGGGTCTTGAAACGCGCAGGGAAGTTCTCTCAGGCGACTGGATTGTCTCTCAATCCCATCGAGGAGTCCTTGGAAGAAATTGCCGGAAGTGCGATGAAGGGTTCCCGCCTTACTGCCGCCGAGGATCCGTACTTGGCTAACTTGGTTAAGGATTATTTATTGGATCCTCTGGACAAGAGAGTCCAGCAATCTCTTTGGGCTGAAGTCGGTCCAATGCTTGGTGCCTTTGCTATTGCTGGTGTTGCTGGTGGAATCCTCTCTGCTGCTCAAGGTGGCAGGAGTGCTGAAATCAGGCAGCAGATCGAGGAACAGGAAGAAATTCTCAAGAAGGTTGCAGAGGGTTCGCTTGAGTGGATAAAGGCAGAACAAATCATTGAAGGGCTCAAGGAGGAAGAGCGAGGAGGGCCTGCCATGAAGCCTCCGGTGGAGCCTACTCCTCTTAACGAGGCCTTAGAGACTATCAAGGAAAGAGGTGGGCTGGATGTCTCGAAATTCATTGGCGACGAACTCGAAGAACTCAAAAGAGCCTCTCAGGATCCCAGTGCAGATTACGAAAAAGCACGACAGGCGGTTATAGACAAAGTACAGGTAGGTGATCAGGAAACATTAAGTCGCAGACAGGCTGAAGCGATGTTCCCTAATGTGGATGTTCGACCCGAAGTCTTGCGTACCAAGGCGGGACGAGAGGGCTTCTTGCAGGGTCTGCAATCTTCTCGTCCAATTGTTGAGAGCATCCTCAAAGAGACGGATGAGGCGAATCTGGAGTATCGCCTTGAGGATCAGGCTGTTCGCCAAGTGGATAGACCAGTTACTTTTGAGACAACTACCGAACAGGCGTTGGCCGAACAGGCCGCAGCCGAACAGGTGCCAGTTGAACAGGTGCCAGTTGAACAGGTGCAAGCTGAACAGGTGCCAGCCGAACAGGTGCCAGCCGAACAGGTGCCAGTTGAACAGGTGCCAGCCGAACAGGTGCCAGTTGAACAGGTGGTAACGGAAGAGACGGAAGTACCGACACTTCAACCGATGGGTCAACCGGTAACTCAAGAAAGAAGCGAGCTTGGAACTAACAAGGCAATCATAAGGATGCTCATAGCAGATGCTGATGCTGCTACAGGGCGACAAAGAAATGCTTTGAATACTGCTGTCGAAATACTTCGGACGCATCCTGAAGAGTTGAGAGACCTTGAGAACATCGGTGATATTCGGAAGATCGAAAAGGTGGGAGCTGGGGTCGGTGCTCGTATAGCAAGTCAGATCGGCAAAGCCTTGATTCAAGAAGGAAAGCCTGCGGAAGCTGCTGAGTACTTTGAGAAGGCTTCCAAGTGGCGAAAAGACGTACCAGAGTATGCCGAAAGTCTGGCAGAAGCACAGAAGGAAGCGGCTGAAGCACCAGAACCGGCTCCTGTTCCGGAGGGAAAGCCATCTGATATCCCCGAAGGGGTGAAGGTTATTGAGCTTGAGCCGGGTGAGATTCCTCGTACTCGACTTGGAGAAGAGTTGAGTCCTGTTGATAAACGGTCTGCTCGTCTGGTAGCGCAACCGGGGATATCCGAAGAGGACGATCCGAAACGAGTCGGAAAGACTATGGATCGGAAAAGAAGGCCACTACGAAAGGTGAAGAAGTTCCTGGCCGGGTTGGCGAGAACGGGAGCTTCCATAACACAGGAAGAATTCAGGAAGAGATCGAAACAGCGCAAGGGATTTTATGTTGCTGAAACGGAAGCACACCTTGTTGAGAAACTTGGCCTTTCCAGTGCTTCACCACGAGACCTCGTTAACTACTACATAAAAAAGGAACCAGAGCTTGCTGGAATACTTGCCTTGGGTGTACTCGAAAAGACGGAACACACGGGGGAGTTGGGGGATGAGGCCCGTATTGATGTGAACTTTACCAAGAGCGGGAAGGTGAAAAAAGCGACAATATATCTGTCCCCTGATGCGACTCTTTCGACTCTTCGCCATGAGATCGAGCATTTGCGAGATTATATCCACAATTTTAAGCCGAAGTTCTTTTCGGTTGTGAAATCCGGTGGGGTATTAAAGCGTCTTTTCCATGCTGAATTCGGGCGATACGGGCTTCACGATTACTTCCATTTGTCTGATTATCTCCATAGACAGTTCGTGCGTGATGCCCTGGCTGATCCCCAGGTAAGGAAGAAGATTCCGGCAAAGGTTTTGAAGCAACATATCAAGGACTATCCCGATCTTGCGGAACGATATCTTGGTGTGGGCAAAAAGGCACCCACAGCAGTCTCCAAGACGCAGGAGAAGGTTGAACCCACCCCAGCCGCCGTAGAGGCGGCTGAGGGTGATGAAGCTAGACGGGTTCGAAGAGATCCGGCAGCTGGGGAAATGAGTGTCGATATCTTTTATCTTCCGGAGCGAAGCAAAGCGGCTTTGGGGGATAAGACTTGGGATGAGTATTGGGACGACAATCAACATAAGGTGAAACTATATACAACCAATGTTCCGGTTGATGCGACTCTTGAAGATATCAAGAAGAAGTGGAGAGAAGCCGGTCTCCCCAAGGGGTCTGCTCGGGGCGGTCCCTTTGAAGTCCAAACCGACAAAGGTACGTGGAATCATCGGTCTGGCAAATGGCGAAATATCTTCTTGGCCAAACCGGACAATGTTGTCTTCAGAACCGACGAGGAGATCGAAGAGGATTACACTGCCCAAGAGAAGGCAAAGAAAGAGAAGGTAAAGAAAAAGAAGGTAACAAAGCCAGTCAAGAAACCCACAGCCGTCCCCGATGCGG
>Ga0208449_1000625_pt1 | contig 22768 bp, 18 predicted proteins | sample MalvireepMed_s17_FD_184247 | JGI IMG/M metagenome (GOLD analysis project Ga0208449, IMG submission 184247) | Marine viral communities from the Global Malaspina Expedition - Malaspina viral metaG DeepMed_s17 (SPAdes) (version 2) | ecosystem: Environmental > Aquatic > Marine > Oceanic | place...
ATCCGAACAGTGATTTCGGAAAAAGGCTAAAAGTGATCGGATAAAACCGAAACAGGTGATCGGTTTAAACCGAAATGGGTGATCGGATTGAACCGAAATGAGTGTTCGGATTCATCCGAAACATGCACTGAGTAAATAATTAACGTGGTATTCATAACCGTCAACATCGAAACTCCCATCGTAATCAGCCGGTATAACGCACTCAACGTCGTGCCAACCTTGTTCGGGACCTAAATCAAGTTTCGTGTGGCGTGAAAAAACAGTTCCCATTCCAGTTTGTGACTGATTAGCTAGAGAGGCAAAGTCGTTCATAAGCATCCTTTTTCGTTACTAAGTTACGAGGTGAAAGATACCAACAAAGCACGACAAGTTAAGTCGCACTAGTAGATTTTGCGTCTTCTACTTTAAAATTTTTATCCTTAGGCACATCTGGCTCATCATTTACTGCGTTGTAATATGCCCTTTTAACTTCCTCTTCAAACTTAGTTTTAAACTCAGGCGGACCAACAACTTTTAAGTACGGAGCGCGTGCCAGCAGCCACTGTATTAAGTTCAGATTATAAGGAACGTCAGCTTTAAGAAGCTTAAAGTTCTCATTACCGGGAATATCTTTCATTACCTGATTATCGCCTAAGTGAGCATCTTCAACTTCGCGCTGCACAGCTTTAAAAACCTTTAACTCCAACGTAAACGGCTCACCATATCGATATTCGAACATGTGTCTGTTTTGTTCGTCGTTAATATCGAATTCGCTCGGTCCTTTTGGCTCCTCGAAGTTTCGTCTTTTTACCTGAATAATCCGCGAAATTGGAAAGCGGCGAAACTTGCTCTTTTCTTCTTCAGAAGCTGGTTGATAAGCAACTAAATAAGCGACATTACCTCTAAAAAATATAGCTTTGGCAGTAACGGTTAAGTGCTCAAACGTTTTATCATCACCATGTTTTTTGTATTTCATTTCTAAAACTGAATTCTCGAGTGCTGCTTCTTTAACCTTGGTGTAAATATCTTCGTTAAGAACAGGAGCTTTTAGCCAGTGAGAGGGGTTAGCAACTTTAACTTTTTGATACCAACGGCCTATAACCCCTTGGTCACTTTCAATTAATTTTTTTGCTTTTAGGAACGGTTTATTTAACTGAGTCATAATTTCTGGCGGAGCTGTGGCAGCCAATTGTTTTTCTGCCATTACAATAGCCAGCGCTGCTGCGTAGTTGTTATCTTTAAGCGATAAAAAGTCTATATGGTCAACACTCCAAACAGCTGCTTTAGGTCCCCGGGCTTCCGAAACAGTATGAAGCCCCATCACGCCGTTGAAATCAGTTAAATCTCTTTGAACACTTCTTTTATCTATTGAATACCCTTTGTTTTGCAACTCCTGACAAATTTCAACAGCTGTTGCATCTTGACGGTGCAGAAACTCATACATCGCGTAAATTCGCTTAAGCGTTTCTCTGCTCTCTTTTGAGCTTTTTGATTCGCTCTTACTCATAAACACCTCGTTTGTTTAAATTAACCTTAACCTATACTAGCTGTCGCACCCACTTCAATAAAAAATGTTATTGAGTAAATGCCAAAACATGCGTGCAGGAGGAGACATATTGCTGTCGTTAATTGCTTGTTTATTTTTATGCTTACGCAGCACATCAATACGAGCTTTAGCTGTCTCGCTGTATAAACCTCGGGGATACTTTTCCAGATGCTTTTTATAATCACTAACACTCTGAGAGTTCTCAATGCGCTGCCATGCTCGGTACTCTTTCCTGTTAATTGGATGAGACTTCTCCAACGCAATTTCGGCATTCTGCGGAGAAATAGTTGCCCAAGCAGCAAGACACCCACCTACTTTTTGAAAGTCAGTTCTTACATTTTTCAGCTGCAGGTTAGTGGCAACATTGACCAACTGGTTCGTTACTAAACTTGTCTCCCCCCTTGTATCAGTGGTGTAGTTACTGTGAGTATAAGAGTGCACATCACTATATATATTCTCAGCCAATGACTGTTTAGCCAGACGAACAATATCTCTCTCAGCCTTACGGCTGTGACGTATACCAATTTTGCTAACTAAATACCGTCGCTCCCTGTCCGCCATGACCCAATTCGGGTCTTCAACATCAACAACGGAGCAATAGTTATACTCAGGCCCACTAACAGAGCACGCACTAATCACAAAGCCCACAAAGACAGTAAAAAACGACTGTAGCAAACGCATACAAGCTCCTTAATTCGATCAAGTCATGCAAGATTAAAGAATCACTGCGTCATATTTTGTCGCACTCACACGGTAGTATCCTCAGCACACGGTCAATAAAGAGGATAGATATGAACGCAACATTAACTGTTTCGCCTGCCCTGCCACAGCTACCAGTCACTTTTGAAAATGTTGATCACGACAGCTTTGAAGCTAAGTGCGCACCGCTGAGCTTTTTCTGGTTATCCCGTGCCTTTAATTTGAGCGGCAATGAGAAAAGCAAAGAAAAACTAATGATGCGTATCCGTCACTTGACCAAGCTTTATAACTTCCCAAATGACTTGTTTGAACAATTAGTTAAATTTGGCGATGACAAAAACGTCGACTGGGCTCCTCGCATACCTGAAATTGTCGGTGTGAGAGCTCTGCAGCGCCAGCTAGAGTTAAATGAGCAAGAGTACCGTATTCTTGTGTTTGCGTTTTTAAGCTCTCACTCGCGCTTAATTGGCACACTGCGAGAGTTCATTGAAAAGACTTTTTCAAATGAATCGCAGCTCGATATAGTTTGTAAGCTTGTCGGTATTGACCGTGCGCAGTTCTCTGTACTAACCAGTGACCAGTCTACTATTGTACAGATGCACCTAACCGGCCCTGCACCTTACTCTTTCCATATGGAGTCGATGGAGCGATTCTATATGCAAGAAGACGTGCTTGCTCGTGTTATTACCGCCAAGTCTGTTGACGATGACATTCTGGCTGGACTGCTTACCCCAAGCTCTCCCGCTAAGTTGAGCATTGATAACTTTGACCATATTGGCCAACGATTACAGTTATTACAAGACTGTGTTGCTGATGCCACAAATAAAGATGGAAAACCACTATCGGTTCTGTTTGTTGGTAAACCAGGTTCAGGTAAAACCGAACTTGCTAAAGCACTAGCGGCCTCTGTCGACGCTTCTTTATACGAAGTTGCTGTTGCAGATGACACAACCCGTAAACAAGAAAACTGTGTGTACCGCTTAGGTGAGTACTCTCGTATGTCAAACATGCTCAACAACGCACCTAACTGCCACATTTTGTTTGATGAAGTAGAGGACGTCTTAAACGAGCGCGAAAATGAAAACCGACGTAAAGGCTGGATAAATCAAACTCTGGAAAAGCGCACTGTTACAACCTACTGGGTTTGCAACAGTGTCGATGAATTTGATGACGCGTTTCTGCGTCGCTTTGACTACGTCTTATATATGCCAACGCTTAACTATCGCTCGCGTGTACGCATGATGAATAATGCGTTCGCCAAACATGGTATTAGCGAACAACGTATTCACGAATTAGCTGCTGCGCGCATTAGTACGCCCGCAACAATTGAACGCCTGACTCAATTAGCTGACCGTATCAATCATGGAAGTTTAAGCGCTGACCAAATGTTGGATATGACTTTTCCTAACGCACCAAGTTGGTACAGCGATGAGCTCGGTCCGTTCAAAGTCGAACACTGTCAAGCTCACTCAGAACTGCCTTTACAGCAGTTTTCTGCTTTGTGTCAGCAAAATCAAAACGTACGTACACTTATTACTGGCAGCAATGGCAGCGGTAAAACAGCGCTAGCACGCTACCTATGTTACGAATGCAATCACAGCACTCGCTTTTATACTGCCGAAGACTTTCTAATTGGCGATCCAGCTGTTTTTCTTTCAGTTATAGAAAGTGCTTTCGAGCAGGCTTCTTTTAAACAAGAAATGCTTGTGATAGATGAAGTTGACCAGTTGCTAGTAACAGCCATGCGCATTGTTCCAAACCCAGATAGCTTTTCGCGCTGGTTAGCTACACAGATACGTGACTTTCGTTACCCACTCGTTATGACACTTAGCGAACCAAGAGCACTTAGCGAATACACGGTCGTCAATAATGCATTTGACCTGTCACTACAGCTTCAAAGCTGGCCCTCAGAGTTACTGCAACATTTTTCTGATGAATTTGCCAAGGCCAACAATCTGAACGCTGTTCGCGTACCAGAGCAACTACAAGCAACTCCTCAACAACTGATTAAAGCGTTGCGCCAGTGCCGTTTGCACAGTGACATGAGTTATTTAACGCAAGCGTTAAGTGGAAAAAACAAAAACACCATCGGTTTTTTAGCGCGTGTTTCTTAAACACAGGAGTATCAATATGAAAACAATCCAAAGCTTATTCATGCTATGCGGCGTCAGCATCATCGCTGCCTGTTCAAGCAGCAATAGCATCCTCGACACCACCGCCAAAGATCAGGCTTTGTACAACGAGTATATCGCTGATTGCACCTTTAAAGACGGGCAAACCGCAGCACCAAAGTGGATTTGTGGTTACCCCATTGACGATTATCCCGTCACCGAAACCGGCTATTCCGAGTCGGGTAGCGAGTCAGAGGCGAAAGCCAGAGCGCTGGTCAAACTAGCCGGGCGTATTCAAACCGTCATAGAAAGCGAAGCCACGTTAACCTCTACCAGCAGTAACCGCCGTAGCGATAAAAGCTTTGAAGAGGTCAGCCGGCAGTTCGTCAAAGAGCGTCTGAACAACACCCGTGTACTACTGCGCATGGTCGACCCATCCACACAGGGGCTACATGTGTTGGTGGTGGCTGAAGAGGATGCGTTTGATAAATCTTTACGTAGCGCTATGATGAAAAGTGAATAAGGAGGTTTTATGTCCCTGTCAAAATCGAAAATCTATTATTTGATAGCTATTAGTTTAGGCACTCTTACCGCTTGCGGAGGAGGTTCAAGTGCATCAAATGACTCGGGGACACAAGCCCCCGAGCCCGACCCGGTCGCTTTAGATACGCTTCCTTCGATTAGCGCTACCGAAAACAAATCAGAAACCATCGATATATCCTGGACACCTGGAGAGGAAGCTGAGTTAAATATTTCTCAAGAATCGTCTCCAGCGCTTGGGCTTACGCTGGAGGGAACGTCGTTAACAGTCACCTTGCCTGAGGTAACCGACGATGTCAGTACTGAATTTACAGTAGAACTCATTCAGGATGGAAACACCGTTGATGAGCAAACTGTGACTGTAAATATCGATAACGACCCTCGTCAGTTATATGCTGAAAATTACGACGATTACCGATTAGCGGAAGAGGTTGCGACAGAAACCGATAGCTGGCGGTTGGAAAACATCGGTATTTATGCGGAAACCATTACGCAAGATGGCGAACCACAAACAGTTTGTTACCCTACGCCGGAAGACTGCCGTGAGTCATACGCCTTTTATGAAGGTAACGCCGACTATGTGAGAGGTGACTTTAACGACGATGGGCATACCGATGTAGCCGTTAGTATTGTTTATTTCCCCCATACACTGCCACGAGATATTACTGAGTACCCTGCTCGGGTAATGATTTTTGAAAATAATGGCGACGGCACGATGAAGCTTAATAATAGTATCATTGCCGACTACGAAAATATTCATCGGTTTTCTGCTTACCGAATTAAGTCAGCCGATTTTAACGGTGACGGTGTGCCTGATATTATCGCCAGTTCGTTATCACGTGTAACAGACGAATGGGTCGAAGAACGCTCGCAACATCAAAATGCACCAGAGCTTCCCCTTTTGTTACTAAGTAATGGTGAAGGGCAATTAGTCGATGCATCTGATCAACTGAACTTACATATGAGTATCGAAGACGGCTATTCAGTAGGCCACAATATGTCTGTAGGTGACATCAATAATGACGGACACCCGGACATTTATACCGGCCTTTCAGTACTGTTAAATGATGGAAACGGCGTGTTTACCGATAAAACGGACGACTATTTCACGGCCAATGAGCAATGGTCGCAACCTTTTGCTTCTGCCCTAGGAGACATGAATGATGACGGGCGCACAGACTTAGCGATGTTTGATTACCGTCAGGTGTTTCCTGATCCCGTAGACATACATAGAAATCAACTCCTTATCAGTACTTCTGGTGGTGCATCTCTAACCATGGTGAATCAACCGACCATTATTCCGTTTCCCGAGGAGTATTGGGGGGCAGACAACAGCCATACAAACTATGCCATTATGGGCGATCTTGCGGAGGACTATCCTGGCGACGAGTTGGTTATAGCACAAACACGGCTCGACCCTTATTACGATGGTCGAGTCCTTAGAATGTTTGCGCTCGACGAGCAAGAAAATTTGATCGAGCTAACCGATAGGCTAGAAAACAATGATCTCCGTCTGGGATCAGAGCATCATGGCTACGTATCCGGTGAGGGCTCGTTACACCTTATGGATTTCGACAAAGACGGTACGCTGGACATTGTTGATGTAACTCAGGGCGGCAGCCGCTGTGAGTCAGAAGACAAATGCCAGCAAGAGCTAGCTGTGTTTTTAAACCAAGGAGACGGAACCTTTGTTTATAACCCTATAACCAATATTCCCTCAATCACCGAATACAGCTTCGAAGGGTATAATTTTGAAGATAACGACTTACCAAACTTAGGCACTTCTTACCCTGTTGACTTAGGACACTCTGACGGCTTTAGCCTCTTGTCGAGAGTGGGAACTGTTAATCCTGACCTACTTAAAGAAGGAGATGAAGAGCAAATGATTTGGTACATCATGAATCGCAAGCAGAATGGTCTTTAACGTTAACTAAGGTGCCACTGCTAAAAGCATTTAAAACCAGCGCTTGAACAGTATAACCATTTAGTTCAAGCGCTTCTTTATAGGTTTTAAGTTGTCCACCGTAAAAACGTGCAAGCTCTTGTTGTTTGTCCGGCGTTTTAGCTCCCTTCAATTTGTGGTCGATAACCACTAGACCCGCTTCCGTTTCCAGCAATAAGTCGATACTGCCTTTGATACTCTGATTGGCCTCATTTTTAGCCGTTACCGGCATCTCGACCCAAACATTCTTCGGTTTAAACTGCTCTTTCACGCAGGCAACAAATTGCTGTGCCTGATTTACCAGTTTCTTTATTTGGGTTTCATCAGATGTGAACGGAACCAAGAGTCTTCGCGCGACCAGTTCGACGTTTTTATCTGTATTTAGCACAATAAAGCCTATCAGTTGATGAAGTGCATCGCCTAGTTTTGCGGTATTCAAACTGCCAGCTAACCTCAACGCCTCGCCATATTGCGATGACTCATCTACCTCTACCGGCCCATCAATATTAGTCGCTGAAGGATAAATATATCGAGGTTTAAGCTCTTGTTCACAATGCCGCACAAAGGGTAGCTGGAGGTCTTCATCAACAGTATTCTCTATTGGCCAATTTTCACTCACGTCACTAAAACTATAAGCATCCTCACTCAGTAATTGCTTGAAGCTATCGTCAGGCGCTTTTCCTGTGTCAATAAATGACAGATAATTTCTCGCTCTAGTAAAAGCAACATAAAGCAAACGGTGATTTTCATTGCGCGTTTCTTCTGCTCGCTTTTTACCGAACTCAGTTGCATGCAAAAACGCTTTCACCGTTTTTTTCTCAAGCTTAGTCGACGCATTTGCTGCATTGTAGCGTGGTAAAAACTGTACCCAACGCCCTTTAAGCGGCTTATCGATATAAAAACTATCGGAATCATTTTTTGCCGTCACGCCAAACAGTCTATCCCTAGGGGATTTCTCCATGAACTCCAAAATAACGCATGGCCATTCAAGTCCCTTTGATTTGTGTATGGTCAATACAGATACTGCGCGCCCAGTAGAAATTCCTTTTATATCCTTCATGTCCCATGCTTTTTGTGCAAGATAGCGGTTTAACCCTTCCATTGTCACCGGCAACCCGTAAGAAACAGCCTCTTGCTCATAACCTTCTACCAGCTTGTAAAGCGCATCAATATTTGCCAGCCGAAGCTGAGTGGTAAACTCATTGTTATCCCATTGGCGAACCGTTTCAGCTATCGCAAAATTATTAAGTGCTTCCGTCAACAATTCCGTTGGCGATAGTTGCGCAGTCTTTTTTCGTATGCCAGCAATTTTTTCCATGAGTCCGGTATCAAGTAGCCGCCCTGGATTCTCTGTATCTTCTAACAACTCACCAAGCCAATCATCAACACCTTGGTTTTTAACAATGCTCCTTATTTCCGCATATGCTATTTTGTTGTTACCGCCAGAAATTAACGCCATAAAGGCACGTATCAGTACCACTTCGGGCTCGTCTAACAGACCCGGCTGTTCGCATTGAGCTGGTACTTTTGCCTCGTTTAATATTTTAGCCAGTTCCTTCGCATCATCATTTGAGTACGTCAGAATACCAATGTCATCCCACCGCATTGGCCTCTCAATATCGGTATGCTTGTCAAGCACTAATGGTCTGTTAGCAACAAATAATTTCAACTTGTTTGCGAATGCTTGATATGCCGCCTTCTTTCGTCCGCTAACCGAAAAACTAAACAGTTCGGGATTTCCACAGCTTGGCTTTCGCTTTAACTTATCCCAAACATTAAGCTTGGTTTGTTCTTCACCAAAGACAGGGTTAAAAGTATCATTGCAGTGCTCGACAATGGTTTCAGTTGACCGACGAGAAGTCTCGAGCTTATCGATTGTTATACCTTGGCTCTCTAATTCGTTTTGGAGTGCAATCATCAGTTCAGGATCAGAGCCGCGGAATCCGTAAATAGCTTGTTTTAAATCACCTACAAATACAGCTTTATCAACAAGTTCGGTGAGCTTTAAGTAAATTGCCAGCTGCATAGGGTTGGTGTCCTGAAATTCATCTACCAGCAACAACTTAAGCTCTTCTTTTATAATTTTTTGCACTGCAGGATTATCCAAAAGCTCAAAAAACTGGCGTTCAAGGTCACTGAAATCGAGGACACCTCGGTTGTCTTTAAGTTCTCGATATCGGCTCAAGCTATTAGCTGCCAATTCATACGCTAACTGAATAAAAGCTTTAATATCAGCTCGAAACGCACCAAATTGACCGAGTTTTGTTTGTAAGTTTATAAAGGGTTCAAAATGTTCAGTGGCCTGCGGCGGAACTTTTATAGACTCTAAATGAGACCATTTGCTGCACCATCGTTTATTTTTCAGACCCCGTAGCAAGTCCTTAAAGTTTTGTTGGGCTTTTGTCTTTTCATCGATGCCCGATAAATCGGTCAAACAGTCTTCCGTTACGCTATTTATAAGACCTACCGTTAGAGTCTTGTCGACTTTCCCGCACGCTTCATCCAGTAACTTGTCATACAAAGACCAACTCTGGTCGCCCATAACCGGCAACTCAACCGCGTCAATACCATTAGCCGTCGCTTCACTAGCTATCTTTTTTACATAGTCTATGGGGCCATCGTCACGAGATGAGTCACTAGTAATGCTCAGTTTACGACCCAAGCGACTTAATTCTTTTATTTTATCTGGCTCTTCCTCATCTATAGCGTTGAGAAACAAGTTGTCAGCACCAACTTCGTCTAGTACCTCTACATCCGGGCTTAACCCCAAGTCAAAAGCAAACCGCTTTAAGTATTCGCCACACAAGCTGTGTAATGTGCCAATACGAGCTTCGTTTATGAGTAACGCATTATCTTTCGCACGCGCTGAGCCATCCACTGTTTCTAAAAACTTAGCGCGCACACGCTGCACTAGCTCTGCTGCTGCTTTGTTGGTAAAGGTAGTAGCAAATATTTGAGACGGCTTAACGCCTTTTTTATCTACAGCATCAAACAGCAGCTCTGTAATTTTATAAGTCTTTCCGCTGCCGGCACCGGCGTTAATCATCTCTATTTTGCTAAAGTCCATGCTTTATTACTCCTTTATTCTGCCGTTGCCTTCGGCCACCCCAATAAGTAGCGGTAGTCTGAGTACTTGTCGCCAATTCGCTCTTTGTCGCTATTTGCTTCTCTATACGCCGATATAATGCCTTTCAAGTCATCATCTTCAGGATAGGTAACACCTGCTATTTCATCGCAGCCTGGGTTATTTAACTCTATTTCGCCACGCTCCAATTGTTCAAAGCGCCATGCCGCAAGCTCATTCGTTGTCTGCCAAGACTCGGCTATTGAGCTGAATTTAAAGTCCACCTGAGTAACACCTTGCCCCTGTAGGAAGTCGTTATTGCGAAGCAAGAAGGCCTGATCTTTAATTATAAAGTAACCGACTTCAGGCCAGCGCTTTTTACTCTGCTCGTAAATACTAGCGTAAGTATAAAGCTGCACCGCACAGCCACCCTCTAGAGTTTCCTTATGTTTGTCTCCGGAGTTAGACCATTTAGCATCAAGCACCATCACATTGCCATCTTCTTTTTCCAGGAGTAAGTCAATACTGCCTGTTGCCTTAAATGTCCTGCCAGCAAGGTTTAGAGGCCAGTTTTTAACGCTTAATTCAGGCGTAACCTTAATAACCCCCGACTGTAGAAACGTATTAACCAGCGACGTTAACGCTTTTTTCGCTTGCTCTCTTACTGACTGCAAGTCGTAGTGTGCCCCGGGCTCTAAGAACACTAACGCGCGCTGTTTAAAAACACGTTCGTGATGCTGTTCTTCCCAGCTTTCCAAATCTATCCATTTGTCAGGTGTCGGATTTTCCGTGAAATAGGCTTCGAATAACGCATGCGCGTATATCCCCCTGGCTCGGTTATCAACTGCAGGTAGCTTAATGTCATAGTCACGTAGTTTTGTACTGTAATTCAGCACAAAGTCAGACGGCTTAAATATCAAGCGTTCTAACCGAGACGCCGACATGTCACTGGCAATAGGCAGTGCTTTGTTAATACGGCCGACACGGGCATAAGGGTATAAAGACTCAGTGTTATAGTCTTTGATAACAGCTTTGCTGTTTTGCTTAGCTAAGTAGTCACTCCACGACTCGTGAGTCAACTTATGTAGCACTGACAATTCGTCAAACAAGGGGTGCGTTAACGCCTCATTGTCAAAGTCCACAATAAGCAACTCTTTGCTCGTTTGTTCAATAAACTGATTCCAGCTATTGCGCTGCAACTTAAGGTCATGTTCCCGAGAAAACACATCGTAGCTATCAGACAGCGCATCAAACTCAGGTTGATACCAGTCGGGCAATGTATACCCGGGCAAAGAATAAGGTCCCACCCACAGGGTAATATCAGGACTCGTTGATAAGTGCCCCGGCCGCATAACACCATGACAGGACGTAGTGCGTCCTACTTGTGCAAGCGGCTCCATCATAGGCATCTGCCCTACGCCAAGCTCTTTTAAAAGTTTTGTCCACTGGTTTTGACTAAATTCAGTTGTTGCCGTTGTCAGCACATCAAGAATAACGTTGCACTGACGAGCAAACTCGCGGTAAACCGGTTTCTGAACTTTTAGCGCCTTTAGACGCAAACCCTCAACAGCTTTTTTAATTTGCTCGGCATTAGGCTCCGGCTCCTCTATGGCGGCTAACCATTCTTTTAGTTCAGGGTTTTGCTGAAGCACGTCTGTTTTGGCTTCTTCCCATTTTTCATTCCCGATACCTAAACTTGAAACTAGTTTATTTGCTAAAGTTTTAGACTCTGCTCGGTTTCCCAGCCACAACGGATGCTTAAACAGCGTAACCAGACATTCGATGGAATAGCTACCGCTCAGCGTGTTGAGCATTGCGGGAACAATTTGAGTAATTAAACGAGTATCAACTTTCGTTTTAAAGCCTGCGGAAGGCAGCGAGTATTGACCAAGAGCTTGGTCAATTATTGTACCGTATTCGCTAACGACCAATATATCGTCGGCACTTTTTCCATTTAGAGATACATACTGAGCGGCTATGTCAGCAGCATCAATAACTCCACCTGCAGATATAAGTTTAACATTCGATTTATTGCTCGCTTGAGAGTCCGCTAGCGGTAACTCTTTCATCGCTACATTTTTATCAACCAGCGCACAAAAGAGTTGCTGCCAAATGTTTGGAAGTAAATATTTAGGTTGAGCCAATACTAATCGATTTAGCTGAAGCTGACAGCCTTGTAGCCGCTCAATACACTGCTCAATACGTAAAGCGTCACTTTTACCAGCTATTGTGTCACAGGCCTCGTTGTATAAATCGGTTAAAAAGCCAAACCGCTGTAACCTCTCATCCTTAAGAGCCTCACCTCGCCAGCCAATAAGCGTTAAACCATCGAACCACGACATTACAACTCGCGCAGTTGCTATTGGATTTTTTTCAAACGAGCGACAAATTGCCTTATTCGTCTTAGCGTGCTTACTGAGTATGCGATAAAACGCAAACAAACGCTGTTCAGGTTCAAACTTTATAATACCCAGCTGTTCTTCAAGCCACGCTATTAATGCTGAACAGCCCATAGTATCGCTACCGACTGCGCCATTGGTACAATTAAACATTGGCTCAATAAGATCTTGATTAGCTAAATAATCAAAATGAATGACACGTTCCATCGTTTGGGCTCCCCGTCGAATTAAAATTCAAAGTGTTATACCGCCATTTCTTGCCTTAATTAAAATAGCCGCATTTTCGAAAAGCCCCATAAGATCTGTTTTATTTTCCATATAAATATCTTTTGAAAGCTTTAATCTAGCCGGCAAAGGGTCACGTATAAGTTGCAAAGAAAGTTTCTTTACATCTCGGGCAGCAGCTTCAGTCTTGATAAGAAAAGTTTTATGTCTATCCTGCCATTGAATCGTGGCGAAATTTTGATGTTCTACCTTATTCTCAGCCTCCCAGAAAACCCGCAACCGCAAGTCTCCCTTGCCTGTTTTGGTATAGTGAATTTCAACACACTCCTTCTCTTCGAAGTGTGAAATCAATTTATCAATAAACTCTGAAGCCCACTCCTCAGTACTTTCTAGTTTTGCTTCAAATGGGTTAATGACTGCTTCTTGACTATCAACCTTATCAACTAAACCATCATCTGACTGCAATTGAATGCTCTTTCCTAAATCATCACCTACCAACTCACTCAAACGTCGTTCACAATCTCTAACTAATAATCCCAAATCAACATTCGTTAAACCTGACCCATTATTTTCTGCCGTATTGCAGGGCAACGAGTAATCTTGCAGTAGTTCAGATTCAGCAGCAGATACTAGCTGTCTTATCTTTTTAGTCGACACTGGCTCATCGGGTTCTGCGACACGTATATAGGTAAATTTAAAACGCTCTAAGGTGGTATTATCTAATGAACAAAAGTCACCCCACTTGTCATACGCGAAGTTGATTCTCCGAGCGGTTGTTTGACAACCTCTATCTGCGTTTAGTAGGCTTTCTTCTGTGCCCCCCAATGCTCTAACTATCGCGCTTTTAGGTGCCATATCAATCGACTGTTTGAGCGCTCGCTTAGATACGGAGAGCCTCTTACCTCTCAACGTTAACGAGGCTATATGCTTGCTCCAGCGAAGGTTTATAACATTGCCTGCAAACGGAGCGTGCTTCACCCCCATATACTTTCCTAGATAGATGGGCTTACCATCAAAGGAGACAATATAGATGCCTGGACCGACAAATGCCGATTTATTTTTTACTATCGAATAAAACTGTAGATTAAAAAAACTAGGCAATCCTGGGATGGGTTTAACCTGTCTAAAAGAAAAAATCTCATTCGCTTTGTAGTTTTTAGTTTTGACATTCAGTTGCATCGCTTTCCTCTGGCACTATCAATCTCTAATTTCACTCACTAACTTCGAATGTGAACGCTAAGTGCGACACGTAGCGTCGTAGTAGCAGATTAAAGTTTAACCTCACATTAAGTTGGAGGTGCTTTATGGACATCGTTTTTACAGTAATTGTCAGTTTAATCGCCATCGGCTTCGTCGTAATGTGGATTGAATTTGCCCTTACCCGACCGCTGACAGTTATTTCCATGTTAGTGCTTGCTCTACTTGTCTCACCGAATGGTAACTATGTCGGCACGGCCCTAACCTTTCTCATCCTTAGCTGGCTGTTCACGACTAAAGCCGGGTTAATCCACGTAGGCGGTTTTTTGCTTGGCTTTATTTGGAGTAATCGCCAAAAGTAACTCGCACCAAAGGAGCAAGCTACTCAACATAATAAGCCGCACTCCCCCACACTTCGGTGCCTTTAGCCATCATTAAATCGATAATAACCGGAACAACGGCACCCAAGAGTTTGCAGCCATCTTTTACTTGGTCTCGGTTTACGCTGCTAGCGTAGGTCGCCCCGCCGTGCAGAATTTGGTTTCTCAGGGTGTACAAGCGATCCATGATAATGCTCAAAATAGTTACGGTATCTTGCTGGCCAAGTGCTTCATTAGCACGTCGTTTAGCGGCATTAAAACGATCTTCCCAGTCATTACCGCGGTCTTCGTAGTTAATGTTGTCCCAGAAAGGTTGGAATACGAATTCGTTGCTAATAAGAGAGCGAATGGCGCCGTTATAATGAGTCCACACCAAATTATACAGTCTATTTTCGCTATCGCTTTCAACTAAACGCTCAAAAAACTGGCCGTATATTTCGCGTTCGGTGTCGCTACTTTGTGCGGCGTAGTTGCTGGTATAGGCGGCATTAAAGGCAATCCATAAAAACACGAATTCGCCGTCGGTATCGCCATTTCCTCGCTCAATTTCAGCCTTCTGTAACCAGCTGAGTGCGCGGTGAATACGCAAATTAGCGCCCTGGGACCAAGTGTCTCGATGCATGCGCTGGTGGGCCTTTAGCGTATCGTAGTCCATTACTGTTAACCGTCCTAGTGTGTAGAATCTATGCAGTTACAGTAATTAATATCGGTGTTGGTGTAAAGACAGCGAATGCACTGATAAGCACGCTTTTACCGCGACATATTTTGTCGCACTGGTATGGCAGGATAGTCAGCGTTAAATATGAAGGAGAATATTATGACGCTTACCACCACCCATAATCGCCTATTCGATAATGACTTAGTTGCCACGCTAATTAAGCACACCGAGCAAGGTCTGCGTAAGAATACTCCAAACCTCATTGGAGCAGCTGACTTTATAGTCAAAAGCCACCTTAATCCCAACCATTACGCCATGCCTATTCTGCAGGCATCGCCGGAGTGGATTCAGGAACAACTGAGTAATGAAAATTATCATCAGCTTGAGCAGCAACTCGCTTTTGAAAACACACGAACACCACTGGGTATGGTGCGCGTTATGGTCCGTACACATTTAAATCGTCAATATGTGCGTCATGTGGTGCGCGGCGCTAGCGACCAAACCTTAACGCCTCGAGTCATGAAGGCTTTTGAGCAAGAAATGGATTTTGCAAAGCTTACTGACGCTCATGCCTATGCTGAACATTGGCAAAAGGTTGTTGATAAAAACCCTGATCTCTATGACGACATTGATCGGGCGGCAATTGCCATGCTACCCAAACTCAAAGGCGGTCATTGGCAGGCCTCTAATGTAGTTGCCAATAAGCTGGGCATGGATGACGCCTGGGCTAAAGTCTTAACCGGCATTTACACCGGGCTCGTATATTTAAACGACGCTTACCAGTTTAATCCAGAAAAGCTTTGGGCAGATATGGACGCAACGGTCGGTAACGCAAAAGCCGCTAAAAAGTTAGCGAAAGCTTTTCAAAAGCACGTTCATCAATATGGCGAAGCGTTATCGGGTAGCTTTTTAGCAGATTTAGGTCATACCGAGTTTGTAAAACCGGATACCCACGTCATTTCTGCCGTAGCAGCACTTAAAGGGGAAGAAACCGTTTCTCCACAGGCCGCCATTGAGTACGTGTACCAGCTCAGCGAAGAACTCGACGTACCACCACGCTTAATCGACAAAATATTTTATCTGGGTGGCTCTGGCCAGTTCTATTTATACAACATAAAAATGAAGCACAAGAACACCTTTAAACAAGAGTTTTTAGAGCGCTTGCGGGCGCTTTAATGTTTTTTCGCGTCAAGACGCAAGCTACGTATTAATTGTCGCCACCTCTCCCCACGGAATATGGTCGTTGCCGGCACTATCGGGCAATACCCATAGCACTGGGGTTTGGGGTGGTTGCGACGGTATTTCTGCCCAGCCATCGGTAAAGTAAACTAACGCGGTGCTGTGGTGCTTATCGACGTAATGTAACACCGGCTTAAAAGCCGTTCCGCCAAGGCCTTTTGCGATGAAACTGTCGACATTTAATGGGTTATCGGGGGTAAAAACCTCGATATGTTGTATCTGTCGGTCACATTGCAACACCGTTACCCGATAATCTTGAAACGCCGCCAATAAATGCACTAATTGCTTCAAAAACACCGCCAACTCACTCGAACAGCTGCCACTGGTGTCTAATGCCACCGTTAATTCAATAAAGTCGCTGCGCTGCCGGGGTAAATACAAGCCACGATGAATATGCCGCCGCGATGGCGGCAGCCACTGTCGCTCACCGGTTAATTGCCGCTGCACAAAACGCTGTAATAAATGCTGCCAGGGCAAACTCGGGCTCACCACTGATTCCAATTGTTGCTTTATTCTGCCCGGCAACGCCCCCCAATGTGACGCGCTTGCCAACTTTGCCTGCTGCACATATTCACGCCACTGTTGCTGCTGTTCTGCAGTGATAGGCAAATGCGAATCCAGAACCTCCTGCTCCGGGTTTTGCGGCTGCTCGGGCAATAGCGGATAAATCTGCTCTGCACTCAGTCCTTTAAACTCATAACGGTACAAAGCCTGTGAAGGCACAAAGCCCAGCAGCTGCTTAACAATGCTATTAACCTCGTAGTCAATCGCCCTATTCCAACGTTTAAGCTCTCGGCTTTGCTGCCGGGAAAAGTGTCCCATCACGCAGTGCCAAACTTCGTGGCACAACACAAATTGCCTGGTTTTGTCATCAATGCGGTTGGCAAAGTCGACGTTAAAAAACACTGTTTCACCATCGGTAGCTGCGGTTGGCACCTTAGCACTGCTAACCGCCTGTAATTGCAGGCGCAACGACAAGGCCGCGGTAAACGGCTGCTGTAACAACAATAGACTACGGTCACGTTCAAGCTGGCTCACCAACGACGCTTCGTCAAAACGCTCACTCATAGGCTACCCTCAAACTCTAACGCTTGAGCAAATTGTTGACCGTGCTGCGCTGTCCATTGCTCATAACGCGAATGCGAAAATACTTGCTCGGCTCGCTTCTCATCTAACCCTTTGTCGTTACGCAAAACGTCGAGCATCAACAACGTTGCAAAATCTGAGCTGAGTTTACTGCCAATTTCAAAAAAGATATCCAGCAGTTTCATATTACGCCGCACATGAAACGCCACAGCGGCACAAAATGCGTATAAAGCGTCCGTCCGCTCGGGAATACTTACTGGAATACGCCCAGCTAACATCGCCTGCACATCCGGCAGCTCAGCCTGTACGTCTAAAAAACCAAAAAATGGCAAAGCAGCACCGTCGCCTATTAATCCGGAAACCATAATACGCAGCTGTTTATCGCTTAACTGAAGCTGCTCGCGCTGTTTCAGCAGTTTTGCAACACGCTCCCACGAGCGCGGGCTCGGCCAACCTCGTTCAGTGTTACCTTCCATATTAAAAAAGTGCTGTGGCGAAAATTTCAAAAAGCCGATAACCGGGCTCGGGTAGCCCTGTTGCTGTGCCCAACCACACCACTGTTGAACATCCGGCTGCAGCTCTAAATGGCAAAACCGATTCGCTAACGCACTTGAAAAACTGTATGCCACTGCTCGGTCGGTTAAACGGTTACCGGCTCCTATCACTAGCCAGCCGGGTGGTAATTCGTATAAGTCACCTAAGCGACGATCTAAAATAATTTCGTAAGCCGCGGCCTGCAACGTACGGTCGGCCACACTTAGTTCATCAAATAAAATAATGCCTTTGCTGTTTGGGTCACGGGGCCACTCGCCGGCCAACAGCCAGTCGACATGGTCGTCTTTCGGTACTGGCAGCCCCCGTAAATCAATAGGCTCACGTTGCGCTAGGCGAATATCTATAAAACCAATACCTTGCGCTTCGCATAGCTCGCGAATAAGCGTGCTTTTACCCACACCGGGAGCGCCCCAAAGCATGAGTGGAGCAATATCTTTGGCGTTATCAGGCGAACTCCATAGCAACCGTAATTGCGTTTCAACCAACGCTTTAACGTCATTAGGTGTGCAGCCGTACTGTGCTTCTGAAGTAACTAAACTCATGAGAAAACTCCTTGTTCTGGTAGCCCGCTCCCCTCTTCTTTACGAGAAACGCCTGCGGCAGAGCCTAAAGCAATTGCCATATACTGTGTGCGTTGCTCCGGGAACCTGTTAGCCAAGTGTAGAGCCACTTTTCTGGTTATCTTAGGCGCAGTCTGCAACAGCTTTTGTACAATGCGCTGACGCTCAGTTTTTGAGTTAATCAATAAAAACTTAATACAAGCCAGCTGGGTTAATTCATCCAGTTTCGGTAGAGCTATGAGCAGTCGTCGTTGCAGCTTGGGCAGAAGCTTTAACGTTCCGGAGGTATCAAAAACACCTTGGCGCATGGCCTGCAGCATAACTTTACGCAGCGCTTTTTGTTCATTTTCATAGCTATTTGCGTTTTCCAAAAGGGTCATGACCAAAGCAAAAAACGACACAATATTGTCGATATAACGGTTATTGCTATGACCTAACTCTTCTTCCACAACCGGGCAGGCTCTATTAATGAGCAACCGCCATAGCGCCATATAATTCAGCCAGCCTTCCACTTGGCGGTCAGCCGTAAATAACTCACGCTGACTACCCTGCATTATTTTGCTTAGCACACGAGCTATGTCGCTGTCATAGCCTGAACTATGTCTCGCCAGGGCCAATAGCAAACAGATACCATGAAAACGGGTCGACGGACGGTAACAACGTCGCAGTGCGCTAAGCATATTGCTTACTGCCTTCACCTGCTCTTCACCTTCAGTGGTTTCAATAACTTCGTACAAACGCGTTAACGTCGACTCATTAATGTCCGGAAATACCTCAGCCTGGAAGTAATGCGACGCATGGTTCTCAACTCGCATGTAATCGGGTACGTGAGTGTTTTTAATACGCACCATGCCGCGTAAAGTCAGCAGGTGGGCATCGTCAATAGTTAAACGCTCGACACGGCAACTGACCAACTCAATGGTATTCCAGCTACCACCAATGTGTATCTGATTCTTCCCGCATTCCGTAAGGCGCAAGCGCTCGCCCTCTCCCTTAATGCAGCGCAAGTTTCGGCAGTCACGAGCGCCTACCGAAGCAGGCGCTACGCTCTCGAACGTCACTTTTTCAGCACCATGTAACGCAACTAAGCTAACCTGTGCCAGCGTACGAAGTTGGAGTTGTTTGGGCACTTCACTACCGCGACGCGCATGAATGACCAGTAGGCTCGTCGGTTCGAGGTTTTCGAGCTGTCGACGGTTTTTATCAACCCTATCAACCGGACAAATGACCACTTGCTTAAGTAGCTGAGCATGACTGTGCAAATAGCCGCCACCGTCATAGCAATAGTCAAAATGCTCAATATTGCCATGAATATTCAGCAAGTTATGGTTATCACTTAAATCAAGGTGCAGTACCCAGGAGTCTTGTGTTAACTGCAGCTGCTGCAACTTCGGCGTTGTGCGCAGTTGTAAGTATTTGCGTTCAACTGGGGTGTCGCTCTTGTCAGACAGGCGAAGTGTTTCGGTATTCGGTAGGTTATTCACTTCCAGCCATTGCGCGTTCGAAATGTCTACGTCAATGGCTTTACAAAGATAGTTCTGGACCACTAGGCCCGAGGTTTTATCCTGCATTCATAGCCTCCTTTGTTAGGACACTATGGTTGCATAATACTGCGACAGTTTATGTCGTATTGATTATCTAACTCACCCACTCCAATCACTATGCCCCTCTGCGACACCAGATGTCGCACCCTAAACCTAACATAGCCTCATCAATAAAAAGTGAGGTGTATATGACAACATTAACGAATTCGACTCCAGCATTACCCAAACTTCCCATTTCATTTGAGCAAAGTGAAGATAATACATTCGAGTTTTTCTGGGCACCATTGAGCTTTTTCTTATTAGCACGATGTTACAACTTGAGCGGTAACGAACAGCGACGGGCAGGTTTAATTGAAAAACTTGAGAATGCAGTCAGCCTTTACGAACTGCCTGCTAACACCGTTGAAAAAGTAACCGAGTTTAGTAACAGCAATACCGACTGGCGTATTCGAGTCCCTGAAATAACCGGCGTTAGAGCGCTACAGCGACAATTAAACCTCTCTGAAGACGAGTATCGCTGGGTTGCATTTGCTTACTTATTTAGCGCCTCGCAAGTTATGGAGGTAATACTTAACTTCATTTACCGCGAGTTCTCTGCACAAGCGGAGCTAGACATTATCAGTAAGTTAATTGGAGTGAACCCAAAGACCATCAAACAGCTAACAAAAGACGATTCTACCATTGTAAAAATGTACCTTGCCGGATCACCTGATGCGTATATCAGTTCGGTCAGCGATAGATTCAGAATGGTTTCATTTGTCGTCGACAGTATTAGCCAATGCCTATCGGTTAACGAGGATATATTGTCCAGTTTTCTAACTCCTTGCTCTACCTCAACGTTGAAATTAAGCGACTTTGAGTATTTAGGAAATAAACTGACGTTATTAAAAAACTGCGTAAAACAGGCGACATTAGGTAACACGCAACCGATGAGTATTTTATTTGTTGGTCCCCCTGGCACCGGCAAAACAGAATTGGCAAAAGCATTAGCGGAGTATGCCGGTGCTTGCCTGTTTGATGTTCCCGTCATTAATGACGATGAATATGACAATACCAATACGTATCGTCTGTCACGGTTTTCTCGCATGAACGCCTTGTTAAGCGGCTCACCAAGAAACCATATTTTATTTGATGAAGTGGAAGATGTTTTAGTCGAAAAGAAAACCCAGGAGAAACGTAAAGGCTGGATAAACCAAATTTTGGAAAGGCGTGAGACAACGTCCTACTGGATCTGCAACGAAACGTACTATTTCGATTCGGCATTTCTGCGCCGCTTTGACTACGTACTACAAATGCCCGAGGTCAACTTTTCAACCGCCGTTAAGTTATTACAGCAAGCCTTTAAAAAGAAGGCTGCAAGCCTGCAAACCATAAAAAATTTAGCCGCCTTTAAGGTAAAAACCCCGGCCTCCATCGCTCAAATGAAACAGCTCACCGACCGGTTACAGGACAGCAGCCTGTCCATAGATGACATCATTAGTCTTAACTACCCGGACTTACCCAATGTTTACAGCAAAGAGCTCGGGCAGTTTGACTTTTCACAGGCTCCATTAGAATGTGAACTGCCCAAGCAACGTATTGAAACGTTTTGCACCCAGGGCGACAGTATTCGTTTGCTCATTAGTGGTGTGACAGGCTCAGGAAAAACCGCTTTAGCTAGATACCTCTGCTATGACTGTAACGGCGGCATGTATTTTGCGGATTCTACGGCGCTTATACACCCAAACCCTATTGTGTTTGAGAATTGCCTGATAAGAGTATTCGATAATGCGACACAGAATAATAGCCTACTAGCTATTGATAAAATTGATCAGGTGCTAAGCGCCATACAAAGAATTATGCCTGATTCAGAAAGTGTGGTTCATATTCTTGCCAATAAAATTCGTGAATTCCGTCAGCCGTTAGTTTTAACCGTCAGTAATGAGCGGATACTGCAGGATTACCCCATCATAGAGAGCGCTATTGATTATAAGTTAACTTTAAAACCCTGGTCCGCATCGGCTATACGACACTTTTCAAGCAAATGGGCGAAAGAGAATGGCTTTGCTATTCCGCACATTGAAGAGCATTGCACCGCAACACCACAACAGCTTATTCAGGCAATGAGAAAGTGTCAGTTAAGCGGCGAAACCCATCTATTGACCAGTATGTTGTCGGCCCGGGGAGATAACAGCATGGGCTTTCTGGCTAACGTTTGTTAGTGCCACCTTATAAAGGAGAGGTTATGTCTAAAATTGGTGTGTTTTGGTTTTTTGACGGTCAAGTGTTTGGTGAAACTACTGAGTTCACTGAGGCTCAGCAGTCCGTACTCGGGCTGCTAGACTCTGAGGCTACTCACGCTGCGGTATGGGAAAAACACAGTCACTTTAAAAGCGCTAAACCAATACTTGCTCACTTTGAGTATCAGGACATACCGCGTGGTCGCGTCCTGTATCAGTTGTCCAAGCGGCGCTTTTTAGTTTATTTGGATAAGACACTTATGAATAAAAAAGCCAAAAGCGCTATTGCCGGTTACTTTGGTTTTACTCCACAGCTAGCAGACTGGAAAAGCGACTTGCATTATACAACGGATGCGGAGTCGCTTGATCTATTGTTTAAATAGCAATCAACCCATGTAATCCCCACGGGAAATTGGCAAGCCAATTGACACAACATAGAACAGTTAAAACCGAGTAATATTGGTGTAAACTTACAACAATATTGCTTACATAGGTAACAGTCATGAGTAAGAAAAGTATTACGTTAACCAACAAAAGTGCGGTTTGGTTGCGCTATCAAATAAAAGAAATTAACAAAAAGCTAGAGGCCTCTGAAAATAGTGGGCTTGTTGAGCAGTCACCTGAAGACATGCTTAAAGAATTCAAATACCGAATAAAGCGGTAACGTTAAATTCTTATACGCATGTAGCAAAATGAAAGAGAGTGTTCAATATTCTGTGTCAGCCAAGTTTTCATAAATCTATGTGGCCATCCAGTCGACCTTCAAAGTGGATGGTTAGCTGAGACAGTGTCAGATTCCAGTTCTGCACCGGGTGCGACCAGCGC
>Ga0208449_1000632_pt1 | contig 22570 bp, 11 predicted proteins | sample MalvireepMed_s17_FD_184247 | JGI IMG/M metagenome (GOLD analysis project Ga0208449, IMG submission 184247) | Marine viral communities from the Global Malaspina Expedition - Malaspina viral metaG DeepMed_s17 (SPAdes) (version 2) | ecosystem: Environmental > Aquatic > Marine > Oceanic | place...
GGGTTTCAACGCCTCAAAACCTTCAGTAGTACCGTGGTACAGTGCTAAGGGACCATCGCCATCTCGAAGATCGGGGTGTGTCCCCTCAAACCATGTCTTAAAATTCGAGGTTTCAGTATTAATAGGACGGACATCACCCTGAGTCAATACCTTTACGTCTGATAAGGCTTCTGTAGCGAAAGTAGCTACCCCTGCTTCACCCTCCTCTTGTAAAGCCAAAGCCTTATATAAAAATTCTACATCTTTTTGAGTACCTTTTTTCCATGTTACGTTATTTTGTTGTATTCCCAATGCTTCCATAAGTCCTAATACAGCCCCTATCTCTCCTTCTGTCATACCAGTCGCAGCAGCAATAGTCTGGGCATATTTAGAGTTTACATCATAGCTTCCCGTTACTTCATTATTCTGTATTAATCTATCAAACACTTCTTTAACCTCGGAATTTATAGATTCTTTTCCAAGAAGTGTTCTGTAGATTTTTCCTAATACTGTAGCAATCTTTTTAAATACAGACTTTAATTCCTCAGTCGCATTCTTTGGGGCTTCATTATCAACAAAATATTTTTCAAATAATTTAGCAAATCTTTCCTCATTATCTGTTGTCCAGATTTTATTTTTAACACCTAAATGGTTTTCAATGATTACCAGATCATTTCCCTTTAAGATACGCGATCTAACTATATGACCTAGTTCATGAACTGCTGTCGATAAATCAGCTTGAAAAGCAACAATAATATCTTTACCAGTTGGTTCTAAATCGACATATCCTTTTACCCTACCGCCGGGTACTATTGGAGTACCTATTACGGAGTGCATACCCGGACTACTTTGAGCAGTTCTATCATCTGCTGTAACATCAGCTACTGGGATATATTCTTCGGCTATAGTAGAAGCTTCGACCCCAGCTTTTTTTCTAGCTCGGATTGCTTCTCCTATTATACTCCCCGGCTTTTCTGTAATTAGACGAGCTTCAACTTCTTCTATAGCGTCTTTAAGTTCCTGTCTTGCTTCTTCAACAGTAAATTCATGCTTTAAAAACTTGCTCCGAGCTTTACCTTGGAGTTTATTCTTGGCATTAAAATAATTTCGTCTAGCTTGACTAAGCGGACTTATCCAAGCACCTATAGTTTCTCCTTCTGGTCCTACAGCCTCAAATAATTCTTGTCGAGTAAACTTACCATCCTTACCTCGTGTACGCGCTTCACCTTCAAATTCGCTTCGTCTCCTTTTATGGACAGCTTTAATATGCTTTTGATGTAGGGCTACACCTCTGGCCGAAGCTATTCTATCAAACCTTCTTGAAGATAGACGAGATTCTCTTGCTAAGGATAGGTTATTAATAAGGGCAATTTCCTCAAGCTTTTCTTTTATTTCTTTATTTAACAAATCATGGGCTTCATAAGCATCAGACTCCTTTATAGAAGTAAAAATATTATCTAAGTGAGCTCCTATACCGTCCCTTATTTTTCCTATTAATACGGGATCTAGTTTTTTGGAGTCCCTAAGCTTATGTACTAGTTTAAGAAATTTCTTATTGTTTGTTTTCTCTGCCTGTTTTATAAGAATAGCTATTGAAATCGTTACTTTCTTTTGCTCCTCTTCTGTTAAACTTTCTCTAGAAATGCCCCCTGTCTTTGCATAGTTTTCTAAACGATCTATGTGTTTATTATGCTCATATAGATCATCCATATATTCAGACAGCCGTTTCTTAAAAACAATGCTATATTTTAGTTGCTTTACTTCAAGACCCCTAACGTCAGCACTAAGTTCTTTAAGAGACTTTAGTTCAGCTTTTGTTAAGTTATGAATCCTAGCGTCTAAATCTGATAGTAATTGAGAAATATTATCAAGTGCTTGTCGTAATGTCTTTAAGGTATTTTCAGACTTACCTAATGTTTCTTTTGCTTGGTCTTCTTTATTCTGTGCGTTTTCAAGTGCTTGTTTATTTTCTTCAGAGGGCTCAACTGCCTGCTGTGCTTCGGCTGCTTCTCGTTCTGTCGTGCTTTGCTCAGCGCTTTGTTGATTTTCTCCATGAGTTCTTTCATGTTCGTCTAAATAATTCCGACCTTGCTTATCCGCATTAACAAGAGCGGCTATAGTTTCCCCCGGTGGTTGGTTTTGAGGGGGTACATCAACAACAACAGTACCTCCTGTTGGATCTACAGCATTGTTTACATCTTCTACTGCTTGTCTTCCATTTTTAAGATCCTCTTGTATACTATCTTCGTTTTGTTTTTGTTCTTCGGCTTTTATTTCTTGAGCCTTCTTCCATTTTTGTTTATCACTAAGGTCTTCCCCCTTAATTGCTTCTTCTACTTTAGCTTTTGTTTCATTATCTACCAAGACCTCATAATAATTTTCATCTTTTAACAGACGTTCGTGAGCCTCAACCAAGGTTATTCCCTCTTCAGCAGCATAATTAGCTAATTGGGAAATTAAATAAACATGAGCTTTAACTCTTTGTATTGCTGACCTACCTTCAGGCGTGGTTGCGTATTTTGCAATACTGCGTTCATTACTTCCCAAATCATCTGCTACAGCTAGCATCAAATCTGTCGGGGTTCCGTATGTTTTTCCCTTCATAACTGCTTTAAGTCTTTGTAAAGATCTTTTTAGTATTTCCATTCTTCTTTGAGGAGGTACACCATATTCATCAAATAAGGTTTCAAGCATTAATACAGGATGTTCCAATAGTCCTGTTGCTGGATCAGGTTCTCCAAATATAGTAATTCCTTGCTCGTTTCCCAGCAGTGTATCTAAGTCTCCACCCAGTTCTTCTAATATTTCCATATGAGTTAACCATGCTTCGGCATAGTTTGGATCAGAAAACTTAGCGGATTTCTTTAAGGTTTTCTTAGCAAAAGTGACAAAGGCTCCATAATCTTCTCTGCCTCTTCCTCCTAACATACCTCCTTGTCCTCCTAACCAACGTGGAGATGCCCAGTTTACTCCAAAGCCTACCCCTTGCCCAGCTATACCAACTCCTCTATAAATACGCCCTATTCCAGGATTAATAAATGGTGAAAGAGCCCCTTCAAAAACTGTTTCCCAACCCACTCTTGTCCAATCAAATTCTTTTTGATATCTTAAGTGTACTCTTCTGTGTTGATTACTTACTTCTGCGGCAAACCCTGTTAGTAAACCTTCTCCAATATTACCCGGAATATTTCTCCACGTTCTTCCCCAAAAGCCTGCGTCCTTATAGGTATTCTTCCATAAAAATTTCCGAAGTAGATGTGGACCTATGGTTTCAGGTAAATAGTTTTGTGCAGATCTAGTCCATCGTGTCAATCTAAAAGCTCTTCTAGCAGTTTTAATACTTCTAACACCGTGCCATGCAGCAGAACCAATTAAACTAGTGCCTCCGGTAAGTACACCTAAAGCCAGAGATATTCCTGTAGAAGAAGCCAAATCCGGATCGTTTATAATCCCATTTACTATTAATGTCTTAGTCCAGTTAGCCGCCCAAGGAACAACAGAAGTATTTTCATTATAGTGTTGAATAGACTGAGATATTTGTATCTTATGTGCTGCGTTTGAAAGTCTATAAAAGAAATCTATGGGATTCTTAGCTTCTTCAATAATACTTAATAATTGTCTTTTGTCCCTAAATAATGTAATATAATTTCCATATCTCCTAGGGTCTCGTTCTTCAAATATATCCAAAGCTTCTTCTGGAGACCAGCCATCTGGAGGATCCATATTTAGTAAATCTGTAATATCGATCCCTATCATACTCCCAGTTAATTGATCCTTAACATTCCAACCAGATAAGGCAACACCTTCTTGGATAATGCCCTCTGTATCTGGGTCTATATCTAAAATACTTCCAGAGTAATCTGTACCAGCGTATAAGGATTGAATATTTCTAGCTACATATCGAACATGATTAGAGTTATCAGCCAAGTATCCTTGGGTATAGTCTTCTGCCATTGAATCATCAGTAGCAACTGAATGATCTAAAAGACCCCTATAGGCTTCTTGTTTATTATTAATATCAAACCACATAGCTCCCGAGGCAGCGATATCTCTATCCCACTCGCCTCTCATAGGTAAATCAAAGTAGTTCTGTCTTTGTTTTTGTCGTTCTTCATCCCAATATCTTTGGAGAGTAAGCTCTGTAGGTTGAAACTCTATTGGATTATCATACCACTGTTGCGTCATTTATTTCTCTCCCAAATAGTCTGAACCGATAAAATTATCTCTGTCCTTAAGAATAGCTTCTGGATCATTTTGATGTTTCTTGGATTTAATTCTAAACTGGAGCCAAGGTACATACCTTCCATTTAACTCTATTCTTATTGGCTGCCCATTAGTTGGTAACGGAGTTACGTCTAATCGTATGGGTTTATCCGCGCCCCCATAAATGTGTAGAGGTTGGCCGGGATCATGACCCCAACCACTATGGTATTTCTCCAAAATACGTTTTTCTAATCTCTTCTCAATTGCTGGCAGGACTGGCATTCCCATCTCTCCTCTAGTAAATCCCAATGGAAGCGGAACAGGTCTTCCATCTATCAGTTCACCAGCATTTTCTGGAGTCAAACGGTAAATTGTTTCTAATACTAAGTCTCTTATTTTTAGGTCCATCTTTGGATCAAGGCTCCCGCGGAGGGGTGGTAACGCACCTGTCATAGCATAATGCATAGTTTTATGTGCTATGTCGAAGTCTAGTGGGATATCATCACGTTCTTCAACAATCCTTTCTCTTATAAATGCATGCTTTCTTGCACTCATTATAACTGTCTTTACTACAGCCTCTACGTCAAGATCCTTAAGAGCTTCGTGAGTTAAATCAAAATGACCAAGAACTATCTCCCCTACTTGCTTATAAGTAAGTTCTGGAAGTTTCCCTTGCCATTGACGGGGTGTTGTAAAACCAACTCCTGTAGCGAATTCACCTCTGGGCGGAGGGGTCGGAATAGTTAAAGAACGAACCGACGCATTCCAATAATTTTCTTCGTTTAAGATATAAGGTAAAAGTCCTCCTGCCTCATCAACTGATTCCTGTTCGAGCTGAGGCAGTTTGTCTATTACATCGTGTATACCAGCCGGAGCTGTTATGCGAGTACCATAATATACTCCTTCATGCATTGGTTTCCTACCTGTACTTGTATTATGAATATCATAAATGAGATCTCGAAATTCGTTTATATTCCACGGATTCTCACTTTTTGTTGTAATAGGTCCTGCTAGGACTGTCTTAGCTATAAGTCCTAAAGGTAGTTCATCACTGGAACCTCTTTCAAATAATAATTTCGCCGCTAGGTTTTGGTATACTCCAGCTTCTAGTATAAATGTATCATTTGAGTCGTAAATCTCCTTATATAGTCCTCCATCTATAATAGCACCTCTAGATAAAGTTCTTTCATATGCATCCCGCCAACCTTCCACATCTCCACTATTAGGAAAAGACCACCTAAGGACCTTCCCAAAGTGCGATCTTAATACATCTGCTTGTGTTATGTTACCCGTACCTGTTATAGTAGTATTCATCACACGTAGCAAACTTCCAGTATCTTTAGCACTATATAATTCTCTTAGATATATAGCTGGTTTGCTCTTGGCTGGTAGAACCGAAGTTTCTGGTTGGCCTCTACTTGCAACAAGAATACTAATAGCTCGCTGTCCCGTTACCTTCAGACTTGCGAAAGCTGCCTGAATTTCTTCTGGAGTTGTTACACTAACAAAGTTTGTAATACCAATTGCATTGTTTAGATTTATTAATAAACGAGTGGATGTAAAGTAATCACCTTGAATATCCAATACCCCCTTAAGATTATTCATACTTGTTCTTCCTCTCGCGTCTTTTATTAAGTGTTCAAGTAGTGCTAATGTATTGATTATCTCTTCACCCGTCTGCATATCTGTCTCAGTAGGATTCTGTGCTGTTATCCTATCTACAAAATCTACATTTAGTGCATCTATATTTTCTCTTACATATTCTTGAATCTGTGCTACTATTGGGTGATTAATTAGTCCGCTGTCGCTTTTATGATTTTGTTGAATATCTACAACTGTCTTAATAACCGCTATTTTTTGGACATGGCTCAAACTTGTCATGTCTATTTGCATCGTTTCTCCGGGCTGACGAGATTCGATAGGAAAGTCCAGTAATCCCGGTATATCTCTTGGTTGGCCTTCTTCACCCAGTAATACTTCCATGTGTTTTGTATAAATACCAGATCGGCGTGCTGCTGCTATGTTTTCAGCTTGTATGGCCTTTGGATTTCCATTTGCAAGGTGTCGCTGATGAACATCCGAACCGAACATAATATGTATTAGACTCTGGTTTGGGTCTGAAACAGTAGTTGTTTCTTCTTTCAAAGCGTCTAATTGATTTATTAGTGTTATTTCTTCGTCGAGCATCTTTGCTGGTTCTGTTTCTGGAATAAGGTGTTTGTTCTCTTTATATACTTGTGCTCTAATATCTTGCAATTGTTTGACTCGCCTTTTGTGCAGGTACGGATCATATGAAACATTGCCTTCCTCATCAACTACTTTACCTATATTGAAAGGTCGAGTTCTTCTTGATATTCCGGCCATGAAGACACCTATACCCTCTCTACTACTTAAGTATGTGTCTTCTAATTTTGGATATGCTAGTAACAACTCAGGCATCTGGTCTTTTATGTTTGCTAGGATACCTGCTTGAGTTGCTTGATCATATGTTCTTTGTCCCCATTCATCTCTATCGGCAGACTTTAGGTAATACATAGCTTCCTTGGTAGTTAATTCTTCCCTTCTTTTTAAGAATGAGATCAGTTCCGGAGCAAGGTTACCTAGAACATTATGATTAACTTCACTACTTAAGTCCTCCCAAGGCCATCTAATATTGTCTACTATCGTCAGATCTTTTCTAGATGATATTTGTGTTAGAGCACTCTCTATTTCACCAGCCAATTCATGAGGTTGAATATCTTCTCTCAACATTTCTGAAAGATGTTTTGATAAAAGATATTCGATAACATATTGTTTTATACTAAGATCGTCCATAGATTTCCATTTACCAAACGTATCATTCCAAGCATCCCTTCCCTGCATATGTACTTTTTGTAACTCTTCGGGAGTCCAATCCTTATCGCTAGCAAGTATGGCCGGAGAAGCAAGAAGAGTACTCCATCTTTCCTCTGAGGATATATCATCACTTAAAACATTAATCCCTGTGCGTTCTTCTAATGTTTTCGCAAAAGTTTCCATATTAATGCCTAGTTGAGGATTGGCTGGATTTAATTGCTTCCAAATTTCAGTAAGCCCTATTGCGGTTTTAGGAGTCATGTTCTCTGAATGTTGAGCAGCAAAGGTTAAAAACTTCACTACATCTAACACACCTCCTTCTTGAGTTGAGGTATGGTGAAGAAGAGACCAAAGTACTTCTCTTGTAGCTACATCTAATTCGTTTTCATCTTGCCAACCTTGTTTTAAAGCTAAAACACTCTTTACTACTTGCCATTGTGCCTGAGCAGCAAAGTGTCCCGGTATAGTTTTTTCAAAATATTGAAGTGTTTGTTCTCCATAACCTACTTCTTTAAAACCAGCTTCCATTGTAGGCCAGTCCATATCACTGAGCGATGCCTGCATTAGTCTAGCTCTTTGTTCTTCTGTTAAAGATGCCTCACTCCCTAACTCTGCGGCAGTTTGGTCTATTTCTTTTATAACTGCAAGACCCGGATTTAAAGCCTCAGCATCATTTGGATGATAAGAAATTTTTGTTAGTCCAGTTAATGGATCAATTAGATCCGGATTTACCTCACCGGAACTTATTGATCTGTTACTTACTTCTGCGGCAAACCCTGTTAGTAAACCTTTATTTGCTTCATCATCTCTTGTTGCTTCAGCTAAACCAGCATTATTTTGTAATAAATGCGGATGTAGGCCTCGATAGTTTGGTATAGCTTTTTTAATAGCCTGAAAATATTGTACCTTTTCATCAGGTGAATAGATATTCAATAACTGCTCTACCATTTCACCGACCTGTTGGCGAGACTGGCTAGGAAGATTTCGGGATATACCATATTGTTCTTCCTGTTGTTTATCATCCCATCTTTGATAAGCCCTGAAATCCTTAAGCAGTGGTCCATCTTCGGGATAGTCGAAGAAGTATTGAGCTTGCTGGTGACTAATTGGTATTGATGTACTCATCAGAAGGGGCTCCTTAATTCAGTATCTGGCATCGTATTCCGATTCATCTTCCCGTCGCTTTTCTTCTTCGGCTTCTCTCCTCATTCTTTCTATCTCGTCCGCAGCCTCCCTGTCGCGAAGGGTATTTTCTGCTATGAGCGCAGCTGCTGCCTCTCTTTCCTTATCTTCTCTCGCTTTTATCCAAGCATCCCTCATACTCACCCAGGCTTTTTGCCACCAACTTTCTTCCCTGCGCCCAGCAGATTGGGTCAATAGTTTCATCTCCATATTTATTTTCTTCCTCCGCATTTCCTCTGTATACTGTCTTTCTTTATATGCAATTTCTCTCATTCTTAAATTAGCCTTATCTTTTTTTATATAAGCTTCTAATCTAAGTTTTTTCTGAGAAACCTCAAATAAAGTTTCGATCATTTTTGTTCCTACCCTAAGTGTATTCTGTAGTGTTCTATAATAGTAATCTATATTTGCAGTATTAATTTTATATACCCCAAAATCTATTGGCTGTTCTTTAAGCCCTGCAAAAACAGGTTCGGGGACTAGAGGTTGTGGAGGAGTTATCTCTGATTCTGGGAAAGTTATATCTGATTCAGCCATTGTTCATTAACCTTTCTGTTCGAGATAAAATATCTAGGAAATAGGATTTAAAGTCTCGGATACTATCTAAGGCAGAAGTACTTTTCTTCTCTGTTACTAATTGTGTAATAGCTTTATAAGTCAGTTCACCACTATTCCGTTGAGTCATAGTGTAGTCTCTGATAGCATTCATTTGAAACTCCCTAGGTAGTTGTCCAACATTTTCAAATATATATTTTTGTGTTTCTTTCTTTTCTTTTAAAGCAATCTGTTGAGATCGTTCGTGTTCTTTTGTAACCTTCTCTTTTACTAGAGGCTTAATATCTCTATTCTCAATAAGTAGTTGTCGGATATCATCGGTAGTATTATTAGGTAAATTACCTAAGGGGACAACAGCACCGTTTAAAGAAATGGAGAAGTTACCATTATGTACTTTAATATCATCCCCATGACCACCCCTTATTCCTTTAAGATAGTCTTCAGTATGAGCAGAACTAGTTTTATCTGGGTCTAAACCAACAAAATCCTTCTCTATTAAACCATGTAGATAAGTAAGAAATTGTACAATTCTAGATGTTTCCTCATACTGTCCGTCTAATCTACTCTTTTCTAAGTTTAGGTTTTCAAAGAAATCTAATTCTGTCCACGCATAGTTTGGTAGAGTGCTAGCAAGATCTTTCATCTTCCACTCTCGTTCTTGAGCGGTATCTAAACTAGCAATTTCTGCGGTTGTTTTGGTTAGTATTTTATTTCTGGCAGCTTGTGGTCCTTGAGGATCTATCTTCTCCAGCGTTTCATAATAGTAATCTTTATTATCTGGTTGTATATCCCAAGAATCTCCTATTTTCTTATCCCAAAGATCTTTAAAAGTTTTTGGATCTAGGTCTTTATTGGTTTCAAAGAAGTCTTCTGAGGCAGTAATAAAAGATTTAGCATGTTCTGTATTAGCAATCTCAAGATTATCTTGTTTCGGAGATACTCCTGCTATACTACCTAAGATATCCATTTGATGCTTTGCCATTTATAACTCCTTATCCGGGTTGGTATGGCATGGGTCCCACGCGTCCACCCATTTGCCATGCAAGATTTTGGGTTGCACCAGCACTTGCTTGTGTTGCGGCTGTTTGTGCTTGTGATTGGGCCGCTCCCATATAAGCTGAAGCTCCAGCCATTGCTCCAGAAACCAATCCAGTAGTCAGAGCAGTTGACATTATACTCGAATCCGATTGCTGAATCAGCTGGCCCGGCATAAATTTAATTTGATCATTATAACCGAAATCTCTTTTTGCTAAAAGAGCTTGTTGCTTTCTCTCTGCCGTAAGAAGTGCATTACCTCTGGCTACTCTTTGAGAAATCATACCTTTTTGACCCGATTCTATAGAACTTCTCATTAAAGCTCTTGTAGTTCCACTATTTAGTTTTATATTCCGGCTTGTAAAAACAGATCGAATTTGAGAGTGGGCTTTAGAGAAATCTCTTGAGAATTGTCCACTAGAATTCTTAAAATTATAATCGATCCAAAACTCTTCCTCAGCCCTAGCCTTATTGGCTGCCTTAGCTAGGTTTCTATTAGCCATCCATTTAGCAGCATTTGTTTTAGCAATTTGACGATTCTTAATCTGATTCTGCATCTTTCGATTGAACTCTTGTTCCTCGAATTGGAGTCGCTGTATAGCATTTTGTGCTACTTGTTGCTGTCCTTGCTGCATCGAACCGAATAAGGCAGAACCAGCTGCCATAGCTCCCATTGCAATTGCTACACCCATTCTAAGCTCCTTATACAGCTCCTGAGAGCTTCTCTATGTTTCCGAATACTGGAGTACCCTGATAATTCAAAGCTCTCTCAGAGGATCCTACGGCCTCTGGTAGTCCACTTGTTATTCTTCTGTCTTTGGGGTTCCCCTAAGATAGCTCCTGAGACTTGGTTACTAAACAGTCTCATACGACGATCATCGTTTAACCACGTTTTAACTATAGCTTGCCTCTCTGACTCCTTATTACGTCGAATAAGAACATCAACGTCTGTTGACAGCATATCCTCCCAATGGGAAACGGTAGCAGCCAAGACATCCACACGGTCATCCTTCGGCAGGGCTCCTCGTTTATCGAAGATCCTAGTAATCTGCTTCTGATTCTCCTCTTGACACACAGCCCTACGATCCATCACAAGGCGATGAGAAGCCATGACAGGTTCTAGGGCATCGATGCATCTCCTCTCCTTCATGGCCTTGACTCGGTATTCCTCAACAGCCACATGGCCACAGATCTCCATAACCACAGGTAACAGGAGTTGGCAATACATAGCATCACCAAAGTTAGACTCAACCCGGATCTGCTTGACATTGTAATCGTGAGCAAGTCTTCCGATCTTCTTTAGGACACCCTTCTCATAACCACCGGGGTATCCTAGAAGTTCATGAATGAAGATATAACCATTAGCGAAGGATGCCACACAGACAGCAGTTTCATCCTCCCCTCTGCCACTGGGATCTACATACATCACCCTCTGGGCATAGTCAGTATAATTATCTGATATCCACATTGGTTCATATACTAAGTCACCCGACAAACCAAATGCAGGAATACCCTTCATTGGCTTTGAGTTAGCCCAGACGATCTTCTCAGGACATGTGTCTGGGTGAACATCGATAACGATCAGATCAGATAACCTAAGAGGATACTTCTCGAAGTCAGCCAAGCTGGTATCGAGTTTATAATGCAGAGCAAATAACTTAGGTCCGATCTTAGCCATTCGTTCTAAAAGAACTTCACTTGGAAATCTTTCCGGTTGAGTAGCCTCTCCGGGTTCAAGGTGTAGACCTAAGATCCACTCATCAACGTCTTCTATTTCTGCAAAGGTATTCTTGTCCGGCATAACAGCCGGGAACTTAGTGACTTTATACCCCGACTTTAGGTGATTATATATAGAATCTTTAATCTGTGGTGTACCTAAAAAGATAACCCTGCCACCTACGTTACGAATTTGTTCAAACTCTGCTACCTTGTTAAGAAGTTTCTCTCGTGCATTAGCAGTCTCACAGTTACCCTCGATCTCTACATCATCTGCTATAACATAATCAGCATGAGAACCAGTTATCTGAGAACTGATACCTCGTGCAAAGCATGACTTGTCCTGTCCTATCTTAGTTCTTGCTTCGACATTAAATGCAAAGGCATTATCTGTAGTATGATCTCCCGGTTTCAGGTGTTCACAATAAGGGACTAGATCTAAGATCTTACGAGTCATGGAAATGAACTCGGTAGCCTTGTTACCCGTAGCTGATACAACCATGATGGTAGAATTAGAATCTAATAGAAGAAACCAAGAAGCTAGGCAAGCTGTGATTACACTTTTACCAAAACCTCTACCTGCTTGTAATTGCATATCATCTGCATAATTCTGTAACCGTTCTGCCATAGCATACTGTGTAGGAGTTGGCTCACCAAGTCCTAAGTACTTAAAGCATGCCCAAAGATGGTTCCGGAAATCTTCGAGCATCTCTTTTGGAATTTTAGTCATTTCTTACCCCTGTTACGGCCTCGGTTCTTACTAGGAGATTCCATGGTAGTACCACCACTCTTTCTATGGGAGACATCCTTGCCACCCTTGCCTACTATATCTTTGTCCCTACGCTTCTGTTGTAGCTTAGCTCGGTACTTCTTACGAGTAGGAGTAGAATGATAAGCAGTATCATACGTAGCTTTCTTAGCCTTAGACTTGGGATTCTTTCGGTAATTCTGAGCTGACTTCTTTACCTTCTTCATAGGCTTACGAGCCATCAGTACTTCTTCTTCTTTTTTCCAGTCTTCTTAGCATACTTTTTGGCTGCCGCCTTCCCCTTTTTAGTATAAGGGAACTTCTTCTTTCCTACTTTAGGCATTTTATTTCTCCTATGTTACAACTAGACTGGTAATTCTACCACCAAAGGCGGCAATACTTAAGGTCCCCGCGGCACTTGTTCTATTGGTAAAGACAATAGCTCCACTCGTTGCAGCCTTTGTACATTGCCAGCCTGCATCGTCATCTGTAATGGATATAGTTAAGCCATTATTGTGAACTACCCCATCACCTATGGAAGCAAGTGCTTGTTTATATGAGAACGCCATTAAGGCACTACTTCCGTCAACAGCATCTGATACTAATAACATTATTGATTTGGGTGATCCAACTAATCCATCGGAGAATGTCACTGTAGCTGTAGCATTATCCAACAAAACAATACTACCGGGATCTCCCGTGTACCCTACATTACTTTTATTATCCGTAGCAAATGTCTTAGGAGTTTCTCGTAATCCAAGAGGAGTCAGGACAGAAATATCTCCCCCAATGTCAGTGCTGTAAGTGTCTGTTCCATAGTCATATAAAGCCGAGCCTGTCTTCTCAGTAATCAAAGGAGTTTCATACTCAGCATTCATCACCGTCCGTACACCACCTACATCCTTAATCCAATCAACATCTCCGCTTGAGATAATAGTTAAATCCTTAACACGCGGTCCTATCAAAATCTTATTGTGCTTGTCCTGTGACCCAACTCCATGAATTCTTATAGTCCCATTTGATACAACTGGATCTGTATCTGCTGTACCGCCGAAATCACTAAGAGCTGTGGTGGGGTCTGCTATAACTACTCGACCGTTAGCACTAGTTAAATCTACAGACATACCAGAGCTTACAAATCCGTTGTAAGCATTAGGATTATTCGCGTTGTAGCTGGATGTTATAACTACAGAATCCATTCCTCCAGTACCATTCCATCTGGGATGTACTTGTACACTGACACCTCTTACATTGAGGTGGCAGCAGCTATCAAGAAATAAACCCGTCTTACCTGTAAAAAAAGCATTGCAATTTTCAATCCATAGGCCTCTTAGTCCACTAGACTGTTCGCTTCCGTCTGCGTGCATGCAATAATCCCAATAACCATACCACCATGTACTAGGGTCCGTACTGCTTTCGTCGCCAGTTATGGGAGTCACACCATCCGCCTCATACCTCCGTCCGGATGTTACCACAACTCCGCTGAATCTATGGTCTGCAACTTGACCCCCAGTAGCACCATCGCCGTATAAAGCGATAGCAGCTCCAGCATTTTGTTCTAGTGTATGATGTTGTATACTGATATCAAACATATCACTGCCACCACTTCCGGGGGCAAACCTAATGAAACCCTCAGTAGCTCCGCCCGTATTACTGAAAGCCTTAGTAAAAGTTGTACCAGTAGGAGATCCTTGTAGGGCTAATCTTGTAGTAATAGCGTTTGGCTTGCTTTTGAATTTATAATGACCCGCAGGGAAGTAAACTGTAGGGCGAGTTCCTACTCCATCTTTATCGGGTACTTGGTAATCAGCTACCGCCGCCAACATAGCATTCCACGAAGGAGTAAAATCCACATCTTCGTCAACATCGGTGAAACCAAAGTCTCTGATATCTACCCATCCAGAACCCAAACCAAATCTGTCTTCTAGAGTTCTCTCGGTTGTACTTCCAGTAGATATTATCCCTGCCTTATCTAGTCTTGTTACCATTATACTTGTCTCCTAAAAGGTATAGAATCAGTCATCTTCTCAAGGTGATCCAAAGCCTCGCTTGGTAGACCATCTAAAGCTTCTCTATTATCATTAACATATCCTCTAATAATCTGATAGAGACCCGGAGTACATTTAGAAGGATCATCAAGGTCTAATAAAAGAGTATCTGCTAGTCGTTCGTTTAATATATTTACTTTATTATTCATTATTTTATAACCTTACGATTTCGTAGATCGTAGAGGAGAGTTGCAAGTACGTCGGCTAGGTTCCCTACAACGTCTCCTAGATCATCCAAATTAGCCGCATCCGGACCAGCATCACAATCAACAATATCTCGACTCGTAGTGCCGTTTATAGGCACTTCATATACTTCAGTAGCTCCCCCAGTTGTTAACGTCCAAGTAAGTGTCCCATTATCCTCAATATGTCCAGAGTACGTCGTTCCTGTCCCTGTCACGGCACCTATGTATCCATGGGCTAGAGGCCATCTCTTCAAAGGTTGTGCGGCATTACCATAGTTTTCAACTAACCACCATGTTTCAAGATTAGGACCAATAACGTTCTCTCCAAGTGGAGATTGCACATGGGTGTAGGGTACCCAATAGCTTTGTCCTGCGGGTCTATCCTCTAGTTTCTCACTAAGGCCTAATACCATAGCTTTGAGTCCGTCTTCTCTTGCAATTAGTATCGGATCTCCAGCATCAAATCTTGCGTAAAGATTTCCATGAGATACACCAGTATCAGAATATAAACGCATTGTTCCCGTAGAAGCAGCAGCAGGAGCTGCGGACTTACTTATCTCAAGCTTTCCATACAGAGCTAGGTCTCCATCAGCAGGTAAGTAAACCTCTCCATCACTACTATTTACCTCACCTACCGTTAATCCCTGACCCCGTAACCTAAGACCACCATAAATGTGGCTGTGACTCGCTTCGCCGGGGTCGAGATCTGCTCCTTGAGCGCCATTAGTAAGTAAAGTATATTTCTCAGTGGTTATATCTATTGTTCTAGCATTAGTTTGAGTACCTACTATCATTGGGTGGAAAGCGTTTGCTCCAAGATGTATTTGTCCTATGTTTCCAAAGAAGTGTGCTGATCTAACAATAGCACGATTACCTGCCGTAAGTGTTCCTATCTCAATTCCATAGTTACTTTGAAAATCACAGTTCATAATGACTGGTCGATCTGTTTCAACACCAGCAGTACCATCAGCAGCAGGAAGCCCACCCTCAAGTTTCAATCCACAACATATCGTAGTATTACCAACTCCATCATCAGTTCTTCCAACATTTGATTCACATCCTTGTATAAACAAACGATTAACCGCAACAGCTTTTATCGCTGCATCAGCCGCAGTAAATATACTGCACCCGTTCATATAGATCCCACGAATACCTAATGCTGCTGATCTCTTTTCAGAACCATCAAGGAATATCCCGCATTTCCAGTATTTATAGGAAGGGGACGGGAATTCCGTTGTTGCGGCAGTTCTTTGAGCAGAACAATGGACATCACTAATCCAAACATTACCGGGAGCAGCTACATCATCATCTGCAACAATACTAATAAAACTACCGTTTCCGAGGTGGGCTGCATAATCACCAGACTCACTTCCGTCCTCATAGTTATAGCCTGTAATTCTTTTGATATAGGTGTTATTGTTTGTAGCCCCATTAAACGATATCAAACCACGATAAACTCCTTCAGCGCCAGCATATGTGCCGAATCCATCTTCGTTATATCGTTTAACTAATGCAGACCGTGGACCTTCTCCCTCAATATTGATACCACCAGTCACCTCTTTTGGTCGAGTAGTAAAGCTGTAATACCCACGCGGGATAAACATAGTTCCTCCACCAGCGGCAGCAATACCAACAATTGCAGCATTCCATGTTGGAGAAGCATCTATTGATATACCATCACCGATTGATGCACCGGGAGTATAACCATCAACAGCAAAGTCTAGTATATTATATCTTTCAGCAAATCTAGCTGCTAAAGTTCGTCCCGTATTAGATCCTGTACTTGTTACAGTAGCACTACCAACTGTATTAGCACCAGTACGTCCTATGTTTCTGATACTGATTACATCTCCTTCCTGAGTATCACCTTTTATTTTGATGGTGGTGTCAGTAGGGATCTCGTAATCTGTATCTGGTATTTGAAGAACACCATCTATTGAAACAATAAAGAAGTCCTCATCAGTTTGAGCCCAAGTCGGTCCCGGAGTGTAGGTCTTATCTGTGCCAGCAGTGTGAGTCCCAGCTGCTGTAATTGCAAACTCTACTTGCTGAGGGGTTAATACACCTCCGTATTGAGCCTGTGCATCTACGTATTGTTTATTAGCTGCATAGTCATCAGCGGTCGGCTGGGGTAAGTTTTTTATACTATGATTTAAAGCATCCCATTTAGCACCAGCTTCATCACCTCTACTGAGATGCTTACCTGCTATATATTCCGTAGGGATTAAACCCGCCGCATCTAATGGACATATTCCATTAGGCTTTCCAAGAGCTGGAGAAAGCTTGTGGTAATTTTGGAACCACATCTCCGCTTCTTGTCCCAAGAAAAAGTTCTGGTCAAGAGCTGTGTTCAAATTATTTGCAGTAATCCTAGCCGAAGGCTCAAAGGTGACGATCTTATTATTACTCTTTGTCTTACGAATAACATAGAAAACATCAGTTGGAGATATAGGAGGTAGTTTAACAGTATCACCCTTATCCGTAACAAAATATAAATCCTGTTCTGGAAATTCTAGTTCTATTCCGCCTGAGACCTCGCTTAAAATATACATCTTACTTCCACTAGAAGCAGGACTTATTCCATCAACTTTATCATAGGGATATGTCCAAGCATTCCACGCTTCGTTAACAGTTGGTCCATAGTTACTATCTACAAAGTTTCCTGTAAACCTACGAACAACAACGATATCCTCTTTTTTCTCGGTTGTTAGATTATGATAACCGCCCGACTCATCGTTAGAACCAAACAGATCTCCTAGCTGTGCGGACGATAAAATCGCGGTACCTCCTGCGGGTATATCAGTAAAGGTAACCAATAGAGTTTTTCTTGCGTGGTTGTTAATAGACATATCTATCTCCTATGAGTTATGGAATCTTGTTATGCCCTTAAACTTACCGGAAAACTGTAAGCTGGCTACGTTTAATGGATGTGGATTAGAACTGATAATAGTAATCTTAACGTCTTCAGTAAATCCTAAGATGGGGAACCTAACTTGATGTTCAGATATATCTCCAGAAAGAGTAGTCTTTCCAATATAATCATCAACCCAACGATCATCTGATATCTCATGATCAAAGTTATAGGTAGTCTGAGCTCTGTTGTTTACCGAAACTTCAACATCGAAGGCCCGAGAGTTATAGGTTTGGATTGTTCCGTAACGTAAGTTCAAAGTTCCCGGAACTAGGTTATTCATCTCGTCTCGTAAATAGACCGGAGAAAGGGTTGTAGTACTGACAAAAGTATTGCCTATGTATCTAAAAAGTTGATAGTATCCAGAAGAAACCTGATCTCCTGCTATGGAATAAAAATCATATATTGCATTAATATCTCCTTCCCCACTATTACCTTTTTCTAGAACTTCTTGACCCTCATACTTAAGTCGTATTATATCTCCACCTTCATCTATTACATCATTATATGTACCTTCTTCTGTTACAATAGTATCTGCTTTAGCAGCGGACCACGGAACTCTAATTGTAGTTCTATTTGTATCAGGATCGTGTACTGGTAAGGGATAGTTATATATTGTTCTGAGATTATCAAGTCTTGGAATATTTATAGGTTCTTCATCTAAAGATACTCTACGAAGAGAAAGACACCTCTCAATAGGAGCTTCTGCTGTATTTTGATGCTCAATATGCAGGGAATGAAGTGATATTAGATATAAATATTTATCCCAACATTGTAAAAACATAAGTTTCTCATCACCTTTTCTTATACGATCAATTCCAGCGCTGGTTTGACCATCTATACCTAAGTCAAGATAAGGTTGGATCTCTAAGGATTGTCCAATCCTATATTTATAAAAAGCATTCTGAATAACTTTTTCACCGGCAATTTGGTTTCTATAAACATAAATCGTAGTATCAGTGAACTCATTATCTAATGCAAAGATACTGGAAGCATGGCTAGAAGTTGTCGTATCCCTAATTTCTTTTGGTAAATACTGGGGAATATGCTTCGATAATTCGAAGGCCTGTTCTGCTGCTACCGTTCTTTGTCCTATGTAAACATAAAGCTTCTCTTTACTGTAGAAGAACAGGCTATTATTTAGCAACAGAGGTGAAATATCAGGAAGCATAGGATAGAAAGCTGTCGGAGCAAACTCAGCTGTGGCTGGAGAGATAATGTTGTTCGATCCTTGAAGCTCATACTGGGTATTACCGCTTGTTCCTACAAACAGCGTATCTCTAAAGGGTACAAGCTGTGTAATAGGGGTATAGTTATTAGAAGACACCATAAGGTCAAGTGGATCTGTATCAGTAATATTATCTGGGTCTGCTAAAAAGAAGTTATCCCAGTTTCCTGATCTACTGGCTATAATAGTATCATCATTAGCCAAGAATAAGCGGTCTCTATAGAAAGCCATTGAATTAATCTTGGATTCTTTTGGTTTTTCAGTAGACGGATCAAAGAAGATACCCGGTCCACGGTTTGAATCCTCATCACCACTTTCTCTTGGGTCCCAGTCTATTGGTCTTAGATTATAGTCACCTTCATTATCTACATAGAGCATCTGGGGCATTCGTCTTTTGTCTAGTACAGTTCTCTTGCCCGGTGTTCGAATCTTCTTTAGATAAGGAGGTATGTCCTTTTTAATAACACGGTACCAGCCCGGTGTATTATTAAGATAAGCCTGTGAAAGGTAGTATATCTTGCCACGACCGGGATGACCGGCTGGGTCATCATCAGGATATAATACAGTTAAAGCATTTTCATTTGGTTCACCACCACCAGCCCACGGATCCTTACCAATACCATTATGAGCTATCAAATCCGTTGCATCAGGAGGGAAACGAAGATCGGAGAACCTAGTTACAGATTGACCAAGATAAGCTGATAAGCTTACTGGATAAACATACTCTTCTACTGGAATATAACTAGATACATGAACATTACACGCGTTACCAGCAACGTCTACAAGCTCTGTGTCTCCTTCTTCGATTTCCACTCTTTTCCACCTCTTTAAATCTAAATGAGGGGGTAAGATTGATCCTCTTGGATTTTCTTCAGACTCTGATAATAGTTTATTTGTCGGACCCGGAATCTCTTCTGCTGGAAGATATGTTTTAACTTCCCAAATACCGTATCGGAGTCGTATTTGATTACGTTCAATATCTCCACCAGCAATATCTAACCAATAATCAGGAGCACCACCATCCGCACCATCCCACGTAGGAGCAAAGATATCGTGTATACTAGGGTCTCGTCCTCCACTGAAGGTATTGTCTATAGAAGACTTGGTATGTAAGTTGAGGTTGTAGGTTATAGGATCATCATCTTCTTCAGTATCGGTATAATCATTTACCCAGACAGATGTATTTGTTTGTTCTCCATACTCACCATATATCTGTTGAATAATAACACGGCCCGGATATTCACTAGTATCTTCTATAGAAACCTGATTAGCGGTGGCGTGTAATGCAAAAATACTATCGTTTCCAACAGTAGCATAATGACGAACATTAATTGCTGCTGCTAATGCTGCTGCATCTGCCCAACCATTAGCTAATCTTGGCTCACTGCTAAGATCTTTTTTAACGGCAACCAGCATTCCCCTAACGTCATAAGCCTCATGAAGCGTTGTTATAGAATCACCGCTGTCACCATGATCCTGTGTAAAACAGTAAGTATAAGAAATTGTTTTGCCCACATCTTCGGATGCATCACCCTCCTCAGGATGAATACCCACCAAAGAAATCATATTACCTAGTTCATTATTAGTAGGGTCAGGTGGGGATGAAGACCCTTCGGCAGGAAAAACATAATCTATTACAGCACTAGTAAAATCAAACCGAAGCTGGCCTCCTTTTTGAGTTCGTACTTCATCCCATATACGTCCTCTAAATTCTAAGTAAGGGTAGACATCAGAATCTTCATTTGGATCATATACAGGATCGTTAGAATCGATAACCTGCTGACCATAAGTATAGTCTTGACTTTCTACCCAAACCTCAGCATTATGTTTATGATCAACAGCTACACTAGTTAAGTACTGAATGTCTGCACCTGCTATATCTTCTTCTTGGACAGTCGTGGGTACAGTCCCGTCGAAATACTTTAGTGCTCCATTTCCATTTGTATCGCCGTCATCATCATGCCAGTCATCAGTTCCATCCAATCTACTAGTAAACCCAGCATGAACATCGGTATTCAAAATAAGAACCGAAGAACCTATCGTCACAGCCTTCAGCCTTTGTTGGAGAGTTTTACCAGTTCCGGGTATTTTATACATTAAATAGTTAACAGAATCTTCATCTAAATTATTATAAGGTAATTCTGTAATACTCCCACTGAGGGTTATTTCAAAAACCTTTATCTTATGATGATTCTCAGACCCAAGCCAAGGATCACCTTCCCAGATAGTATAGAGACGGCTAATTTCGGTATCTACTGTTTGCCAATAAATAAAGAATTTCTCCGGCACCGAAGAAACGAACCAATTATTTAGATCGAATTCGATATCAGTACCGTCATCCTGTAAATCAGAGATTCCTACAATAAGATTCCCCACAACCTCAGCACCGTTCCTCTTTGTAAGGGAAGATTCCGTTGTACATTGGAAATTAATAAGCTCATCTACCTCAGTAGGAAGTCTCTTACTAGGGATTTGTCTACCGACTCCTCCACTTAAGGAGTAAACGGGTATCTTTACTGGGAAATATGACTGGGCCCTAGAAGCCCTAGTGGCTTGTCTACCAGTAGTCTTAGCCATTCGAAGTCCTCCAGTATCTAAACCTTGAAGTATCAGTAGTACTGCTACGATGGTGTATACTACGAAGCTTCTCAGTCCCAGAACTAAAGATAGTCCTTCGTTTATCATCTACATCTGCACACTTACCTCGGGTAGTATATATAATCTCAAGCTCATTCAAGTACTTATCAGCCTCAACATCACCCTGCATTATAATCTGGTATTGTCTAGCAGCAGTAGCCATAATAGCTCGTTGTACAGGAGTATCCATAGCTTGCCATGGAACTTTGACAACAAGTTCTACCCAGTATTCGGTACTAGCAGCCCAGTTAGAATAGGTCTGGTCTGTTACGTTAAAGAGCTTGGCAGTTGTATCTCCCTCATTAACTACACGAGACACACCAATGATCCTAAAGCCATCACTATTAGAGTGATCCGATATAAGTTCAGCAGATATATTATCAGAACCTAGGCTAATCTCTCCGATAGCATCAAGCTTAAACTTCTTATGATATTTATTATTAGCCAAACCCCTTGACTGGAAGTCTACAAGGGTGCGTTCTAGCACACCCTCACAGACCCCCGTGTCCACACCACCTAAGTTCTCAAGATCAGTTACCATGGATTCTCCCGCCATCAGAAGCATGTGATTAATTGCATCGAGCTTTGATATAACGCCCATAGTAACCTCCTATGTTTAAAGTAAAGCCTCTCCTAGACCCGCGAAGGCCTAGGAGAGGGGTTCGTACAACGTAGTAGAATACTACGCTAGTTACGATCAGACACCAGTTCCAGTAGAATCGACGTAACCGTCAGCATCAACCTTCATCTGGGTATTCATTTCAGCGCGTGTATCATAGTCACTGCCTGAATGACCGAGACGAGTATGAATAATCGCAGCACACTCGGGACGCAGAACGCCCGTGCCACTCATCATCGAAGCGACCGAGAAAGTTGTATTACGACGGACATCATCAATCGTATCAACCTTCAAGCCTTGCAAACGAATACCAGCGATAGCTTCTGGGGTCCACATAACAGCACGAACGCCGTTAATAAGCCCAGTCGTATCTGAACCTGCAAGGTCAGCAGCGAAGTCAAGATTATACTTGTCTTCACCAAGCGTATTACCACCATCGGTATTACGAAGCTGATCCGAACCATGGTTCGTCTTAACAATCGTACAACCCATGTACTCAAGTGAGTCATGGATCTGACGATAACCGTTGGTATAATGGTCACCAAGACCAGTAGCATTACCACCATCGGTATTACCACCAAAGTAAGCCTGACGGCCTCCCGTATCCATATCCGCAGCCACACGAGCCACGCCAAGAGAACGGATATCCATGAAGCACTGCGGGCTAATAGCCATATACAGCTGATCAT
>Ga0208449_1000637_pt1 | contig 22513 bp, 23 predicted proteins | sample MalvireepMed_s17_FD_184247 | JGI IMG/M metagenome (GOLD analysis project Ga0208449, IMG submission 184247) | Marine viral communities from the Global Malaspina Expedition - Malaspina viral metaG DeepMed_s17 (SPAdes) (version 2) | ecosystem: Environmental > Aquatic > Marine > Oceanic | place...
GGTCCACCTTTTAATGCAACTCTGGTAAATAAAGACCCAGATTTTCTAACACCCTGTTGATAGTCAGCCACTTTATACTTCATGGTTCGACCTGGGTTCACTTGAACCGCTCTAAATCCAAAGAGTCCTGCAGCTTCGTCACCAAACTCATAGGTCTGTCCGTACTCATCATATTTTCCTTTAGTAACGACAGTGACGGGTTCTATGGTTCTGAATAATCTTTTTAATTGAGGATAAGAGAAAGGCATTTGAGCATCCACTAAATGTTTCATGATTGCTCGTGTTTTATTTCCATAGGTATCATTAGGATTATAAACTTCAAAACCATCTCGAGTTCTTCCTCCTCTCATAATAATATCAGCCGCTGCTTCCGTCCAAATAGATTCACTAATGAATGGGGAAGCAAATTCTTTCATAGCTGTGAAGGTTCCCCTCATGAAGTCATCCATGATGCCATCGTTGTCGGTTCTTCCATCGGCTACAGCATTGATCACGGCTTGAACCGGTCTTACTAAGGTGTCGTAGGCGTTAGCGTGAGAGAAATCGACATACTTAAACTCTCCTGTTTTAGGATCCTTGATCGGAAGGATCGTTGAATTCTTAGACCAGTCAGCTACGTATCTTCTGATCGCTGCTTGTTCTTCATCGGTTACATCATAAAGCACCTTGAACATTTCAGTCGTTGCATAAGGAACGGCAGCAACCGTTGCACCAAAGCCCATAAGTCTTGTGTAACCTATACCTTGAAAAGGTTTTATTGTTTTTCCATTCGCTAATTTAATTGTGTAATTAATATCTCTTAAAGCTCTTTCAACAATGTTCGTTCCTGTTCTTGCAATCTCTGCAGGGAACGATACGAAATTTCCTAAAGGAAATTTACGTGTACCTTTAACAAAGTCTGAAACAAAATCGTAATTGGGAATATTGTTCTTAACAATGTCAGCGGCTTCTTTTTTGAACCAGTCATCTGTTATCTTAACTGATTCACCTGCAGCATCGGTAAACCATTTACCTTTCACTAAACCATGAGCAGCCATTGCTTTTTCCATTCTAGATTTTTCAACAGCCCAGGAATATATTTTCCAAAAATCATCTTCAGCCGTGTAGAGATCTTGACCCACTGCTTTTAATTTAGATAGAGGTCTCATCAACATCGCTGTCCCTTTATTCGCGGTCATGGTTTCACCAAAGCCCACGTCTTGCATTAATCGAGTCACGTCTCCTAGTCTTACGTTGGTATTCACTACTCCAAGTTCTAAGAGTTCATCGTATAATTCATTTTGTATTCGTGTTCCTTTCAAAGGAGTCTGTAAAGCTTGGTACGCCATCTTGATCGCTTCCTTATCGGCAAAGGGAACGATCCCATTGGCTGTGGCAAAGGCTCCAGCACTTATAAAATTTCTCATGTGAGTCACAGGAGATAGAATTGTTTTAGCAATTTGTGAAGTAGCTTTAGGATAAAGCAATAAGCTATGATAAAGCTGTCCGACCATTCCTTTTTCCACGACTTCCATTCCTGTTTTCTTTAACGCATCAGCCATACCCGGTGTAGCAAACCAAGGATTCAAGGGATCTGAAAAAGGATTCGTGGCCCCTGTTGCCGGAGTTGGTGATCTTGCTCCCTCCTTAGCTACATCTTTTGATTTCTTAATGGCTGTTTGTCTGGCTCCAGTTCCCACGTGTAAGGTTTGAGCAGGATCTAGTACCTCTACTCGTTTATAATTGTCTCCGAACCAACGCAGAGCTTCGTCTTCACTCTTCACAAACATAGGCATCTTGCCTGCTCTCATTAGCTCATCATTCTTTTTCATTAAATCTTTAAAGAATACATTTCTTCTAACAATCATAGAAAGTTTAGCCGTACCTCCTAGAATCGTTTGCATTGGATTCTTATGTTTACCGAGCAAGTCTTCAAAGACTTTACGATCGGTATCTTTAGCTATAGCACCAATAGAAATTCTTTGAGATCCTCTTTGAGTGACTGCATCATCTAACGTGGTTCTATTTACAAAGAAATCTGGAATATTAAACAAAGCATCAGAAGGTTTATCTAATCTAAATCCTTTAGGCATGCCGGCACTCTTAATGACATTGGATACCATGGCTTCTGCTTCTAGAGGTGTTACTTTTCTTCCGGCTTCTTCAGCACTATCGATGAAAACCTTTTTAGCTCTATCAATGAGTTCACGAGTTGGTTTATATCTAAACCAAGGAATGATAGATTTGTTATACATAAATTCATAAGTGGATCCTAAATAGTTTTTAAATTTATTACCAAAAAGAGATTTAAATTCTGCAATCTCATCTGCGTTTAAAGTTTTTCCTAGTTCGGTAAAGAGATCTCCCCATTTTTTTCTAATGATATTGAGACCGGCTCTTAGTTTCATGACGTCATCGGGTTTGGCCCCAAGCTCGTCCATTTTTCTAACGACTTTGGCAAGTGCATCAGGATCCATTGCACTCCAAGTTACTCTGCCTTGATCATCCAGCGTACTTGTTCCTGATAACAAAGCATCATTCACGTCAGCCATGAAAGCAGTTCTTGCTTTATTGGTTGGCGAGTTGTCCATCATGGTTTTCATTCTTGGAAAGATTGCATCAATGGATTGATCAATATCTCTTGAAATACTTTTAGCAACACGTGCATCGCCTCCGGCTAGTCCTTTGGATAGTCTCATCGCTGCAAAAGCTTCAGGCGTCCAGCCGCTTCGAGACCTGAACCAGGATCCTACTTTGTCGATCCATCGATCCATCTGACTGTTTGCAATATCTAATTCGTTGTTCCTGTTTCTTAATTTTCTAATGGTTGCTCCAGTTCCTCCGATCAAACCTGTAAATAAAGCTCCTTCCGTTCCGAACTTAACTCTGTTTAATAAATCTCTGAACGCATCGGTACCTTCGCCTCGATCAATTTCTGTGGGACCTCCTAAAAGATCTCCTAAACTTCCTACATCTTGGACATCACCAATGAAGACTCCTTCGGCTGCACCTCCAAGTAAAGCACCCGTCATAAACTGTTTACCTTTACCTCTTGAAGTAAGCTTGTAAGTATCCGCCATTCCTTTTTTTATAATGGGGTTATCAAGGTCTAAATATTTTCCTGATTTGGAAGCCAGCATCGCTTGCTTAGCCATTTTGGTTCCGTGTCTGAAAGCTACTCCACCCGGTACACCAATGTTAACTAAAACTTCTGCGAGTTTACCAGCGGTTGTGGCTTCTGCTTTCTCATCCCAAGTGGTAAGATCATCGAACCATCGTTCAACTTCAGCTGCTTTGCCTGTGTCGGCGCCAAGATCCATGAGCGTTGCGCCCAAAGAAAATAAACCTTTAGGAATACCAATAAGACCTGAGCCTATTCCAGCTAGGACTGATTCAAATGTTCCTACTTTATTATTTTTATCAGCAGGAGAGGAAGCAAATGCTTGTTGAAGAGATGCCATTTATCCTCCTACCTAAGTTGAGTTACTTTTCCGTCTTTAATTCTTATCGTTTCACCACCCAGAACATAGATGCCGTCATCAGTAATACCTTCTGCAGCTATGATTTCCATAGCGTTAGGTATTTTATCGCGATCTTTATATTTCTCTTTTATTTGTTCGTCTGTATATACTTCTACGTTTTCGCCATGTTGAGCTCCAGTTGATCTTACAAAAGCTGGCCAGTCTCCTGCACCTACTTTTCCTGTCGCTATGGCACCTTGAATATCTGCTACAGCTCCTTGAGATCCTTTGGTAGCAATAGCCCACGCTTCGTCCTCAGTATACTTACCACTCTTCACCATATCCTGTACGTTTTTTGCAACGGTTCCAGGTTTCGCATCATACATTTCTTTTTCAAGGCCAGCTTTAGTCATCATCAGACCAACTGCTTCTCTAATTTGTTCTGGTTTATCAAGTCGTTTACTTGTTGCTTGAATGATTGGGTTAATTAATTCTGCCGTAATATTTTTTCTATCTAACGTTCCTCTATCGCTTACAATTTTACTTGCATCGATGAGAGCATCTGCGATCGCTGTCTTCTTAGCTCGGTCATAGCCCATCATTTTTAAATATTTTTGAACTCTGTCTTCTCGTTGAGCTTTAGCAAAATCTGCTTGAGCTTGTTTTGTTTTCTTCTCTGCTTTTGGATATCCACCTGGTTTCATTACACCTGTGACTGGATCGGCTGGATCGTCGCCACCGAATAATTTTTTACCTGCCCATGGGACACCATACCAAGCGCCAGCTCCTACTGTTAATGGAGATTTAGCTGCACCTTTTAAAACTGAACCGATTTTTTTACCTGCTGTACCAGCCCAGCCAGCACCCCCACTTAATAATCTTCCTTCGGGTGAGCCTGCTAAATATTTTCCTGCAGGTGCACTACCAAACCATGATTTAATTTTTTGTCCTGTTGTTAAAGGAGACCACCCGGGTACTTGTCCTGTAGGTGTTCCTCTAAATATATTTTTGAATGCTGATCCTGCTCTTTTGATATGTGGTAATACTCTAGGAATTCCATACTGAAGTACTTTTACTGCCATGTGATGTTCCCTGCCTCCTGTTTTAGGATAGACAGGATTCCCTACAAGCGCAGCTCGAGTACCATGTTTATATGGTTCTCTAATACCATGCATGACTCCCTGCTTAATGGGACCACCCATATTGAACATTGGTCTAGTTAAAGTTTTCATTAACCTCCAAACATTGGTTGTGGGTGGAACATTTTTTGATATAAACCTCCCACTCCTAAAGCTGTACTTAATGCAGATGACCAAGGACTTTGTTGCTGAGGTTGAGCATATTGTGCCGCTGCTACTCCACCAGTTAATCCTGTAATACCCTGACCGTACTGAGATAATCTTCCATAAGGTTCATAAGCTGCCGTCTGTGCTGCTTGTTGATTCGCTGTTAGTTGAGCTTGACTTAATCCCTGTCTTAAACTTCCAAGCTGACCGAGAGCTCCAACGTCTGCTCCGAGTCCTGCTCTTTGAAAGTTAGATAAATTCATTTGTTCTCTGCCCAGTCCTAATTGAGCTTGACCTAATCCTAATTGACCTGCTGCCATAGCTTGTTGATTAGCGAAAGCTTGCTGAGCTGCCGCTTGAGCATTGCCAAAACCTTGTTGTAATAATCCTGCTTGAAGCATCGCTCGATTTCGATCCGATGCACTTTGATATTCAGCTTGTTGAACGCCTTCACGTCCTCCTCCAAAGGCGCCCGGTACTCCTACCGCTGCGTCTTGAATAGCTTGTTGTTGTCTTTGAGCTTGAAGATCAAATTCTCCTAACGATGCATCGATCACATCCTGTTGATAGGGAGACATGAACGGTTGGTAGGCTGTGGGTCCTGTTAAAGCTCCTAAACCTCCTGCAGCTGTTCGTGCTGCACCGACATCAGTTCCTGCTGTGGTGAGTCCTGCCTGAGCCGCTTGTAAATAAGGTGTGTAAGATCCAACTCCTTGTTGAGCTAAATTAATAGCCGAGGTTTGTAAGGGATCTTCTCCCGCAACAAATTGTTGACCGGTAAATTTACTTGTATCAATCGGTACTGAATAAGCTGCTGTTGCCTGTTTGGCATAATCTTTTGCTGTGTCTTCTAAATATCCTGGTAATGCCATTATGCTATCCTCGTTTGTAATTGTTGCATATTATTATACATGCCTTGAGCGCCTTGAGATTCTTCTGAAATCTCTCCCCCCGATTCTAAATTTTCCATCATATTCTGCATGACTTCTGCGCCAGCATCGATGTCACCGCCGCCTGCATTTCTCACAGCATCAGCTGTGAATACAAATTCGTTTTTACTGAGTCTTGCGGGAACATCATCCGCTTTTTCTTTTTTACCTAAAGGCACAAAGCCTCCTTCATTTCTATAATCTTTTTCCATACCGCCAAGACTCATGAGCCCACCTTCAGCTGCCATTGCAGGAGCTGTTTGAGGTGCGAACTGAACGTCTTCTTCTTGCATAGCCATTGCTTCTGGTTGTTGTTCCATAGCTGCCTGATAGACAACCATTAATTGTTCTTCATCTAATTCTTCTAATCGTAATTGGAAAATTTCCATTGCTAAAACTTCGAGCTGTTCTCGTGTGGGTTCGCCTTGAACCTCTTCAATATTTTCTGCCATCATTCCTGTTGGAGTTTCGGCCATCATGGATTCATCAGTCACAAGTTCTCCATTAGCATAACCTTGTGGTGCTTGTCCCTGAGCCATGGGTCCTTGAGCCTGAGCTTGTTGCAACACGGCCATTTTAAATTGCTGGTAAGACATCGTGCCCCCTTGGTTACGATACTTTTGATATTCCATTTTTAACATTTGTTCTGCTTGAGCTTCGGCAGGTTGGCCACCATTGGCTAAGCCAACGATTCCACCTTTAGCTCCGGTATAATATCCTGATTGAACGTAATCTGCTGCAGGTAAGAAAGCTAAACTCGGATCTCGCTTCCTTGCCATGTCTCTAATGTTAGCGATACTTGAAGGCGTTACACTCCAGTCGTCAATAATTTCTTCATCTTCATCGGTTCCTAAAAAAGGTAGAGTGGTACCTAATATACCTCCACCAATCAGAGCTGATTTGCCAGGATTGCCTTTGATCCAGTTCCAAATTCCACCGGCTCTTTGTGTGGCTTGACCAGGTTGTGTTGTTGTCTGTCTTCCGAGTAATAGGTTTTTTCCTAAACCCATACCTTTGCTCCACCAGTTTTTACCAATGCCTCCGGTTCCAGGAATACCACCAAGTTTTCCAAGACCCCATAATCCTCCACCGATCAAAGCGGCTTTTCCTATGGGACTTTTAACTATTTTCTTAACTGCTTTAGCTGCTTTTTTGATGATGCTTCCTAAGCCGTATCGTTGTCTGTGTGGTTTTGTCATAATTTTGCCTAAATTTTGAACCTACTTTGTTTTCGAGAATAAATCAAGCGGTGGCATCAGGACATGGACATCTCTTCGGATGTCTTTTTCCTTTATTCCCTTCGCTTTCCACTCTTCTTCGCTCTTATACTTCTCCTTTGTTTTTAAATTACTGATCGTTGTCGTGACTTTAGTGGGTTTAAGTTCCATTATACGGTAACCTCTTTTTTAATATTTAAATAACTAATCGTAATGTCTACGCCATCGCTAACGGTTCCTGCTGTCGTATAAGAAAGAACGGTGTTCCCTTCCACAACCATAGGATTCGTTAAAATTTCTACACTCGTAGCAGCGGTTAAAGTCTGAGTATTAATAACCTGAAACCCATTGTTCGTTATGGTAATCGTCGGTGTATTCGATCCTGATTTATTAGTCACATGTAACGACTTCACAATATACGTTTCTGAAATTAAAGGATTTTGAGTAGCGACTCCACTGATCGTTGTGGTACCAAAAAATTTGATGGGTCCTTCAGCTGCTGTACTTGTGGCTCCATACATTTTGTATTGATTGATAATTGCCATTATTCAATGAAGAAAGCTTGCGCTTGGATCTCCTGTTGAAGTTCTTGTTGAAAAGAAGTGTTAAGTTTATTAAGAACGCTGTCTAGATCCCGAACTAAGGACGATAACATTACGGGATCGTATTCTTTACTCGCTCTTGTTAATGCTTGTACAATTTTTGCCATTAAACAAGGCTCGCTAAACCACCATCAAAAAAACCTACGCTTCCACCTTGAGCTTGAGATTGAGTAGTAAGGACTCTTATAACTCGTTCTATTGTTCCTTCATCTTTTCCAGTTAATGTGCTAATAGTAGATACATCTGTCTCTCTACCTAACAAATCAGTAATCATTGCTAATGTCTCCTCGTCCACGTCAATAGCTCCAAGCTCATCGGAAAGAAATTTTTGTTCTACTCCTTCTGCCATCTGATCATAATTAACTCCTTGATCTTGCATAAATTCAAATATGTTTTCAGTCGGTTCGTCAGGATCTCCTCCTAGTCTTAGTCCGACTCGACCACCTTTTGCCCAGTAGGCTCCTCGACCAAATCCTGGTCCAGCAACTTGTTGTCCTGCAGCTTCTCTAGCTGCGGTTGCTCCACGCCAACTTGGTGCGGCGCCTCCTCCTCGATCCGTTCTACCTCTTGGATCTAAAACTGGATTAAATGTTCCTCCTCCGCCTGTAGTGACAGGACCTGCGGGCGTTACTCCATCGCCAGGTCTTGTGACATCTGTAACAGTGTCAGTTATTTTATCAGCAGCTGTTCCTGTTCGATTAGTCCAGTTAGCATAATGATTTAATCTTTTCGCAATCGCTGCGTTTTTTCCATACTTAGTTCGATATGCATGGTATAAATCTTCGAGAGTATTAATCTCATCTGGATTACCTAATGTGGATAAATAATCTCTGTCTTGAAGTTTAGCTTCAAATTGTGCTTTCTTGTCAGCCATGTGTTGATTGTAATTTCCAAATTGTGACACGACATTTGTTCCTGTAAAATCTTTGCCCCCGGATCTTAATAAATTAGCATCAGCTAATTGTTGTAAATTAGAAACTTCTTGAGGGAAGAGTCCTGCTCTAGAAAACATTCCGCCAGGATATCCTCCAAAGCTTTGGTCTGCTCCTTTTCTTCTAGTGAGTGCATTTATAATTCCTACTGGACTTATGTTAGATGCAAGATTTTTGGTTCCTTCCCATATGTTTCTTAAAGTTCCTGGTTCTTTTCGTTGAATATAATTACTTGTAGCTGCCGCAGGCATATTAAATCCTGTGTGAGGGAAAGCCTGCTTTCCAAATCGTTGAGTATAATAATCAGGAAGAGGTCGATTAATATCTGTTACTGTTTCATCTACTTCCTCATTTGGAAACCAGTTTTGATTAGCATAACCCGCTAATTTTTGTACTCCATAATCTATTGGTAGTACGGATTGTGTATCTCCTTGATTATCAAAAGGCCATGCCATAATTATCTTCTCCCGTCTGGTTGTATGTCCAGTCTAAATGTTCCGAGCTTCCAGTTCTGAGCCTGATAAGACCCACCACTGCTGCCAGTATTCTCTATTTGCAACGCAATGGCTCTTGCCCTTGCGCGTGTATCTACTTTAGTAGTAGTTGAATCAATTGTAAAGGGCCCTAATGGAGAACTTGCAGTACTACTGTTCGGATAATCTCTTAAAAATAAAGTAATCTTGGTATCTCCAGTTTGACTAATAAAGTCAGGCAAAAATCTTCTAATCTTCATAATATATTCTCCATCCCCTCGTATATCGGGAGCTCCTAAAAGCTGTCCCTGTGCCGCTCGTTTCTGAGTAATATCAAAGTCTCCTGAAAGAACACTAGCTGAAATCGCAGTGATCACTCCTCCGGCATCCACTTGATCGGTCCCTGTTTCCTGTTCATAATAAATGGTAGTGCCATCGGTATTACCCACGACATCATAGGAAGCATTATCCGCTGTCGTATAATAACAGGCATGAGGTTTTTCAAAGACAGAAGAATCGGCCCAGGCCGTTCGTGCTAAAGTTCCTGTGTACCATATCGGTTTTTTCAACATCACCGATTCTAAATAATTATAAGTCACGACTCGATCTACGACATTCGAACCTGAACTACAATAGTACCAACTCACTTCTCCAAAGAGGTTATTCAGTCCAGCATTAATTAAATCTCTCGGGGTGAAATTTAAGCCTTCAAAAACATGGTCTTCTACCAGGCACGGCATCGATTGAAGTTGACCTGAGTATTGAAAGAAACCATTCTCTGACATCCAGAACGCGGTTCCATCCACTTCCATGCAGGCATTCTTTCCAATGAGTCCACAGTTCGTTCCTGCGTGTTCAAAAGAAAAGGTAAAAGGTTGACCTACAAAACGCATCAAGAAGATGGCAGAGTCGGTCCAAATATACATAGTGTCCCGACCTCTAATTGCTCCCATGATTCGAGAACCCTGGGCCAGTCTTTGCGTGCCCGCGGTATTGGTTGCTGAAGGGGTATAATCACTTAAGGACTCCTGGTCCGAGAATCGTATAAACATATCATCTTGAGTTGTAGAATCACCAATCGTTGTTTCAGTTCCTAAGAAAATTAAGTGACGATCAACGGGCGAGACGATCATGTGTCTTGAAGCTGTGGGTGCTCCACTAATAATTGTAGCTCTGGTTCCTGTTGGATTGGATGCTGCTGCATCCCATTCAAAGCACTGAGCATTATAGATCAAGGCAATGAGTTTAGTTCCATAGTTATCTAAAACCCATAAACCCGGATCAATTGTGTAGTCGGCTGATGACGCTTCACCCCAGCCAACATAGTCTGAAATATCAGTTATCGTGGCACCGGCTGTATGTTCCGCTAAAGTAGTTCCATTTTGTGCACGGGCTCCTCCGCTTAAAATTCCTGTAGCGGTATCATTAGCGGTAAAAGAAATATCCTCTGTGCCTATTCTAATTTCTCCTGACGTTGGAAAAGCTGATGAGTCTGTTAAGGTAACACTCGTCACCCCAGCATCGGCTGCAATTGTTGATACTAGAGTTGTGGTTGCCGCTCCTGAAGCAGATCCTGACCACGTTCCTGTTCCAAAACCAAAGCCGCCTAATTGTTGAGAGGGTCCTACACTGTAATAACATAACCCTGAAGCAGATCCTGAATTACTTAAAGGGGTTCCTGATTCAGTTGCCGCCATCGTCACTTCAATGGTCGTCGCCGTTGGTGCAGAAGTCACCATAAATTTTATATCTTCAAAAGAAGCATCCGTATAAGTAGAACCAACCGCCGTCACTCCGCTAACTCCGTCCATTAAAACAATGTCATCATCGATTAGACCGTGAGGACTTGGGAAGGTGATAGTTACGGTTGTTGAAGAAGAAGTACTTGTGAAATCACAACCTGCAATAGTGGTTCGAATAGGGTGAATGTCGTAAAATTGTCCGCCTGAATAGACGTATAAAATTCTGTTGGTACCAATCGCAGCGTATTTAACTCCTGCGTTATCATCCCAATGGTGTAAGGCTCGACCCGCTCCTGTTAGTTTATCTTCGCCCAACTGGTCCCAGCCTCCTATTTTTTCAGGAGTGCCATATCTAAAACGTACATTATCTCCTCCGGTCCATTGCCCTTCGGCACCGGTAGGAGTCACTTGTTTATTGAATCCTGGTAAAAAAGATACTTTTTGTAGCATAGAAAATTCCATTTATCCTATAAATTATGGGACCATAATAAAAATGAGTCCAAAAAAATTTTGGGTCTTTAATATTACAATTATACTAGATTAATGGGGATATCAACAGATTATAAGTAGGCGTAGAAGACCTTTGTGGTGGAAAGATCCCCCACACCAGTCTTAATTATATTTTATTTCGTAGTGGAAGGCAACTTAAAATTTCTAAACCAAGCAGGAAGGCCTAAGAAAGGTCTACCATCAAAGCTATTTTCTATAGCTCCAGGTGAAGTAGTTTGATTATAATGAAGAAAGACTTGAGCGCAATTGTTTCCTTGAAAGGCTTTCCTCCAATGTTCTAGTTCACATCCCGAATAAATGAGCATATCGCCTGGTTTAAGATCGACTCTAATTCCTTTGTTAGTCGTAGGAATATAGGGACCTTCAGGAGGTCTGCCTACATTTTTATTCGGTTCTAAATAGATATCCCATGGCTCTCCCCCTAAAAACAGGGTAGTGGATATTTCACAGCTAAAGCGATCTTTATGTCTTTTTAAAACGTCACCCTTTTTATATATTCTGGCATAAGAGTAGGTGGAAATAAGTTTGAGTTTTGTTTCCTTTTCCATTCGGGGTCTAACTTTTTCTAAAAGAGTCTCCATAACCAAGTCAGCATAATGAGAATAAGTATTGGGGGCTTGTGAATCTTTCCACATTCCCCACCCTTCCTCAAAAGGAGAAATATAACGATCGTCTAGAAATTTTCTCGCAACCCTACGTTTCATACTAAAATAACGGTAGATAAAATTAGCCATATCTTTGGTAATGACTTTTCGAATAACTAAATATTTTTTTCTTTTAAAACTCATACCCATCTAATATTTCCTGCTACTGAAGTTCTAATAACCTTTGAATTAAAATGCATGACTTGGTGTCTTAAATTTGCAGGAAAGATCATTAAGGTATTTATTTTAGGTACAAACTGTTTTTCTATCACCATAAGAGACCCCGTTGACTCTTCCCCATAAAGAAAAGAAATGGCCCCAGGATTAGCCGCATTCGTTTTAGTTTTTTTAGCTTCATCAAGCATTCGTTGAGGTACTTCTAACCATAGGACAAAAGATAACTCGCAATTAGTATGCACATGAACAGGATTATATTCCTTGGCTTTCATTCGATTAATCCACATTTGAGTTAGTTGGTACTTAGGATTAAAGTTAGCTTGGCCTTTAAATCGTTTATATCCCTCTATCCAAGTATTAATATAAATTTGAAGCTCTTGAAAAATCCAGGAATCTTTCTGTAAGTCATAAAGATATTCGTGCTCAATTTGACCCGCTAAATTTTTTCGATGAGATTTTTTTAATTTTTTTCCCAGCTTTAAGAGTCGGCCACAATAATCAGGATCAACTGGCATTTCTGCCAGGTAAGGTCCAAACAGATGATATTTATGTTGTGGGAGTACTGGTTGCATTAGATATAGCTTTAGGTACACATTGAATATTCCAATGAATAAATCTAAAAGGTTCTACACCCATATCCACGGGATATTGATGAGGCATATACCCTGGAATAATCACCATCATACCAGGTTTAACTTTATAATGGACCGCCTCATTGGCATAAGTAATTTTAGCTCCATCTTTTTGAGGAAGTTTAGTCATTAGGGCCCCTGGTCTTGGATCATATAGAACAGGTAGTGATGTTTTTTCACTGGCCTTTAAAAAATAAAACCCGCTGACATGCTGGTTTCCATGGACATGGGTATCATGATGTCCTCCACCTTTACGAGAAAATTCTTGTACCCACATTTCGCTATAATGCAGACTATGATTTCTTAAATCAAACCCGCACCAGTCTAAAAATTCATAGCTTCGATTGCCACAATACTCTGTAAATGCTTTAGCTTCAGGGTCTTGATTAATGGAAGTGGAATGATTCGATAAACCAAAATCACCCAGCTTTCTTTTAAAATTTTTATTCCTTTCTTTTATAGTAGGTAAAAGATTTTTCTTTGCCTGTTTAATATACTTATCGCATAATTTATTCATCGGGGTTAAAAATTCAGGAACATCATTGGTCCATACGGGAGTTCCAAAATATATACTAGAGTTAAAATTGCTCATTGAAAAGGGTATCCTAAATTCCAAAGAACTAATGAATACCTGATTCCTTTCTTTACGGGTTTAACTCTATGCCATACAAAACTCGGAAAAACAACTACAGATCCTTTGGGTAGGATCTCTTTACATATTCTACTCATTTTAGGATTATCTACATTTCTAAATTGAAATTCTAATTCTCCGCCACTATAGTCTTTTTCATCGCATAAAGAAACCGTAACCGATAACTTTCTTATTTTACCTTTAGTCGGACCTTCCCGAGTATAAACTCTCTCCCAGCTATCACAGTGCCAACCATAATATTGACCAGGTTTATATTTGGTAAACTGGCAAGATTCTGACCAATCCCACTTAAAATTCCATCCTGCTTTTTGATTAGCTTCATGGACATAGGGGTGTACTTCGTTATAAATCCAACGGTCATTCATCCAGACGATACTGGAATCTCTTTTCTTTTTTAAATCTTTAGTTTCTTTTTTATTCAAGGGTTGTTTTTTAAAATCTCTAGCGTAACCTAATCCTCCCGTGACTCCCGTATCCTCTTTATGGCTTAATCCATACTTAACAATATCGTCACAGATTCTTGGAGGAATGACGGATTTAAACCACCAATAGTAATATTGAAGGTTCATTAGCAATATTCATAAGTCATGGTTAAAAAAATATTCATTTGTTTGCTTTTATTCTGAGATATAAAATAACGTTGCGTGGAAGGAAAGATAATAAATTTATTGTCTTGCAAAGGAATATGCCAAGTCCTGTTTTTTCTTCGATTATCATCATATTCGATCACCAATTCACAAGAATCTTTAGCCACCTCCACTCCATAAAGACAGGTATAGTCTGGTGAAGTTTTTAAAAGTAGCGGTGCAACTTGATGCCGAGTGAATGAGGATTCGTGAGGATTATAAATATTTCCCCATTCTTTTTTACCAATTAAAGTTTTAGAATATTCCTTAAAATGATCTCTAATATAGTCTTTCAGCCATTGCAAAGGCTGTGAGTAAGGAACTTCAAGATCCTGATAAGAATAATCTTTATTGTTTCTACTTAAACGTTTGTCGAAAGCAAAGCTGTTGACAATGTCATTCTTGATTTGTTTGCGGTCAATTTTAATAACTTTAACCGTATCTATATAGAGATCTATTTCTGATAATACTTTCTTCTGCATACATCAGATTTTATAGGATTTAGGGATATTTGTAAAGATTAGGCTACGACTTTATCCCAAGCTTTAGTAGATTCATTCCAAGTATAAGACTCTGCTACTTCATCTACTGTCATGGTACTTGGTTCAGGTGTGGGAGGTTCCCATCGTGCCGTTGTCGTATTTAAAGTCCAACTTGGATAGGGTTGTTTAGCCCTGAAAATATTATTATCTTCATCATACATCATTCCTAATCCTGCATAGTTGCCTCTCAAAGGGGTTTTTCCTTCAAGATGTATTCCATTCCGAGTATTATAAGATGTTTGTATCCACATGGATTTTGGCCAACCATGTAGTTTTTCTAAAAATCGTTGACCTACCTTTTCATCTTCTTGACCATTACCGTTAAGCACATCACTGTTATGTACTACATGAACAGCTATTACTTTTCCATTAATACCTAATTTTGCAAAATGTGCCATAATTACCTATTGAAACTTGTATCTTACTACAACGTACCCGCTGCCGCCTGCTCCACCTCCATTACATGGAAGAGGTGTCGATGCAGAACCCGAAGCTGCTCCTCCGCCTGTATTTACTGTTCCAGCCATGGCAGGGCCCGGCGTGGGATTACTGTTTCCTCCACCTGCCGTTCCTTGGCCACCACCATCCGCAACATTAGCGCCTCCTCCTCCACCACCAGCTCTCGCCACGGGAGAAGCTGTAATGCAAGAAGTTGCTCCGGCACCACCGTCGCCTCCTTCTCCACAACCTGCGTTAGCTCCAACAGCTGTGGCTCCGCCACCGCCGCCTGAAGATAAATCGGGAGCAGGATTACATTTGCCACTGCCACCAGCAAAACCTTGATTAGGAGTTGTAGGAGGGGTATTACCTGCTCCTCCAGCACCACCAGTACACGAACCACCACCTCCGCCTGAACCTCCTGCACCTCCTGCACTTCCAGGAGCGCTGGCACCTGCCTCGCCAGATGTACCACCCCCAGCAGAGGTTATTGTTGAAAAAACTGAATCGTCGCCAGCAGTACTTTTGCAGTTTTTTGAAAGTGAACCTGCACCGCCTGCACCAACTGTTATTGTATAATCTGTTACGGCAGCAGTTAAAGCTGTTGTACATGGACCTGTGCCTAAAGGAGAAGTGGTATAACAACCTGATGCTGTACCATTAGATTCTCTATAACCGCCAGCACCTCCTCCTCCACCACTATGAGTTCCAGGGCCGCCTCCTCCGCCGCCTGCACCTCCAGCGACAACCAAATAATCTATGGTACTTGAACCAGCCGAATTTCCTGCATTCGATACGCACAAAGGTCCTGTTCCTGTAAAAGTATGAACTTTATAATTCGTACAGACAATACATCCTGTCGCCGTTGGTTGATTACCGCCTGTTGCTGCTACAAATTCAGCTTGAACCATTGTACCATCATTACCTTGACTTGTTTGTATCCACCCTTGAGTGGTTCCCGTATAAATAATTGTTACGGCGCCTCTCTCTGCACTTACTGTTGCATCACAACATGCACCTTTAATTTTTTTACCACCTCTTCCTAATGTTAAAGCATTACTATCAAATGTCCCTGCAAAATCCACAAAGGAAGCTTGATCACCTTCGGCTGGACTACATGGAAGGGTTGCTGTAAAAGCGGTTGAAGTTGTATTCACTAAATAACCTGATCCTGCGGCAACACAAAAGGCTCCGGTCTTAACTGTGGTACACCAACTGATCGCACCCCCACCAGCCGCAGCAGCAACAACTCCTGAAGCTCGATATGGATTATTTCCTACTGGTCCACTCATAAATTTTTATCTCCTATAACGTTTGTTCTAAATAACTAATAACAACGTCAACATTAGCACTACTAGCGGTTTTAGCTGAAAGCACGTCAGTTGCTTCAAGCACAATTCTTGTAGTATGTTCGAAAGTTGCGTTGGCAGCTAGAGCTTGATCTGAATAAATTTCATAATCATTAGCACCAGCGTCATCTCTAATATAGAGATCAAAAGTTTCATCAGCTCCCGCCGTTTCACAAATCGATATATTAAGTATCGTTAAAGTTTTACCTGATGCTGCCGTTAACAAATCATTTTCAGAATTTGTAACTCCTGCTACCAGCTTTACTTTCATTACTTCACTTGCCATATTTTCCTCCTATTAAAATCCAAATACTAATACTTTTCCGGTACTAGAAATATAAGGTGTCATTGCTGGATTAGCAGAGACAGTAACCGTTGAAGTCCCGGACGTTGATATTCCATTGCCTGCCGAGACCGCTATTCCCAAATCAGCACCAGCATCTAAAACATTTGTTCCATCTGTATAAAGTAATTTTGTTCCTGTAACTCCTGCCGCCCATTCGACCCCTGTGCCAGAAACTGTTTTAAAGGTAACGGTATAAGTACTACCACCTTCTGCATTGTTAACGAGCCACCAGTTTTCAATACTGTCTGGTACCGTTACAATAGCATTTCCAACAGACAATGTTCCTGTTAATTTAATAACACGAGTAGCCAGTGTAGCCCCCGTCGTTCCATCATTTTTGGTTAAAGTAACTGTTCCACCATCAGTAAGAGCTTGTGTTGTATAACCACCAGAAATCTGTTCCATGATGTTCCAGTTTGTGTTAGTGAGAGTCCCCCACGTACCAGCCTTCTCGCCGGTAGTCATGAGTTGAACCCCTAAATTTGTATAATTTGAAGCCATATTTTCTCCTATTAAGCCGCGTGTGTATCTTTTGTATAAGCGGTATAGCCAGTGATGTCAACACTTGTATAGGACGTGGACCCAGTTATGGTAGTATCTGTATAGGATGTGGACCCGGTAATAGTGTCAACTTCATAATGTAAAGGAGAAACGGTTCCTAACGTAGTTGTTGCTGACTGTCCTGTAAGTCCCATCACATCAGCTGGTGTAATAGCTCCTACAGCACTCGTAGCTGAAATTCCAGTAAGTCCCATTGTTTGAGCTGGTGGAGTAATTGCTCCAACCGATGATGTTGCTGAAACTCCTGTGGGCTGAACAGTAGGATTAGATGTGATGTTTACACTTCCCTCCGCCGTAGTAGCAGAAAGACCAGTTAAAGAAATTGTATGATAGGACCTTGCAGTTGGTGTTCCAACTGAAGTTGTCGCTGAAATTCCTGTTAAAGGAACTCCGATTATTGTAGTTACGGATCCAAGGGCAGAAGTGGCAGAAAGTCCCGTCAATGATGCAATCGTCTCTGGAGTAACTGTAGGAGAGCCTAAAGCGGAAGTTGCGGAAATTCCTGTAAGTCCCATTTGTTGTTGAGGAATTACTGGATAGCCCCAACCATAATCACTATTATTCCAAGCAAGCTCTCCCCATCCTGGTGTAGGAGATCCTAATGCTGAAGTCATGGAAAGACCTGTAAGAGGAACTGTAAGTGCTGATTCGCCCCAGTTTTCAAATCCCCAAGTATCTCTACCCCATCCTTGTTCATTGAAAGCTACAACACTTCCAAGTGATGAAGTTGCTGAGAGTCCTGTTAATGTAAGAGTGACGTCAGCTTGTTGACCCCAGGTATTCTGACCCCAGGTTGTTAAGGCTTGATTCCAAGTGTTAGCCATAAGGAAGGACTCCTTACGCTAGCTGGATGATCGCTGTTGATGCAGCTGCTGCTGGAAATTCAATCGTGAATGTTCCACTAGTAACTGTTTTGTCCCCACCAAAATTGATAACAATGACGGATCGATTAGTAGTAAATCCTGTAATAGCAGTAGTATTATAAAGCAAACATCCTCGTGCAGTAAAACTAGCCGATGTCCAACTGGTATCGGCAAAATCACAAACCGCGGTGTCACTATCTAAAGTAACATCAATATTTGTTAAAGTATTTCCTCCGCCTGAATATCCTGAAGATGTAGTTGTAACTTCATAAGTTGAAGTTGGATCGGCAGTGGCATCTGCGGGTGCAGCGTAAACTGTTGTTGATTTACTTAGTGTCGCTGAGTTGCTTGAATATAAAGCCAGTTTAATCGTATTTCCGGCAGCCGTACTTCCAGAGGCATTTAAACAATGTCCTCCTTGTAAAATTTCTTCTTTAAAGCTGTTACAAATTGCTGATGTTATTGCCATAATTTAATCCTTTAAGGTGACGGTGATTTAACTGGGATACGAACCGTACCATCAGTGTAATCGTCTCGTCTTCTTCTTCCAAGTTGCATTCCTGCAAACTTCTGTACTTCTTGTTTATACTTGTTTTCATATAGTGTCAATATATCCATCGGTCCTTTTAAATATCCAAAAGCCTCTACTAAGCAGCCATATAAAAGGCCACTAGCAAAGTATCGGCTGAGATAAGTCCCAGAGGTATTAGTCACTAGACTTGTAGGTTGTGCATTATAATAAAGTCTAAAAGCATATGTCGCGTCCGGCGTAGGGGCTAGAAGAAGCCCTCCTGAAGTTGTGTCACTCAAGCCCGTAGCTCCTCCAAACATTGCATAATATTTAGGTTGGCCAGTAACATCTTGTCCTGTAAGTCCTCCCGCAGGTCCTGTTAACTTTGCTACATATTCTCTTAAATAAGTGACATCTTTTTTCTGTAAAAAAACGGAATTTCCATCAGTTGATGAGGTGGAATCAAATACTTCAACAGCACGAACAAACAAAGCTCCTGCGTCAACATTAATAGTATTATTATCAAGCGCAAAATTCCCAGTAGCCATTTTTCTATCAGAATCCATAGGGAGATCATATAAAATTCTATTTTCTGCATTTCCTATAAATCTGCTTAGAACAGCACCACTAAAAACAGTACTGTCTACTTCGGCATAACCTCTAATGTCAGCTTCTAATTCTGCGAGTGTATATGTAGCCATAATTAATAACCCCTTTGTACAATAGTGTTACAGCTTGAGCAACTCTTCATATATCTTTTATGAACAGTGCAGTGAGTTGGTTTTGGTTTGGGTGGCGCTACTGTTGGAACTTCTTTTTTACCAAATAATTTTTTAATAAATTTAAACATTATGATCTATCGTTTACGGGTCCACCGAAAACAAAAAATCCTCCTCCTGTTGCTATACTAGTAGCAGCGTTTGCTAAAGTAAAACTAAAACTATTGCTTACAGTTAATGTTGATGGTTCTCCTGCATAAGGAAGAGAACTGTCGATTTTAGTTATTTCATAGGAGCCATAAATTTTAGCCCCTGCTGTATGAGCTGCCGCTGTCGTAGAAACTGGTGTTTCCCCATAAGAAGGAGCAGCCGTTCCTCGAGTACAGCCTGTTAAAGTATTTGTGCTTCGACCGGTATATTGAATAGTTTCACTAGTAATTTTTCCATACTGTAACGAAGATTGATCTGTGTCAGTTGCTTCAATGACAATATATCCTGAGGTAGGAAATTGCGAACCATCGGTTAGTACAATAGAAGTATCTGTAGCTGTAATAGTTGTAGCTAAAGTGGTGCTTAATTCAAAAGTAGATATAGCTACCCCTCCTACAGGATTTTTAACTTGATAAAATCTAACTGCATCTCCAGTAGATCGTTGATGTCTATTTTGGTTTACAATAACTGTAGTGCCTATCTCAGTGGTAAAAGGATTATCATTTAAGGGAGCCGGCGTAGCAAAAGCTACTCTTGAAGGTCTAGCTCGTTGTAAAGCTTGAGGATCCGCACTTGTAGGTTTAGGTTCCAATTGAGGTTGTTTAGGTTCAAATTCTGAAAAATGAACCCACGCGCCATTCCATTCTCTTACCATTTCCAGATAAGGAAAAGCTAATCCAGATCTATCTGAAATAGCAAGTGCATGTTTACCTGAAGCAAATGTAGTCATAATTAAGCGTTAGGATAGTAAACCTTAGGTGCGATATAAGTACTTGTAATATCAGCGTCCTCTTTTATGGCTCTAGCCAATTCATCCTCATAATAAAGTTTTAATTCCTGCGACCTTTGGGGCACATTTTTTTGGGATAAATAAAATGCTAGTCCCGCTGTCATACAAGGTGCAAATCTGTAGGGTACATTACTTGCATTTGTATAAGCACCTGCATCCTGAATTCTTCGTACATAATATAAATTTAATTTATTTCCATCTTGCGCTGCCCCAGGAGTTAAATATACAGTTATAGTTGTTCGATCAATAAATCTTTGAATAAAAAAAGAAGTGGGAGTTCCTTTTGCTGTTTTATTAGAATAGCCTTGATACTGAGATCGACTGACTTCGGTCATTGGAGAATCAATACTTGTAGAAGTAATTCTATAATTAACTTCTAATATGTTATCCATTCCAGTAGCATGTTGAGTGACTGCATCGGCACTTGAATGTGTAGCCGCAGTAGTACCATTAGATCCACGCACAGCTCCTGTAAGATTAGCTGCTCCAGTCAATGCTGATTTTCCTGTGTATCGAATCGTTTCAGATCCTACCGTAATCGTTCCTCCTCCTTGATCAGCGCCAGGCATATCTGTAACTTCTGTTAAAGGAATATCGGTAACCGCTGCATTAATTCCTGCAGACAAAGTCGTTGTTAATCCGTTAGAAGCACCATCAGCCGGGGATCTATATGATGTATAAACACTCGTTCCGTCTACTAAAGTAAAACCTTGATTAGCGATTTCCCAATAATGAAGTCCTCTATTACTCCATTCAGAAAATAAAAGATTTAAAGATCGTTTAGCTGTTTTTAATTGATAACCTGAAACGTTTTGTAAGCCAATTCTTTCGTAAGCCTCTTCTACGATCTCATCAATCGGAAGAGTTTTATCAAATGTATAAGAGTGAGAAGTAGTGTTAGCCATGTAACCCTACCCGTCATAGTATACTGTTATACCTGTGACATCCGCTGCAGTTAGATTTATGTACGCACCCGCACTAAACAGTACTCCATTATCAGGAATGTAAGGGTCTATATTGCCTACTGCACCGGTTAAAGGAATCGTTAATAAAGTAGTTCCTGTTATTGAAGTATTCTTAAAAACTATATTTCCAGCCGAAGCTTTACTTGTACCTGTTAATCCTCTGATTCTTGTTCTTCCTGCAAATACAGTTCCAGTAAGTGCTCCTGTACCCAATATTCCTGCTTGAATATCCGTCGTAATAGATCCTGATCCAACAATACTCGTAACCGTCAAATATTTATTTGCAGAGTTTACAGTACCTGCATTAGGACCTGTAAGAGTTTCTGTTTGAGCATCTCCATTTCCATCAGTTCCAGTGATATCAAAAGTTATTCCACTATTATCCGCAGTTGAATATAAAGTTATTGTTTCTGTAAGATTTCCATAAGGTCCTCCGTCAGCTATAACTAAAGTTGTAGCCGAACCTGATGCAGATACTTGATCAGCATCGACACCGTCCGGTTCAAAAAATTTCGATTTTACGTCTGATACGTTTGCCATAATTCAATCCTTTAATCTTCTAAGCTCCCGAAGGAGCTTAGAATAATTTTTTTATTACGCAGTAGCAAATGGTGTTGCTATAGTTCCTGATCCTTTTAACAAAGAATTATGAACCAAATATGCATCATCATCTATAGCTGTAATTTGTACAACGCTACCTGCGATACCACCTTCTTCTGCCCCTGTCATAGTGATTACGTCGTCATTAACTCCTGGAAAGAAAGTTTTAAAATCACCATTAGTAACCCCAATATTAATCGAACCAACGAACCTATCAGTTCCGTCAGTTAAGATATCCATGTCAGTCGCTGCTGTTTCAACATAGAAATAGAAGCTTGCACCAATATTGTTAAGGTTATTGTAGTCGGTAGAACCGGCTACAGCGCTATTTGAATTTACATTAATTGTAGGTAAAGTAAATTTTCCATCTGCGTCGTTACAAAGTAATATCTTCCCTGCATGATCAGCAACCGTTAAAGTTGTGTCCGCAGTTAAGCTTACCGTGTTAGCAGGCCCTGTAGTAATAAATCCACTCTTTGAGTAGACTGGTCCTGCAAATGTAGTTTTTGCCATAATTAAAATCCTCCTAGTTTAATGAACGTAATCTCTAGGCCGTCGAGTATACGCGTTTACGTTCTTAATTTAATGTATACTGATTAATCTATACCCCAAATTTAAATTTGGCGCAAGTGATCCTGTAGGTTTTGTATGATTTTTGATAGCGCTTAAGTGGCTATCGAAACTTCGGCCTTAGATTCAGAAATCTTATTTCTAAGATCTGCTTGGCGAGCTTCTTCTAATTTGATCTGAGTAATAG
>Ga0208449_1000639_pt1 | contig 22505 bp, 35 predicted proteins | sample MalvireepMed_s17_FD_184247 | JGI IMG/M metagenome (GOLD analysis project Ga0208449, IMG submission 184247) | Marine viral communities from the Global Malaspina Expedition - Malaspina viral metaG DeepMed_s17 (SPAdes) (version 2) | ecosystem: Environmental > Aquatic > Marine > Oceanic | place...
TTTCATTAAACGTATGGCTGCTGTTCTCCATCCACTCCAGTGCTTTTTCGATTATTGCCATTTCATCTTGAGCAAGCCATATTCCGTACTTTCCGACTTCAGCTTTCATTTAAAAAGTTTCCAGTTAAGTTTAGGGACTTTTACCTTAGTTTTCAAAGCCTTCATTAGTGGGCTTAAGCGTTTTCTTTTTTTTGTTTTCTTAGTAGTCATTAGTTACTCCTTAGTTTATTAGAGGCGATGGCATATCTACCACAGCCAACCGAATCAACTTCCAGTGTTATCCTCGGTTAATATTTTTACGCCCCTAATCTTTGTTATTTGAAATTTCTGACATAGCATCATCCGGAGATTCAAGTATCTTGCATCTGTTTCCGATCACTCCGAGCATGACATTTCCTGTTCTTCCATACCTGTTCTTGCCAAGCACAACTTCTATGCCGTATTCTCCTACACTGCTGTCCTTCATATTGTACCTGTAATCATAATACATGAACAGTATGGTCTCTGCATCCTGTTCAATAGAACCGCTGTCCCGCAGGTCACGGAGTATGGGTCTCTTGTTTGCCCTGTCTTCACAGCCCCTGTTAAGCTGTGATACGAGCAGTGCTGACATATTGTATGTTTTAGCAGCACGTTTGTACTGTTTCATTATGTTGTCAATTCTAAGCCTGTTGTCATCAATGCCAAGCACATCTACAAGACCTATGTAGTCATCTACTACCACATCGGGCTTATGCTTGCGTATTTCACGCATGGCACGGTCAATATCGAAGAGATCATCATACATAATGAGTTTTTTGTACCTGTTCTTGATAATATTAGTTACCCTGTCCAGTTCTTCACGTTCGTCATCGTCAAATCTGCCCATGCGTATCCTATCGTACATCAGGGTATCGCTCTCCAGAACTATGAGTTTTTTCATCATCTCGACATTGCTCATTTCCCTGTTCAGGACAAGCACCTTTTTTCCTGCACTGAGCAGTTTGGATACTACATTGATCATCATTGTTGATTTGAAGTGTCCCGGCCTGCCTGCTATAACAGTGATCTCACCACGGGTCATACCGCCAGTCATTTTATCGAGTTTCTCATTGCCGTAGGGTATTAAATTCTTTGTACTGAACATATTCTCTACAGTGGAGTCGAGTAATGATTTGAGGCTGTAATCTTCTCTTACCCTGAGATTCAGTATATCTTCAAGTTCTCTGTGCAGTCTCTGTAATACTTTATAAGCATCAGAGCCGTCTACTGACATTACATCTTCTATCTTTCTCGATTTCTCTATTACTTTTCTTAACAGCCACTTCTCGTATATAACCTTAGCATACTGCTCTGCTGTTGAGGTAGTTACAACTTCATCTAAAAGTCCTGTAATATAGTATCCGGGGCTTTTATTGTACTCATTTGGAGGTATGTTCGCAGTAATGGTTACTGCATCAATTGTTGTTGCACCGTTTCTGTGCATGTTGATCATTGCTTTCCATATCTGTTTATGTTTATTTTGGTAAAAGACAGACTCATCTGGAATATAGTGAGCTATTTGATCTATTATAGAGTTATCGGTCAGTACCTGACCTAAAACTAATCTTTCAGCTTCGTTGCTGTGTGGTTGTAGTTGCATATTAATCTTTTTTCTTTAAGAAAATTATTTCTTTTGTTCTTGGATGTTTTATCCATGTTAAATGTCTTAATGCCCACTGCATATCTTTACCTTGTCTATACCTCAAGGGCAGCCCAAATTCAAAGTGAGCTTCCCAGAATTTAATATATCCTCTTTTATTGAGTTTAGGCAGCATATCAAGTACATAACCTTCATCACTGATCATCTGTCTCCTTTAGTACTTTTACAATTTTAGCAACAGGCTCCTTATGGTGTCCTTTGCCATCCTGCCACTCATCATAGTACACATTAAATACAACACGCTTTCCAACGAGCATGTCCTTGGAAAGAGCTGGTAAAAGATATCTTATATTACCATTTATACTCTTTTTTTCCAAGGGAATTTCGAGACGATCAAGAGCTTTTTTATAGTGAAAATTCTTATCTTTCAGCCCTTTTCGGAAGCGAAACAGACCAGAGTCCCGGACAAGTCTTCCGGGAGCTGTTGGACTGTCTGTACTGATCTTGTAGCGTGGCCAGAAGATGTCGCATACATTACCTGCTTTGGTAGTTTTGTTCATCTTCTTAGACATGGCTACTATTGTGCCTTGGTATGTACCTTCGGGGATAGCAGAGTCATCAGGCTCTTCATAATAAGCCTGCTGATCTGTTGTTATATCGCTTAAAAGTTCATCAATTTTCGCCATTGATCTTAGCCGCTTTTAGTTCGTTGATGCGATCAATTGTCTTTTTGTAGTTCTTGCTGTTGAGTTTGCCGTTGGTTATGGCTTCCTCAACCATAACTACGTCCTCATCACCAAGACCTTCCATAGCAGATCGTACTTTCTCAAGCCAATCCTTGTCTTCCTGACCATTGCCGCTGAACTTCTTCTTCATTTGGTTGACATACTTATTGTCGTCAAACTTACCCATGAATACATCAGCGTTAAAACCGAGCTTGCTTAAACCTTTTGTTAATGCATCAGTCGCAACTTTTTTCATAAAGTCATCATCAACTCTGCCGTTGCTTTGATATTTAATGGATGAATGTATTGGTATGCAGTGATCCTCTGCAGTTTCCCAATACTTATACCATAGCGTTGCCTGATACACAGCTAATCCGCAGTCTTCCCATTTTTCGATACGTTCATCTTTAACTCCCCAGCCGTACCCAAATGAACCGAATACTTCAGTAGCACGTTTTACCTGATATTGTGCTCCAATAGCAGTAAAGCCTCCACGCTGATTAACTGTCTTAGTAAATTGCGGATCAGTATTCTCTACCGACTCCCACAATTGAAGATTGTACTTCATTTTATTCTCCTTTTAGAATATGTAGGTCATTAATTTATCATAGACGTAGTCTCTGTAATCGTCCATAAGTTCTTCCATTTCTTCCTCGGTCATATCTCTTCCTTTATATGTCGCTGACTCAACGAATGCATCGCTGTAGTCAGGATAATCAGAATTATCAACGCCGCTGAATACGATATCATCAGTTTCTTCAAGCTTGATCATTTTGACTCAATATTTTCTATTATTTCCTCAATGACATCATCTACTTTGTTTTCTATGCTGTGAAGTCTGATGATAATGCTTATAAACATAAGCAGCATAAATAATACAAATGCTTCCCAAGCCAGTACAAACGGCTCTTGAGTCATCATTGCTTCGATGTAGTATTTAAGTTCCATTCTTTTTTTTCTCCTTATATGTTTTCTTTTCAAGACCTTTACAGTGGTGACAGGTTTTTCTTTTTAATCCGTAAGTTGGAAGATGGCTGTAATGAAGTATTGTGCCTGTTGTTGATATCTCCCAAATAGATTTACAAGTCTCACAGAACTTCAGTCTCTTATATTCTGCGTTGTGACTATTTCTAGTATTCCTTACGTATTTGTATCTTCGATCAGTACGTCTTGATAATAGTTTAACTACCCAATCCATTCTGTTTCCTCCATAGAGTTCTAAGATTACTTAATAATTTTAACCGCTCATTTCTTTTCATTTCTGTCCAAGATTTGGCACCTATTGTCCTTAGCTGTTCCTTTAGAACAACATCAATGCCGAGCTTTGCCTGTGCGATCCTGTACCTGTCAGACGGAGATAATGCTTCTCTAAACTGTTCTTCAAATACTAATTTCTCATCTTTTTGCATTGTATCTTCAAGTTCTTCTTGCAGTTTCTCGAAGTGAGTTGTTTCAGTTATATTTCCCATTAATCTTCTATCTTAAGTGTTAGACCACACTCTGTATCTATATATCGTCCTTTTTTGATTGCTGCAATTTTCTTTTCTACTTTAGGAATAACATAAATCTTATCGTAGCACTCTAAACACAGCTGACCTGCACCTTCTATGTAGCCGAGCCTGAATTTTATGTTAATGTCTTTATCATAGAGTGATTCTTCATTGCAGGTAATACATTTATCTTTCTCTTGTTTCATTCTTCTTCTCCTTTTATACCGCCTCCGCAGATTTCATAGTATTGGCAGTATTTTGGGTTGCATTCCCATTTATATACGGGAGCGATACCAAGTGCGATGCTTGGCATTTTATGGCCTCCTGAGGGCATTTCTGCGGTTAATAGGTTAACTCTGGCCCAGTATTCTCTTGCATCTTCTATAAAATCTAAAGGAACCTGAAGCTCTTTCATCTTCGAGTTATCTTTGTTATAAAAAAGGAGACTCATACCCTGCAGTGATCCATGTGTCATTTCGTACCATAATCCGTATGTTGCCAACTGCATCTGGTAGTTTCTTGATGGAGACGGATCTCCACTCTTACCAAACAGCATTCTCCATTTCCACGAGTTGCAGGTTTTTATGTCGTGCAGAACATCGTCAAACACGAAACCTAAATCTATGAACCCTCGGACATTGTAGTCCTCAAGGTATAATTCTTTTTCAATGAAGATGGGGGCTCCATTTGCTTCAGCCCACCATCTAACAGCATCTTGAATATCTGTATGTACTAAATCTCCCAGACGGAAGAGACGCATTGTGTCGCTGTCGACTGGTACCCCTTCCATCTGTTCGATTGTAGCGTAGTAGTGTTTCCTAGCACAGAGACCTGCAGTGCTGCTGTGAAACCAGCTCCTGTCCTGATACCTGTGTAGTACTTTCTGTTCATTAAGATGCTGCAGATACTCGTCGTATATCTTTTGAACTCGACTCTGCACTTATCTTCTCCTTTGTTGTGATCCATTGCTCTTTTTCCATATGATCTACTATCAAACGCATCAGCATATCCTGTAATTTTACATTCTTCATAGTACAGTATAACTTGAACCGCTTCCATATGTCGTCAGGACAACGGAATGAGCATTGTTGCATAGGGTAACTCCTTTTGTTTTTCCCTTTTTTTAACTTGAAACTAAATTTATTAATTTCTTTTAATTCTAACAACTTGTTTTTTAAAAAACAATAAAACAACATATATTTATATATAGTATATACTCTATATATAATATATATATAATAGAGTATATAGCAGCATATAGCTACTTGCAGCTATATACCACTATATATCTATGAGTAGCAGCTAATTTATAGTAAAACCACCACTCAACCTGCAAAATGACTCAAATTCCTCCAGAAGTTCTGGATGGAATTTGTAATTAGTCAAAAATGACTCGGTTTTACCCTTGCCTTTACAGGCGTTGCAACCGTGATTGTTGTGAGCCGATTTAAAAGTGATCTCACAGGCACTTTCAGGTCCTCCAACGTCAAGTGAGCCGTGAAGTTTAAGCCAATCTTCTTCAGATTGCCAACCTTCCCAGCCTTTTCGAGTACCTGTTCCGTCGCATATACTACATTTCTCAAGAGGCAGGTTTTTATGTATCTCTTCCTGCGACTCAGCGAACTGCTTATGCTTGTCCCTGTTGATCTGCTTTTTTAGGATCTGAGCTATTCTCTCAGCTTTTCTTTTGCTTATGAGATGTCCGTCATTGGACGAACCTCGCTCTACGTCTTCTTCGTTGAGGATGTCACAGCATGCCTTTACAACGAACTCCCATAGAGGTCTCCAAGCCCAGACGTTAGCACGAAAGTAGGCTCCGGGTATTGTTGTCCGAAGAGCCCAGTACTCCCGAGCCTCTTCCTTCGTGTAACCATTGTCCCAATCGGGCTCTGGAATATCACAGCTGCTAGGATGTTGTCCATGTAGGTCAAAACCCATAACAGCCTCCTTTTAAAAGAACCTAACTTTCTTGGTTGTTTTACGAACCTTGAAGTTATAGAGTCCTTCCAGTTGTCTGAGATATTCCAGACGTGAGGTTGCTTTTATTACCTTAGAACCAGCAGAACTAACTTTTTTCATAAAGTGTTCATGATCGTAGTCCTCGTGTTTCCACATGGTAACCAAAGCGAGTATGAATCCTCTGTCCTTATAGAAAGAATATGTATCTTTCAGACTTTGGACTCTGCTTGCCCATTTATCAGCACGTTCAATCGAGCCTCCAGCAATTTTGATGGAGCCTTCCTTGAAAGTCTCATACAGGCTATGAGTAAACTCACCGAACAGCATAATTGATGTTACGGAAAAGTTTAGGTCATAGCGTCTCATGAACCCTCGAAACACCTTGTACTCGTGTACATCGAGTTCACAATACGTATTGAGATAATCATACCATTTCCACGCATCCTGATTTGCATTGATCAGAGCAACCTTCACCAGATCTATATTGTCTACAACAACATAGAATACTGGCAGTCTCATATCAACACAAGCGAGATAGCGATGTTGACCATCTAAGATGGCATAGTTAGAGCTAACGATTATAGGGTACAAATGGCAGGCGTTTACCTGCTTCATTGAACTCTTTAAGCGTTTCAGCTTAGGAGCGTTAACTCTACGATTACCTTTAACAAAAGAAAACATTGAGTAATCTTTTGTTGCCTGTATCATTGGAGGCAGGGGCGTATTAACAGCCGTCGTTATCGGAGCTGTTATTATCGTCCCGTTCTCTGTCGTGCCGATCATTGTCTCTGCATTCACTGTTTGTGTTTGCTTTGTCATAATCGACTCCTTGTTTGTTGAACGATGACTCAGTGTATATACGCATTACCGCATCACTTGAGCCAGTCATTCGTTTCCTGAAATCAAGAACATTCTCCTTGAATGTCCTCGTCTTATCAAGTATTTCATCTATTTCATTAGCGTACTCATAGTTTTGTGAGTAATATCCATATTTATCGCAACATTCACCGCAGTACGCACTGCTGCCAATAATGGCTCCGCCATTCATATTGTCTCCATATGGGCCATTGCAGCCATCACAGCATACAACATCACCAAAATTACTCTGTTCTACGAGCACCATATCATCAAATATAGACATAGTTACTCCTTTTCATTTAAGTCTTGAGTTATAATTTCGTCTCCACTCTTACTGAAAGATTTATTTAAATTGGGTACAATAAGAACACCTGTATCTTTCAACATGCTCAGCATTTTTTTAAACCAAGCATCATTTTCTTTATGCTGCCAGTTTGTCAGGCCTCTGTAATATTTTTTACTCCAACTATACATAATAAATTAACAAGGGCGGAGGGAGCTGATTACCAGCCCCCTCCTTTTGTATTACGCCTCGCCCTTTATGTTGCTGTCTATATGTTCCATAAACTCACTAATATCATTAGGATCGTCTTTGTCGCTGGACAGTGAAAGTATGCGACCACCAGAGTCATCGTTGAAATATTGAGAGAGGCGTTTATGAAATTTGCTGCGAAAAATAGCAGCTGTCATGTTTGGTACTGACTTATCAAAACCCACCGCAATACCGAGCCCGTTTAAATCAGAGTCATCAATATCAAGATCAACATCACTGAGATCAATATTTAACTCATGTAGTGTAACACGGAACTCCTGTTCAACAAGAGTAATGACAGTAAACCTTTGTGCAATATCATTTGCGTCCTCTTTTCCTTCATTAGACAAAGCACTCACAATTGAAGGTCTATCATTAAGATAGCGTGTCATTATTCTTAAGAACTCACCGGGGCCTCGAGAGTTATCTTTTATGAAGCCCATATCAAAAGCAAGTGCTCCACATTTATGTACAGACTTTCTCGAGAAGTCCGGTATGTTAGGTGGGAGTATAAATTCGTCAGCGAGTGAACGATATTTGTCTTTACAAATATTGTCCATTTTTGAGTCTGTCATCAATTACTCCTTTTTTATCTTATTGTTTTCATTGCATTAATGAAATCTGAGTTACTATATATATCTCCAAAATATGTTATTCTGAGTTTTCTACAAAAACTATCGTAAAAATCATTGTCCTCATAATTAAACCAGTAAATCTTATTATGATCAGCAGCTTTCTCAAGTATGTTCTGACCATCTCCGTCTCCAAAAAATATTATAACTCTATTTCTAAACAGCGACCATTCATGAACGTCTGCCATTATGTCTTGGGGAGTTATACACTTTACAAATTTTCTTTTTCTTCTGTTATAAATTTCAACGAGTCTTGCATTGGGAGCATTATATAATTCTACATCGCTGTGCAATGCCGCAATAGATGCGAGTTGACTGTAAAAGCGTGCTTGACGAGAACAAGAGGGACTGCTGTCGAGTATCATGATGATAGACTCTTTCTCACGACTCATCTTACAATTAAGTATATTTTCCCTGCTCAATCTTCTATTTAACAATCTTTCAACGTCCCAAAACTCATCACCCGGTTCGGGCTCACCAGTCATATCTTCAGCTATTTTAGACAAGAGTACTGCAAATTTTGTAGCCATTCTCCTGTTACCACTCACATCAAGGTCAAACTTACCTTTTGCAGCAATATCAAGATTTCTGTGCATATCAAGATCATTACAGAAATCATCTATCTTGTAGCCCTTATTCATATTGTAATAAGTTTTATAAGCGTCTTTAACTTGACTGTTTGTAGATAGTACGTTATTTGATTTTATGTTATTCTTAAATCTTTGAGTTACAGATGAACTCGAATACATTCTGGACGGAGACTGAAAACGGGATTTGGGAGCCCTTTTGACAAGACTCCCATTTCCCGGTGTTGGTATTGGTGGTGGAGTAGGGGCAGAACTATCAAAGTTAAGATTTGGAACGTCAGTAGGCATTAATGCTGAGTTTGGATCATTCTTGAGATCGTATCTTCTCCATACACGATCTATCTGATGCTTACTCAAGCCTTTGTGTCCCTTTTTACTCATCGCAATAGTTTGCAACACACCTTTTTATGCTATTTAACTTATTACTAATCAATGCACCAGCTCTTGCAGACCAAGAAAGAGTCTCTTGATCAATGAAAGTACAGAAAACAACGTAATCACCTGCAAATAGAGCATAAACACCATTCTTCTCAAGAGCATTAGTGTTCGTACTTACAAGCAACCAACCGTTTTTGTTAGCCAATCGTGAAAATAAAACTCCATCACGATACTGCGGCTTTATCTTTCTGCACCTGTACAAAGGAACACAATCGGCCCATAACACAGCGAAGTTGAGTAAGTTAATATCCGGGAGTCCGGTTATACGTACCCATAAACCTGAGTTACTTCCTTCGCCTATATTAATGGATTCGAGTTTTATGTTCCTGCCCTCAAAAGAGACACCATCTCCGCACAACGCACCACGAGTAACTTTTATACCTTTACAATTTACTAAGTCCTCATAGTATTCGACCTCATCATCAGAAATAGAGCCCTGTCTACCATTGTAGTTACAAGGAACGAGCATATCACAAAAACCTTTATGCCCTTCTGAAAGGGCTTTGATTTGAGATAAACCAACTCCGTTCCCATAGCCACGCTTTCTTATCATCCTGTTCAATTCGTAAGGTACAGCATGATTAACTCTATTTAAATAATAAGAAACCGCTATGTTTTCAGCAACACTTATGCGAAGTAAATTGTCATACTTATTGAGTTTGAAAATAGAATCTACAAGATACTCACCAACCATTACGTCAGCTATAATCTCGAGTCCTTTTTCATCAGTATATCTGAGATCTACTTTACACGTGTTGCCTGAGCTATTATTGATCCATTTACGAGCAATAATCTCATTAGCGTCACGTTTCTTGACCATCCATTTGCCTGCGAGCATACGATTGAGCTCTTTTCTTGTAACAAACTTATCCACGATCCTCACTTCACCTTCCTCAGAAGATTTAGCAAGAACTGTTGCGAGTTGTTGTAATGAGTATATACCCTTACAATTAACTTCTTTGTGCATGTACACAACATCATCAGTTATTGTTGCCCATTCAAGGAATGCAGGGAGTTCAGGATCATTATCTGCACTGATATTCTGAGTAAACATATGTGACTCAGATGCATCCGTGCGTTTAAAGATACCATATAACTCTTTATCTGGAACTGGTGCGGCTTTAAAAGTAGATTCAAACTTATTAATATCTACGAGACGAGGCATCAAGGGAGTAAATTTATCATCTGATTGAGCATCTTTAAAATGCTCCTTCAGTGACTTACCAAAACTCTTAGAGTTTATTTTATCCCTTGCAATAGCAAAGTCGCCCTTCAGTTCAACATTCTCAAATTGTTTGAGCAATGCATGATTTTCGGGAGTTTTAGTTACAAACTGATATACAAGGGAGTCCCAATCAGCACCGGAGCCAAGTTCACTGATGGCATCCATCAGTTGTCTCAGTTCCTGTATTGTTGCTGGTTTGGTCATTTCGCTCATTAAACAGCGTGCATATAATTCCATGCAGTGCGGTAAGAACTTATGACCCTTGTGAGTCAGCTCAAGAGCTTTCTTTATGCAGTTCATACTCAAAGGCTGTACGTCTATTTTAGGAAATCTACGCAACAACGCTTCCATGAACTCACGCTCATCGTTAGCAGTGATGAATATGAGCATATTATCAAGGTTCGCTTGAATATTATACCCGGGGATAGAGAGCCTGCCATACTGCAGAAAGTCCAGAAAGAACGCATCAGCAGTTGGGCGAGTCTTATCCCATTCATCCAGCATTAGGATGACACGACTCTTCTTTGATTTTAGGGCAGCTTGATATAGCTTGCCATGTTCAGCAACAACACCGGACTTTGAGGTCTCGGATGGCATCATCTTGACAAGCAACTCTTCTTCCCTTGTACCTGTGGTACATTGGTGTACATAAATTGGGCAACCAACAACTTCAGACAGCACCTGAGGCAGATAACTCTTTCCAGTACCGGCTAAGCCGTACAGGAAAGCTCCACCAACAGGCTTTGCCTTCATAGAAGTGAGCAAAGACGCAGAGAAAGGCACATCACAGATGTAGCCTCTGTCATTTAGCGACTTATGCAAACTCCTTACGTTTATTTTGTCCATTTATGACTCCAGTTTACTGTTAAGTAAATCTTAGTCAGACTCTAATTCTTCTACAGCTCTTTCAATAGCAGCTATAAATTCTGCAATCTCAGCTTCTAACTCTGGATTGAAAAATAGCTTCACTCTGAAAAGAGCATTAGGAATATATAACTCAATTAAATCTTTTATGAACTTCATTTAATATCCTCTGTTGTAGAACCAGTTGCCTGTATAATACAATGGTCTCGCTATTCTCCAAGCAACCTTATCACTTTTAATACGTAAAATACGACTCCATATCTTTGTGCCGTTGCCCCATAGACCGGATGCTAACTCACAAAATATGTAGCCTACAATTTCACTCAATTCTTTTCTTACGTTCACTATTTACTCTTTTTAATTGCTTTCTTATTCTCATCAATAATAGTGAGTATATCATCAAAGAGTATATCTCTATACTGCTCATTAATAACATTTGACAAGCGATATTTGAGCACTTCATAGATAGATTGCTCTAATTCTGCAATGTCAGTAATATTTATTGCTCTGATTTCTTTCTTCACTATTTACTCCGCCTATCATAGAGCTTTCCAGTGATCAGCGAGACCACTCCTCTGTAGTACAACCTTCTACCAACTCCTTTTGCTCTACGTCCATTTTCTGCAAAATCAGACATACTCATTTCTTTAACTAAGAGCCAAGTTTTTTCAGGAACACTCCCTTTACCAAAAAACTCATTTTTTGTAAAGTGATTACCTATTATACACTCTTTCATTATTTACTCCTTTAAATCTTTGAGAGCCAAGACGTTCCTTTCAAACCTCTACTCAACTGCTCACGGTATTGCCTTTAAAAGCGACCTTCACGATCTAATGGCAACCATTTTGATACATTTGGTTTATCGAGTAGACAGCTAAACCGTCATGAACTATAGCTCTTGCAACTATTAAGCGACATAAGCCGGTGTTCGTTGCAGAAATCTGTTCAGCGACCTTAGCTCTCAATGTAAATTTGTGCAGGGCAGCATTTTGGTTTGTAGTTGTGGTGTTAGCAACTACCCTGCGAGGTATAGTCAGACGGCTCACTTCAATAGCCACCTGAGGAAGTGGTATGCTAACATTACCACGAGTGAGGAGGAAATTATTGTAAAAAATTTGTCGCTTGTAGTGATCTCCTCAATACGCTGTATAAATCTCATCAGCTTACTCATTTCAGACAAACTCCACGACGAACTTCTCCTGTAATCATGAAGTGTATGATATTCTTACGCTTCTGATCTGCAAACTCCTTTACCTTCTTGTAATCAATTTTACGCTTCATTTATTTATACTCCTTTTTTATAGTCTGCAAAAAAATAGTGCAAACATAGAACTGACGTGCTCTTCAATTAGCAGTGCAACAGAAACTCTGCCTCTGCAATAAATTTTTCCTTACTCATCTTATTAGCTCTGAAACTACCGAGTAATAATCTGAATATTCCTCGTTGCCAAATAGCTTTGCGCTCTTCAGCAACTCGCAATTTCTTATCTGTGTACTTAGGGCTCCAGGCCTTCGAGTAGGCTTTGCCCTTGACAGCTCGCTGTCCTGCACAGAACGTACGGCTAATGCCCGTCCAACCATCAATCAGAGTAACTTGAACAGGAGACTCGTTACTTTCATCTCCAAAGAACAATGACTCCCTTTGCAACATCTTTGCAATTTGAAAGATAAGCTCATGCTTTTCAAAGGGCATATATTTCTTTACTCTTCTTTTAGGTACAAATCCAATACCGGGAGTATTCTCACCGATCTCAATAATTAGATCGTGAGTACCCCTTGGAATGGTGAGCACTACCTCATGTGTGCTTTTCTTACTCATTTATTATTCCTCCTCTTGGATGGAAGTAAAATGAACTTACTGTGTCAATACTTATTTTAGCTACCACTGATCTTCTACTCTTATCTGTTCCTCTATCAAAATACTCATAGAGAATGATATGTTTTTTTCTAAACTCCATATCATCAAATAGTGTAACAGACCTTGAGCTGGTTGGATCATTGTAGCTTATTACTATAGATCTCATCTGTTATTTCCTCACATTAAACATTTTCTAAGAGTACCTCATAGAGTTCATCAAATCTGTACGATTTATTATCATCCAGCTCTTTATAAACTTCAGGCAACCCATTTTCTATGGCATACATTAACATAGCGGCCCAATTACCGCCACAAGCAATACCATACTCTTTGATAAAATCTGCGACCTTAGTATTGGCCTCAGATGATACCTCATTTGGTTTACTCATTTATTTTTCCTCACTTTGTTTCTTTTCTCAGGTTACAATGGAGTTACATCGAAAAACCTCCCTAAAAAGGGAGGCTTTTCGATTACTGGCTGTTAAGAAGTAACTTCTTCGGTAGTATCATCAGCCTCAGGACTTGTTAAAACATCCTCAGCTATAACTTCCTCAGGGGTTACAATATCTCCAGATTTAATAGACCGGTAGTAAAATCGGCCCTCATAACCTTCTAACTTCAGAGCGGAGGCATGGACGTTAAGAACGGCCTGTACTTCACCTCGAACACTGGATTGAAGGGTAGAATCAGATGATGAACCAACACCCTTTGACTTAGGGGGACGTTGTCCAAACTGGCTTAAACTGTCAACCTCAGTTTCTAAGGCTGAGGTATCGATCAAGCCATTGTTTTCATCATTTTCATCCTGCACAGTACAACGATCAAGTACCTTGTCCCAAATATCATTTGGGAGGGCCTTTAACGTTGTATTACCCTGTGCATTGATTATGAACTGGAGGGTATTAACAGCGGAGCTTTCAACATAGTGTTCCATTGTTAGTGCCTCATTTGTTATTATTGGAATTATATCCATAATTAACCAAATATAATATGGATCAATTCATATTTCATAAATATTTCTTTTTATTATTATTGATTTCTTTTTAGTAGATGGCCCACAGCGGGAGGGATTGTTAGTCCTGGTCGTAGTCTGGCCGAAATTGGCTGGATCTAGGTCTGGCCATGGATCATGCTGGCCAGCCTCCGATCTAGCCGGAGGATCCACCGGAGGGCATCGACCAGGGCATAGGCTGTGGCCGTCGGTAAATTGCGTTAAATAATGATTAATTAGCATACCTGCCAAAATGTGCTAATTATCAATTATTTACGCTATTATACGGCCTGAGGATGGAATCTAATTACAGATAAAATTTCAACTAAAAGAGCACTAATTTGGAACTCAGAAGACCGGTATGGGCCGGCAATAAAAGACTAGCACACATTGTACACATATTTTTACAATTCTCAACTTTTTTGCAGCAATTTTTCTCATTTTCCATGAATTTTGGATATTTTTGGTAATATATATATTATATATAGAGAAATAGAGAATATAGAGAATAAATAGTATATATACAGAGTATAGAGTAGCAGCAGAGAGTATATATTATATATATAATACAGAAATATGAAAAAAACAAATGATTTGTTTATTATATTAAGAAATAGTTATATTGCAACGTGCCAACACACAAAACTAAGCTTATTTCAGTTGCTAGGAAATACTGTGCTAACTGGGATCGCGGCAACTGTCTTGGTATAATGTTTTCTAGGAGAGATGGTGCTCTTGAATTTAAAATATCTAAAGAATTTGCAAATAAACCATGCTGTGTCAAGAAAGGCTGCAGCTATTTTGATAATATAGTAATACCGGGAGTAAATAATGGATATTAAAACATTTGATGAAAACGCTTTTTGTGTAGATGCGGAGGGATTCTTTCATCTCTGGTGCTGTGACTGCAGTTTAAGGCACCTGATACTCATAGAAGCAGTTGGCAATGGAGCAGATGTGTTTAAAAATAATGGCGGCAAGGTTGCTATTGGGTTTGTAAGAGATAATGTTTCTACTAAAATGGCTAGAAAGGAAGATAAAATAGTAATATATAAGAGGAAAAATGCTAAAAAAGAAAAATAAGTACGGCAGAGCAGTAATAATACCTGATATCCACTTTCCGTTGCAGGACGATGCTGCAGTGGAATGTGTGATAAAAGCTATTTCTATTGTAAAACCGCAGATATTTGTGTGTCTCGGAGATATTGGGGAGTGGAAGAGCGTTTCTCCTTTCAAATACAAGAGACGAAAACGGCCTCCTCTGGAGTATGTGATCGAAGATCTGGAAAATGACCAAAAACATGTTAATGCTGGTCTTGACCTCTTCGATAAAGCATTAAAAAAGGTGAAATGTGTAAAAAAGTATATGATTGAGGGAAATCATGATAATTGGCTCAATTACTTTGTAGATGAATTTCCATACCTAAAACGGTATAAATTTAAGAATGCGGTCAATCTGGAGGAAAGAGGATATGCATATTACCCATATGGCAAGCTTTTACGCATTGGGAAAGCATATTTCTATCATGGTGGTCATTATACAACAATGTACCATACCAAGCAACATGCTGAAAAACTTGGTAAAAATATAATTTATGGGCATACACATGATGTTCAGCGGCATGGTGTTACTCATGTAGATGGAGCTCATCATGCTTGGTCTATGGGCTGTCTCAAGGATATGTCCCGTGAGGCCAATATGTGGCTTAAAGGCAGGCAGACAAACTGGTTTCATGCCTTTGGAGTCATAGATTTCTTCCCAAATGGTCATTTCAGGCTGGATGTAGTGGATATTACCAATGGCAAAACATTTTTATGGGGTAAAGAGATAGATGGAAATAAGTAACTAACGTCCGGAGGGATGTGGTAAGGCGAATGAAATAAATAGGTCGGGAGTGGCGTGGTTACTAAAAAGATAGGCGAAAGCATAGAGAAGCTGTACAGCAGTGAGAAAGAGTTCCTTGATGATGGAAATACAGGTTATTACAATAACTGGCGTGAAACTCCTGAAGGGAAATATGCTAAAACAGACGATGATCAGATATGCCGCATACTAAAAAGGGGAAAGTTTAGCAATGGGCAGTCGTATATACGCACTATTCTTGGCAGCTACAGGGTATCAGACAAGGTTCTGATAGGAGGGAAGCCGCCAAGGAACATATATTCCTTTGCAAAGCATAAGTTCTGCAATGAACAGCGTATGGGCAGGGAAGAGCCGAACCCTAATGAGATAGTGTTTGCCAAGTATGTTGCCCATGGAATGAAGCCGGAAGATGCTTATATGCGTGTATTCCCTACAAATAACAGGGAATATGCAAAAACAGTATCTAACGCATTATTTAAAACAGAGAGGATTAGAACATTGATTAGTGAAGAAGCAAGAGAAATGCTGGAAAAGGCAGGTATTGATGAAGATTACCTGCTGCACAACGCAAAATACATTATTGATAATCAAGATGGCAGGGATTCAGATAAACTGCGTGCTATAGAGATGCTCATGAAAATAGCGGGAATGTTTCCTAATGACAGAAAAACAGAGTCATTAACCGTATTTCAGGGTTTTACTCAGGATCAGCTCAAGCAACTAGAAGGATCTGATCTCAAAATGCTTGCTCATGCAGAAAAAGATCTCACGTAGCGATATCAGTCTGGATATGATGCCTGTTATATCAACATCTTTGCATAAATGCAGAATATGTGATAAGAAACTAAAAATGTCCGATAAGATGGTTGCTTTTGATGTTGTACACATTCCTATAGGTTATGCCTGCAGATACTGCAAAACTGTGTATGGCGAGAACGATGTGCTGATTGATATTGGCGATCTTGAAGGAAGCGGTGTATATGGAGAAGGATAAAACATTCAATATAGTACCATCGCCATCTGAATCCAGAGCGAATGATGAAGTTCTCCAGAAATCGTATAGTGACCTGATCTATTTCGGCAGGGCCTTTTTGCCCAACGATTTCCTGAAAAAGAGTGAATCTCCATCATTTCACTACAATATAGCAAAAAAGCTCATTTCTACCAAACCGGGAGCCAGAATCTGTAATATCATCCCCCGTGGTTTTGGTAAGTCAATTATGGCAAAAGCTGCCATTCTGCATAAGATGTGCTTTTATCCGAAAGGAGACCGGCAGTTTATTGCTTGGATCGCAGAGGAGCAGGGTCAGGCTATTGACCATCTTAAGTATATCAAGAGTCATATGGAGTATAACGAGAAACTGCGTTATTATTTTGGCCCCATGGCTGGAGACCATGCAGGGCAACGCTGGACTGAGAAAGATATTGTTACTGCAAAAGGAGACCGTGTTATTGCAAAAGGTACATCACAGCGTTTGCGTGGGCGTGCTGAAATAGATATGCGGTATACCGGGATCATACTGGATGACTTTGAATCTGAATTAAACACGAAAACGCCCGAAAGACGCGATGAAATCAAAAAGTGGATCGTATCTACGGTTTATCCATCTTTGGAAGAATCTAAGGGCCGTGAAGGCTGGATATGGCTATTGGGTACTATTGTTCACTATGATAGTTTCCTGCAAATGGTGGTTGATGGTGCAAAACAGGCCAAAGAGGAAGAACGCAAGTACGTATGGGATCTGACATTCCATAAGGCTATTGAAGATGATAAGCCGTTGTGGCCCGATCAATTTCCGCTTGAGAAACTGCGTGCCAAGAAGCAGGAGTTTATTGAAGCAGGAATGGTCAATAAGTTTGCTCAGGAGTACATGAATGATGCCCGTGATATTTCCGGTGCAGCATTTAAGATAGACCGTATCCAGTACTATACAGGTAATTTTCATTCTGAAGATAGATTTGCGTATATTAAGTCTAATAATGAATATATACCCGTTAATATCTATATGGGAGTCGATATAGCGGCTACAGCAACCAGCACATCTGATTTTCAGGTAATTGTTGTCATGGGCATAGATTCAGAGAAGAACCGCTATGTTATTGAATATTTCCGTGAACGCATACCAACATTCGATCTGCCACAGCATATTATCGATATGGCTAAGAAATACCAGCCGGTTAAGAGGGCAACCATTGAAACAGTTGCAGCACAGGAAATGGTAAGGGATATGGTGGATAGGATGGCTAGGGCTGACAGGAGACTATTGCCCGGAATATTTAAGGGAGTCAAACCTCCGGGAGGCATCAAAAAGCAAGACAGGCTGGAAACATCGTTAGGCCCTATAGTAAATAGCAAGAAACTGTATATCAAGCGAAGTATGACTGAACTTGTTGATGAGTTCTTTGAACATCCGTTTCCAAAGCATGATGATGTAATGGATGCACTGTATTATGCTGATTACTACGCTAAGCCTCCAAAGAGCGACAGAATGGACAAAGAGTCTTTTGATAAGCGTGAAACAATGAGTATTATAAAAAAATACAATTGGTTTACAGGTGCTCGAGTTAATTAAACTTTTTGTAAAAAAAGACTTGACTCATGTTTTATTATTGTTTTATATTACGATGTAGCTATGCCTATACCTCAAGATCCGAGAGCAAAAATAAACGAAGAGCTTTTTAGGCGTTATAAGGATGCTCGGTCTGATTGGGAGATAGATGCTAGGACAGATCTAGACTTTTATTTCGGCAACCATTTCAGTGGAAACGAGATAGATGAACTTGCATCTAGGAACCAAGCAGCTGTACCAATGGATCGTGTTGCTCCTGCAGTTGAGAAACTCAAAGCAATGCTCACATCTAAAGAGCCTGCGTTTACTGTAATACCAAGAGAAGACTCAGATGTCAAAGTATCTAAACTCTGGCGTATCATCATGAGTTATGTCTGGGAGATATCTGATGGGAATATGCAGCTCAAGCAGGCAATACATGATCATTCTACAACAGGCATAGGCTATCTTTATGCCTATATAGATCCTGAAGCTGACTTTGGCAAGGGAGAAGTCAAGTTTACCGCAGTTGATCCTTTTCGTGTATATGTGCCTTCTACAAGCCGTGACAGGTATTTTGGCGATGCTGATAATATCATCCTGTCAACTATACTTACAGGAGACCAGATATTAAACCTTTATCCTGAACTTGGATCACTCCCGGCAACTGATGAGGGCGATGAGGATCGTATTGTACTTGATCAGATCAGTACTTATCTTGATGAGGACTACCCAGATTCCCAGAATCAGAATACTACTAACGTATTTACTCCTGCAGAGGCTAAAGGGCTTGAGTGGGCATCAACTCAACGATATCAGATACTTGAAAGATTTTTTAAAACTAAAGTTCCATATTACCGCATTATAAGCATGACTGATGGTAATGAAGTGGTTATGAATGATGAAGAGTTTCAGGAATTATTAACTAAAAGTCCTGAAGCTTTTGAACGTGGCCTCATGGAATTTGAAGAAGTTACACAGACCCGTATTGGAGTAGTTGCTTCGGTTGGTGAGGTTGTTTTGTACGAGACAGTCCTCAATACTGATTTATATCCAATCGTACCATTACCTAACATATATACCGGAACACCCTATCCAAAATCAGATGTTTCTCGGGTTAAACCGACTCAGCGGTTATTGAATAAACTCTGGTCTTTAGCCTTGTCTCATGCACAGGCTTCTGCGGGTCTGAAATTGCTTGTACCTATGGGCAGTGTGGATAATGTTGAGCAATTGGAGAAAGACTGGGCTAATCCGAATGCTGTTATAGAAGTTGACAGTTCTCAGGGAGAACCGCATTTTCCTGCTCCTGTACCGTTAGCAGCAGAGTATTATAAATTGATACAAACCTGCGAATTTTATATAGATTTTACATTTGGTCTGCCTGAGTTGATGCACGGATTTGCTGAAAAAGCACCTGAAACTGTGCGTGGAACAGAGCGGATGCTGGCTCAGGGTGCTGAAAGACCTAAGTCCAAGTTGCGTGATATTGAACATAGTATCAGGAGATTGGGTCAGGTGTTGTATGGATTAAGTAAAGGCCATTATGTTTTCCAGAAGATGTTCCGTTTATCTCAGGCCAATAACAATATTAATGAAGTAATGGTTAATTATTATGATGATTATTCAGGTGCGGTGATGGATATCGCAAAAGAAAGGTGGCGGATAGATCAGCATGATATAAGCATTGAAACTGGATCAACACTGCCGTCAAGCAAATGGGCAGAGCTTTCTGTATATATGGAAGCGTACCAGATGGGTATTGTTGACAGAATAGAAGTATTAAAACACAATCCTGAAATATTTGATAAGGAAGGTGTAATTACAAGAATGAGCGAGATTGCACAGCTGCAACAGCAGGTTGAGCAATTGAGCCAGCAGAACAAAGATTTGAAGGGTGACCTTCAAACAGCACGCAGGGAGTCTGTATCTGATCGTAAGAAAGTAGAGATTGAGAAATTCAAGACCGAACTCAATAAGATGGATTCAGACGCTAAGGCGAGTGAAAAAGTGCAGGCTAATAAGCTTGCAAATGCAGTGAAGTCCGAAGTCGAGAGATTAAGACCTACCATGGAAGATTTTGCGGAAGGTCTTGGTCAGGCTCAGGAAGAATTTGGAACATTGTAACAAGGAGTAATAATGGAACAAGCCGAAGCCAAATCCATCCCCTTTTCAGAAACTAGCGGACACGATGTTGTTCGTGAAACTGCTGAAGGTGATGGTAGTGAGTATAGGGAATTAACTTATCCGGAAGTTGATGAAGCAATTGTTGAAAATCAGGGGTATGAAGGTATCCCTGAAAGGGAAGTGGAACCTCAAACTTTGCAGGTTGATTGGGAAGATGAAGCTAAGAAATTTCAGTCTATGTATGATAAATCGCAGGCTGAAACTGAAAAGCTGAGTAGTAATATGAACAATGTGCAGGAGCAGATGAGAAACCTTCAACAGCAGGTTGAAATTAAGAATATGGAAAGTAATCAAGTACCGCTCTCCGAAGAGGAGTTTAATCCTTGGGATGCTTACTACAAACCAGATTCACCAAGTTTTCAGTTTCGTGTAAAACAGGAACATGAAAATGTGAATAGGGTCGTTCAACAGCAACTTGGTCAGTTGAATGAACAAGTTGTTATGAACAATACGGTAAGTGAATTAAAGAATGATCATAGACTCAATGAAAATGAATTGAACGAGTTCATGAAATGGTCGACCAATCCTGTCAGTGAGTTGAGTCTTGGAACTCTTGTCAAAGTCTGGCGAGAGGAAAAAGGCGTTCAAAATGTCAGTAATAATTCACTTGATGCCGTAAAAGCAGCAAGACAGGTTCCTAGAACCGCAGGTGTCTTACAGGGTCAGCAGCCTCCTAAACGATCTGAAACAGATCAGGTTTGGGATGGTATTATGACCTCTGGAGGCAGGTTTGGGAACAAATTACCTTAATACATAATTAAGAGGTTTTATTATGGCAACTAGTGCAGCAGGCTACGTAAGAAGTGGCCTCAAAAGTACAGACGTCGCAACTACCGCAGGAAGCAGTCATGCATCAGTGCATGGAGCAACCCCCGATAATAGACGATTGTACGATTTCAGCGATAGAGTCGCTGAACTAGCTCCAGATGAATCTCCGTTTTTTGTATATCTAAGTAAGGTAGCAAAAGTACCGACAAGCGATCCGGTTTTCCGGTTTCTTGAAAACAGGTCAAAAATTGACTGGACTAACAGATCATTATATGCTGATAGTGGCTTAAGCTCTTTAGCAGCTGGTGTGAGTGGTCAGCTTGATTTTGATGATGGAGCAGGAGATCAGATTGACTGGCTTGTGGTTGGTATGGTTGTTGCAGTTGATGTTGTAGATGGTAAATCCCATGCAGTATTCCGAATTGACAGTGTCAGTGTAGGATCAACAGAAACACGATGCGATGTAACTTGTATGAGCGTTGGTAATGCCAGCGAGACAGGTTATGATGCCGTGATTGATGGTGATCAAGCACAGGTTATCGGTACTGCTTTTGCAGAGGGATCAGGTGCTCCTGATGTATGGGCCAAATCATTGGAAGATGATTTTGGATATACCCAGATCTTCAAAACTGCAGCAGAAATGACAAATACAGCCATTGCTACTAATTACAGAGGATATGCTAATGAATGGCAGAGAATCTGGAACTTAAAACTCCGTGAGCACAAAGTGGATATTGAACGTGCTATGCTGTTTGGTCAGCGTGGTCGGTCAAGTGGTGTTCAAACAACAGAAGGTCTTGTAGGCCACATTATTGTAAATCGGCAGGCTCAGTCTCCCGGATCTATTTCATATAGTTCAGGAGCTCCTTATTTTGCAGCCGCCGCTTCTACATCAATGACCTATGACACATTTTTGTCTGATTTTGAAATACTCTTTGATCCAGCTCGTGGAGGTAGTAATAATAAGTTGGCCCTAGCAGGGCTGCCTGTTATATCATATTTGAACAAAGTTGGAAATAACAGCTTTATTGATGTTTCTCTGGGAGATCCAGATGACACACCTAATCGCTATAATTTCCAAGCAACACAACGTGAAGGTGCATTCGGACACAGCATCATGCAGTTGAACACAGTACATGGTGATCTTTCGATTGCTCGTGAACCGCTGTTCAGGGGTATGAGTGCCGGAATGATGCTTTTGGCAGATATGAAACAGTTAGCTTACCGGCCTTTGGTTGGTAATGGGCAGAATCGTGATACTCACGTAATCACTAATGTACAGCAGGGCGATGAAGACTTGCGGAAAGATATGATCCTCACTGAGGTTGGTCTTGAAGTAACAGTTCCTGAAACTCAT
>Ga0208449_1000645_pt1 | contig 22373 bp, 29 predicted proteins | sample MalvireepMed_s17_FD_184247 | JGI IMG/M metagenome (GOLD analysis project Ga0208449, IMG submission 184247) | Marine viral communities from the Global Malaspina Expedition - Malaspina viral metaG DeepMed_s17 (SPAdes) (version 2) | ecosystem: Environmental > Aquatic > Marine > Oceanic | place...
GGCACCCAACGATCTTGGAGCATCCGTAGCTGGTCAGAGGTGACGTGGTACTTGTCTATCTCGCCCAACGGATCAACATACAGCGCAGCGGACTCCTTAGAGACAGATATCGAACCACGACAGCCCGTCTTCCGATGGTTAGGGCATCCCCAAAAGGGTCCAAGCTTACCGACACGAATCTCCGCTATCTCACCACACTGAGGGCACATACAATGCGTGGGTTCAGATTTCACAACAGGAATAAGAGCCTCCCACCGACGAAGACGATCCTCCTGCCAATCCTCCCAATCAGCAAGCTTACCAATGAGCCGGTCCTTACTCTCCCAAGTAATCACCTTGGCCTGATAAACACACTCGATCCGCCGACGTAACTCCTCCCGCATTTTAGCTGAGAGGCTCATAGCTCACCCTTAATGTACCTGGACGCCTTCTGGGCGCGTGCGGCACATGTCGAAATCATGCGGGGCTTATTAATGAAGGTCTGTAACCAGCCCTTGATGTACGCCGCTGAGTTCTCGATGGTCTTCGACTCAATGCCTGAGTCCGCGCAAAGGAACGCTGACGCGAACTCCGCGATGCACTCCTCCTCACTGTACTCATGGTCCCCGTACACCGACCCGCCCGATATACCAGGACGATCAAGTCGGTTCTCATGACCCGTCGAATGAGCTAATTCATGGAACAATGTGGCAAAATATTCCTCCTCCGAATCGAACTGCTTACGAGGAGGAAGTCTAACTTCGTCTCTAGCAGGAGAATATGCCGCGTCAAAGTTCGCCCCAAACTTGAGCTTCGGGGCATCGCTGAACCCAGTGACCAAGGCGTCAGCGAGTACGATTGACGGGGTGTCGTCCACCTTGACCTCTGGAATCAGGTGGTCAATGCCCTCGATCTGCTCCACATTGTACTCACGATAGTAACGCATGATCGGAAATAGCACCTTCTTAGGAGTGCCATCAGACTTATAGATCACCTTACCATTTGCGTCCTTCTTGTCGTACTCCTTCCATGTGCAGAAGAAGATGATGGTGTAGTTCTTGGACTCCCCCTCTCGGACTCGAATTGGGGGTCCAACCTTCTTACCTGCGGTTTCCTTCTTGGCCCGCTTCACCTCCAACTTCTGGATTTGCTTGTAGGTCAGGTAAAACGGACTACTGTGGTCGTTGAACGCGCAGAGGAATTGATTGATGCCCCAGAACGGAATCTGCCGTTCAAGATTCTGCGCGGGAACTTTATTCCAAGTCTTCTGCCACGGCAGAAGCCCGGTCTTCTCGATAAGCTCAGTCACCTTCTCAACAATAATATCGTTTACGGTCTTCTTCTTTGCCATGCTTCCTCTAGCTCCTATATACGAGAGTCTGAATATTCCTGATTACCTCTGACTAGCTGCGAGCATCACCAGGGCAGCGAGTTGCCCGACCTGATCAGCCCCTTTTCATGGGTGGCTGATTGAGCCGCAAGCCACGCATCGAAGCCCTCGGGGGTCTGTGGGTATCCGGCCTCTCGGAGCCACTTCTTGATGTGCGAGGGGACGTAGCCCTTACTCTCCAAGATAGCTACTGGACTCTCACCAGCGTCGAGCCGAGAAAAGTATTCCTCGACCGTAAAGTTCCGGCGAAGAAAGGTCATGAACGGACCCTGATTCCGTCGCATGTGCTTAAAGCGAGCAACAAACTTCCGGTCTGGGGCGTATGCCCTCCCACTTGGGGAGTAGTAAACGTATGCGCCTTCCGAAATAAGGTTCTCTTTGGTGAAGGGAGTCTTCTTTGATTTTGCCATGATTCTTCTGGCTCCTATATACGAGATTCTGAGTGTTTCCGGCTACAGCCAGCGAGGGTGATGCCAGTTCATGTATTGCCAATCCGTGATTTGACCATCCTTACACAGCATGTCAGTCCAGTTATTCCACGCTTCTGCGCGGCGTGGTCCGTCTCGCCCATTCCTCTCCTGCTCCACAATGGAGGGTAGTACCTCTGATCGAAATTGTTGTTCAGCCTGCTTCTTAGTCATCTTGTACCCCCTAGTGAGTGCGAGCGTGCTTGACGTGCGAACAGTCACCGACGCTGGGCGACTCCGAACACCGACACTTCCAACCATCCAAACGAGTCCAAGTGACTCGAAACCCATCAACCTCCTTAACAGAGGAATGAACAGACGCCGCAGGGCGCGGAGTGGGACAGAAACTACTCAACGATACGACCGCGTGAAATGCCTTAGCCATGATGACCCCCTTCTATATACAGAACTCTACCGAACGTATTTAGTATGCATTGACAAAATCTCTAATTATTTATTGGGGATAGTACCTAAACCATTTCATGCTAGGTCGGCGGGTGGATACTTTGGGGGCTACGAGATCGAGCCGGTGACCGGGAGGGAGTTCACCCTCAACCATGCCACCATGAGCTTGGATCACCTGCTCAATGACCTCCATAGGAACATACGGGTACACAGTCAGCGTGGGCTTCTGCCCATCCTCGACATACGGCATCAAAAGATCGTCGATAGCAGAGGGGTAGCCCACCTCCACTTTGGTGTAGGAAGGTGCGCCGTCTTCGCGAGGATCGGAGTACCCATGCTCCCCAGCCTGGACAGACATGGAAAACCCGTCCTGACAAGTAACGCGCTTATACATCTTACGACCCATAATTATTCCTCTTTACGAAATACCCATTCCGCTGATGCAGGTGATGTCACGAACGTCAGCCGCCCCTCATCACCTACCTCTGCACCACGGGCAAGAACCCACTCTGATCTGCCGTCCGGTGTCTCACACCGAACCATATAATTTTTCTGCTCAACTACCTTCGCTGGGTAGCTTCTTGGTTTTTTATTCTTATTCATGCTCTACTCCATAGACGCCGGGAAGTAGCGAAATCTGACAGGGGCAGGGATATTGTGTCCCCGCGCCCCGCCAGAGATCGACACTATTCTCAGAATGGGATCACCTGGGCGTCAAATTCATCCACGACAACTACCGCAGGAGAGGTAGAAGACTTCTTCGTAGGTGGGGCACCTACGATCAACGGGACTTCAATTCTCGCCTGCTCGTTATCGAGGATGGCGTCAGCCTGCTCCTGCTTCTCAACGAGAGTCTTAGCCATCTGAGCGTCCAACGACCCATCAAATACAAGCACCTGAATGGACACGCTATCTGCGTCCTGACCAATCCGATGGACTCGATCCTCACCCTGACGCATCGCTGCTGGAGTCCAATCGAGTTCCGCGAAGACCACCCGAGAAGCTGCCGTGAGAGTGAACCCCTCGCCACACGCTCTCAGAGAGCCGATGAAGACCTTACAGGAGTCGTCCGTTTGAAATCGTGTCACAGCAGCGTCCCGAGACTTCAGCGGAGTATCCCCCGTGACGACAACCGCTGAGTCACCGTAGTGAGCCGAAAACTTCGCGATCACATCCTTATGGTGGGCGAAGAGCACGACCTTACCACCGTCGTCCAACAAGTCATCAACATGCTCGATGACCTTCGGAGCCTTAGCGAGCGCGACCTTCTTCCGCTTCGCAGCGATCTCGGTGAAGACCGTCCGCTGATAAGACTGGAGTGCCCGAGCAGCCTCCTTCGCAGCCTCAGTACCCTCCTTCTCTCCAAAAACAGTCTTCCGTAATCGAACCAACTCTGCCTTATGCGCCTCGTAAGCTTTTAGCTCAGATTTAACCGCCGTCGAACTGCCATTGAGCGGAAGAGGAATAATTTGACGAATTTTAGCAGGAAGTTCTTTAAGAACGTCCCTCTTCAACCGCCGAATCATGATCGAACCGCGTAGCCGGTCCTGTAGCTCCTCAGAGTTAGAACACCCGTCCATGTGCCACCCAAACCGATCTCGCCACGCATTGCAGTACCGCTTCCCGAAGTAGAAGCGATTACCGAACAACTTGGGATCAAGAGCACCAGCGATAGCCTGGATATCTATCGGACGACTCGGTGACGGAGTACCCGTGAGAGCCAGCACGATGTTAGCTCGATGGATCAACCCGTCGTAGTTCTGCTTATCCCAATAACCAAGAATACTTTTGGTCTGGAGGGACTTCGGGTTCTTCAACCTATGACACTCATCAATAATGCACACGTCCCACGCTCGACTAACCAACGAATCGTAAACCGGGTTCGCCCGCTTCCCGTTACGAAGTCGGTCGTAGTTGACGATGACGAAATTTGCCGTCTTCGGGACCGCTTCGGTCTTCTCAACGACATGAAACTTGAACTTCCGCGTAAGCCACTTCTGGGCTTCTTTGAGCCAATTCAAGCGGAGGTGCGCCGGAACGATGCACAGGACGGACTTAACGTCTGTGGCAGCGTTCACAACACCGAGAGCCTGGATCGTCTTACCCACGCCTGGTTCATCAGCGATGAGAGTCCCAAGACCCTCCTCACGATTGGCGAGAGCATACGCAATACCGGCGTTTTGGAACGGGTAGTAGCTCAGTCCCTTCGGGACTGGAAACTCAGCGTCATAAAGAGCCGATGATCTCGACGCATCGAGCTTGACCGCTAGGTTCTGGAGCGCATCTCTGGCATCGTCATCACAATAGTCGAACAAACGCAGGGCAACCTCCTTCTTGAAGGTCCACCACAACTTTTCACCGGAAAGGCCAGCCTGACACGCTTTACACTTACCGTTTTCGCACCACTGACCACCACCATGCCACCAGAAACCAGCCTCCTTGAGAGCGGTACGCTCCTCAAAATCTGCCTCGGCAACAAACACGCTGTCTACCTTATGAATACGCATATTCCTGGTTCTCCTCTATACAAGTAATGCTCAGGGTCACCCAACATCCCTGAGCCGATGTGACCTATACGCTTACACAGTGACGGGATAGACCCTCTCACTCACATCTCCCACACATACACATTATGCAATGACAAAATCTCTAATTATCTCAACCACTTAGGCAATATCCGGCCCGACACCTTCAAAAATTCATAAAACTCATCAAATGGTACGGGATCACGACCACCCAACTTACACCGCTCCAGATACCTAGCGTACATAGGCTTGGGCTTGAGTGCGTCGAGTCGGTCGTTCTTCCATGCCTCCTCATTCGTATCAATAATCGCGTGTTCAACATGGAAGACCGCAGCAGATAAGTCCTCTCTCGCAGGGTCATCTCGCGCCGTCTTCACACGATCTTCCTCACGCTCCCACTCCCGCTGGCGCTTACGTCTGCGGTGTATTGGAGGACGCTCCAAAAATGCGTCAGCTAAATAGTCGCTCACTTCCTTCGGAACCCAAAAGGGTTTTGCTTCATCATCTGACATATTCCTACCCCTCTTTCTTCTTCTCCTCGTACACCCGCTTCGCCTCTCCATCGAGAGCACCGATGCCCCCCAAGAAATCCTGAAGTCGGTCCACCTTCTTCTGCTCCTTCTTGGACGGACCAATCCTGATCGCATCAAGGGCATTAGGCATGTATCCCGTCTTCATATTCCTACGGATCTCCTCGTCGGTATCACCATAAGGTGACCACCCGTTGGGAAGCCTTCCATCTGGTCCCATTACTGCCATATTCCTACTCCTCGACCGGCAAGTATACCGTCGCTTGCAACCTCAATCGTGTCACAGCACACGCACCCTCAACATCCTCAAACACCGCTTTAGCAGCATCCAAAGTCTCATACGGTCCACAAGAAATGGTCGAATCGAGCAAACCAAAGATATACCACCCCGGTCCCTGCCACACTCCAGGCTTTAGCCCATCACTCCACGACTCGTCCAATTGCTCTATGCGTATCGTGTCGAACCCACCAGAATCCTTGGGGATGATCGACCATGTACCTGATTCTGTTGTGATAAAATCCATTACTCCTACCCCTCACCCATTACTGGGTTGACTGCTCGATGCCACGGGGCATCTGGTCTAGATGGTGCGGGGATTCCCACCTTGACGGGAACCTCTCCCGGCTCGACCAACTCGTCACAATAAAACGAAGCTTTCCCCACATGCGTTGAAGTCGTCTGCGAGCGGAAATTGCCGGATTGTGCTGTGTAGTCGTACACAACCTTGTGGGTGCGTGTCGCATTACCTAGAGGGGAAACTACGGTTTTACCAATGACTAAATCATACGAGAACAACGTCAGTCCATCAGTCGAGAAGTTCTTCGTCCGTGCGGGTTTCCCTTGCGCCCACGCTCTTGCTACCTCTGAGTTCTTCATCTCTATACCCCCGTCCACCACAGATTAGTCATCTGGTTAGCGACAGATTCCACCACCCTTGGGTCACGACCACCCAAAGCAAACCGATCAAGCCCTGCGACGTACATGACCATGTGTCGCTCGACCATACTGTCTATATCCTGACGCACCTCCGTTGATATGCCTGGGTAATCCCAGCCTCTAAGCTTCGACACGACCACATTAAATTGTCGTGCGTACTCCTCTGCGGTGTCCCCACTCATCTCTATACCCCCACTCTGTGGGCTGTCACCGGACCTCCACAGTCAGGACAGCATGGCTCATTATTCTCATCTCGATCACAATCATACGTCGGTTCCAGACACGCATTCCAGCCGCACCGCTGATTTTCCATGATTGGGATATGCTTACAGGTCCGTCGATAGGTAAACCCCTTACAATTGCAACTCGGTCCAAAAATGGTTGGGGCGTTAGCGGGGAGCCTACCCCACCGCACTGTGTAGATGTCCTTCCCATTTGAGGAGGGCACCTCCAGAGTAAAACTCTCATTCGTGGTGCATGTCCACGCAGATTCAATGTTCAACATTAGTTCAGCCTCCCAGCGCAAACAGGACCGATACCAGTCTCGATGGACTCAGGTACAGTCAGTGCTCGACCACACATACAGCACCGACCCTCATGCCACACCTCCAACCCAGTAGGGAGGGGGCTGACAGGCGCAGCCAAGAGCCACAGGAGATAGCGGATTGCCTTACTGGACGGGGCACCCTCACCAACCGAAGACTTTGGTGACGGACGGTAAGTGCTCAGATCACGTCCGAATATCGTACCGAGGAACGTGTAGCTCCGAGTGTTGTCAGGACCACTCAGGAGATTCACGAAATGCGGTTGGTCCGGTTTCGGTTGACGGATCTTAAAGGTGAAGCGATTCCCGTTGTTGGCGTTCAACAGGGTAAACGTGGCGTTACCACCAAGTAGGAATGTTTGAATATCAATAGGATTCGTTAAGCGATTACGATGCATGATATGTGCTCCTCTATACAGATTCTCAGATTAAAGAGTGTGGTGTCAGCCTACTGGTCTTCAGCCATTTGTGTCCTTCGTAGACTCGCTCTCAGGTGATCACACCCTGAGAGGAGGGTCCGTATATCGACCCCGTGCCTCCAGACGCGATAAACGCTGACCTTAGTAGCGGTTCCGACTAACGACGCCACACGCGCCGACCCCATCCGAGGTCAGGAGTGGTTCTATTTCAGCGCACCACGCTGATTCATCATCGAGGCCCCTTCCTACAAAAGTAAGAAGGCTGTTAGACCACAACCCCCGACTAGCCACTGGTTAGGTGGCGCGTATCAAAACCTTGTTGAACATAGGACAGCCTACTAGCGGTTCAAATTAAGAATATATGAAGTCCCTGACACAGGGGTCACTAAGCCCCACCCATAACGCTACGGGTGGTCATGCTATGACAAGCGGTGGTGTCAACTGCGCTCGCCACTACTCTTAATCCTCCGCTGACCAATCGGATAGATTGCGCCAGCCCAGATAATCATAAAATGCATTCTACAATCGTCTGTTGTCCTATGCTCAACAAGGTTTGTGGGCTTCTCACCCACTCGGAGGTTCAACTGCCGCTGCCTTCACCTCTAAGGTGCAGGGCGCTCTCCCAATACCTGTGGAAGAATCAGGGTCGGAATCGGTAGCGGAGCCTATGCCGCCCCCACCCCTCCAACACGGGGTGAGTCCAATAAGCTAGGGGGAATACCACAATCAATACAGACATCATCCTCATAGTATTTAGAACCACACGAACACCGATCACACCCCTCACGTTTGAGAACATTTCCGTACTTATCAGGCTCGATAACTTCGACGCTATCCGTCGAAGAACCAAACAACGTCGGGGTGCCATTGACAGGTGGATAGACCAGAGTGTCAACTCGACCAGTACGCTCCTCACCCCCGAACACATCACGACTAACCAGGATGTGGTAGCGAGGACAGTCATACTCATCCCGAGGACCAATCTCTATCACCGTACCCTCGACGTAACATGCCCGATCACCGTGCAGATCAAAACCCGTCCGGTGGGTTGGTGCGGGATCATCGCTGGTATCTTTGGGGTCTGGGAAATCCCAGACATGAGGAAAATCAAAACTACGAACCTTTGTACCGATGCTAATCATACCGAGCCCCCTGTCTATATACCTGTAAGATGCAATTCCCCCTCGAACGTAATTATTATGCACTGACAAAATCTCTAAAATAGAACACCCCGAATGTGGGGGTCATTCGGGGTGCCCGTGGTGGGATAGATGAGGATTAAGAATAGGAGAGATGAAATAGGCTTTTAACGCGCCGTCTCACAGACGCCCCCCCATGAGGATACAACTCGTCTAACTTACCTAAATATAGGTCATACGCCAAGGGGATTAGGTGTTTACGAAAAACTGCCCACGATGGAACGCTGTCTGAATCGGGACCAATACCCCGCTCCGATCATTCCTATTCTTGGCGAAGTAGATCCGCATCTCGTTGTCTTCCTTCTCCTGCTCCGTTTGGCAGAGAGCAAGAACCACCGTCGCAATCTTAGCGTGCTCAATCGACTCAGACAGGTTCTTGAGCGTCACAACAGACTTGTTCAACGCATCTCGATTGGCCTGCGTCCCACTCCACAACGGGACGTTGTATTCTTGCGCGAGACTCAGTAGCTCACCGAACACTTCACCGATCCGCTCTCGCTTCTCTTTGACCCGACGAGTGGGTCGCATGATGTCCCCGTAATCCACAACGATTACATCAGGAATAAAATCCAACTGCTGCTCAAGTATGGTCAGGTGGGCTCTCAAATCACCCACAGTCGTGGACCCTGTGGGAAACTCTTTGATGATCAAGGACTCTTTATAGGCCCGCCCCAGCTTATCCAATCGCTTGAACAACTTGGCGTAGTCTGGGTTGGCGCGGCTGATGGACACACCCGCCCAGGACATGTCGTACCGCTCCGCGATGGCATCCTCAGACATCTCCATCGTGTAATGGACGACCTTCTTCTTACGAACCAGAGCAGACTTTCCGAACTGTATTAATGCCTGCGATTTGCCGACCCCTGTTGCTGCCTGTATGAGCCCCAACTCTTTGGGGCATAGTCCACCCCCTCTCAAGTGCGTATCCACACCAGGGATGCCCGTAGGGACGCCTGTGTTCTCCTGACTACGCCGGATGACCCGCTCCTTGTAATCCTCGAAATAACTCAGCCCCACCTCGAAAGACATGTGACCGATCTGCTTGGCGGCATCCCACGCCTCCTCAATATCGTCATACCGCTCCTGCTCTAGCAGGGGGATGGACTCGATCATCGCCCGCTTAATCTCCTGGTGCCGGATAAACGACTTGACCTCGTTGATCACATAATCAGCGTCCTTCAACCGTCTCGGGAGCATTTTGAAGATCCGCTTCACCTCCTGCATGTCAGAGGCTTTCAAAACCTTCTTGGTCTTAGCCTTCGTAATCTCGTTCTTGAGTGCCGCCCGAGTCGGTCGAGTCTCATAATCGAGGAAGTAGTCTCGTATCGCCTGGAAGTACCAGGAGAGTACGAACGACTCGAAATTATCTGGCTTGATGAGGTTGGCAGCCACATTCAGGAACGCATAATCCTGAAAGGCTAAAACGATGACCTTACGCTGAAAATCCAGGTCGAACTTAAACTTTGTCACAATACCGTCCTTGGCACACGGACCACATCCACATTACGCCTTCCACCGATTATCAGGGCACATCGCTGACGCGATCCGCACCTTCACTTCCATAAAGCACTTACATTTTCTGCACCGAATCCGACCCAAAGTCAAGAAGGAGTGGGGGCACTTCCGGCACACCGAGATCCGGTCATGGAAAAGTGTCGATCTCTGCCCGCCCGCCGCAAGTTTGAGGGCACCCAAACACTTCCGACACCCCACTCATTCAACCTCTTCACCATCACATCGGTACTCGTACTCACCACCCAGGTTGATATCAAAATCCATACCCTCGCCGGTAGTTTTCAGGTTCTCAATAGTCTGCTTGAGCGTCCGATAAAGGCTCAAGTTGACCACCTCGGCGTATGCATCACCCCTTGCGGCTTCCTCGTCACGCTCCTTCTTGGAGCGCAATGTCTGCGCCTCGAATTGTTCATCGCTCAAAAGTATTACTCGGGGTCTATCAGCCATGTTTCCCTCCGAATAACCGACGATATGTCGGCTGCTTGTTCAGCCAGCCCTGGCTGAAGTTATTCATCCCCGGCTGGGCGTACTCTAGGAATATTTCCTCCTCAGTCATACCCGTCGAGAGTAAATCCTGCAAAAGCACGGCACTATGATCTGCCCGCTGCTTCCTTGTCGTTTTCTCGACTGACCCGATAGACACCACCCTCTCCAAGCGGTCTTTGTGGTTCAACCCCACCTCGTCACGGTAAACCGTGGCACGCCACCTAGCGTTCTTCTCACCCTTCCCACCGCTCAAGTTGTGCGGGGAGGGTTCTCGACCGAACCATTCGTGGAAATGGTAGAACTGCGCCTCGATGAACTGCTTGGGTTCCATGCCCAACTCTTCGGCTAACTTGGCTGCACGGAGAAAGCTTTGGTAGCTTCGTCGGTCCTCGGTAAACAACCCCTTGAGGTATTTCAGGTAGGGGTTCTTGGTGTACTCCCGAAGCTTGATTTCGTATGCCTGAGCCATGCGAAAGGCGGCATCAAATTCGGCCTCTTCCTCGGGTGTGTAGGTCTTCCGGTGATCTGGCACGGATTTAGCTACACGCGCACGCACGTTTTTTGAATTAATCTTATATTTATTATTATTATTATTATAGGTACTCGTATATCTCCTACTCCGTAGGAGTATACTCGTACAAGGCGGGCCGGTCATTTCTGACCCTTCTGCACCTAAAGAAATGCCGGGAATACTTGAAATTGCATCAGCCAATGTTGCTTGATGTTGTGGTTCTTGATGCACCACTAGCTGGGGACAATTCTGTCCTGGGTCGGTATTCTCAACCCGCTCATTAGGAATAAACCCAGATTGGGTATCATTCGTTGATAGATTTTCGATTGTGTCGTCGTTTAATTCCCAAACGAGCACCCGAGCGGAGTCCTGCGCGACCCGCTTTGAGGAGATCAGGTTATGCTCACGAAGCTCCTTAACTGCCCGTCTTGCGGTACGGTGAGAAACGGACAAATCAGGCACTTCTAGATCGTCATACGTCACTTGGTGGGGGAGCCACCCGTAATACATGTAAGTAAATAACTTCTGGGCAAATGGTGAGAGATTCAGATCCACAACTGACTTAATCACAGGGTTCACTCCGATCAATACTTCCTGTTGTTCCAACTACCACGACGGTCACTTCTGTCCCTTCGATAATCTGGATTCTCGATAATGTCCAGCATTACCTTCTTGTCGGCGCGATGTTTCGCGGCAGCGCACTTCAAGAGTGTCCTGATGGCAGTTGCAGTCGTGCCTCCACGACCGATCACCTTACCTGTTTCGTCGTCAGCTACTCCGACTCGGAAGGATATGAAATGGGCTCCTTCATCAAGCTCAATGCTGATGGAGTCCACATCCACGATAATGCTGCGGAGGATTGCATCGAGCAGTCCCCGCATCTCTTCTCCGTAACTCATTAGTCATCGTCTCCGCAAAGTGACCCGTAAGCGGCATTCAGCTTCTTCATGGAAGTATCATCCCCCTGATTCACGTCAGGGTGGTACTTCCTAGCGAGAGCCTTATACGATGCCTTTATAACTTCTAACGGTGCGTCAGCAGTCACAAACAGCACTGTTCTAGGGTCGTTTACATCCCCCCCAAACTCCAAGTTGCACTTAGTATCAGCAATCTTTAATTGTAACTTTCCAGGTAAATTAGAATAATCAATTCGGTCAAAGCAAAGTCGCCCGAAACGTACAAGCATCAGCAGCGCACTCGGCATGACCTTCCAAGCGGTTCCGTCGAAACTACGCTTCCCTTTAGGAATACTGTATTTAAGATAATTTACAAAACGCTTGCTCATTGGAAATTCGCATGTGATGTACGAATCCGTATATTTCAAAACAAGCGTCCGCATGATTAATTCGGATGTTTATCCAAAATCTCCACAAACGCTAATTGAGACTTACTGAGGTAAGTTTGATACCCCATGCCAGTCGTTAGCTTATGCGTTTTGAAGTTAGGGTCACCGGGAGGTATCTCCTCAATGAAGCAGGGGAGGTAATCCCCCGCATTAAACTTCATGTGACGCTTCCCCCGTTCAGGGTGATGAGCCCATAAACTAAAGGGTCGCTTGAACTTGATTGCCTTCTTCTGCATCACATCACCACAGGTATTGCTGCCTTCGTTGCCTTGCGCGTCCCTGCGCCAAGAGCCACTTGTCCAGGGTTAGCGTAAGATATCTCCCCGTCATTCCCGGTATCGACGATCTTCCATATGCGCTTGATATAAGCGTATGGAACGGTAACGGTCACTGACTTGCCGTGCAAAAAGTCTGCTCTGTTAGCAGAGTGGCCTGCATCCATCATCATGTATGGTGCGGTAGCCACGACAGTCATCTCCCGAGCAAGGTAGTCATTACTCTGCACTGTAGCAGCAACATTTGTTGCCCCATTTCGATTATTCCTAAGTCTAGAAATCGACCCCCCAACAATCGGCATCTTCACCACGCCATACCCAAGTGCAAAGATGATGTGCAGCGTATCTTGAGGCACAATATCAATGATTTGCACGCTCATTCTTCAAACACGATTGGGAGTATTAATGGATATCTGGGCACCGTAGTTCCCTCCACTATTCGAGTCCTGACGATCTCGGCTCTGCGTAAGGACAGCCACGGAACGTATGCCATCCCAGTAAAGTCAAACTGGAATCCGTGGGCTCCTGGCGAGACATTCACCTCAAAGGTCTGTCCATCAATGTCCACACGATGTACCGACCCCTGCAACTCGTTCACTTGATATCCGCGATGACCCCCGGTGCTACGTCGGAATACATGCTCTAGAGTTGGTTTCTTCGCACGCCTGCTAGGGTATAGTGCGTGGTATGGCTTTAACCATAAGCGGATCACATCCATTGCCTGGATCTCAGACAACTTGATGTTTCCCTCACCCGTCCGATAGGTCGTACCCGCAGCAGACCACCGCTCCGGTCTAGAGTCCGGTACAATTAGCGTTTTGCCTTTACTGCCTGGGTAACTCATGCGACTCCATCTTCAAGATGTTCTCACATTCTCCCGACTCAGGTAGGCATACGTCAAACGGAGCCCAGGACTGCCACTTGCTCGCTTCTGCGGTAAAGCGGTAGCACTCATCCTTTGATTCACATTCCCGCCCCTGACACTTTGTGATGTCTGCCACATTCCTACTCTTTGATAAACTTAGGCGGCACCCCAGTCTCAGGGTAACGCTTCCAATCTCTCGCACTGACTTGTTCCCAAGTATCTTCCATGATCTCCTGCATATCCCACCCCGACCGACTACAGAGGTCAGCGAGGTAGATGATAACATCACCTACGGCATCCCTCATCGCAGCCTCATGTTGCTGCTGTGACCCACGAATACCTTGAATGCTCTTGAGCATACTATGCGCGAGTTCTCCGCACTCCTCTACGACACCTAGCAGGCATTGGACTACACGCATTTTCCCGCTCCCACGACCGAAATTATGGTCAGCCCATGCCTTTTGCTGCTTCTGCAACTCGGCAAACGTCATCCTATCAATACCTCCGTGTATAAGTCGGATGCGGGTTGAGTGTGTGGTTGCTCTAACGGTAAGAGGGTTCGTTTTCGGTTATCCCACGCTTGCCGGTTTCGATTGGACACAGTGCTACCACCCACTAAATATCTATGGTTTTTCACTGTTTCCTCATTTGTTTGCCCAGAGAAAACAAGAATACGATAAAGATAGTTGTAAGGTATTCGAGCCGGTGATCCGTTCACGGATCTCCCAGCACTCTTTGTGGGGCGCACAGTAATGATTTGAGCCCCGGTGTCATTAAGAGTAATGACCCCGTAGAACGTACCTAGAGTGTCATCACGACTCCGAACAGGCTTATTAGACGTAACCCATGCGCTCCCCTTACCCTCACGCTGTAGAGTAAGAGCGTACCTGGGATGGATCTTCACCCACACCAACTCGTCAGTTTGGAGTTCGCGTAACTTACGCATCTACGAGTGTCATCCTGAAACAATCCTCTGCCTGATAATCCTTAAACCGCTTCATGCTATGCTTGGCGATCATCGAGTGCGCCGAGTCGATGAAGTCCACAATGCGTAATGTGTCCGAATTGCCGCCAGTACGCAAACCTCGGCCTAGTCGTTGTAGGGTCCGTATCCGTGATTTACCCCCCGCGCCCATAATGATTGCGTCGATGTTGTCAATTGATACTCCCTCATCAAGTATGTTAGTTGCTATCAGAACATCAATATTCCCACTTTTGAATGACTTGAGCATCTTCTGTCGTTCCGCCGATGCCAGCCCCCCATGCATAAACTGCGACTTGGGGATTAGTTCATTCAAGAGTTCACCGTGATCAATAAGATTGACGATGATGAGTGTGCCGCGACCTTCGGAACACATTTGAGAAGCATACTTAGCTATCTCTCTATTTCGTTCATCATTTTTGACTATTCCTAATTCGTACACATCGGACCACTCTCGGATATGTGAGATGTCATCCGGCCCACTTATCGTAACGAATAAGATTTCAACGTCTGTGGATAGTCCCGCGTCAATCAACTGCTTGTTGCTGACTTCGTAGACCACCTCCCCAGTTTGAGCGATGAGCTTGAGGTCCGCACCATCGGTACGATCCAGAGGAGTCCCACTTAGACCGTAACGGTAGTGTGCGGGACATGCCTTGAGGACGTTGTAAAACTGGCTGGCTCCGACCTTGTGACACTCATCGGAGCAGATTACGTCCACCCCTTTGAGGTACTCGATTGCTTCGGGCTTCTTCTTCTTGATTCGGGACGCCAACGTGTTTGGAATAGCCACAGTGTACTTCTTGGGCTTCCACTTCCCGTCTCCAATGATCCCCACCTCAGAAGGAGGTAGGAACCGCTTGAACTCCGCATAGACCTGATGAAGTAGCTCCTTCCCAGGCACCAGCATTAGAGTCTGTAGTCCGAGATGCTTGGCTACTGCGATGAAGGTAATGGTCTTACCCCCATTGGTAGCAATTTTAAGGATTCCCCTTTGTTTAGCGACCATCGCTTTTGCACCAGCAAGTTGGTAGTCGCGGAGAGTAACCCCGTACAGCGATAAGCCATTATTTATCGGATCTTTGATATTCCTATTATCTACGACCGTAATCTCCAGCGTGTGACCACGCTTGTCTGCCCATGTTCTCAACGCCCTTTGTACGACTCCAACCAGCCCCGCTGGAAAGGTCTGGTCGTTCTTTGAGTACAGGTGGGTCTTGCCATCCCACCAACCCTTCTTATATTTGTAAGAGAATTGAAATCCGTTGACGCGAAAGGACGTGGCGTCATCTATGGTACTTACAGCGTAGTCACCGGATATGTGTGCTACGTTCCAATCCCTGAGTTCGATGCTGATCTTTTTGCACATGGTTCCACATTCTAAAACTGAATCTTGAACTTCTTTGACCGACGAGAAATGAAGTAGTCGAGTGAATGGGGGTTCACGTTGATCAACTTCAATTTTGTGTCGTTAGTTCTCACCGCAAGCCCTACTAGCTTCTTATCAAGCCGCCAGTATAGCACGATGATATCCCACTTCGGAAAGGCAGAATGGAGCTTGCCTAAACGCCCGAGTAACGTCCCCATACAGTTTTGACCCACATGACACTTGGACGGGTCCGCTACGCATAACATGCGCGGAATCTGCGTGTCCTTGGTGAGTATCCCGCATTGCGGGAAGATCCCATCTAATGGGATCAACGCGGTTTTATCCGATACCTCATAGGCTAAACAGGAAACCCCCGCATTGAACTCTGCGAGCTTTGTAGGGATGCCGTCAACAAGCGGGCCACGCTTCCCAGCTATGGACCCACCTTCATGGTCTTTGAATCCGTGAGGACCGTATGAGTCGGGATCAATCTTTGGGAATATCTGATCCAGGTCTTCCATGTTTCATACTGCCAAGGTCTTCCAACCCATCAAAGGTAAATACAAAGCCTCCCCCGTCTACTTCTGTACACAACGCTTCGGGGAAGAACCAGAAACTAACACATAGCTCACCAGACCACTCGTCATCAACACTCCGTGTTGTGGTTAACATGACGGTTGCAGGATACCCCTTAATCTCAAATACAGTCGTAATAGCAGCGTTGAACTCACCAGTGTCCAGAGCCTCCTGATGAGCCTGCACCTCCACAAATGACAGGAGTGGGGGTTCCGGTGTGTCTTCCCCTGATCCCGGTGCGTCAGGAAGTTTGGGGATACCCGCACATCCAGCAAACAGGAATACAATCCAAATGATAATAATATGCTTAATCGAATCGTTCATATAGTTGTGCCCTTCACGTTAAAATGCCCATGAGTAGTCGCAACAGTCATACTTACCTGCATATTGCCCCCCACCACTAGCCCATTACCATTATCTGCTCCCTCTCCCGTAGCTGCCCCTCCCACCAAAGAGGTAGTAGTCATTCCTAAGTGAGCACACGGAGCGTGGCCTCCAACATTAGTCGTCCCACTTCCGAATTCAATAATGGAGGTCAATGCCATTGACCCAGGAAAGTGATTAAGTGCAATCACCATAGACTTATTATAAGGGTTAACTGGGTCCCCCCAATCCTGTAAATTATCGGAACCCGATATGGGTGCGGTTAAGTCGGTTACCCCAGCCCCACCCAAGAAATCGAAACATGCTTTTACGGTATTAACCGCAGGAGCAGCGGACACCCCGTTTTCTCCCCCACCTCGACCATGAAAGAAATTACCTACTAGGTAAAGAAAATAAGAAATGCTTACGTCGAGCCATTTATGGGCATTATTCAAACCTGCACGGAATACGGCAGTACCGTTCATAACGGTGTTGTTTGTAAAGACGCAGGTAGACCCCTCATCCAAAGAACGAGAACCGGCGTCTCGTCGATACCCATGCACATGATTATGTGCGAACAGCCCGCGAAAATACCCTGAGTGCTCATAAACTGAAGTAGGAGTCCCATCCCCTGGTAATTCCGCTGAAAAGGAGTTCCCAGTTACGACATAACTGTACGAAATTCCAAGCGGTGCGGTGGCAGTTGGGTTCGTAGTGTCCCCAAGAGTCAGAGAACAATTTTTGAAGGTATTACCATTGAACGTCCCGCGTACCCCACCCAGCACCGATAATGTGTCAAATCCACCAAGTACGACACCCCCACGCTCCCCCAATAGGAAGTCTGCCGCAGTAGTTGTTGAATCTGCTACTTTAGGATAGACCCCCGCGATGTAAAACACATTCCCTTGAACATTTATCCCGCTTACAGATAACGGAAAATTCGTAGCTATGGGTGTTGTGGGAATCGCGCCGTCTGATGCGACTGCTCTATAGTGCCCATAAGTATTCCAGCACCCATCTAGGTATACTAACTGTATCTCCCCAGCAGTAGCAGCAGATGGGTAACCTCCCCCACTGTTAACCACAATGATCTCAGAAGAGTTCGTGCTACGAAGATGATTACCAAGAATGGATATATCGGAGAACTCTAAGCTACCGGATTGACCGGCAACGGTAGAGTCATTTGCAACATAGAGAGCGTGTTGACCGTGGTTTAACTCAAAATCATTTCCGGTAACTTTTAATGCCCCAGTTGTCTCAGAGTAGCCCGCAGAAGGACCGATCCAAAACCCCGATTGCCCAAAACAATCACATCCATATGTATTGTGTGAAGTATCTACGTCCAAAAACTCCCCGGTAATGGTGTTGTTGGAAATCGTTACGCTAGTAGCCATCGTATTATAGCGGGCATGGAGATTCCCCACCCAAAAACATCCCGCCCAGGACATGGTTTTACCAGTGGAAGAATAAGTCGTTAAATTAGTTGGATTGCTCGCAGCACTCCCATGATTTGAATAGCCATTGAAGGTGTTACCCTTCACCACAACCGTTTTAATACTCGACAAGGGGGCGTTACCTAGAACACCCAAAAATCTTTGGGATTCACCCGTAGTAAAATAACCGAATGTGCTTAAATCTGTAGGGGTTCTAATCCCGATTTGGAGAAACGTGTTATTGGTAATAAACACCCTATGAGCATTGGTACTCACACACATTTGATGCTGGTGAGTGATTTGATTTGAAGGATAAGTTCCGGTCGTATGAGTAAACACGTCTCGGTGACATTGCCAAGTACACCAATCAAAGGTGTTCCCAGTGAGTGCCATCTTACCAACAGTATTTATGCGTCGAATAGTTGGGGATGATGTTTGTACCGCCGCAAATCCTGTGTCAATGGCACAACCAGGAATAGCCCTAAAGGTACTCCCAGTAACTTCAAACGACTCCAACATTACCGCGCCATCTTGATCTGCTGGTCCCGTATCTAAGAAAGCGGCAGCAGGATACATGGAAATCCCACAACCAAGTTCTGAGAACGTACACCCTGAAATCTTCAGGGATGATTGAAACAGCATGTCTGTCGGTATCGTGTTATCAGAAAGCGCACCATAAGTATGTGATAGATCAAGCACCGCAACCATCACACCCACACTCCGCGCTGCTTGTAATGCTGCCGTGATGTTTAGATCGCTCTCCTCAATCGTACCTGTGAACGTACATCCCGTAAGCTGTGTTTTGCAGTAGTTCTGAGATGTATTAGTGCCCTCACCTAGCTTCACGCCAACCGCGCAGGAATCAAACGTATTGGCACTCAGTGTATGCTTACCGCTCGCAGCCCAAATGCCCCATTGCATGTCTTGGAATTTACATGATGAAACGTGGAGTTTCCCTTTTGGAGAATCAAAGATAATTCCCCCACCAATATACCCAGCAATATTTGTCTTCTGACCCCCAGCTAATTCTGCCTCTAAACTTCGGAAGGTGCAGTCAACGATTGACAACTGAATTGGCGGGGCTGATTGAGCCACCCCTTGAGCAATAATCGCGCCTACCCTTGCCGCAGCAGAAGCCGGTGCAGAAGTATGAGCAGTTCCTAACCCATCAAATAGGCACCCAGAGAACTTAAATTCTCCGTAACGATAGCTTGTATTAAGCCCCTCAGTAACAATTCGCACACCATAAATAGATGTTCCAGGCGTACCTATATACGGACAAGTGAAGTGACAGTCGTAAAAACATACCGGGCTCAGGGCTAGGGCTGGACTTGCAGGAATAACCCCGGCAATGTTTTTAGCTGACCACTCAAACTGTACCTGACCCGCAGTAACGTCATTAGCGTCCCCACTAATAAACGTACAATCCCGAAAGTTTATCGGATTTTTCGCTATGAATGCTGTTGCTTCACCTAAAGCTACACGCACCAACCCAAGGTCTGTTGCAGCAGACGCACCATACTCATTCCTAAATGAACAATTGATCACATCAATTAGCGGCCCACCCCAATTTTTATTGTCAACAGTAGTAGGGATGGAGAACACTACGAGGGACGCATTAGCCCCTGATCGTTGAGCTTTAGACTCAAACAGTACATCTTTGATTTTAGTTCCAATTCGATTGTTAGTCGCATCGTCACTCAAAATGACATTAAAGCTACCAGTGGTGGGGATGATAATCTTAGTCCAATCAGCATCGCCAATGAGCGACCAGTTCTTAGCGAGCTTCAATGAGTGCGTTAGAAGAGTAACTCCACTTAAATCATACACCCCACCCTTAACATAAAGAGTGCCCCCAGGCTCATCGGTGTGATGATCATAGATATAATCTAGCGCGTTAGCTAAACCCTGTGCCCCATTGAAATCACCGAACGTACTACTCCCATCCCCAACCGTAATGGTGGTCTGCTTATCTGCGCGTAGTCGCTCTTGTAACGTATCGTGGTAGATGCGGTGGGCAGACTGCCCGAAGGGGTGGATCGCCCGTGCGTTAGCGACCTCCGCTAACGACCCGTGAGTAGGAATATTACGGGAGGTATCGACCTCCCCTCGAATATGCGTGCCCACCCAAGACTCGATTGAATACCCAGCTGCCCCGTCTGCGTTCGTCGCAGGAGACACCCCATGCTTCATTTCTCGAATGACATACTCAACCGCCCGAACCCAATCTATCAACGTCTTGAGTTCCGTGTCCGTCCGATATGGCCCCTCTTGTTTAGCTAAGAGATCCGCCCCCGAGCCAGTATTCGAGTTAACGTAATTATTGGTTGGGGGAGTAATCCCTGTGGGGTCTGCGATGTAAGCCTCAGATTTAATTGTATAAATTACATCCGTAGTATGTGATGGGAAAGGGCGAGTTATATCATCTTGAGCCCATAGCTTTGTTCGTCTGTCTCCACTTGCAAATCCACCACCACGAAAAACCGCTAAGAATTGCTTGGCAGACGCGCCAATTTGCTGCACTGAATCGGTAGCTACGATTGCAGAAGGTGCCGCAGCAGTTGGATCATTTGTAAATACGAGTACGTTGTTATTGTGGTCAATGCTCGTTATGGGCCAAACATTAACCGCCCCAGCGGGATTCATCCTATCTGCGCCCAACTTTGACTTTACTTGTACGCTTAACGTAGATGTAAAGAGGCGAGCATCAGCAACACGCACAGAATAGTTAGGTAAAGAACCTACTGCCACCGGAGTTGCAACTACTGTTGTACTCGCGGGCTCCGTAGGACAGAAAGAAGGTGTAGTATTTACTACCCCACCAGTAAGAATAATCCGAGCCAGGGGGATTCTTACACTGTAAGTCCCGTTCCCTATGTCGCTTATCCACGAAAATCCAATCTTGTTGGAGTACGGGGTCCAATCAATAAGATCCCGAGTAGGAACCTCACTCGGCCAAACAAACTCTCGCCCATCCGGTAAGGTATCCCCAGAGGGGGTGTCTAATCCGTTGTCGAATGTGGCATCCCAAAATGCTCTAGAACCCTTCGCTCCCGGCACAAGTTGAAGCGCAATCTCAACCCAATGAGTACCATCACCCGTAAGAGTCATGGACTTAGACGTGGGACTAGACCGCTCATGTAGGCTCTCAGGAGCGTTCGTATCCCCAGCCTGCTTGTAGGTTCGATCACCTAAACGATCAACAGCGTAACCGTTGTGAATAACGATCTCGCCAGGATTAACGGTTTGGTCGAGCACCTGAATCCGAAAACCATCTAGAATGGTCCCACCAGGCTCGTCCCCCTGGAACATACGCATGAGGAGGTGCTGCATCTCTTCAGCGGTATACCCAGAAGAGGCAAACTTGAGATCATCTAAATCTACCCGCTCGTTTGGTAGCCATTTTGGTCTTTCAGGCATTCGAGAATCTCCAGTCTAACAAGTGCAGGGGAAGTCTTCCCCAGTCTCTATAACGATTTTGACACCCGCTGTACGGATGGCGTTGATAACACTACTCGGCTCTGATGCTCCAGACATCAGCATCCCTGTTGGGTCGCCGGGTAGATAAATTGGATTATCGTGCCCATCCGACCCAAGAGAGTAACTTGAAGCAGTCTTTAGGGACACGCTACAGAAATCGGCTGCTTGCCCCGAGAATGAGGGATCAATGTCCTCTGTATACGGTGGGGTTTCAGCCGCAGGGTGCTGATATTTGAACTCTACATGCGGATCGAATATCAACGCCTTACCATTGCGTGATGAATATGTGGCAGTCTCTTGCGAAGCGTGCCCGAAATCCAGGTATATTTCCCCACCACCGATGGGGAAGTTAGATGCGTCGTCTAGCACAAGCTGCTCAACTCGAATGACCGCAAGATCCCCCCGATCACCCGTTGTAGCATTGTAGGTGGCATGACTATTAGTTAACCCACCATTTAATACCAAGATGCCTGGATTCCAACCAGAAGGAATCCCCTTAACGGAGGATGGATTCAGAAATGGTGTGTCTGCCCCAGCCCCCATTGCCACATCTATAATGATCTTATTGCTTACGTCAGCATATTCCCAGTTCACGGTGTCCTTACCGAAATTAACTGGGTAGGGATACGGTGCAACAGCGTCACCAGCCAGAGGAGGCCAAAGGGTTACGTCTGCAACAACAACGTATATCGGTCCTGCTCCTACAGGGAGGGTGCCGTTTTGAGTAAACCCAGGATCGACTACGGAAGACGTAGGGTCGCTAGTACAAAACCCCATA
>Ga0208449_1000647_pt1 | contig 22347 bp, 16 predicted proteins | sample MalvireepMed_s17_FD_184247 | JGI IMG/M metagenome (GOLD analysis project Ga0208449, IMG submission 184247) | Marine viral communities from the Global Malaspina Expedition - Malaspina viral metaG DeepMed_s17 (SPAdes) (version 2) | ecosystem: Environmental > Aquatic > Marine > Oceanic | place...
GCTCAAGCGGCTGATCCGCAGCGAGCTGGAGACCGCGCTGGCGTGATCACCCTTGCCAATGCCACCACCGAGCATCTCGCGCGCCAGCGCGGTCTCCAGCTCGCTGCGGATCAGCCGCTTGAGCTCACGCGCGCCGAACTCGGGTTTGTAGCCTTCCTCCGCGAAGTGGTCGATCAAGGTCTGGTCGAAGGTCAACGTCACGCCCTGGCTGGCGGCGTTGCGGGCCACACGATCGAGCTGCAGGCCGACGATATGGCTGATCTCCTCTTTGCCCAGCGCATGGAAGACGATGATCTCGTCGATGCGGTTGAGGAACTCGGGGCGGAAGTGTCCGCGCAGCACGTCCATCACCTCGGACTTGGTCTTCTCGTACTCCTCGCCGGCGGCGCCACCGGCCTTCAGCCGACGCTGGATGATGTCCGAGCCCAAGTTCGAGGTGGCGATGATGATGGTATTGGTGAAATCCACCACCCGGCCCTTGCCGTCGGTGAGCCGCCCGTCGTCGAACACCTGTAGCAGGATGTTGTAGACGTCGGGGTGCGCTTTTTCGATCTCATCGAGCAACAACACGCTGTAGGGTTTGCGCCGCACTTTCTCGGTGAGCTGGCCGCCCTCGTCATAGCCCACATAGCCCGGAGGCGCGCCCACCAGGCGTGCCACGGCATGGCGTTCCCCGTACTCGGACATGTCGATGCGCAGCAGCGCACCTTCATCGCCATAGATCGACTCGGCCAGCGCCTTGGCGAGTTCGGTCTTGCCCACGCCGGTCGGTCCGAGGAACAGGAAAGTCGCCACCGGCTTGCTGCCTTCGCGCAGGCCCGCCCGCGACAACCGCACGGCATCGGCCACCGCGCGCACCGCTTCGTCCTGGCCCACGAGGCGCTCGTGCAGCCGCTGCTCCAGATGCAGCAGCTTCTCGCGTTCTTCCACCGTCAGCTCGTTGACCGGAATGCCGGTCAGGCGCGAGACGATCTGCGCGACATGCTCGGCCTTGACTTCGGCGTTGCCCGAGGCGCGCTCGCGTTCCCATTCCTCGACGAGCTTCTTGAGTTCAGTCTCCTTGGCCTCGATGCGCTTGCCCAGCTCGGCGGCCTTGTCGTACTGCTTGCGCGAGGCCACATAGTCCTGCTCACGCCGCAGCTGGTGCAGTTCGGACTCCAGCTCTTGCACCGCCACCGGGCGGGCCGTGGCCGACAGCTTCACGCGTGCGGCCGCCTGGTCGAGCAGGTCGATGGCCTTGTCAGGCAAAAAGCGCGCGGTGATGTAGCGGTCCGACAACTCGGCGGCGGCGATGATCGCATCCTCGGTCATGCTGACCTTGTGGTGCGCCTCGAAGGTGTCGCGCAGGCCACGCAGGATCATCATGGTCTGCGCTACCGTCGGCTCGGGCACCATCACCGGCTGGAAGCGACGCTCCAGCGCGGCGTCCTTCTCGATGTACTTCTGATACTCGTTGAGCGTGGTGGCGCCGATCAGGTTCAGTTCGCCGCGCGCCATCATCGGCTTGAACACGTTGGCCACGTCCAGCCCGCCTTCGCCGCCACCCTGGCCGGCACCGACGATGGTGTGCACCTCGTCGATGAAGAGAATCAGCTCGCCCTGGTGCTCGGTCACTTCCTTGAGCACCTTCTGCACGCGCTCCTCGAATTCGCCGCGGTACTTGGCGCCTGCCACCATGGCGTTGATGTTGAGTTCCACCAAGCGCTTGTCGCGCAGCGTCTCGGGTACTTCGCCGGCGACCATCCGCTGCGCCAGTCCTTCGACAATGGCGGTCTTGCCGACGCCGGGCTCACCGATCAACACCGGGTTGTTTTTCTTGCGCCGGGCCAGCACCTCGATGGTGGTCTCGATCTCCTGCGCACGGCCGATGACCGGATCGAGCTTGCCGTCACGCGCCATTTTGGTGAGGTCGCGCGAGTACTTGTCGAGCTCAGGTGTGTTGGTCGGCGCCTCAGCGCGACCGTCCTCGGCCCCCTTACCGACCACCTTGCTCACCTGTTGACGCAGCGCCTGCGGTGTGAGGCCGTAACGGCGCAGCAGGTTGGCGGCCAAGCCTTCGCCTTCCTCGGCCAGCCCGATCAGGAAATGCTCCGGGCCGACATAGGAGTGGCTGAGTTCGTTGGATGCCACGAAAGCGCGGCTGAGTGCGTCCTTGACGCGGGGCGACACGCCGATTTCGCCCTCGAACGGCTTCTCGCCACGCTTGGCTTCGGATTCGATTTGCCGCTTGAGGTCATCGACCTTGATCTTGAATTGCCCCAGGATGGTCTTCACCACGTCGCTGTCGGCGAGCGCCAACAGCAGGTGTTCGGTATCGACTTCAGGGCGGCCAAATTCGGCGGCATGTTTGGCGGCCTCCTACAACAAAGCCTCGGACTGTTCGCTGATACGGCTGGCCAGCCCACTGCCGCGCCTGCGCGTTGTACCCGTAGCAGCCGGGGCGGGTTCGCCAAACGAGGCATCGACGACCTCGTCGGTATCGGTTGCCATGGACGGTGCGTCGTCACCGATGCGGAAGAAGTCGCTGCCAAGGAAGTCTTCGAACAGCCCGCTGCGCGAGCCGAACAAGGCTTCCAGCGGTGAGACGGTGCGCTTTTGCTGGCGCACCAGTTGGCGATAGTGATCGTCACACAACTGCATAGTGCTGTGGCGACCATTGAGATTGGTTTCCACCCGCACCGTGGCGGGTTGGCCGCAGACTCGGCATTGTTTTCTGGCCATGCTGATGCTCCTTAAGAGGACTGATTTGACGAGACGCCGAAGGTAACGGCGCCTCGATCTTCACCTGGTTTTTTCGGAGGACGAGCCGATCGGCGTCAGCCGTTGATCGGGATCGAGCGGCCCTGCTTAGGCGCACTGGCCTCGCGCTTGTCCATCGTGATCGTGAGCACGCCGTTCTTGAATGCGGCCTTGATCGATTCCTGGTTGGCGTTGTCAGGCAGGTTCAGGACACGCTGGAAACTGCCGTAGGAGCGTTCGACGCGATGGAAGCCACCCTCCTTCTTTTCCTGCTCCTGGCGCTTCTCGCCCCGTACCATCAGCACGTCGTTGTCGAGCGTGATCTGGATATCCTTTTCCTCGACGCCGGGAACCTCCAAGGAAATCTTGTATTGCTTGTCGGTTTCCTGAATGTCAAGTACCGGCTTCAGCATGCCCGGCAAGTCCGACGGCCATCGCGGCATGGCCTGCGCTGGAAAACCGAAGCCTCGAAACGCATCGTCAAACAGGCGGTCGATCTCGCGATGCAATTGCAGGATGGGACTGACGGGACCGCCTGCTACCGGCAGGTCATTGCGCTGCACGGGCAGCGAGGCAGCGCTCTGTTGTTCTTCCTGTTCTTTCTTGAACCAGTTCCAGGGAGCCAATTTCTTGAAATCAATGTCCATGTCACACCTCCAGAAGAAAAGTTGAAGAATCTCGCTCACTCCGTTTGCCTGCGGCTATGGATAGCGCTCACAGGCAACACGGGATGTTTCGCTGCCTTCGGCTGCTCATCTGTACGTATCACCTCCTTCTTTCTGCCTGCTTGGGTCTGATCATTGATCCATTGATCGATTTCACTTTGACGAAACCGCCATGCCCCCCACAATTTCCGCCTTCGTACAGCCTCAATCGAGGGTTTTCTTCAAGACTTTGCAAAATATTGTGGCTAACATGCAGATAGTCAAGAGTCAATACCTCGCGATCTGCTGGGCGATTGATGTGAGTCAATCGTAAGCAACCAGGAAACAAATGTTGGCTGCCACCGCGATGGTGCTCCCTCCTGAGCTCAAGGCGCACTTCCCCCAACCCCCATGTGTTTTCTGTGCCGGGGACAGCACGTCGCAGCGCTACCCAGGCACCAGTTTGCCAGTCAGCTTGGCCAGGCGCTTGTTGCCGGCGAGGCTGATGATGTAATCGACGCCGTGGCGGTCGCACCAGTTGAGGATCAGCGGGCGGCAGAAGCCGCTGTCGCCGCGGAACACGAACAGTGGCAGGAAGATATAGTGGTTGTAGCAGCCGTTGAAGTGCCGGCCGAGCTGCTGGCCATGCACCCGGTCGTCGGTGGCATCGAAGTAGAGGTAGAGCGGCTTCTTCGGTGGCCGCCGGAACGAACATTTTGCCATGGCGGCTGATGCGGTTGATTCTGGTGTAGGAGTTTGAATTATAATCGATTTTCAGCCGCTTTTTCATGCCCAGTGCAATATTCGGGATAGCACGCTGAGCCAACTCACTCATTGACTCGATGGCCGGCGCGATAGGTTCAGCGAGGAGATATGGCGTCTGAACAGGGTCGCGAGCCGCTCGGCACCGGGGTGGAGGGGCACGCCGCGCAGCTTGAGCAGGCCGATGGTATAGGCCGGAAAGGTGGCCAGGGTGTCGAAGCAGGCCAACCCACGGCCGGAAAGCGGATCGTCGACAAAGAACCGCGGGCCGAAGCCGATCAGATCAGTGCGTCGCATCAGCTCGACCATCATGATTGGAGAATCGCACTTTACCACCCGCTGCGAGATCGAGATGTCTTGAGCCTCGAGCCAGTCGATCAGCCGCTGTGCCGAGCTGCCGACCGCCAGGTTCAGCACCCAGCGCGCCTCAGCCATCTGCGACCAGTCGGTGGCACCCAGCAATGCGTGACCTTCACGCGCCATGGGTTCCGAGAGCAGCTCGGTCAGCGGTTCGAAGGTGATCTCGTGGGGTAGCTGATCCGCCTCGGCCACGGCGATGGCGAAGTCGATGCGTCCCTCCATTAGGCCCGGTAGCACCGTGCTCATCATGCCTTCCTCCAGCCTGAGGCTGGCATCAGGCTGCTCGCGCTCGAACTCCCGAAGCACGGCGGGCAGAGACGTGGTCGCGATTGCGGTGGTCACCGCCACCGTGACCTGCACGCCCGAGCCGCCGCGCAGCCAACGTATTTCATCCCTGGCCTTGTCCAGGGTGGAGAACGCCAGGCGCGCCCGTTTCAGTAGCACCTTGCCCGACGGTGTGAACTCGACGCCGCGGTAGCTGCGTATCAGCAGCTCCGATCCAAGGTCGGCCTCCAGTTCGCGCAGCGCGCGGGTCAGGGCGCTCTGACTCAGGTGCAGCGCCCTGGCAGCTCCTCGAATCGACCCTTCTTCGGCCACCTTCAGCAGGGCCCTCAAATGGTGGTTTTTCATCTCAAGTGAACACCTATGCGTGTCATCAAGTAGATTTTATCGTCTTTTCGATATCAGTCACCACTGACAATATCGGTTTTATTGACGCAAATTCCAATGCTAAGAGGCGAAGCCAATGACAGCCCATTCGACGATCACGCCAGATATCGACCAGATGCAGGCCTGCCGCCGCCATATCCATCAGCACCCTGAGCTCGGTTTCGAGGAGTTTGCCACCAGCCAGCTAGTGGCAGAGCGACTGGAGGAGTGGGGCTATGAGGTTCACACCGGCATCGCCACTACCGGCGTGGTTGGAGTGCTGCGCTGGGGCGACAATTCGGGCCCGCGACTCGGCCTGCGCGCCGATATGGATGCCCTGCCCATCCAGGAGGAGACTGGCTTGCCCTGGGCTAGTCAAGTATCCGGCAAGATGCACGCCTGCGGCCATGACGGCCACACTGCCATTTTACTGGGTGCTGCCGAGGCCCTGGCCCGCCAGCATCGTGAGCAGGGGCTGCCCGGCAGCGGCACCCTGAACCTGATCTTCCAGCCCGCTGAGGAGCTGGGTGGCGGCGGTGGGGCTCTGTGCATGATCGAAGACGGCCTCTTCGAGCGCTTCCCCTGCGACGCCCTCTTTGCGCTGCACAATTTCCCCGGCAAGCCCGTGGGCCACCTGTGTTTCCGGGAGGGTGCCTTCATGGCTTCCTCGGACACGGTCACGCTGACCTTCATTGGCAAGGGCGGCCACGGGGCCCTGCCGCAGCTGGCCGCCGACCCCACTCTGCCAGCAGCTGCCACCGTGCTGGCACTGCAGAGCATCGTCGGGCGCAACGTCGATCCCAACCTCGTCTCGGTGATCAGCGTAGGCAGGATGCAGGCCGGCTCCAGCGCCAACGTCATTCCCAACAGCGCCGAGCTAGAGCTCAGCGTGCGTACCCTGGACCCCGAGGTGCGAGATACCCTCGAGCGCCGCATTCGCACCCTGGCCGAGTCCCAGGCAGAGTCCTTCGACTGCCGCTGCGAGATCGACTACGTGCGCGGTTATCCGGTGTTGATTAACACCCCGGCCGAGACCCAGCTTGCCATCGACACCGCCCGAGAGATGTTCGGCGACGAGCGAGTCGAAGCGCCCACCGCGCCCCTTACCGGCAGCGAGGACTGCGCCTACTTTCTCGAGCAGGTGCCTGGCTGCTACTTCATCGTCGGCAACGGCGATAACGGCTACGACGAAGGGCTGCCCCTGGGACCATGCAGCGTGCACAACCCGCACTACGATTTCAACGATGACTGCATGGGACCCGCCGCCACCTTCCTGATGGGCCTGGTGTCCCGCTACTTCTCGCAGGGAACTTCCCGCTCCGAGTGATCCATAACCCCCAACAACTCCAACGAGATCGCACAGCGATCCAAAGGGTGACCATGAGCCAACAACAGTCCGATGACCGCAAGCCTGCTGCTTCCCGGAAACGTCAGTGGTTCCGTGAGTTTCCAGACCCCATGGTCTTGATCTTCATGGTACTGGTGGTCGTCTATGCGATGACCTTCTTCGTGCCCGCCGGCGAATTCGCGCGGGAAGTGGTGAATGGCCGGAGCCGGGTAATTCCAGGCTCCTTCGAGTACCTATCCGATATTGCCAATTTGCACTTCTTCCGTGTCTTCGTGGCTATTCCCGAGGGCATGATCAACGCCGCCCAGTTCCTTTTCATCGTTTTCATCGCCGGCGGACTCTTCCACATCCTCAAGGGCACCGGGGCGCTGGAAAACGCCATAGGCATTGCTGCCTACAGGGTGGGCGCGGGCAGCAGCATCAAAAGCCGCAACCTGATTATCACCGTGGGCACCTTCATCTATGGCTTCTTTGGCATGGCTGTGGGCGCCGAGAACAACATTGCCCTGGTACCAGTCGGTGTGCTGATCGCCTCGGCCATCGGCTGCTCGCGCCTGGTGGGCGTGACCATGGCCGTGGGCGGTATCGCTATCGGCTTTGCGCTCTCGCCCATCAACCCCTACACCGTGGGGGTGGCACAGAGCATTGGCGAACTGCCGCTGTTTTCCGGCTGGTGGCTGCGCACCTTGATGATGCTGACCTGCCTGGCGACGCTTGCCGCCTATATCTGCCTGCGCGTGGTCAACATCGAATTCAAGGACGACCAACCGGTGGAGATGAGTCGGAAGCTCAAGGACTACGCTCTGTCGCGCAACAACCTTGCCGTCCTCGGCATCTTCCTGGCCGGCCTGGTGATCATGCTTTTCGGCGTCTTCATCCGCGGCTGGTACATCAAGGAGATCGCCGGCAACTTCCTGCTCATGGCCATCCTGATCGGGCTGGCCAGCGGCCTTAGCGCCAACCAACTGGTCCAGCGGATGATGGAGGGCGCCTCCTCCGTGACCTCCGGCGCGCTGGTGATTGGTCTTGCCGCCTCGATCCAGGTCATCCTCAGCGATGCCCACATCATCGACACTATTGTTCACTCGCTTAGCGCCATCGTGGGGGACATGCCGGTGGCACTGGCCGCGGTGGTGGCCAGCGTCATCCAGGGCGTGATCAACCTGTTTATCCCCAGTGGTTCGGCCCAGGCGCTAGTGACCATGCCGATCCTGATCCCGCTGGCCGACCTCGTCGACATGAGTCGGCAGCTGATGATTACTGCCTTCCAGGTGGGCGACGGGCTGACTAACTTGTTCACTCCTACCGCCGGTGGTATCCTGGCCATGCTGGCCCTGGGTCGTGTTTCCTATGCCCAGTGGCTGCCCGTGATCCTGCCGATCATGGTGCCACTCTACGCTATGTGCTGGATTGCTCTGGTCGTGGCTCACTACATCGGTTACTGAGGCCATGCAATTTCTCGCCGACGCCGACCTCTCGCTTCCCCAGGCCCTTCGGGATATTCACCGGCTGGCCGTGGAGCAGCCCATAGAGAGCCAGGTAGCCGACTACATCCCAGTCCTGGCCACGGCCGAGGCTATACGCTGCGGCATCGCCTTCGCCACCCTGGATGGGGAGGTTCATACCGCCGGCGATGCCGAACTTCCCTTCTCGATCCAGAGCATCTCCAAGGTGTTCGGTCTGGTGCTGGCGATGCAGCGGATGGGCGACGGTCTGTGGCGCAGGGTCGGCATGGAGCCATCCGGTCAGCCGTTCAACTCCATCGTCCAACTGGAGTGGGAGCGCGGTATTCCCCGTAATCCCTTCATCAACACCGGCGCCATTCTGGTGGCCGATACCCTGGTCGCGCATTTTTCGTCCTCTCGCCAGGCCTTTCTCAGCTTCGTGAGACGCCTGGCAGGCAGCGAGTACTGCGACGTGAATGACGAGGTGCTGGCCTCGGAAACCCGCCACGGCAACCGCAACGCCGCCTTGACTTACCTGATGAAGAACTTCGGCAACCTCGAGGCCGAGGTGCTGGCTATGCACCCGGTCGTCGGTGGCATCGAAGTAGAGGTAGAGCGGCTTCTTCGGTGGCCGCCGGAACGAACATTTTGCCATGGCGGCTGATGCGGTTGATTTTTGTGTAGGTGGTTGAATTATAACCGATTTTCAGCCGATTTTTCCATTTCCGGTGCAATATCCGGGTTCCGCCAGAGATGTGGATCCTGATGAGCGAAGCTGCCGGTTGGAAGCTTCAGGCCGGCCCAACAGCACCCTTGTGAATGAGGCGGGCCTTACGCGGCACTTCAGCCGCCTATGCGTAAAGGCTGCGGTGCTCGATACCCTGCTCAGTCACGCGGCCTTTCTGAAGCAGACCGGCGACGAGCCGGGCCTTGCCGAGCGTGAGCGCGAGCTCTTGCAGGCAAGGCTGAGCCTGCCCCCGGGTGGCGAGAGCGTGGCGCCCAGCTGCCCCTGCATGAGGCCACGCCCCCTGCGCTGCTGCGCCTGGAGGAGCTTTACAACAGCGAGCTGGGAGAGGCCGCCCGGCTGACGCTGCGCCCGCTGCAGTATGACCTGCTGGATAGCAACGAGACCCGCATGCCCAATGCGGCCCTGGAGGTCGGCCGCACCGAGCTTGCTGTAAGCGACGAGAGCGTGCGGCTGCGCCGCCTTTCGCTGTTTCATATCACCAACCTGCACGCCACCAGCGTGCCGCTGACGGCGCTTCCCGGGGGGGCCAGGCACGCCTCCGCCACCTGCCTTTTGCGCTGCTTGGCGGCCAGCTGGCCCCGGCGGTACAGTTAGGCCTGATGAGCGACTGGGGCGCCCGCCAGCGCACCCATACCGATGCCTTCAAGGGAGAGCCGGGCCGCCGTAGCCACTGGCAGCTGCAACACCGCCTGGGCATCGAGGGTGATGACGACGCCCATGAGGTCAGCCTCGGGGTTTCCTGGTACTTCTAGCGGGAACAGCTCACAACGCCCTCGCTCGCAAGAAACTGTCCATCGGTATTCAGACCTTCGCCGATATCATCGAGGGCGGCTACTACTACGTCGACAAGACCCCGCTGATCCATCGGCTGGTGGAGGAGGCGCGGCAACGATGAGCGTGGGGGATCGTGGTAGCATTATGTTCCCTGTAACATCGACCTCAAGGAGCCAATATGTCGGAGCGTTATCCTGAAGACCCTGCCCTGGATCTGTACTTGGCTCTGATGGAAGTGGATTGGCCGACTGCCTTTGATGCCGCCACCCTATCGCGTGGGTTGGGCTATGCCCACAAGGGGCGTGTGCATGATGGGTTCAACCTGCAGGTCGGCAGTGACATGCTGGGAATCTTCGGGCGCGTTGCCGGTGGCCGCAAGCAGGCCTACATGACGCGGGCTTATCTTGACCCCAAGGATCTCGACAAGGGGCTCTTTACCCTCTGCAACTGCCAGGTCGGCGTGCGCTGCAAGCATGCCGTGGCGCTGATCGAGACCTTCATGAATCAGATGGGCGAGGAGGGCTTCGCCTCGCCGGAGGAAAGCCTCGAGCCGTCTCCCGGTTCGCCCCCTGCGCCACCGCTTGCCAAGCGCTCGTCGTCGGCCGAACTGGCGTCGGCCAAGCGCGAGCGCCTGAAGCGCGACTGGGAAGCGTGGCTGAAGCGGGCGGATCGGCCTGCCTTGCAGGAGGAACCAGAAGGGCGGCGCGTCGGCGACGAGTATCGCCTCGCCCTGTTTCTGAGCGCGCCCGGTGCCTATCGTGAGCCGGTGCTGCGGGTGGTGCCGGTGTGGGTGCGTCCGTCGCGCCAGAGCCATCGCCACTCGGGGTGGGTGGCGCCACGGATCATCGAGGCGGCCTCCGACCTGGTGCCAGTGCCCGAGGGTGGTTGGCCTGCGGCCCAGGAGGAGGCCCTGACACTGCTTTTGCACGGCCCTCAGGAGTCCACTTTGATATCAGGTCAGATGCGCCGTGCGGCGGTCATCGATCAGCCACTGCAGGGGCGGGCGCTGTGGAATCTGCTTGAAGGCGATGAGCCCCCGCTGCTGTTCCATGAAAAGCAGACGGGCCCCGTTCTTGAACTGGGCCCTGCCGGGCAGCTGGCGCCTCGCTGGCAGGCGGATGAAGAGGGGGTACAGCATCTGGCGCTGGATACGCAGCCAGAAGGATTGCTCTCGCAAACGGCGCTTGTGCTGCGTAGTGGGCGCGAGTTGTGCTACCTGGACGTTGAGCAGGGCTTGTTCGGCCGCCTGGCCGGTAGTCCCGAGTGGCTTAAAAGGGTGGCGCAGGCGCCGCCGCTACCCCCCGAGATGAGTGGCTGGTTGAGTGAGCGCCTGGGTGAGGCGCCGGCACTGGCCGAGACATTGCCGGCGCCGCATCAGGTCGAGGAGCGCCAGCTGGATGATGTGGTGCCGCGGCTCAAGGTCACCATGCAGGTAGCCGCAGGTCAGCTGGGCTTTCGTGACGGTGCACCTCTGCCGCGCTGGGTGGAAGTCGGTGCGGCGGTGGTGGGGCTTGACTATGCTGGTATCGAGGTGGTCCCGGAGCCCGGCGACTGGGTGCAGGGGTACCGTGATGGCCAGCGACTCAAGATCAAGCGCGATGCCGAGGCGGAGTTGGCGCTGGTGCGCGGGCTGCCATCGGGCATGATCACCCTGGAGTGGCTGCGCGAGGCCGAGCTGGTGCCGGCCTATCTGAAGCTGCCTGACTGGTCGCTGCTGCTGCCGAATGCCGAGGGTCCTCCGGCCACGATCCTCGAATGGTCGACCCACCTGGCCGGCCCCGATGAGTGGTGGGAGATGATCGCCCGGCTGCGCCAGGCGGGTTGCCTGGTTCACTTCAGCGACGACTTTCCCGAAGAACCCACCTATGTGGAGCCGGACGATTGGTACGGCGAGCTGGAGCCGGCCGGCAACGGCTGGTTCGACCTGGCGCTGGATATCGAGGTGGAGGGCGAACGCCTCAACCTGCTGCCGATCCTGCGCCGCCTGTTTCGGGATCCCGGCTTTCCGCTGGAGCCGGCCGCTGATGAACCAGAGGACGCCAGCTGGACGCTGGCCCTGCCGGAGAATCGCCGCCTGGTGATGCCGCTCTCGCGCCTGCGCTCGCTGATGGCGCCCATCCTCGACTGGTTGAATGATGAGAGCGACCCCGAGGCGGCGGTGCGCCTGCCGGTGACCGCCGCCGAGAAGGTAGCGCCCCTGGCCGAGCACGAGTGCTGGGCGGGACGAGACGACGTGACCAAACTGGCCCGGCGCCTGCGCGAGCTGCCCGCCAGCCTGCCGGCACCGCCGGGCTTAGTTGGCGAGCTGCGTGACTACCAGGCCCGAGGCATCGCCTGGATGCGCTTTCTCTCCGAGCTGGGCACCGGCGGCATCCTGGCCGACGATATGGGCCTGGGCAAGACCGTCCAGGTATTGGCTCATGTGCTCGATGAGCGCGCCCGCGGGGCGCTGACCGGCCCGACCCTGGTGGTGGCGCCCACCAGCCTGGTGGGCAACTGGTGCGCCGAGGCTGAACGCTTCGCCCCCGAGCTCAACGTCGTCGCCCTGCAGGGGGGGAAGGCTCAGCGCGAGCGCCAGTTCGAGGAGGCGCTTCCCGGTGCCGACCTCGCGGTGACCACCTATGCGTTGCTAATCCGCGATCTCGAACGCCTGCGCGAGCACGACTTCGGCCTGCTGGTGCTGGACGAGGCACAGGCGATCAAGAATGCCGCCAGCCAGACTGCGCGGGCGGTGCGCGAGCTCAATGTGGCCCGCGCCATCGCCATGACCGGTACGCCACTGGAAAACCATCTGGGTGAGCTGTGGGCGCAGCTCGATGCGGTGGCACCGGGCGCCCTGGGCAGCCAGCAGTGGTTCGGTCAGCGCTTTCGCACCCCCATCGAGAAAGAGGGCGACGTCGAGCTGCGCCAGCGGCTCTCCCGGCGCATCGCCCCGCTGATGCTGCGCCGGATCAAGCAGCAGGTGCTCGCCGAGCTGCCGGAGAAGACCGAGACCCGTCGCGAGGTCACCCTGAGCGGCGCCCAGCGCGAGCTCTACGAGAGCCTGCGCCTGGCCCAGCACCAGCGGGTGCAGCAGGCGGTGGCCGAGCGCGGCCTGGCCGCTTCCGGCATCGTGATGCTCGATGCGCTGCTCAAGCTGCGCCAGGTGTGCTGCGACCCGCGGTTGGTCAAACTGGAGAGTGTGCGCAAGACCAAGCGCTCGGCCAAGCTGGAGCAACTGCGCGAACTGGTGGGGCCCTTGGTGGAGGAGGGGAGGCGCATCCTGATTTTCTCCCAGTTCACTGAGATGCTCACGCTGATCGGTGAGGCGCTGGAGAAGGACGGCATCCCCTTCACCACCCTGACCGGCGACACGCCGGGCAAGACCCGCACGCAGCGGGTGGCGCTGTTTCAGCAGGGCGAGATCCCGGTATTTCTGATCAGCCTCAAGGCCGGCGGTACGGGCCTGAACCTCACCGCCGCGGACACCGTGATCCACTACGATCCCTGGTGGAATCCGGCGGTGGAGGCCCAGGCCACCGGCCGCGCCCACCGCATGGGCCAGCAGAACCCGGTGTTCGTCTATAAGCTGGTATGCGCCGGCACCGTGGAGGAGCGCATCCTCGACCTGCAGGCGCGCAAGGCCGATCTCGCCGCCTCGATCCTTGAGGGTGGCGCCGAGCACAAGAGCGACGGCCCGCTATTCGACGAGGAGGATCTGGCGCTGCTCTTTGCCCCGGTAGTGTAGTGAGAAGGGTTAAGAAAAAATCCCCTTCTGGTTGTTGGCTGAAGATTTTCCTGCTGAAGTGAACGAAATACCTCGCTTCCTGAGCATGAAGATGAAAAACGTTGGTGATGTGCACCTTCATGGGCACCTGGCGCTGGGCGTCCTGCCGCCGGAGCGAGCGCCTGCCGATGACGATCTCCTCTCGCATCTGTTGTTTGCTCTGAAGCATGAGGGCGTGGGCCTGGCCATTCTTTCCGAGACGCTCCCTTATCTCTCGGTCGAATCGCTAGTTGCGGCACTGGAGGCCTTGACTGGTTTGGTGGCGGTATTGGTCTGGGGAAGAGGTATACGAAGAGGTATACGGAGCACAGCCCCGTTATAGCTATTGCTCGCGGCGGTTCTCGTGCAGCTGCTGAGCTGGTCAATGATGGCGGGGCAGCACACGCCATACCCTGATGTTCTGGGGCCTCGCACTTCTGGGGCTGATGCTGGTGGTCTCGGTGGGTGAGTATGGCATTGCTCACTGGCGTCAGGCTTTCGATAACCCGCGATTTCGGCCCGACTTTGGTGTAATGAATGCCCCGCATCCTGCGATGTTCTTCGGAGCAACAATGTTGGCGGGCGTGAGCTTCGCTGCGCGTTGCTGGCGTTCGGGGAGGTGGGCGTGGACTCGGCACTTGGGCTGGCTGAGTGTCAATGGCTTCCTGACCGAACACGCCAGTATGGCCACCTACACAATACTACACTAGAGGTTCTGGTTGCCTATGGCGTGTTGGGTCTTAGTGTGATGATCGTGCTTGGGGCTTAGGTTGGTCTAGTACTACAGTCGTAACTGAATAAGCTACAATGCATGTGGTTGATATGGAAGCGATTACAGGGTGAAGGATGCAAGAACTGGATCTTTCTGTCTCAGCATTGTTGGATGACCTGGCAGAGCGGTTAGGCCCGCTCTTTCCGCGTTCGGAAACGCGCGCTCGAGCTCTACGTTACATCCAGGGGCTGCTCAGCCAGTGTGAACGTAAGAATAGCTGGCATCTTGCCGAATGGCTCGGCGATGCCACCCCAGATGGGGGCAGTACCTGTTGGATCGTGCCCGCTGGAATGCGGACGTAGCACGCGATATTCTCCGCCAATGGGTCATCGATACGCTGGGCTCGCCTGAGGGTGTCCTAGTCCTGGACGAGACCGGCTTTACCAAGAAAGGCCAGCACTCGGCCGGCGTGCAACGCCAGTACAGTGGCACCGCTGGCCGTATCGAAAATAGTCAGATCGGGGTCTTTCTTCTCTACGCTAGCCCGGCGGGACAGGCCTTCCTGGATCGCGCCCTGTACTTGCCCAAATCCTGGACACAGGACCGCGAGCGTTGTCGGCGTGCGGGCATCCCTGATGACGTCGAATTTGCCAGCAAACCCGAGCTCGCTCGCCGGATGCTGGAGTGCGCGATGGATCAGGACATACCGGCCGCCTGGGTGACGGGGGATAGCGTCTATGGCGGTAACCGCAGCCTGCGTCTGTGGCTGGAGGAGAGCTCACAACCCTTTGTTTTAGAAGTGGCTTGTAACGAGTCCTTGTGGTGGCAGAGCTTCCACTACACGCGAGCGGACGAGATCGCAGCGGCATTGCCGGATGACGCATGGCAGACCCTATCCGCTGGCTCAGGCAGCAAGGGCGAACGCTGGTTTTGCGATAGTCAGAGATGAGGAGGTGAATGTCATAACCCACGTTATGAAAGGAGCCATCCTAGGTTGCAAGCGCAGAAAGGTTAGCTACCCTATCTACTGCGCTGTGTTTCTAAATGAGACACGTTTTAACTGAAGTTTAATCATACAAGGAGTGGATTAGATGACAGTCAGCAATACACCGCTTAACCATGTGACCGCCCACAAAACAGTATAGCGAGATGGCCGACGTGCCCACGGCGGGCAATGCCAGGGTGGTAGACGCTTATCCCACACGCGTGGCCCAAGCCCCTGCATCACTCACACAGCCCCGCCAGGATGGCGTCGTAAAAGGGCGTGCGCTACCGGGACCGCTGAGTGAGGCTCAGCTCGATGAGTTCGAACGCAAGGGATATTTGTTCATTCCCAATTTGATCGATGGCGAAGAGCTGGAGGCGCTTCGCAAAGAGATGAACGCCCTGCTGAGCAACGACGCCTATCGCGATAAGGCGTTCAGCATCACCGAGCCAGAAAGCCATGAGATTCGCTCACTATTTGCCGTGCATCGCCTTTCTGAGCGATTAGGGGCGCTTGCCAGCGACGAGCGCGTGGCTGGTGCGGCTCGTCAGATCATCGGTGACGACCCCTACGTGCATCAGTCGCGTATCAACTACAAGCCGGGCTTTGCCGGTAAAGGCTTCAATTGGCACTCGGACTTCGAGACCTGGCACGCTGAAGATGGTATGCCCAACATGCACGCGGTCAGCGCCTCGCTGATTTTGACCGACAACCACGAGTTCAATGGCCCGCTGATGTTGATTCCGGGCTCGCATATGGAATTCGTGCCTTGCCTGGGAGAAACGCCGGAAGACAACCACAAGCGCTCGTTGAAAGCGCAGGAAGTGGGCGTGCCGAGCCCAGAGGCGTTGACACACTTGGTCGATAAATACGGCATCGATGCCCCCAAAGGGAAAGCTGGCGGGCTGCTGTTGTTCGATTGCAACACGCTGCATGCGTCCAACGCCAACCTCTCGCCGGATCCGCGCAGCAACGTGTTCTTCGTGTTCAATCGGCCCGATAACCGCTGCGTTGCCCCGTTTGCCGCGCCTAAACAGCGTCCTTCGTTCTTGGCGCATGGGCCTGAGGAGAGCGGGTATCCTGAGGCATAAGCGATCCAGATACTCCTGCAATTCGGAAATACGCGGTCGATACTGTGGAACATGGGCATGGCTGGGGTAGACTAATGCGCCTGTCGTTGCGAATACGGCACGCATAACGAGAAGGAGAAGACCCGCCATGCGTTTTGTTCCACAGTTTACCGATGGTCAGGAGTTTCCCCACGCGCTGGGCAAGGTCATCTGTGTCGGCCGCAACTATGCCGAACATGCCAAAGAGCTGGATAACCCGGTTCCCAGTGAGCCGCTGCTGTTCATCAAGCCCGCCACTAGCGTGGTGGACTTAACCAAGCCTCTCGACCCGCCATTTTCGCGAGGCGATGTTCATTATGAAGTCGAGCTGGCGCTACTGGTAGGGGAGACCCTCACCCACGCCACGCAAGATGAAGCCGAGCGTGCCATTGCGGGCATTGGCCTTGCGGTGGATTTAACCCTGCGCGATGTGCAAACCAAGTTAAAAGAGAAAGGCCACCCTTGGGAAATCGCCAAGGCCTTTGATGGCGCCTGCCCGCTGTCGCCTTTCTTGCCGCTGAGCCGCGTGCCTAACTGGAACGCGCTGACCTTCACCCTAGAAATCGACGGTGAAGAGCGCCAGCACGGCGAAGGCGCGGATATGATTTTTGCTATTCCCACGCTGGTAGCAGAAATGAGCCGTCACTTCACCCTGGAGCCAGGCGATGTGATTTTGACCGGCACGCCTGCCGGAGTCGGCGAGCTACCCCGCGGCGCGGCGCTACGCTTAACGCTGACTGGCGGCCTGGAGATTTCGACCAGCGTCGTTGAGTAACGACCCGCTCACGGGTTCAGCACGCAAAACAAAGGCCACCGATACGCTCGGTGGCCTTTTTTGTGAAACGCGTTAAGCCGGTGAAGGGTTACTCCAGGTAGGTGTAGCCCTCTAGGCCTTCGGTCAGGCTGGCGGCAAAGTGGGCTTGCTCCTCGGCAGAGAAGCCACTGGTCACCAGCTGCTCGGTGAGTTTTTGCTTCAAAACTCGGGCGTCGAAGTTCACGTAGGCCAATACGTTGGCCACCGAATCCCCCGCCTGCGGGTTAGAGAGCACCCACTCGCCATCTTCACCTAGCGCTGCATCCACCGAATCGGTATCGCCGAACAGGTTGTGCAGGTCGCCAAGAATCTCCTGGTAGGCGCCCACCAGGAAGAAGCCCAACCAGCGCTCGTCGTCATTGGCCCACTCAGGCAGCGGCAGGGTGGTTTCTACCCCTTGGCCATCCACATAGCTATCGATACGGCCATCAGAGTCGCAGGTGATGTCCTGGATCACCGCACGGCGGGTGGGCGCTTTGTCCAGCCCACTGAGTGGTAGCACGGGGAAAATCTGCTCGATGCCCCACACGTCTGGCACTGACTGGAACAGCGAGAAGTTAACGAACAGCTTGTCGGCCAATTTTTCGGCCAGCTCGTCCATGATTTCCCGGTGCGCGCGGTTGCGGGTATCCAGCTTTCCACGCAGGCGCGTGCAGGCGGCCATGTAGAGGCGCTCGCCTTCGGCGCGGGCGTTGATGCTGCTCAGACCCAGAACGAAACGGTCGTGTAGCTCGCTAACTGCCTGCAACAGGTCGTGCCATGCCTCGACCAGCACCCGCGGTTCTTGGGTCTCGGCCAACTGGTCGAACACCCGCCACAGCTCTTCTACCTGCGGATCTTCTTCCTGGGTCGCGCGCTCTGGCGGCGTGTCGTTGACGCGCTCTTCACCAATGACATTGGTGATCAGCACCGCATGGTGGGCGGTGAGTGAACGGCCGGATTCACTGATCAGGTGCGGCTGGGGCAGGTCGGCTTCCTGGCAGAGCTGTGAGAACGCGCTAACCACGTTGCGGGCGTACTCCTGCATGGAGTAGTTCGCCGAGCAGTAGCTGCGCGAACGGGTGCCTTCGTAGTCGATCCCTAAGCCGCCGCCCACATCGACGGTGTCGATGGGTGCGCCCAGGCTCATCAGGTTTTGATAGAAGCGCGCGCACTCCCGCAGGCCGCGCTGAATATCGCGAATGTTGGCGATCTGCGAGCCTAGATGGAAGTGCACGAGCTGCAGGCTGGCCAGAGCGTCCTGGGCGCGTAGGGTTTCGACCACTTCCAGAATCTGGCTGGCGGTGAGACCGAACTTCGACTTCTCACCGCCGGTGTTCTGCCACTTGCCCTTGCCTACCGAGGCCAGCCGCGCGCGCAGGCCAATGCGCGGGGTTACGTCCAGCTCGCGGGCCTCTTCTAAAATCAGCTCCAGCTCGGAGAGCTTCTCCACCACCAGATACACTTTGTGGCCGAGCTTCTCGCCCAGCAGCGCCAGGCGCACGTACTCGCGGTCTTTATAGCCATTGCAGACGATCAGCGACGAACCGCCGTCGGAGAGCGCCAGCACCGCCAGCAGCTCGGGTTTGCTGCCTGCTTCGAGCCCTACGCGACCATTACCACGCTCAGAGGTAGCGAGAATCTCTTCTACCACCCGACGCTGCTGGTTCACCTTAATCGGGTAAACCGCGGTATAGCCGCCCTGGTAGTCCACGTCCTGCATGGCGGCGTCAAAGGCACCGCAGAGCTGTTCGACGCGATCGTGAAGAATATCGCTAAAGCGCACCAGCACCGGTAAGCGTAACCCCGCCGCCTGTAACTGACGGACTAACGCACTGATAGGCAGCGCCGGGCCTTCCGCATCGCTGCCCAGCGGGCGTACCAGGGCTTGGCCATGGTCGTCGACATCAAAGTAGCCGCTGCCCCACTGGTCCATGTTCCAAGTGCGGCGGGCACGCACGGCGGGGCTGCTGGTCGTTGCCATTTCACTCATGAAGATGCCTCTGGAATCGGGAGTGCGCCAAACGCGATGCGTGCTTTAAGAATCATGCGGAAGCGCTCGGGGTCGTGGGGAGTTAAGTCATGGGCCGGTGGGTCGACATACACCACCAGCAGCCGTGACAGCCAATAACGCAGTGCGGTCATGCGCAGCATCGTCGGCCAAAGCGTGCGTTCGGATTCGGTCAGCGGGCGTCGTGCTTGATAGGCGCTTAAAATGGCGTTGTAACGCTCGGCGTTCAGCGAACCGTCCTCATTGGAGGCCCAGTCGTTGATCACGATGGCGAGATCAAACAGCAAGTCACCGGTGCAGCCGTTATAAAAATCGATAATACCGCCTAGGGCGTCGCCCTCGAACAGCGTGTTATCGCGGAACAAATCGCCATGCACTGCTCCTTGGGGAAGCTCGCCATGCTGGCTAAATTCGCTCTCGAAATCATCCACTGCGTTCTTCATCAGTGTTTGATCGTCAGGGCTGATGTAGGTGAGCACCTTATGGTGTACCGCCCGCAGCCAGTGCAGGTCACGGGGGTTGGGGCGATGCCCGGGAAAGTGCTGCGATACTTTATGCATCTGCCCAAGCGTGCTGCCCAGCGCTTGGCACTGGGCAAGGTTGGGGGCGCTGGGGTGCTTGCCCGGCAGGCGCGGGAACAGCAGCGCAGGCTTGCCCGCCAGGCTGTGCAGCGCCACGCCTTCGCGGTCATGAATAGTGCCGGGCACCGGTAAGCGGTGCTCGTCTAAGTAATCGAGCAACTCAACAAAAAACGGCAGCTCTTCGTGTTCGCCTTGCTCAAACAGGGTGAGCACCAGCTCGCGGCGGTCGGTGGTCACGAAAAACGTCGAGTTCTCCGTGCCGCCTGCCACGCCTTGAAGCGCAACAAAGCTGCCAACATCAAATTTTTCCAAAAACGCGGCGACCTGTGCGTCGCTAAGCGGGGTGAATACTGCCATGAGAATCTCGCCCAGGTTGCTAAGCCGATTATTGTAGCGGCTTGCCGCACGAGTTGGCAGCGTTGTGTGGTGAAGAGTAGCGAGTTTTAGGGCTCTTTTCTGCAGGCCCGGCGTTGAACGCGTATCATAGAGAGCAGACATCCTTACCGTTTTGCTGACTATGGAATTTGGTTATGGCCCGTGCCCCAATCGTGCTCGTCGATGGCTCTTCGTACCTCTACCGCGCGTTTCATGCGCTGCCGCCGCTAACGACCTCTAACGGTCAGCCGACCGGAGCCGTGAAGGGCGTGCTGAACATGCTCAAACGGCTGATGAAAGACTACCCCGATAGCCCCATGGCGGTGGTGTTCGACGCGCCGGGTAAAACCTTCCGCGATGAGCTGTACAGCGATTACAAGGCCCACCGCCCACCCATGCCGGATGACCTACGCAGCCAGATCGAACCGCTGCACGCCTGTGTCAAAGCACTCGGCCTGCCGCTGCTGTGCATCGAAGGGGTCGAGGCGGATGACGTGATTGGCACGTTGGCGCACCAAGCCACTCAGGCTGGCCGCGACGCGGTCATCTCCACCGGCGATAAGGACATGGCCCAACTGGTGAACGGCCACATCACGCTGGTCAACACCATGAAAGAGGAAACCCTCGATGAAGCGGGCGTGGAGGAGAAGTTTGGCCTGCCACCCGCACTCATCATCGACTTCCTCGCACTGATGGGCGACAAGGTGGACAACATCCCCGGCGTGCCTGGGGTGGGCGAGAAAACCGCCATTGGCCTGCTGCAAGGTATGGGCGGCGGTTTAGACACGATTTATGGCGATTTAGAGCGCGTGACCACCCTCGGTTTCCGCGGCGCGAAAACGTTACCCAAAAAACTGGAAGAGCACCGCGAGCAAGCGTTTCTTTCCTATCAGTTAGCGACGATCAAAACCGACTGTGATCTGCCGGTAGGGTTGGATGATTTAGACATTGCCCACCCGGATCGCGAAGCGCTGGTCGAGTTATATAAGGAGATGGAGTTCAAGCAGTGGTTAGCAGAGCTGCTGGAAGGTAACGACGAAGGCGTGGACGATGTGGCAGGCGGTGAGCCCGTCTCGGAAACAACCGACAGCGCGACGGAAACGGCGCCGACCGAGCGCCACGACCATGTGATTACCGAGCAGGCCGAGCTGGAGGCGTGGCTCGAACGGCTCAACAAGGCCGAACGTTTCTGCTTCGACTTGGAAACCACCAGCCTCAACTACATGGATGCAGAAATTGTGGGTATTGGCGTGTCGCTGGAAGCCGGGGAAGCTGCCTATATTCCGGTGGCCCATGATTACTTGGATGCTCCCCAGCAGCTTGATCGCAAAGCGGTGCTGGCAGCGTTAAAGCCACTGCTGGAAGACCCGGCCAAAACCAAAATTGGTCAAAACCTCAAATACGATATTTCCGTACTGGCGAACTACGACATTTCTGTCGTTGGCCCGTTTGCCGACACCATGCTAGCGTCGTATGTGCTCAACTCCACCGCCACGCGCCACGATATGGATTCGCTGGCGCTGAAGTACCTGGGCGAGAAAACCATTTCGTTTGAAGAGATCGCGGGCAAAGGCGCCAAGCAGCTGACGTTTAATCAGATTGCCCTAGAGCAAGCGGCTCCCTACGCCTGCGAGGATGTAGATATCACCCTGCGCCTACAGGACACGCTGCGTCCCCAAGTGGAGCGGGAAGGGCGCTTGGCCGAGGTGCTCGACCACCTTGAACTACCGCTAATCAGCGTGCTGTCGCGCATCGAGCGTAACGGCGTGGCCGTGGATGCCGAGCGCCTGTACGAGCAGAGCCAGCAGCTCGAACAGCGCATCCGCGAGTTAGAGAGTGAAGCTTTTGAGCTGGCGGGCCGCGAGTTCAACCTGGGGTCTCCCAAGCAGCTGGGCCAGATTCTGTTCGAAGAGCAGAAGATTCCGGTCATCAAGAAAACCCCCAAGGGCGCGCCTTCCACCGCCGAAGCCGTGCTGGAAGAGCTGGCGCTGGACTACCCCTTGCCCAAGGTGATCATGCAGCACCGTGGCCTGGCCAAGCTGAAGTCCACCTATACCGATAAGCTGCCGCGCCTGCTCAATAAAACCACCGGGCGGGTACACACCAGCTATCATCAGGCGGTTACGGCCACCGGGCGGCTGTCGTCGTCGGACCCGAACCTGCAGAATATTCCCATCCGTACCGAGGAGGGGCGCAAAATCCGCCAGGCGTTCGTGGCGCGCCCTGGCTACCGCATTGTGGCGGCGGACTACTCGCAGATCGAGCTGCGTATTATGGCGCACCTTTCGGAAGATAAAGGGCTGCTGGAAGCGTTTGCTGAAGGGCGCGATATCCACACCGCTACCGCGGCGGAAGTTTTTGGCACCTCGCTTGAAAAGGTGTCTGGCGACCAGCGGCGCAGCGCTAAGGCGATTAACTTTGGCTTGATTTACGGCATGAGCGCTTGGGGGCTGGCTCGTCAGCTGCGTATTGACCGTAGCCAGGCCCAAACCTACATCGACCGCTACTTTGACCGCTACCCAGGCGTCGCCCGCTATATGGACCGCATTCGTACCCAGGCGGCGGAAG